>SDBU01004765.1_pt1 | contig 16503 bp, 20 predicted proteins | sample 2277071 | NCBI WGS metagenome assembly SDBU01 (sample SAMN10397929, study PRJNA504765) | marine sediment metagenome | isolation source: marine sediment core GS08_GC12, 126 cmbsf | place: Arctic Ocean: Gakkel Ridge, Loki's castle | collected 2008
GAACACCCAAATCCTTTTCAGCATCGATGGCAATTTGTTTACAGTTTTGTTGCCAGTCTTAATTTGACGGGATGGTCATACGTGGTGGGAGGTGACGATGGCCAAGGTGGCATGGAGTTTTTTGCATTGCCTACTTCATGGGTACAACCGAACAGTGACTTCACCAAGTTCAAGATAGCCGATCCTGCCAAAGGATTTTCGGAAGGCGCAATACTAACCGATGAAAACGTATCATTTGCATATTTGCCCGATCCTGAGAATCCCAAACGGGCGATTTCCCCGGCTACGTCGCAAATAGCGGCCATACGAATCGACGACAAGATACAATCGTCGCAGTCACAGTTCTTTGACAATGCCATTTTTCCCTCTGCCATCATCACTGTTGGATCAAAGCCATTGGGCAACGACGGTCCCGTGCGTCCCGTGTTGACCGCCACGCAACGTCGGATGATACACTTGGCCATTAGCCGCGAATATAAGGGAGTGTCCAATTATGGTAGACCAGCAATCATAGACGGTTTGATCGAAAAAATAGAACGCCTCAGTTCTACACAAAATGAGATTGGATGGGAAAAAAGTGAAGGAACAGTAAAGCAACGGATACTTTCGTCTTTTGGAATAAATCCTATTATTTTGGGAGAGCAGATAGCTGGAAGCTATGCACAAGCGTATGTAGTGCAACAGCTTTTCTACGACAGAGTAAACACGAATCTTGACATGCTCGACGTGGTGATGGACAAGTTCGTCGGCTTGTTGTTTCCCGAGGAAAAGTTGGAGGTGTGGTGGACGCCGGCGGAAGCGACCGATCCTTTGATAGAAAGCAAGGCGTGGGAGTTTGGTCGAAGGAATGGAGATATTTCACAGAACGAGTTTCGGGCAAAGTTGGGATTGCCCCCGGATGAGGATCGCAACGAAGCAAACATCAGTGGGCCGATGGCGAATCAGATCGTTTCGTTGTTGAATGTTTTGAGCGGTGGAAAGATAACCCCCGATCAAGCTGCTGCATTTATGATCGAAATGGGACTGTCTACATTTTCGGCAGAACGCATTGCGGGACTTGGAAGTGTTCAAGCGACGTTGGGCCTGGCAATCGAAGAGTTGGGTCGTGCCGTGGATGAATTGAAAACTCCAGTGGAATTGCTGGAGCATTATAAAAAGGATGTTGTTGATGTGTGATTTGTGTCTGGCGTTGAAATTGGTCAAAACTGCTACGGATGCGGTGCATTGCAAACGCGATCATGAACGGCACTTGCATTGCGTTGCGGTGCAGAATCTCTTTGTCAAAAATGTAGAAGAGACCGAGGCTGACTTGGAAAAGGTTCTGGTCCCATTCTTTCGTGACCAGGGAATACACATTGCCCGCAACGTGGGAGCAATTGACGGTAATAGTTTTCAGAAAACGGTGGAAGATGACAATGCCGCCGCTTTGGTTCAACTTGTTTTCGATCCGAAGGCATGGAATGAAAAGCTGGTCGATCTTGTGTTGCCGATTCTGTTGGTGCGTATGGCTCAAGCGGCCAGGGAATTGTTGACGGAATTGGGAATCGGATTTGTGGGGAAGAGACACAGAGCAGAAACAACCAAGGCTACCACTGCCACGGAATGGCTCGCAGCCCATTCAGATGATCCCGAAGATTTGGAAGAGTTATTGGAATCGTTTGGGAGGCGGGGGCTTCCCATTAACTTGATAACGGAACTGCCAGAGGGGGTAAGGCAAGAGATACTAAGTCAATTGCGACAGACGTTCAATCAACCATACTGGGCAGACATCAGCGTTACAACGGCTGGGGACGCCGAACGGGTGTTGAAGCAAGGGTTGGCGGAGGGCTGGTCGATTCGCAGAATGGCTGATGAGATGGCCGCTTCGTTGGGTGGTGACAAGTATGCGTTGACACGGGCCACACTCATCGCCAGAACTGAATCTTCTAATGCACTAAATGCAGCTAGAAAAGGAACGATGGATGCCTTGAAGGCCGACATGCCCCCCGAGGCCGCCGACGTTTTGATACCCACGTGGTTGAGTGCGTTGGCCGACACTACGCGACCGGAACACGCGGACTTGGACCAGGTATCGGCGGATGTTGATGGGCTGTGGAACTTGGCTGGGTTTTTGGTTCCCTATCCTGGGCACTTTAGCCTCCCCCCCGAACAGAGAATAAATTGTTTATGCACTTTGATTATGGAGTTCGGTGTGCAGCAGTCAGAGGCCAGACAATTGCTGGATGATTTTGCAGCAAGGCAGGAGCAAACATGAGCGATCCTTTATGTGCAAGTACCCCAGATACAATAGCCCTTGCGGAGGCCGTGGAGTCTCGGTTTTTGACTCTGTGCGAGGGGTGGTTGCATAAACGCGGGGTGAAAATATCTGTTCCAAAATCAATTGACGGTGACCTTTTGCGGTGGCGTCAGATGTGTGTACGCCACAAAAAAGGGGATAGACGTAATACAGTATCCGAGATAAACAGCACAAAAGCTATTGCACAATGGACGGTAACGATGAATTGTGAATTGAGAGGGCAACCGGACAAGCAAATGTCTTGGACCACATAGCAACAAGGAGAACGTTAGATGGATTATGGGAAAGTCATCAAAAACAATGAATCGTTGAAACTCTTTACGGATTCGTTGGGGGAGTTTAACCAGTCTTTTTGTGATCGAATGGCGGCGGGTGATGATTTTACGATTAAACTGGAGGTGCGTGGATGCAAGGGGGAATTGCTCCATTCTAAGGCGGAAAATCTAGGGATCAAGCGACCACACGGGGTCGAAAAAATCATAGAACAGATAAAAAAGATAGGTCGGTTGTAGTATACCCGTTCGATTATGGGGTATATTATATAGATAGTAAAATATAATTCAACGTCTAGGCGTCCGAACAAGAGCCACGGCGTAGTTATCCTTCCGAGAAATCGGCAGGGTTCCTACTTCGTGGCTTTTTTGTTTTAGGAGAGTATCGTGAGCAAACTAGTAACATTTTTTTTGGGCCATGACAGCGGACTTTCCGGTCGGGCGTTGACCATCACTCGTATGAGAGGGGCGGGTGATGATAGTGCGATCACGCCAGAAGTGGACGTGACGTTGGGCGGAACGGTGGAGATAACCGAACAGACCATACCGGACAATCAAATATGGCAAGCGGTATTGATAGACACCCGCACAAGCGGCGAAGTCAGCACTCCCGATGTTCTCAATTTCCAGACGGCCGATTTGCTGTTTCCTGGACCAAAGAGTGAAGATCGGTTGCATATTCTTTCGATGGAAGACCTTTCATCTTCCAGTTCCAGTTCCAGCTCCAGCCAGTCGTCCAGCTCCAGCTCCAGCCAATCGTCAAGTTCGGCATCAAGTGTTAGTTCGGTAAGCAGCACAAGTTCCAGTAGCTCTAGCCAATCGTCGTCGTCAAGCTCCAGCTCTTCGTCAAGTGAAAGCTCCAGCTCGGCTTCGAGTACGTCGAGCAGTTCGGCTTCAAGTACAAGTTCTAGTTCGTCGTCAAGCCAATCGTCTAGCAGTTCGATCTCGACGAGTACAAGCTCTAGCTCTTCATCGAGCAGCCAATCGTCAAGTTCTAGCAGTCAATCATCTAGCAGTTCGATCTCGACTTCTAGCAACTCTAGTTCGTCATCCAGTCAGTCGAGCAGTTCGGAATCTAGTAGCCTGAGCAGCAGTTCGTGGTCGTCGCCGTCAAGTTCCTCGTCGAGCAGTTCGTCGAGCAGTTCGTCCAGCATATCGACTTCGAGTAATTCGAGTAGCTCCAGCTCGCAAAGTAGTAGCTCTTGGTCAAGCGAGGGATAGGTATTGGGAAGGTTCGTCAATAGGTGGCGGGTACAAAAAGAGCCTGTTTATGACGGGCCGGATGCGTTGGTTGTGGACGGCATAAAATTACAATTTGAGGAGAAAAACATGCCCGTGCTAGTTGAGTTGACCAAAGTTCAATACAACAAAACCATTCGCATGGTGAGGACTGCGGGAATAGAGAGGCTAAAGTTTGTTCGCACTGCCACCTACGTTGCGTTGAGACGGTTGGGCGTCAAGCGCGACTTGTCGAAGGCCGTGAAGAAAACCCCACATGGTAGCGATCAACACAACACGGGAAATCTGGTGACGTGGTTGGCTAGAGTTTCTCCAACGGACAAAAAGGCCGTCAGACAGGTCGTGGCCATAGACGCCACTGCCGTCGCTCGCATGGGATAGATCATGGCTTATTCGAGTTACGAACAAGTTGCTGCCACAGCGGTCGTGAAAACCGTTACGGATTTGACCTTTCCGGGCAACGACACGAAAGCCGAGTTACAAGCGGACACCAACGACATACGCTACACGATGGATGGAGCGACGAATCCCACACAGACCAGTGGAATGGTTTTGCTGACTACGGAACCACCGAAGCTGTTTCTGAAAGAAGATTTGTTAAACATCCGATTTGTTCGTGGTGCTGCTGTCAATGGTAATTTGAACATCCATTACCTAACCGGCAGGATTTTATAAGTTGGGATTTCCCAAATCTAGGGAGTTTGATATGAGTGACAAGTTGCTCGAAGCCATCAAGGCACGCGGCAAGAAAAATACAGAGTTCAATTACGGCGTCCTGACGGCCGATAGCTACGTTCGCACCTTGCAAGATTGTGTTGGGTTGGATGTATGCAACAGGTTTGCTTCCAAGAGTGGCCGCAGCTTCGAGGATTTAATGCAGAAGGCCGCGAAAACACTTGTTTATTCTAACTCCGATATGGACGTAGGAGCGGTGGAAAGGAAACGGACGGGAAACAAATTGCGTGGCGTAGAACTTCCGAAAAACACCTTGATGGTTTTCCAACATGTTTTGACATCTTCCCGCAAGGACCGTGATGGCGATATACTTCGCAGCGAGGGGGCCGAGGTCGATCCCAGCATGTTGCTTCTGTGGCAGCATGTCTCCACGTTGCCTATCGGAAAAATGATTAAGGTGTTGAACCAGAACAAGAAGAGCTTGAAAATCATATCGGCCATCGTGGATATGAACAAGTTGTGCCATGACGCGGCGGTGATGGTTGATAACGGAATGGGCCGATTCAGTCACGGTTTCCGTGCCCTTGAGTTTGAGCCGATATTAGACAAGGAAGGTGATCCCGAAGGGTTTGATGTGAAATCGTTTGAGATCATGGAAGAGTCTCTCGTCAGCGTGCCGTCGAACGTGGACGCAGAAACGGAAGAGGTTTTGCTTTCGTTGGTTGAGGGCGGAAAGTTGACCAGCCCGTTGATGAAACAAGTGGGGAAGGGATTGCGGGAACGACGCAATTTGATAGTTCCCGTTGGCGAGATTCAGTATCGTGAATCCAGTGGCGATGGCTGGCGGGAACTGTCTTGCAGCAGCTTCGCCGAGTTGAAAGAGGCGGCCGACGCTGGCCTGATAGGAGCACAGAAAAATGATGATGATGAAACCGGAAAAGGAACAGAAACCAGCCTGGCAAAAAAAGCCGATGCAACTGACGAAGGAAAAGAAACCGAAACGGACGAGTCCAGTGACACACAAATAAAATGGGTCAATGAATCTATTGAAGGATCGTGGGAATGGAAACGGGACGAATTGATGGAGCAGTTGAAACCATTTTTATCCTCAGTAGGAATAGAATTGAGCGATAGAGATTATGTTTACATTCAAGCTCTTTTTGACGACCACGCCATAGTAGATGTATACCGTTCGTCAAAAGATTCCTACCATGAGATTGATTGGGAAATGCAAAAAGGAAAACCCATGTGGAAGGGAGAACTCCGTTCGGTAGATATTATTGTGAATGTAGAGGCAAGGAAATGGGCCAAGGGAAATAATTCCGCCAAAGAATTGATAGCCGACTTCCTTTCCGTCGCTACATCTTGGGAACGGGAGCGGATGACCGAAGCGTTGAAAGCCCTAGCCGAATCTGACAAGCAAAAAGAGATAACCGAACAATACCAAGAAATGATCGGCACTGAGTGATCGCAAGTGCGTCGTGATGTTCACGACGGCTTTAACCGTTGTTTTCTGAATTGAAAGAAAAGTTATGTCTATTACAGAAAACTTGAAAACGTATCTCATCGAAAACTGTGGCATTGCAAAGGATGCTACGGACGATGAATTGCGAAAGGCCGTCGGCGAGGCGTTTGCGAATGGCAAACTGACGGCTGAGAAGTTTGGCGAGCTAACGGAGCTGCCAGAACAAAAGAAGGCCAATGAATTCAACGATAAGTTGAGCAAGCTGGCCGATGGGTTGGATGCTTTGACCAAACACATCACCGATAAGGGTGAGGTTGAGGAAGGCAAGGAAGAGAAACCCGAATCGAAGGAAAAGAAAGAGCCCAGCAAATTGGCAAAGGCTGTTTCCGATCTCGGCGAAGGTGGTGGTGAAAATGTGCGGTTGAAGTCGGCTACTGAAAAGTACGATACCACCAAGACCGCCATGCACTATCCAAAGTATACCGAAAAGGGAAACCCTCATCCTCTTGCTGGTCAAAGAACCAAATTGTATGCAAGGGGGTTGGATTTCCCTTCTGATTTGGATAAGGCTTTGTCCGGTGTGTGGGCTAAGTTCCAGATCATGTCTGTAGCTCCCCGCATTGCCGGAACGGCACAACGGGCATGGGAGATGCTCAGTGACCACGAAAAGGATTTGTTGGATTATCTAACCACCAAGGGTCAGTGGGACAACAGTACCGACGAAAAGGACCGACAAAGAATCGGTTATCCTGGTGGAATCAAGACTTTGATCGACGATGCAGCCAGTGGTGGTTTGGAAGCCGCTCCGATTGTGTTCGACGATCAAGTGATTCAGACTCCGTTGCTCAATGGTGAATTGTTCCCGTTGGTCAACCAAGTTCCAATCGACCGTGGGCGTCGAATCGAAGGTGTTGCCACCTTGAACGTTACGGGTGGTTGGGGAGGTGTTGACGATACGGCCATTTCGCTGTTCGATACTACTGCCTACGTGACCGCCTTTGACACCACGATCTATCGTTGGGAGGGTGCGATCCGAATTGGGTTGGACTTCATCAGCGACACACCGATTGATTTCAACGCTCTTATCACGGGGCAGTATGGTCAACGGTTGCTGACGGACCTTGACAACGTGATTGCCACCGGAAATGGCACAACGCAACCTGAGGGTATCGTGAACTCGGGAGCTACCGCCGTGACTTGGAGCAGCACTACATCGTTGTCGAATTATGAGGCATTGCGGTTTGCTGTTGCCAAAGCTGAGCATGATGCTTCGGTCAAAGGCAGTGCCGTGTTCTGTGGAAACGAGACCAGCTACAGCCGAGCCATCGGTATTCCGATTGGTGCATCTGATGAGCGAAGGGTGTTTGGTCTTGGTGGTCACAACCCCGATTATGATGGGTATGAGATCATGCAACGAGCATACAAAATCAACGAAAGCCTGTCCAATTTGCAGGTTTTCTATGCGGTCTTGGCTCGGTATCGGATGTATCGTCGGAAGGGGTTTACGGTTCGGACTTCGACCGAGGGTGATACGTTGATCCGAAGAAACTCGATGTTGATCGTTGTCATGGCCCGATACGGTGGTCAGTTGGAGCGTGGTGCCGCCGCCGCGTTGGTTACCGATGCTGAATCGTAAAAGAGTTTTGTTTGGAGGGGTTTACCCCAATGACGCCGGGGCGGAGGTCTGTTCTCGCCCCCGCCCCGGCATATTTTTATAATGAGAACGAACAAAGGGAGAACGTGATTATGACTACAGCCATCGCTGAAAAAGCAACCGTCGCACCTTGGGGAATCGAGATCGACCACCCAAGGAACGCTGATGTGCTTGTGCAAGGAATCCCCAACTGCCGATTGCGAAGTTCCATCAAACAGGTCAAGGATGTTTTTACCCAGAACCCAGAGACGAAGGAACAGGAAATTACATCCGCTCCGGCCCATCTTATTCCTGGGCTGCCATCAAACATTCCTGGTCAGCAATTGCATATAGACCCGGCAAATGGGACGTGGAAGATATTCGATCCGATAACCAAGGACGAACCGAAGTTGGAACGCATCAGAAAGGCAGTGGAAACACATACCGATATGAGTGTATCGGACAAGTTGCGTGGTGTTGCAATGCGAAAAGGGAATCTCGGCAAGGACCAGATGAAAACACTGTTGCGTGAATTGTATAGCTTGGTTAAATCTGGTTATGCAAAAGTAGTCAACGGTATGAAACCCGATTTGGATGACATCGATGATATGCCAGGTGATTACTTGACTAATCCCTTGAATCGCACCAAGTGGCATCAGCCGAAGCATGAAAAGGATTTAGACGCATGGGCTGACACTCTCAACCGAGTGGACAAGCCCAGTCGGAAGTAGTCAATGGCAATTGCTCCGCAAGTAATAGCTGGCCGCACAAGACGCGGCACAACAGCCGCGAGAAGAAATGTTCGCTTTGAGTGGTTCGATAAGGAAGTTAGTAGCAAGATCGAATTGACTTTGCGGCAACGAATGGGCCTTGTAGTTCAATTGCTTGAAAGCAAAGTGGTTACAAACATTGGTCGTCCCGTGACCAAGAGCAAAGGCCCTCGGGGCGGAACGGTGGTGACCAACAGAAGCAAGCGGGGCGAGTTTCCCAAACTGGACACCAGCCAACTGCAAAAAACCATATTCAAGGATGTAAGGAAAGTGGGAAAAGGAATCGAAGGGTACGTCGGAACACCGTTGGATTATGGCTTGATACTCGAAGTGAAATTGGACAGGTCGTTTTTGGTGAGATCGCTCAACTCAGAAAAAGGAAAAATCAAACGTATTTTGACTGGACCCATTAAGTGACCATAGCTTCAGCGGATGTATACACTGCGATAAACACGGCTTGGGACGCAGGGAATCTAGAAGACACGTTCAAGGCGTTTTGGAGTGAAGGGACAGATGATTTTCCGGCGTTGCACGATGGGGAAGCGACACCGAAGCAGCCATTTCCCTACTGCGTTATGGAAGCCGATCCGACAACGACCACGGACAGAATGAGCGATGGTGTTGATTCATTGCGGGAGATACGCGAAGTTCCGATTCGGTTCAACATACAAGCCACCACGGTGGAAAACGACAGCAGGTCGGAAAAGGAAATTGCGGGGTTTTTAGCCGAAGAGGTTATGAAGGTATTCGGGGGACACGCCACCGCAACTCCAGCATCATTATCATTGACCAGCGGTAGTTATATATGGACGGAGTTCGTGAGCGACTACGGAGTGAAAACGGACGAAAACATGTATCAGTGGATTATTAACTACCTCATTAAGGTAGATTTGCCGGTAAAGACATAAGGAAAAACAAATGGCTCGCAGCCTTTCAAGCATAAGATTGAACGTGCGGTTGTCGGCTACGTCTACCAACACGTTGGACGACGCCACCACGGCGGCCGTGTCCCATCCGTTGCTCAACTATTCGCCATCGTTGGAAAGCGGGGTGAGTTCGGGTCAGGCGAACAGGGTGTGGCAGTCGGAAGACCGCACCTTATCGTCAGGTGCCCAGGAGACGATAGATATTTCCGATTTTGCCGCCGTGGACATCGGGGCGGGGGCCGGAAACGACGGGGTCGGTTTAACGATAACGTTCGAGGAAATTGTGGCCATTGCTGTTGTTAACGAGAACGACATCGGGGCCGCTGGGATATTGGAGGTGTTGCCGGCCGCCAGTGAGGGGTTCACGGCGATAGGCACGCACACGGTGGCCAACGGCGGGGCATTGTACGGACAGGGCTTACTGTTCAAGAGCCAACCGGCGGAGGCGGGGTTCGACGTGACGGCGAACCGTCATCGAATCACGTTTCGGGCCAACGGCGGCGACGTTACCTACTCGTTCTACCTGATAGGCCGGCACGACGATGAAGAGTCAAGCAGTTCGTCCTCAAGTTCGCAGAGCAGTTCGTCCTCAAGTTCTCAAAGCAGCTCATTAAGTAGTTCTAGCGTATCATCGTCAAGCCAATCATCGAGTAGTTCCAGTTTGTCGGCTTCATCGTCGAGCAGCTCCAGCATATCGACTTCGAGCCTGTCGTCGAGTTCGATTTCGACCTCCAGCCAATCAACTTCCAGTAGTTCGTCAAGTTCCTCATCGAGCCAATCGACGAGCAGCCAATCTACCAGTTCAAGCAGTTCAAGTAGCGAAAGCAGTTCAAGTCAGTCTTCGCAATCCTAATAAAGGAGCAATATCATTAGTAACGAAAATACACTCGCTGGAATCAACGGTAAATTCGTTGTCGATAATTCTCTCGTGGCTCGGACTACACAATGGGTTGTTACTCCAACCCTGGCAACCACAAGCGAATGGGGTGATTCCGATTCCGGTGGATATACCAACAGACTCCCCGGTCGGAAGGACGCCACGTTCACGGTCGAGGGCAAGTTTGAGTCAACCGACGAGGTCTACGATTTGTTTCAAGAGGGCGACATAGTGATTGCCGCTCTTTGGTTGGACAATTCCAGTTTGTATTATGCCTTTCCCCGTGCCTTGTGCACTGAGTTTTCATTGACGGTGAACATAGACACGGGAGAAGTGGAAGGGTGGACGGCTTCGTTCGGTGCGGATGGTATTTACTACCGTCCAGGTGAAGTGGGGGCACCTGTATATACACTTCCTTAGGTGATTTATGAGTGAGAACGGGAACGGGGATATATTGCGGGTCGTTGCATACCACGCTTGGCGTGAATGTCCCTGCGATATATGCAAGAGAGAACGGGAACAGCGAAGCGTGAGGAAAAGAAATCCTATTCATCGCTTGTCGATAGAAGCGGCAACACTCTTCGGGTTCATACCCCGCCGCAGTCCTCATGGTTCGATGGCCCGTGATATGCAAGTAGGCAAAAAGTCTAAATCTGAATAGGAGAATCAACATGGCAGATAAGATGTCGAGAGCCTTGGCCGCAAAGGGTGGTCTCACGGTGAAGATTGCCGGGAAGGAATGCACGGTCAGACCTCTCGGAATGCGGGAATTGAAAGAGGTCGAGAACGATTGCTTGGAACGGTATGCACGAAGATACCTTAAAACTTGTTCCGCCAATATGTATTTGTTGGAAGAGAAGGAACGGGACGGATACATGGCTGCAAGGATAGATGAGGCGGGACGGTGGGATATTGATTCGTTGCCTCCGAAATATGCCCATGACGATGCCCGTGTGAAGGTAACAAAAGAGTTGCGGGATTGGTTGTTGGTAAACTTGAAAATGAAAAAGAGTGCCGACGACAAGCAAGTCAGACAACTTACTGCGACGGCACTGGATCAAGGATCATTGTCCGCCGATGAATATGCTCGGCTGACTGACGGAGGTATACCGCTGAAACTGAAAGTGTCTTACAGCAATTGGTGGATAACCAGTGCCCTCGATGGAATGATTACCTTCATCTGGGTTTGCTTTCGTCAGAACGGAGTAACCCGCGATCAAGTGATAAACGAGTTGGGCAATGACCTGGGCAAGTTGGCCGAGGTATCCCGCGAAATCGAGCGGCTCAGTTCGCCTTCGGTGGGAAATGGTTAGGGCTTGCCGCAGCGGAACGCAGCAGTGGTGAGCCAGAGGAAGAAGCGTCGGTGGGATTGCTTGGGGGCATCGGACCTTGGCACGTTCGCGTTTTGTGCGACAACCCGTGGGAAGGTGGTAGAGGCTACACACCACGGGAAATCGGGGACATGACCTTGGACCAGGTATTGATGTTGTTGACGGATCGAAAGTTACTATTGAATCGAAAACGTAGGAAAGACCCGTTGGCCGTAAAACCCGACAAAGATGGGATGATTCCCGGCCGTGCCGCTGATGGCACTCCTATCAGAGGACGTGTTACAGGCAAGAGCAAGGCCCGTAGGTTAATGGAAGCGAAGGAAAGAGGCGATGGGGATTGAACTTGCCCGGGCATTTATCACGATCAGAGCCGATCAGAGCAAGCTGGCTGGTGACTTCCAAAGAACGAAAGCCAGAGCTACAAAAATGGCCTCTGGCATAGCTACTTCCGTTCGCAACATAATGCCAAGTTTAGGGGTTCTTGCTGGGGCAGGAGCCTTTGTGCAATTATTGCGATCCGGCGAGGATTTCAATAGGAAGATGCGTAGCTCCCTTGCCATCATGGGGGAAGTTTCCACGGCTCTTCGCGTCGATATGAAAGAAGCAGCACTTGTAGCAGCTCGCGTTACTAAGTTTAGTGCCGCTGAAGTAGCTGAGGCTTATTTCTTCTTGGCGTCAGCTGGATTGACTGCCGAACAATCTATAGCTGCTTTACCACAAGTAGCTGCTTTTGCACAAGCTGGTATGTTCAATCTTGCTAGGGCAACTGAACTAGCTACAGATGCTCAAAGTGCATTGGGATTAACAGTTAAAGATCCTGTTCAAAACTTGAAAAATCTGACTCATGTAACTGATGTTTTGGTCAAGGCAAACACGTTGGCCAACGCTTCAGTGGAGCAGTTCGCTTCAGCTATGACCAACAAGGCCGCTGCCGCCGCAAGGATTGTGGGGATAGATATAGAAGAGTTGACCGCTATATTGGCCGCCTTCGCCGATCAAGGCGTAAAGTCAGCAAGAGCCGGCAATGCCATAAATATCATATTGAGAGATATGCAATCCAAAGCCATAGAAAACAAAGAGGCTTTCGATCAATTCGGAGTATCAGTATTTGATAATACTGGCAAGCTACGGAAAATTGCTGATGTCATTGGTGATCTGGAAAAGGCGCTTGGACCAATGACCGATGAGCAAAAAAAGGCCACACTGGCTCAATTAGGATTTTCCGACCGTTCAGTTATTTTCCTTCAGACATTGTTGGGTACGTCGGAAAAGATTCGTAACTACGAAAAAGAACTGCAAAAGGCAGGGGGCACTACTAAAGATGTAGCTAATAAACAATTGACTCCGTTACAGAAGGGAATGGCAAGAATTGGAGCGGTTTTTGCTTCTGTTAGTTCTGACATCATAAATGTGATAGGTCCAATGGTAGAAGCAATAGGAAAGGGAGTAGAAAGAATTGAGAAGTTTTTTAGGTTTTCATCGCTTGGTAGGGGGATCAGAACCGCGATGAAGAACATGGTCGGTTTCTTTGCCGAAGGATTTGGTAGGGTGATTGTACTGGCGGCTTCGGTTGTTGTTTCCATTTTAGCTATCAAAGTGGCTTTGGGTGTGTTGAGTGTTGCCCTTTCAACGGCGTTTGTTGTAGCCACCGGACCCATAGGAGCAGTAATTGGTTTGTTGACCGCATTAGGCATTGCTATAGTGATTGCAGCAGGAACAGGAGATACTTTTGCGGAAAAGATGGAAGATGTTTTTTCCAATAAGTTGCCTGCAATTATAGATGGGGCTCTTTTTGTCTTTCGCAATTTTGCAGACTTTGTTGAATTGGCGATGATAGATTTGACACAAGATGTGTTGGAAATCTTTCCAAACATGGAAAAGCCGATGCAACAAGTAGGAGCATTTTTTGTTGGTGTTTGGAAAGGAGTAGGGGCTTTCTTTAGAACAATACTTGACAACATGATTGGTGGACTAAAGGAACTCAAAAATGTAGCTATTGCTATAGCAGAAGGAATGGCAGCCGCATTTGAGGCATTAAAAAGTGGTGATTTTTCTGGAATAGGAGTGGCTTTTGCCAATGCCTTTGTTGAAACATTGGCAAAGCAAAAAGATGTAGTAGCTCCGAATGCCTTTGGAGAATTAGGGAAGGGGTTTGCCAAGGGAAGAGAAGATGCTTTAGAAGGGTTTAAGTTATCCGGTGGTGGGCTTAGTGCTTCGTTGGAAGCTAGGAGAAAGAAACTAGAGGATGATATAGGCAGAAGAGAATTAAAACGCCAACAAGACCTCGAAAAAGCCACAAAAAAAGCAGTAGAAGAAGTAAAAATACCAGAAATAAAAGTTCCAAAGATTCCAAAGCCTAAAATCCCAGAACCAAGAGAACCAGCCATCGAAGGCCGTTTCGGCTTGGTGGATTTCGGCAAGCAGATACAGGACGCATTGTTGAAGGGTGATAAAGACAAGGTACAAAAAGCTCAATTGGATGCGATAGAAAAAGGAAACGAAATAGCAGATGAGCAAGTAGCAGCCACAAAAGCTATAAAAGTGGGAGTATTTGCATGAGCGTAAACCTCGATCCATCCACCTGGCGACTCTCCACCCTGCTCGGCATTCCCTACAAGCTGAAGGACGGGACGCCCACGTTTGGTGCGAGCAGGGACGGCAACATGGTGGTCAAGGAGACGATCATCATAGAGGCAGATAATCTGCTCAATTTTATTGCCGAATCGGTTCCCGTTTCCGAAGCGTTTCCCGGCGGGGTGTGGGCGTACATTCCCGCCCGGGCCTATCCCGGCATACCCAGCCTCTTGACGCAGAGCACGGAAGCAAAACCACTCGACACCTCGAAGCCCGCAGACCCGGTGGGGATAGACCCCGGTGCGGCGGCGGGAACGTATGGAAACTTCATGGAGGTGGACGTAACCTACAGCACCAATGATGCCACGACGCAAGATGAGGATGAAGGTGAAGCCACCACGTTCCTTGAAGTTTCTTCTGATGCAGGGGCGGAGATAATCGCCGCAAACTTGGAAGGAAGTGCGGTTTGGGTTTCAACGATTGCCGTTCCCGCAATAGATATTCCCATCAAAGATATCAACAATCTCATAACAAGAATTGTACCACAGATCGAATGGACGGTGAGTTTTCCATTGGTAAACAACGCTGTTGCAGATATCATCATGGGGATTGCCCGTCCGTTGCTCGGAAAGGTAAATAGTACTGTGATGCCCGTATTGAAGGGGGCTGCTGTTGGTACTATTATTTTCACTTCTACGTCTCTTCGTGAATCATACGCGGTTGATACTGACGGAGTGATACAGAAGCAAAACCAATTAGAAATGAAGTTCAGCGAAAAGCACATTGAGGAAGATGGAACCATTAAGGGATGGAACTACTTTTTCATTAAGGAAATACAAGGATTTCGGTTGGTGAAAGTAAACGACAAACTAACATACGAATCCGCCGACCTTAATCAGTTGTGGTTGTAAGCCATGAAAGAGATATTCCCCAAAAAAAAGAGTGGTGATCCTCTACCGACACACACGGAACACAACAAACTGACCAGTACGGTGCAACGTCTGGCCAACCAGTTGCCCGGTTCCAATCTGAGTGGCATACATGCAAACAGTTTTTCCAATGTAATAGGACACAATCCTTGGCAACAATTCGTGGCCATAATTTCCAACACAAAGATCGACGAAGAGGATACGGACGATAGCGGGTTGTATCTGTGTACTACTCGTTTTTATGACCACATAGAAACGGGTGACGAAAAGTGGAAGTCTCGCAGCAAGGAATGGCTGCTGGATGCTTCCGATCTTGGGGCTTTGCTGTTTGTTGACGATAAATTGGCAGTCTGGTGGAACCAACAGCGGAGGGCATTCATTCCCTGTGCCGTTCCGACCATCATCCAGATTATGCTGAAGACTTCCCTTGTGCCGGACGGGGTGGCCGACGCCTTTCCCCTTGACGACGAGGGCGAGATTATTGACATAGAACAGACCATCGAAGTGGAGGATACGATTGGCGACAAGCGGGCAAGGGGGAAGGATGATGTTGAGGAAGGCAGTGGCGTGGGGGCCAAGGGATTCGTGAAGTTGCTCACGGACGGCACGTGGGCTATAATTGAATTGCAATGTCAAGCGAAACTCATTATAGGAACGTGCCCGGCAACGGACGCGGATGCTACGTATACCTTGACGTCGATAACGGTCCTTGATGATGGGCAAAGTCCTGTAGACAACGATCTGGAAGATGTGTTAAACTACAGTGAGGATATGGGTGCTGGCCTTGCTGTTTGTGTTCACAATGGGAATGGGGGGTATCGGACGCTTGATGGGCCATGTGCGTAAGTGAGTAGAGATAGGTAGTGTCCTAACATTATGTTGCTTTCTAATAGGGGGGTTATGATGGGAATAGAATTGGCAAAGGCCACGATTCAGATAGAGGAAAAAACACCTGACCGCACCATCCAGTATTCCAAAGACTCGCCGGGGATCGGCTGGGTCAGTATCCCGCTTGCAAAGGGCATCATCAAACAACCCTCGGGAGAACTGAAGCTGGATTTCGAGTGGTGCAAGCTGCCGGTTTATGACATCGGCACTACTTCAACTGAATGTTCAACGGTGGATCATACTCCCGAATCAACTCCCGTTCAATATCTACCCGCATGGCCTCCTGCTTCACCACCCGCGAATGGATGTGGGTGGCCCCGCGTCGCGCCGCCTGGTTAGCCGTTTTTTATACCATACTTTAGAAGGATGGCGGTGGCAATTTTTACGGTGGGTTCAGGGCCACTGATATGTACTATTGCTTCGGTATTGGAGGGTCGGATGGAAAACGAAATTGAGTTGAAATCCTCTTGCGAAAGTTCTGCACGTAGACGTTCTTTGGCCTCATTTTGGATTCCATTTGCAATTTCCTTGTTGAGGTCTCCCTTAAAACCCGGATCATCACCATGCCATTCAATGCCCATCTTACGTTCCCTTCTTGGACTAACGGTTTTGCGTTCACCTCTACCAT
>SDBU01004766.1_pt1 | contig 16502 bp, 20 predicted proteins | sample 2277071 | NCBI WGS metagenome assembly SDBU01 (sample SAMN10397929, study PRJNA504765) | marine sediment metagenome | isolation source: marine sediment core GS08_GC12, 126 cmbsf | place: Arctic Ocean: Gakkel Ridge, Loki's castle | collected 2008
CCAGTGGGTACTGGGGTTATGATGAGATTCACTTGAGAATTAACAAAGAACGGATGTATGCCATAGATACTGTAGATGTAATAACTCGATTCATTCCCGTAGCTAAGATCTCAGAAAATATGGGTCGTAAGGCGGGCAGAGAAGTCTTAATGGAGGGAAGGAAGAACTGTCAGCTATGGATTAATGGGATAGTAAAGGATTGCACGACTAATCTAGGTGGTCTATTTAGGAAAAAGAGTTTTAAGCATATTATTCAGCAGAATTGCTTGACGCATGTGAAATGGATTGTCTCCGCCCATGTAAAAGCATTTGCAGGGATGTCTAAACGATCAACGAAACCTCTCCCTAAAGAGTGGCGATGGCTTCAGAACAGATTTTACGCGCTTATTAATACCAAACATGAATGCGATGCTTATATTCAATTAGAAATCATAAGATACACTATTGAAAGGCTGAAAGGAAAAAGGATTAAAGAACTTCATACTGCACTCAAGCAGTTAGAGGCGTGGTTGCCAAAAATTATAGCCCACCAGCGAAATCCGTTCATTCCAACTACCAATAACCTATTAGAATCGTATCATAAGAAATACACGTATTACCCCTCGTTTAAACGGAGTATGATGACGATAAATGGAGCACAGCGAGTCTTGGATTATCGTGTTTTTAGACATAATTTTGGAAGATTTTCCAAACATAAAGAGATGTTTGAGATGAAATTCGAAGAGTTTAAAATCATTTTATCTGAATTACCCGATAAACGTGTTATGGGAGCTCAGCACAGATATTTTCAAGCAGAATTTAAGAAGCTTGATACATGGTTTGGAAAGTACCAAGAGATTTGGGATGAATTTTTCGCGCTAAAAAAAGAATGAGGGTTAGCGAAAGATTTAAACATAATCACTTAATTTTGTAACTACCCAAAATTCTTCCAAAATTAAATTAAACTGTTGATTCATAAAAATATTCATAATATTCAAGTTTCCAAGAGTATCTTTTAGAATCTATAATATCAGGACTAGATTTAGATTGTGCTTCCTATAATCTTCGAAGCGTTCTTTTTGTTAGTAAGTAAAAACTTTAAGAGAATCGTGAATGCTTGCCTTATTATAACGTTTATTCTCCATTAAAAATAAAAACTTCAACCATTTAACCAAATTCCACTTAATCACGGATAATTTGGTGATATAGGATTTTACCTATTCTTCATAATATTTAGTACTTAACCTAAGTCCTCCTTCCGGTGAGATAAGAGGATAATTTTTGATTTTATTAGTTTTTAAATTTGATAATATCCGAGTTGCAAATCGTATATCAGTCGTCATCCAACCCTCTTGTTTCCTGTCTATATACCATAACTCAATTAAGTCATAATAGAAAAAAACATCAGACTCTAAAGCTTCAAAATTTCTGAGTTCTCCTCCAAGATACCCTTTCATAATAAAAGGAATTCGCGGAAACTCGTTTAGGCTCATAACATCAATAATTTCTTGAGTAGAGTTTTGGACAGTATTCTCTATTCTAGACATTAAACACAACATACTACCCCATCTCTCCCAATCTATTTAAAGAAAAAATAGATATAAATAACAACAAAAGTACAGTCCACCCTAATATAAATCCTATTAAGAAACTAAAACCCAAATAAATTATACTTAGAATAGTAATAGCAACAAAAGTAGTCCAAAAATCCAAAAGATACTATTACTTGATAATAGTGCCTAATTTTTTTCATCTATTCCCACATTCTTATTTAGTTTAAGTCAATACTACTATATTTGGATTAAAATATTTAAAGGAAAAAATTATTTTTACTTGTAGTTAGCCACTATATTCTTATCTTCACTCTCTTTTTTGAGTTCATAGTATTTTAATCTTTCTTTGTACTGTTTTTTAGTCTCACGGACCATAAACAAATCAGCATACTCTAACCTGAAACGATCTTTAAGTAAAAAGTCTAATAAAGCCCATTTAATAGCCCCTTCCCATTTCTTTTGATAAGATCGGGGATTTACATCTTCAAAATAAACAAATAGTTCTTGGTCTATGCTTCCACACTCCTCACATTTATTTCCCGCTTCCTTAAGTTTCTCTGCTTCATTCTCCTTATGTTCTCTGGTATTTTCAATTAATTGATGCGGGAACTTGCCTTCTTTATAAATGTAAGGCCCACAAAGTCGCAGTTGATCATTTTGATGAAAAACAAATGAAATTTATTTATGGGAAAATGTAAAGTTAAGAATTTACATGTATTAAATTTTATGTCATTCTATTCTTTTATTACAAGGGAATATATCCCCTTTTTTCCTTTTTTCAATAGCTTCTAAATCTTCCTTTATAAACTTCTTTATATATTCATGAAGTCTTAAACAAGTTTCTTTTCCTTCTTGTATCTGTTTATAATATTTTTTTAGCCATAAATCTAAATTTCGTATAACTATACTAGGGTTAAAGGTTAAAACACCTTCTTTTTCTTGAACCACCGTTTCAGTTTCATTACTTAAATAACATCCACATTTTACTTTTCCTTCATGAATTAGACCATTCCTTACATATTTGACAAAGCTATATGCATTTCTATAGTCTAATATCTTAAGTTCTTCTACAAGAAATACTACTATTCTTTCTCCCATTCCAACATTCTTAGATTTGTTAACTGAATTACTGAAAAATTCATAACAGAACCTTCTGTAACGCATGACTTGATCAATATCGGTTATTATTATATCTGCTAAAAAATCGATAAGGGAAAAACATAATACACCTTGAGCAAATGCTTGTAAGTTTTTTGCTGGTTGGAGATAATATTTATTTATACGATCATTAAATGCTTTACATAATTTATTTGGATGTAGTTCAGGCAAAACCTCCTCTAGCATTCTATTAACTTTAAAATTAGGGGAGAAAAATTGTTCATAACCATATAACATAATAAGGAATATAATCAGATTAAATATAAAAAAATATTTTCCTACTCAATTTTTTACTGTGAGAAATAAAAATTTGTTCAATAAGAACCACTTTTAATTTTTTTATAATTAGTTTTAATTATATCAAATATTCTGTCAATTTAAAAAAGTTATTGATAATATTGATATTATTGATAATATTCTATCAATTTAAAAAGGTTATTGATGATTTTTAGAGATGAAGTATGTAGAACTCTCGAATATCTTAGATTAGTGCATAGTGTTTCTTATGAATGGAAAGAAAAGCTCCCTCTTGAAAAACTAAATTTCAATAAATCCAAATTTTGAACTTAAAGAGGTTATTGGAATTAAGATTGTCGATAAGGAAGACCATAGGGTAAAATACAGTATAATAAGTATCTAATCTAAGATTATAGTGAAAAAAAGGTAACTCACGTTGAATCTTTCCTCCTTATAAAAGATTAAAGATCTCTTCTACTAGTTTCTTGATTCTCTTAACTAAGATTTCACAGTATATACCTACATTTTCTTTGATTTCATCGAGAATAATGTTTTTTCCTATATGGTATTCAACAGATAAATTAGGATTTTCTAGTAAATTTTTCTTAAATGGATCTAATTTGGTATTCATCTCACCAACTGGTTCTGCCCATGAAACCCTAGTTCCTTCATCAGGTGTGGTAATTGTATAGTGTAGAAAATCCTTCCTTTTTTGGTCTTTATATTGTTCATGTTTTCCTTCCCCTGCAATCTTAGTCAATTGCCTTAACCACTCATTTCTTCTATGCTTATAAGGTTGAATCGATATTAAATAATCGTAAAGAGCTTTGTTTTTAATTTCTAAGTCTGCCATATCATTTATGCTCATTTTAGCTGAAAAATGACCATCAGAATTAGTAATCGGAAAATAAATATTATGTTTTTCCTGCTGGCCTATATTTGATAACGAGGGAAAGTAATAAATATTCCATATAGTTCGCATAATTTTATCAAGAATATGCCGGTCTTTTTCAATGATCTCATGAGTTATATTTTTTAATCTTTCTGTAATTTTATCTTCCGAGATACATTCATGATATTCATTAGATAGTTCAAGAAGTAATTCTTCAGATCTTTTTAACATCCCATCAATTTCTTTTGGAATCTTCATTCTCCTTCTATTTATGCCTTTTTTATTTTGTTCTTTTAATAACCTGACGACTAAAACTTCATTCATTATTTAATTTTTAATATTTTAATTTTCATAGTATATTTTTTATCCACTTGCTCCACAAGTTCATTAACCTCATCTAATAAGTAAGATAATTTTATTAAATACTTTTCCTTATTTTCTCAGTTATTATTTTTTTTATTGTTATTTCATTAATTTGAAAAACGAGTTAGTATTAATAACAATTGATATAATAAAATATAACAGATAAATGTAATTTCATATATATCTTGTATTTTTTATTTATTTTTAATTTACCATGAAAGGTTAACTTTCAATAAAGAAAAATTATTATTTTTTTTATTATTTAATTAAATTATGTTTCTATAAATTACTAATACCAACTATTCTTGAGATCATTATTGTAAATTCTAAAGTCCGTGATATATTATTTTGTTGATTCTTTAAAAAGAAAAAATCGGTGTGAATTTTTTAAAAAGTTGAGATCGATAAGCTTGACACATCGAATTTGACAAAAGTTAATAAAACCCTAGATCATTTTTATATAATTCATCTATACTGTATTCTTTTACTGATATACTAGTAAATGCTTCAATATTCAAAAATATATGAAATTTCGTGATATTAAACAAAAAATATTCCCGAATAGCTCTTTTTGATTTAGCAAGCCAATTTAAATATGCCACATTAGGATCATTGTAAGGATAGATGTATTTAATGAGCAATGTGTTTAACTCTCCATTTACTTTGAAATATTTTATACTTTGGAATGTCTTACTTAACAAAAACTTCAAATTTATGTCAGCTAAATTAACTGGATCCAGGTATAGATAATATTGGGAAAAACCAAACTTGGAAAAAGTTATTTTGACTCAAAACCTATAAATCCTGTTTGTTTTTTCATATTTCTAATTTCCGCATCTCGTCTCGCTTTCCTATATTTTTCTATTAAATTATTTGGAGGTTTTGAAAACGCTATTTCTTCCTTTATTTCTCCCATAGATACATTACATATAAGTTTGTCTTCTTTTTGAGAGATTGCTTCAATAGTAAATATTTTAGAAGCTTCTAAGTTTTTATTCTCAGAAAGACCTTCATCGGAGACCAAAATATAGTTTTCTTGATTAGCCCTTTTAGGAATATAATTTGGATGCCCTTCTCTAAAGTGTTGTATGCTAATTATATTAATATCATGAGATTTCATTTTTATAAAAGGAATATCTTTAAAATCAAGACAAAATAAAGGTTCTACTTCCTTGATTAATCTTAGTTTATAATAATTAATTATCATTGCAGCAATTTGTAATGAAACTAACCATTTTGTTTCAATATAAGGCTTACCTATTATAAGAACTTCAATAGATTTTTCCCTTATTAAAACATCTTCTAATTCTTCTCTAAATTTTTTTTCAATATCCATTTTATTCACTAATTTTTTATTTTTATTATATAATGTATTAATAGCATTTTCTGTTTTTAAAATTAAAAAATTTCTCTTGGTTCAACTATCTATTAATCTTTTGCCAATATTTGAGTCTTTTTAAAACAAGTAGGTCTCTAAAGGTCTGGAACTTGTCCAACAACCATCATTAAACAGAATAAGAGATTGAAAGTTAAATGAGATGTCTCAACAATAGCTAAATTAAATAACGAATGGTCTTTTTTGGTAAATTTAATAACTTTTTTATAATGCATTTCTTTCCGTAAATTTCACTCGATTCATCGAATAACAAATACTTAATTATGGTTATTTTTTTGTCTTATGTATAAATTATTGAATCTAAGATGGAGATAAGACTTAAAATTGAACAAAATGCAGACATATGATGATATAGTTGGTTTTAATTACTTAGATTTGGAAGAGTGGAAAGAATATACCAAAATATACATTGTTCCTCTCTATAGGATTACATTTCTTTTATCAGAATTTAGAAGTTATTTACTCAAAAAAATCACAGGTAATTTATGAACCTAATAGTATAGCTAAGATTTACAGGATCGCTTTAGGAATCAAAATTATGCGTCGTGAATATATTTATCATAAAATTATGTAAGTACAGACTTGAATTGTGGAGTTGCAATTTTTAAGTTTTTTTCATTTATAATCACATTCACAAAAAATCATTTAATCATCATGTTGTGACTCCACGACTTTTTTTAAAATTTAAATTCATAAATTCCTCCTTTATAAACTAACTCGGAAATTAGAAAAACTTACCTTATATCAGTTGGATATATCATAAATCCTTATATTTCTGTTTTTTTTACCAATTCTTGTCCGTAACTTCGATGTTTAGAGTAAATAAAACTTAATTACTCTGTAGATTTTTTACAAAATTAATATTTTCTTGATAAAGTCTAGCTGTTGGGGATTTTCCTAGTCCAATTTGGACTAAAATCCTTAGTGCATTTTCGGAATATCTTAATAATTCTGGAAGATTTCTTAAATACAAAAATGTTGCTGCGATGTTATTTATATGAGAAGCTTTTTGGATTAGATTTCCTGATTCTTCATCAATTTGAACGGCCTTATTAAAACAATCTAGAGCATCAAGATGTTTTCTTTCAGAATTGTAGATCATTCCCCTATTATGAAATGAGTTAGCTTTTAATGCCGGAACACCTAATTTTTCAGCAATCTCAAGAGCATCTTTACTAAATTTTCTAGCAAGTGGAAGTTTAATAATTTAATATTTCCATGTCAAGGAAATATTTTGAATATTTTGAGTATTTTTAGCATAATTTAGACTAATCTTTTTTCATGGAATAGTTTAAATAGCTCTTAAACATAGTAATGTTAGGTAAAAACTTTTTTTAGCGAGAAATTTTATCAAGTTAAAAAAAATGTGTGTTTTGCCATGATTTATATAAAAAGACTCTAAAATTCATAAAGGATCTACAGAATAGCTAATATTTCATTGAAATGATAATTATGAAATTGAAAAATAAGAACTTATATAGAAATCTACCTTTGACGAGGACGAGAAAAATTGAACATATCGATGAATATTACCCAAAAGTTTTACCAAACATAACTAAGACAATTTCAGAAATAACAAAACTCTGTTTTGAAAACAATATATCTAGAAGAAAACAAAAAAAAATGATCCATCGAAAGTTAAAAGATGAATTTTACAGCCTTTCCTTAAATGAGATTGAAAAACGGGTGCAAATTACACATTTTAACTCAGAAGTCATCGCATTAAACCAAAATACTATTCTAATAATTCGTAAAAAAAAGGAGAATTATATTAGAAAGGAAAATTTATTCAAAATTGTCTCAGATTTAATGAATGGAATCAATTATGTAGCCCAATATGGATTTAATTTAATACTTGTAGATAATAAAGAATATGAATTGATAGAATTGGACGATTTCAATTTTAAATTTAATTCCAAAGAAGACTTTAAATATGTTATTAATATTTTGCAAATTCTTGATAGTGAATATTATCAATTTAAAAAATTAAAAGAATTTTATTCGGGTATAGACGTTCATCGAGATTCATTTTTTGATGAATTAAAAGAAAAAAAATGTATCCAGATTGATGAATCTAAGTACTTGTATTTAGATACTAAATTATTTATAGAGTTGAGTCGGTTACCAGAAGATTATCCTGATATGACGGATAGCATTTTAAAGGATTTGAGTCTTTAGAATAATAATATTGGTTAATTTTAACTCTACTAAATAAATAAATCTTAAATTTCTATTTTTATTTGGGTTTAGGTTATAAGGAAATAGGAGATTTTAACAATAGGATGAAACTAGTTTTAATTGAGGGGGAATCTTTATCATCGTGGTTAGTTAGAACTACTCTACAGAGTTATATAGATTATTTTTCTCTCATTTCCTCATTTCCAAATTATTTTAATTCTTCAGATTTTTACGATTTTGAAAATGTTGATTTCTTAGGTTCGCTAAGATTAGTTAAGTATCTATCAAAAGTCACAGATTTTAGTCTTAAAATGATAAAACAATTGAGTCTTTTTGATATGAATGGATGGAAAAAAAAATAGAGAGTTCTTATGATTATCCAGATATAAATGAATTTAGAATTTTATGGAAAACTAAAGGAATTTATAATTATGAGGTTGGTTTAAGATATTATCCATTGTGTTTAAAGCAGGATAATCAACCTTATTTTCGAAAGAGATGGAGGTTAAGATATATTTCGTTTTGCTTTAAACATAATTGTTATTTAGAAGAGCGATGTCCTAAATGTAATGGATTAATTAAATCTTATACACTAAGATGGGGAGCTTTTAATATAAAACATTGTAATAAATGCACAGCAGACCTTTCTCAAGCAAAACCAAGATTTATTGATTCAGAAGATCCCCTATTGGTAATAGCTAAAGAATATTTTAATAAAGATTTGAATTTTGAAGAAATTTATAAGATTCTATATAGAGCTTGGAGCAAAATTTCATTGCTTGACCTTTCAGATAAAAAATTTAAAAATCATACTTTAACTTTTGATGAGGAATTAATTCAACTTTGGAATAATCATATCCCTCCTGATTATATTCCAAATAGAAATCTACTATTTTCAAACATTAAAGCTACTTTTTTGATATTAGGAACTACTACTTTAGATTTAGAAAAATCTGAATAAACTCTTCAAATTAATTACATATCACATTTTATATTATAAAGATTTGAGTATACACATAACGTGCTCGTCAGCACTATAAATCTCATTGCGATCTTCAAGCATTTTTCTCCACAAATTCTATTTTTATAAATGAAGTTTTGTCATTCTTAATTAATTTAATCAGCTAAATTGATCTAGGATCTTTTTTTTATTTGAATTCAAATATTCTATCAGTTGAGTTTGGTCATTTTTTATTTCTTTCGCTTCTATCTTAGACCTTAGTAGATCTAAAATCTTTCCTACTAAAAGTGATGGTTCAATTTCAAAAACTGTCATTATGTCATTTCCATTAATATCTAAAGATAATTTTTCAACTTCATTGAATTTGTTTTTGAGAAATTTATAAAGTTTCTCTCTTAGATCTTTAACAAATTCAGAGCGAACATCATCAAAAGCAATAATAACATCCAATTCCTTTAATATCTTTCGAAATTCCTCTTTATTGACAATTATCGGTTTGGTATTATATATTTGCTTTATTAAGATTCCAAATTCCTTGGCAATTTCAGGTTTTTGTTCCTTTGCAAACATATTATAGGCATAAGAATAAATTTTAATAGCTTCCTCTATTTTTTTATCATTCTCATATTCTTTACCTAGTAATTTTAGACAATTAACTTGTTTTTTAAGATTTTCTTTGATATGAGTTTCATTAATATCATCTAATATATTTAGATTAACTAACTTTCGATCAATTAGTTTATTGAGAGATGAGTTAAGTAATTCCTTCCATTTATTTACAACAGCATAATGATTTGGATATTTGACATCTTCAAGAAGTGCTTTAAGTCTCTTTCTCCAATCATCTCCATGAGTTAGACCACTTCTTACCCAATAGGATTTTTTCAAGAACTTAAATAAATCAAGGAATTCATCAGGAGTATTACTTAAAAACAATGCAAAATTGAATGACACAGAAAAAGAAATATCTTCTGAAGATTTACCTCCGAAAATATGTTCTAATATGGTAAATGAGTTAAAAATAATATCTGGAACAAAATTTGAGTTATATAATTCCATGTAATGATGCCATATAGTTATATACGCGTCCCCTCTAAAGATTGAGCTATTTACGATATTTGAGAGTCTTGAGAAAGCTGTACTCCATGTTTGAGAAGGCATGGATTTAACTCGACCTTCTATATCATCAAATAATTTAATAAATTCTTCCTCATTAAACCTAAACCACCAAGGAAGCAGTTCTACAAAAAATTCATATTTAAAATCAATATTTTGTAGATGGAATGAACATAGAATTTCTTGAATTTCATATTTGAGTAAACTCCAGTCTTCCAAATACTTGCTCTCATTCTCCTTATAGGTGCTATTATATTCTTCTATGGTCTTGTAAATATTACCTAAAATTGTTCTTTTATAAACTAAGAGTGTATTTACCATTATACTGCTTGAATCTTCATCTTTCTTTAAAAAACGATATGGTCTGAATCCCGTCAAATAGGTCTCATTCGGAACTAATTCAATATCATAGTGAGTTTGGCAATTATCTATAGGTACTATAAATTTTACACCCATTTTATTGTTGATAACGAATTCTGTCCATTCATTATATAATAAAGTAAAAATCTCTTCAACATTCTTTTTTTCAAGGATTTTAATATATAAAGTCCTATATAATAACTGGATGTAAAGTTGTGCAGAGGAAGTGTTTAATATACTGCTAAAATGATGAATTAATGGTTCCATTTCAATTCTAAAGGGTTCCATAAAGACTTTATCAAAGGTATCTTTTCGAATCTGAAGCTTTGGATTATAGGGTCTATTAGTATCTATCCTAAATGATTGAAAGCATTTTGCATCAACTTTATCTTGAAAAAGTTTAGGTGATATTATTAAATTAAATCTTAATGCTTCAAATTCGGGTAGATCAGGTATAACTCCAGAGGTTACTGAATCTTCAGAAATATCCTCCATTAATTTCTCAATATCTTCTTTTAGAAGATTAATTAGTTCATCGCTCATAATATCTTCATTTTATAATTTAATTTATTCACATATTAATTTCTAATAAATTAATTAATTAATTCTTAATTGTTATGCTCAATCTTCTTATGTTTAGATAATCCACTACTGTATTTATAGGACTTTCCACAAACATCACACTTATATTTTCTTTCATCTGAATGAGAAGTCATATGTTTTTTCATATTACCTTTATCTGAAAATCCTTTTCCACACTTTTCGCATTTAAATTAAACATGATAATCCTCTCTATTCAAGTTTTTATAAAATAATCCGAAATACCGAGAGTTTATATCCATTGGTTAATGATTTAGTTAAATCAACCGATAAATTTCTCTGTTTCATTGTTCTTATGTTCTTTGGTATTTTCAATTAATTGATGCGGGAACTTGCCTTCTTTATAAATGTAAGGCCCACAGTTAACACAGAATAGCAGATATCTATCATTCTTTGGATTTCCACATACAAAGCATTTTTCTTTGTAGGATTTAATAGATCTTACTTTTTTAGGCATAGTTTAAAGAAAGTTATTACTCTTCTCCTAATTGGTTCCATTCCTCTCCATACTTTTCCTTAAACTTTTTAACTATTTTCTCATCTTCTAACCTGTCAAATACTTTCTCAATCCTTTCCTCTTTTGCTAAATGACTTTTCAGGTATTTTACTGTCCATCCAAGCCTTTCGGCTTCCTCTTCAAGTTCACGCTCATCCATAATACAAAATTTTATGTTTTTAATTATAAAAGTTTTTATTATAATAAGATGGATATGATCCTTTTTAAGTCAAATACGCACTAAACACTGCTATTTACTATATTGTTATGAAAAAGTTAAAAATTCAATTCACCCAATTTTTTTAAATAACATTAAAACAATATTCTACTACCACTTTATTTGTTTGACATAGGTGGAAATTTATGACCGAAAGACAACGGAACCCAGAAAAGAGAATTCAATTTCTCGAAAGTGAAATTTATCGCCATCGAGATCTCTATTATAATGAGCAACCAGAGGTTTCAGATGCGAAGTATGACTCCTTAGAGGATGAGTTAAATAAGTTAGATTCGGAAAACCCTATCTTGTTTAGGGTTGGCGTAGATCGTTCTGAGCTATTCAATAAGGAAAAACACATTATTCCCATGAATTCTCAGGATAAAGTTACTCAACCTGGAGAATTTAGTAAGTGGTCAAAAAAACGTCATTACAAGGTATTTTTAGTACAGTTTAAGCTTGATGGAATTAGTATTGAGCTTCAATATGAAGATGGTATATTCCAAAAAGCCATAACAAGAGGGGATGGAATAGTTGGAGATAACGTCTCTGCTAATGTAGTCAAGATGAAAGAATTTATTCCCAAACTTAAAGATTCTTTCACAGGGGCGGTTAGAGCCGAAATAGTTTTATATCACGATATATACAATAAAAAACATTCAGATAAGCAAAATTGTAGGAATGCCGCTGCGGGGATCGTGAGGAGAAAAGATGGTATCGGAAGTAGAGATCTAAATATTATCTACTATGATGCGGTGAGTATAACTGATGATGTTGTATTCACTACTGAAATCCAGAAGATTAAGTGGTTAAAAGACCAAAACTTCCCCTCGGTACTAACAAAAACAGTTAAAACTCCCCAAGAAGTTATCCAAATAAGAGAGAATGTTATGAGTAATGTAAGGGCTACATTAGATTATGATATTGACGGCCTCGTTATTAAAGGGAAGGAAATTGATACCGATGATATGAAACGAGCTAAACCTATTAAACAGATAGCGTTTAAATTTTTAGCTGAAGGAATCGAAACCATACTAAAAGATGTCGAATGGTCTATTAGCGGACACCATTATACCCCTGTCGCAATTGTAGAGACTGTACACTTAATAGGAAGTAATGTAAGTAGAGCTTCCTTAGCAAATCCAAACTTAATAAAAGATCTCAATATCAAGATCGGTGCTGAAGTATTTATTACAAAACGAGGAGATATTATACCTAAGATTGAGCATGTGATCAGAACTCCTTCAGATGCAAAAGAAATTCCAATTCCCTCAATCTGTGAGGTTTGTAATACTCCTTTAATTAATGAAGGAACACAGTTATACTGTCCAAATGAATTATGCCCCAAAAGAGCTTATTATCGCCTAACGAAATGGATAAAAAAGCTTAATATAAAACACTTCAGCAAAAAACTATTGATTAAACCACTATTCGATTCAGGCAAAATTAATACAATTGCAGATCTATATCATCTTAGAGTTAGTGATTTGACAAGGTTAGATAGTGTAAAAGAGACCTCAGCAAAAAAGGCTTTAGACAATCTTAATGCTGTGAAATCAATACCATTAGCGAAGTTTATTGGAGGTTTTGCAATTGAGAATATTGGAGAAGACATGGTTCAGAAGGTAGTAGATGCTGGATTCGATACATTCGAAAAAATTAAAAGTGCTTCGGATTTTCAAATAGCTCAAGTAGAAGGATTCGCAGATATATCGGCACACCACTTAACTGAGGGAGTTTCCAAACTTTATCCGCAAATGAAGGAGGTTTTAGATACTAATAAAATTAAAATACAGGTAAAAAAAATTATGGGAAGCAAATTAAAAGGACAGATTTTTTGTTTTACTGGTAAATTAGAGACTATGAAACGAGCAGAAGCAGAGCAGATGGTAAAAGATAATGGAGGGGAAACACGATCGGGAGTAAGTAAAAATCTTACTTATTTAGTCACCAATTCAATAGAACCAACAGCCAAATACAATAAAGCGCAAGAACAAGATACTGAGATCATTACTGAAGCAGAGTTTCTTGAAATGATCGAATAATTATAATTTATTTTTTATTTTTTTTATTCCTTAAATTTTTAAGTATCTTATTATAAAAATAAGACATAAAAGAAAAAATCCGTATAAAATTTTTTGTTAAAACCTTTACTAAAAAATAGATTGTACGCTTTTTTTATTGTTTGTTGAGACCTATCCAAGGCTTGGATCATCTTTGTTAGAGAATTTTTTTATGAAATTTTATCCAGAAGGGAACATCATTCCTATTATAATCAATGGAAAGTTTACAAGCTCTACACAATTATCTTTCATACTTGTTGAATTGATCAGTGATTAATCGAGAAAAGGTTCTTAACTTTTTGCTGGTAAATTAAGAAAAATATACGTTTTTTTCTTTAGCCTTCAACTTTTCTTGAATGTTTAGATCTTCTTAACTTTTGTATGCTTCCAAAATAAAACGGAAAAAGTGGATCTTCTAATTTTTTACTTCTCATTTTTTTTAGTTTCTTTCGATACATTCAAGTTAATTACCTCTCATACTAATTATCCCCTTACTTAATTATTTTAGGAATTAATCGATCAATGAAGAAAATTGAGAGAGCAGAAAAAGAACCTCAATTAACTTCATTATAAAGGTATTTCTCAAATTAATCCCTTTAACTTGAAAAATTTACGCTCTCATCTTGCTTAAATATAAATACCGATTATTAGAATTATCCATAAGAAAAATTTGATATAAAGCTATGACTAGCATAATTGAAGACTTTAAGAAGATGATAAGTGAGGCAATACGAGATATGAGTTTACAACGACTCAATGAAATCTCAAGGACAATAGATGATTTCAGAAACATCCCTTTTAACCTCAATACTAATTGTAAAAGGTTAGAGATTAGAAAACTCACAGAGATTTTTGAAGAATTAATAATAAAGACATCTTTAGTGCGAAAGTATTTAAGAAAAAATTCAAAAATCAAATAAATTTTAAAGAAAATTCCCCATGACACCAAAAATTCTCATCATCGCGGGTTGTTCTCAAAAAAAATTACCCCATCCTGCCCCTGCTATCCAGCTTAATCAGGGACAGTTATTCAAAAGTATAAAAAGAATAGCTTTTCAAAACAATTTTGATCTTAAAATTCTTTCTGGGAAATATGGACTCCTAGAGCCAAATCAAATCATTGCGCCTTACAACCAGAAAATCAAGACTAAAGCAGATATTAGACGAATCCAGAATCTAATCAAAGATAAAATTAGCAAAGTTTGGAGATCTTATGATTTAATTATAACCATTATGGGTAAAAGATATGTGGAGGTCTTGAGACCTTATCTGGATAGCAAGTTTTATGTAGTATTCGACAAAAGAGGGATAGGAGGCTATTTATCGCAAGTCTCCCATTTTTCCAAACTTCAGACTTCACAACTACTCCAAGCAATTATACAATTTCAAATAATCGAATGTGCTGAATACCTCTGGAGTTATTGGGATTTTGCAATTGGAGATCGATGCCCCGATCCTAACCGCCCTCACACCTGCACAAATTGTTATTATCAAAAAGATAACAGTTGTTCTTTTTCAGAGCTGTACCCCCACCTATACCAGAAGCATATTAGAGATTATCACATCATTTTAAACTCAAGTAAAAAAAATACCCAACCACAAGTATCAAATAAGTTGAATTTTTCACATAACACCACCTTAGATTTTTTCTTAGGCAAAAAAGACCATTAAGTAGCGAAAATATGAGAACTAACCTATTATTCGAGGATTCAGAAGATCATTTACCTGAGATAAAACCAACACAAATTATTCTCCTAAACATTATGGAGAAACATTATGGTATATGTTACACAAAGAGAAAATGACAAATTTAATAAATCCTTTTGGTTAAAACAGCTATGCACACTAATATATCAGCGGAAAAAGACGAACTCTTAATAAAACTAAATTTAGAATCCATATTATTAATAAATCCCAACCCTCTACACAAATAAGTAATATTCTAAATTATATCATTATCTAGTATTGACATTACATTACTCCTCCAATAACCTTTTTTGAATTATTTCTTCCAATTTTTCTCTCGATTTTTCTAAAGAATTTAAATTTTTAACTACATAAACAAAGAAAATTGTCAATGCAATTAAGTTAAAGAATAAAATTAACAATTTCACAGGATCCCAAAAAATTCTGCCTGTTTCACCCGGGTTAGGGGTAATTAAAGGATGAATACTCGTAAATATAATTGCTGAGATGTAACTTAAAGGAACTGTAGGGAATAAGGTAATCCCTAAAGCCGATGATAATTTTGCTTTCTTTTCTTTATCTTCAATCATACTTCTAAAAATTAAGTAAGATATATATGAAAGGAACAAAACCAAGGTCATAGTTTGCCTCCCATCACTCCATTGCCAGTAAACACCAGCATAACTTGCAGAAGTGGCGTTGTAAAATAAAGATCCTGTTATTAATGTAAAGGCGATAAAAAAAACACCAACTATTATGCTGTTTGTACCTAATCGATTCCACTTAATTTCTTTAGATTTAAAGTATAAAATATGAGAAACCAAACTAATTCCAAATGACAGATATGAGAGCCATGCTCCTGATACATGATAATAGAAAATTATATAAACGATCCTGTTTGCTGGCGTACTCCAAACTATGAGATTAGAAGCTGTTAATATTAATATTAAAGATAGATTAAACAATAACATAGCTATTGAAATAATTAATAAGATGTTCTTCTTAAGGAGCTGTTTTATGTTATTTGTCATCATTTAATCCAAATATCGATTTTGATAGAGTTTTATACATAATCAAAAATCGTAAAATTTGTTATCTACTACATATTGAAAACATTGTTTTTAACTTTTAAAATTTGATATTTATTAAAAAAAAAAAAATAAGAAATTTACTTAAGATTTAATCCTTTTTCATTTTGTTTTTCTTCTTTACAACCACTACAAGTGTTACTACAAAAACACTTCCGA
>SDBU01004767.1_pt1 | contig 16501 bp, 7 predicted proteins | sample 2277071 | NCBI WGS metagenome assembly SDBU01 (sample SAMN10397929, study PRJNA504765) | marine sediment metagenome | isolation source: marine sediment core GS08_GC12, 126 cmbsf | place: Arctic Ocean: Gakkel Ridge, Loki's castle | collected 2008
CTTTACGATGTACTCCAGCGATACATTCCAGGGTATTATGGACGGCCAGCCCAGCGGGGATTCAAAGCTATGCCTGAGCTGCCACGACGGTGCCAATCCCGACTTCGCGTGGATGAATCCGGAACATACGTTTGAGGGTAATGATCTGGCAAATTCGCACCCTATCTCCTTTGTGTACGATTCAGCATTAGCCACCTTGGATGGTGCATTGAAAGATCCCTCGGAAGCGAGCACACTTGGAGGAACTGTCCTCGAAGACCTGCTGGACCCCCAGAGCAAGATGCAGTGTAGCAGTTGTCATGATGTTCACACCTCTGGCCTCGGCCAGAGCCTGTTGCGGGGCTACGATTACGGCAGCCAGCATGGGCCCGAGCTGTGCCGTATGTGCCATATAAAATAAGCAGCTATGGCAACAAAGCTGTGAGACGTTTTCATTTAAACATATATGAGCTAAATCTGAAGAGTGAAAGTAGCCTTTTTCAGTTCGATAAACACAGTCCTCGGCACAGCTCAAGATTGAGAAATTCGCCGTAAACAGCCATCTCCTTACCATTCAAGAAGACCTGCAATCTATTAATATTGATGCGCCATTACTGAAATTGCCGAAATAATAGTCGTGAAAATGTATAAATCTGTGTTATTCAAGAGCTTAACACTTATTAGCGTGGTTTGGGTCGTGTGCGTTTTTTCAGGATGTCAGTCTGTCCAGGTCGAGCAGCAGACGTCAAAGCCGGTGTTTTTCCCACCCCCACCTGAGGTGCCGCGCCTCCAGTTCCTCAAGTCTTTTTCCGGACCCGACGACCTTGGGGCCGTCACAACCAGTGCCTTCGAGAGGTTCGTGCTCGGCAAACCCGAGACGACGGATGGTATCACAACACCTTACGGGATCGCGATTTTCGAGGGTAAATTGTACGTCTGTGATGTCGGCAAGAGAATGGTGGAGGTGCTCGACCTTGAGAATCGCACGTTTAGTTATTTGACAAAAGACCGGCGATTGACGAATCCGGTGAATATCTACATTGATGACGACGGTACGAAATATATAGCCGACCCAACAGCAGGCTCGATATTTGTTTTTGATAAGAACGATAACTTAAGCGCCATATTTGGTACGGAGTCAAAGATCAATCCCATTGATGTGGTTGTTCGCGGACAGCGATGTTACGTTACTGATTTTGGCAGTAACCAGGTTGTTGTTTTAGATAAGACCACCGGCAAAGAAATCTCTCGCATAGGCAAAAAAAGCAAGAGGGAAAGACAAGTAGAACCTCTGGGTGAGCTGCCTGACGGTGAATTTTCTCTTATTAGTGATTTGGCCCTTGATCAACAGGGCAACATCTATGTCACTGATAAAGCTGGAGCACGAATAACACAGTTTGACAGCTCCGGAACATTTATGCGCACTATCGGCAGATTGGGCGACAATATAGACGAGTTTGTCAGGCCAAAAGGCATAGCCATTGACAAGGGAAGCAGGATATGGGTGGTGGACGCCGCAACCGAGGTAGCCAAGATATATAATCAACAGGCCCAGCTCCTGTTGTTTTTCGGTCTGCCCGGAAATGAGCCTGGCATGATGAATTTGCCGGCAAAGATTGTCCTGGACTACGACAACGTAAAATTGTTCCAACAGTATGCTGTTAAAGGGGCGGATATAGAGTTCTTGGTTCTGGTTTCAAATCAATACGGTTTGAATAAGATCAGCGTTTACGGTTTTGGCAGGTTTCCTGTGCAGGAAAAGGCGATAGAGCAAGCGAGAATGTTCGCTCGGAAACCCGAATTGGAAAATGAATTCGAACGGCAGATGAGTAAGCCTTTGGCCTTGACCAAGGCAGGGCCTAAGAAAACAGCCTTTAATATCTTTGGACAGAAAGAAGAAATCGCTGAGCTTTATTACAGCAGTATGGCGTTTTTCCGTGCCGGCCAGCTCGAAAAAGCCCGGGAAGCTTTGGTTACAGTTTTGAATAGTGGCTTAATTCCACCAGCGATGGCAAAAACAATACAAGACGACTTAGCCGACATTGATAATCGCCTGCTGGCCAAGAGTAGGCAGGAAAGAGAAATTGCTGAGCTTTATTACAGCAGCATGGCATTTTACCGTGCCGGCCGGCTCGAGAAAGCCCGCCAAGGTTTGGTTAAAGTTTTGAAGAGCGCTTTGATTCCACCTGTGATGGCAAAAACAATACGAAACGACTTAGCCGACATTGATAATCGTTTGGCTAAGAGTGGGCAGAAAAGAGGAATTGCTGAGCTTTATTACAGCAGCATAGCGCTTTATCGCGCCGGCCAGCTTGAGAAAGCCCGCGAAGGTTTGGTGAAAGTGTTAAATAGTAACTCAATTCCACCTGTGATGGTAAAAACGATAAAAAACTATCTGGCGGATATCGACAATACTTTAGCCAAGAGACGAAGCACTCGACCTTGATGAAAATAGACGAGCTTCGAGTTTCCAGGGCGAGCATCGATACCAGCCCCGTCCCGTCTTCGACGGGCGGGACGAGCATCGACAATCTTAAACGAAAAAAGGTATCTTAAAAAATGGGATTGCAGAAAACTGAAAGTGTAGAAGCTGGTTTGTCGTTGTCGAAGCTGGTCTCTCCGCAGTCCCATAAGGGACGCCTTACGGCGGATGCCTTACAGCAGAAACCGAAGGCTGGAAACCGGAGTTGGCTATACGCGCATACCCAAAACGGTCATCCCAGACCCACATCAATCGGGTTAATGCTGCTCGTCTTTTTTGGAGTACTTGTTGTAAGCTGTGATGAGGTTGAGCATTATAAAACTCTGACATTCTTCTTTGACGGGGTTCCGCCCTTGGGGCAAGAGGGGCTGCAAGAAGAGTTTGCCAATTCCAATTTTCAGGTGTCCATGCAGATAAGTCCAAAGCAGCTCTGGTATGTACATGAGCCTCAAAAGGACTGTACGCTCTGTCATGGCAAGCGCAAGCAGCAAAGAGGATTTTCTCTTCAAGTGCAACTAACTGCGCCGGTACCAAAGTTATGCTATGGTTGCCATGCCGACTATACCGTATCGGCATCGTTTGTTCACGGGCCTGTGGCGGTTGGCCAATGCCTGTTTTGCCACAATCCGCACAAGAGCAAAATCAAACATCTGCTGAAAGAACCAGAACCCAAGCTTTGTTATCTATGCCACGACATTAACACGGTCGAATTAATACCCGCTCATTTCAAAAACCAGCAATTTGCATGCACCGGCTGCCACAACGCTCACGCAAGTCCGGTAAAAGCTCTTTTAAAAGGTGCTTCTTACCAGACGAATGACGAACTTAATAGAGCCAAAGCGCTCGACAAAGCTATGCAAGAACATATACAGGCTGCAAAGGAACAACGCACAACTGGACTCGAAAGAAAGAGCTTGCTTCAAGTCTTTAGGACGGTTAGCAAATTAGTTGAGCAGGGCGAAATACAAAAAGCCAGGGCGTACCTGGAAAAATTCAAGGACAGTAGTGCTTTCACCAATGAAGAACGGAAAAAAATTGTACAAGTGCTCAAGCTAATGGATATTGCAATAACAACGACCGAAGGGGAGCTTGGAAAGGTCAAACAGGAAAAACCTGTGACTGAGGAGAAGCCAAAAGAGCCGGCAGCAGAGCCTGAGAAAAGCAATAATCAACTAAGTAAATCTAAAAAAGAAATTGCTGAGCTTTATTACCGCAGCTTGGCGTTGTACCGCACCGGCCAGCTCATAAGAGCCCGGGAAGGTTTTGTTAAAGTTTTGAAGAGCGGTTTAGCTCCAGCGCCAATAGCAAAAACAATAAGAGGTTATGTGGTGGACATAGATAATACTTTGGCCCGAACAGCAAAGCCTCCAAATTCAGAGCAGTAGCCGAGACTAAGGAGCCTGAAAGCATTGCTGGACCAACGATACAGTAAGACAAGGGACGAAGGGGTGGTTAGGCAGGTGTTTGCACGAAGAATACTCTGGGGCCTTGCATTTTGCAGTATAAGCGGGATTTCTCTTACTGGATGCAGCGTTAATGTTGGCGGCAAACAGCGCCCTCTTTTAAGACATGATAGAATTCAAGGTGAGTTAGAGCTGGTAGCTGAGAGGCGTACAGATGAGCAAGGGGTCAGTGGAAATGAACGCGAAAGCAAAACGAAAGTGTTTGAAGAAAGAATAAGACTGAAAACAAAGGGTGATATATATCATCCGGATTTTTTATTCTATACTGCTGCTCTTGGTTTAGGGCTTGCCCAGCAAAGAATCAACTCAGATGAAGAGTCCGGCAGGAATAGCGAATCACTTAATGATTACAACATATTCGCTCAATTATTGCGGACAAAATCATTCCCGACGACCTTTCATGCGAGTAAGTCGGAAGATTTAATCTCCAGGCAGTTCTTAGGGTCTTTGAGAACCGAGAGAGAAAACCTGGGGGCGTCACTATCCTTGAGGTCCAAGGATTGGCCTATGACATTCCAATACACTACCAGCGAAACCAGTCAGGATGGATTAGCTTCACTGGCCAGGGACTTCTTTGACAGGGATGAAGAGCGGTTAAGATATTCTGTAACTCATGATTTTAGTGAATTATCGCATATGAGTTTTGATCTTGACAGAACTGAGGTTTCGCAACGAAGCCTGGGTGTAACACAAAATACAGACACAGAAACATATACTTTATTGCACGATTTAATGTTTGGTAGTGACGAAGAACATAGGATTGATTCTTTTCTTAATTTTGTTGACCAGTCCGGCTCTTATAATTACACGAACTGGCAGTGGGAAGAACGCTTAAGACTGCAGCACTCACCTAACTTCCTGACCAATTACAACCTGAAATTTTCGGATTACAAACGAGAAACGCTCACGAACAGAGAAACTCGTGGCCGGGCCGGCTTCGAGCACAGGTTATATGAAAGCCTGGTTACGACAGCAAATTATTTTGCCTCAAAGACTGACCTTGACGCCCAGGGTGATATTACTCAACACGGCGGTACGCTTGGTCTTAATTACCGAAAGAATAATCCCTGGGGTACATTGCTCAGCACATATACAGCAAGTCTTACCGAAAGCAAGCAATCAGGAGGAAGTGGCACAGGAATCGTGATAGATGAATCGCATAATGCCACAGTGCCGATTCCCGTAGAACTTGATAGGGTAAATATTGACACATCTACCATTAGGGTTAAAAACAGCATCGGAGATCTGTATCTGGAGAACTGGGACTACCGAATTACCGAGACCAACGGTAGAGTAAGGTTGGAGATACTAATACCTGGTGACGGAATTGCCCCGGAATTTACTGAAGGTGAGGAATTCTTCGTAGATTATAACTTCTTTATCGAGCCCGAAAGACAGGAAGATACCCTTCGTCAGAACTTCACGCTCAAGGAGCGGTTCGACAATGGCCTGTCTTTGTACTATGCTCATCGAAGGCAAGATGAAGACGTCAGGTCGAGCATCACCGAAATTACACCTGATGAGTTCACAATCAATACGATAGGCACCGATTATACTAATAAAGGTCTCTTTTTGCAGGCCGAGTACAGCGAAGAAGAATCGACCCAGATTCCCTCAAGAGGTAAAAAGCTGCAAGGCAGATATAGCTGGCCTATAGACAGCGATACAAGGGTAAGTCTGCGGGTCTTAAATCACTGGCTGGATTATGACGAGCCGGATGAGCGGGATGTTGTGCTGTTCAAAAGTGGTGCCGAGATATTTAGTAGATTGACGAATGAGTGCAGTATTTCTGTTCGCGCCGACTATCGGGATGAGGACGATACGAGGTTCGGAGCAACCAGAGGGTTTCAATTTAACTCTGAAGTTCAATACAACTTTCGCCAGTTGAGCATTACCACAGGTATCGAGTTCAACTCACTCAATCGTAGAGATGATGAAATCGATGGCAGTTTTCTATATTTCCGGCTCAAACGCTCCTTCTAATTAAGACAAGGAAATGTAAAATATGGTTGTGAAAGAGAAAATGTCTGAAAAACATGTCATCTTTGTGAAATTATACGTTTTGGGGCTTGTGCTGCTGTCATTCTGCAGTGGATGTGTCAGTCAGGGTAAGTTAGCCTTCCCACCCGATACGCTGCTTGTCTGGCCCAGGCCACCGGAAAGGCCTTATATCAGGTACGTCGGGACAATATCGACGGAAACTGACTTGAAAAAGGAAGTTTCGTGGGCACAGGGATTAGGCGAGCTGCTTTTTGGTAAGAAGGAAACGGGTGTTCTTGTTGCCCCTTATGCCATTGCAATTGACCAGGACAACAGACTGTTTGTAACTGATACTGCAGGTGCTGTAGTTCATGTGTTCGATCTAAATACGCGCACATATAAACAGTTTGCAGATCTGGCCGGACAAGAAAAACTGTTGAAGCCCGTCGGCCTGGCAATAGTTGACAATCGGATTTATGTTGTCGATAGCATACTACGCAAGGTTTGTGTTTTTGACAAGAACGGGAAATTCATAACTTCTTTTGGAAGTGAACGGTTCATAAGGCCGTCCGGCATTGCCTATTGGCCGGACGGTAGAATCCTGTATGTGGTGGACACGGCCCGCCATACTATAGATGTATTCACCAGGGAGGGTAAGTTCATCCAACAAATTGGTTCGAGAGGTTTGGCTCCGGGAATGTTCAACTTTCCAAGTCACTTGTGGCTCGACAAAAGCGGCAAATTATATGTTAGTGATACTTTGAACTATAGAATCCAGATATTCACAAGTGAACGGAAGTTCCTCAGAATGTTCGGTCGGCAGGGAGACCGACCGGGCAACTTTGCTCATCCGTGCGGCGTTGCCACAGATGGTTATGGTAACATCTATGTTACAGACCGTCAGTTTGAAAACGTGCAGATCTTCGACCAGCAAGGCCGTATACTTATGGCTTTTGGACAGGAAGGAACACAGGCCGGCCAGTTCTGGCTGCCGGCCGGCATCTTCATAGATAGTCGCAATAGAATTTATGTTGCCGACTCATTCAACAAAAGAATTCAGATATTCGAACTTGTGGAGTAAGTCAAAAAATGAAAATCAAATGCACTGAATTAATAAAGCTACTGGTAGTTATCACCGTAGGCCGCTCAACAGCCATAGCTCAGATTGATGGTTCGCCGCACGACTTGACGGCGGTGGCTGGAGGAAATACTTGTAGTTTCTGTCACACCCCGCACGGAGCTCTAACCGGGACCCCGCTATGGAGCCGCCAGCTTTCCAACGCTGTTTACAAGATATACCAAAGCTCATCGTTGGAGGCTAATATCGGCCAGCCTACCGGTTCCAGTAAACTATGCCTCAGTTGTCACGACGGCACCGTAGCTTTGGCCGAATCGATACGCAGCAGCTCCTCAGGCGGCACTTATATAGCTCCCGGCGATGCAAACCTCGGGACCGATTTGTCGGACGACCACCCAATCAGTTTTGTTTACTCTGCCGCACTCTCAGCAGAAGATGTCCAGATACGCCCGCCCTCGGCTTTGCCCGAACAGCTCCAGCTCGATAGGTCGAGCGAGCTACAATGTACCACTTGCCATGAGCCTCATGATAACCGATACGGCAACTTCCTGGTGATGCCTAATCACCGCTCAAGAATGTGTGTGTCGTGCCACGATTTATCTGGATGGATACTTTCAAGCCATGAGAGCTCAAACGCCTTGGCTTCTGTCGCAAATGATTCATATCTGCAAAGTAGTGGGTACGCCACAGTCGCGGAGAACGGCTGTCTAAGTTGTCACAAACCACATTCCGCCGGTGGATACGAACGGCTGCTCCATTTCGCAAGATCAGAAGACAACTGCCTGAGCTGCCATGATGGCTCGGTGGCAAATACCAATTTGAGGTCCGCTCTTTCCAAATTCAGTCGGCATGACGTGGCTCGGTATGAAGGTATCCATGACCTGAAGGAATTGCCGACAGCAGCAGCAAGACATGTTGAATGTGTTGATTGTCACAACCCACATGCTACCCAGGATACACCTGCACAGGCCCCGGTCGTACCTGGTGTGATGCGAGGGGTTTCCGGCGTAACCGTCTCCGGGGGTGTTATACAGCAGGTTCAGTACGAGTATGAGGTGTGTTTCAAATGTCACGGGGACAATTCGAGCCGGCTTCAGTCCACGATTACCAGGCAAATAACTCAAACGAATACGCGCTTAGAATTTGACCCGTCCAGTCCCTCTTATCATCCCGTTGTTTCGCAGGGTGTAAATCAAAACGTTCCGAGTCTGAAGCCGCCAATGACTGTTGCGAACATGATATATTGTACCGACTGCCACAATTCAAGCAGTGACTCAGGTGCCAAAGGTCCTCATGGGTCGGATTATTCACCATTGCTCGCCCATAATTATTACACATCCGATTACACTTCTGAAAGTGAATTTGCATATCAGCTTTGCTACAAATGTCATAGTCGAAATAGTATTCTAAACGATGAAAGTTTCCCAAAGCACAGGAAACATCTGCAGGAACAAATTCCATGCTCAGCATGTCATGATGCTCACGGCATTAGTTTAGCCCAGGGAACAAGGCTTAACAACACCCACTTGATAAATTTTGATTCAACTATTGTGCGGGCCGATACAGATGGACGTTTGGAGTTTGAAGATACCGGTATATTTCACGGCCGATGTTACTTGAATTGTCATAACACCCCGCATTCACCAAATGAGTATTGAGTTCATTTTGAACATATAAAAATTGCAGAGTGAAAGTGTAGGTTTACTCAGCTCATAAAGAAAAAGGGCTGGCAGTGTCAAAACTACCAGCCCTTATCGTTTGTTCATACAGTTCCGGTTACGGCCGAACCAAACCAGTCATGTCTGCTCCGAGGTCTTCCATACTGTCGTACAAGACCTGGATGATGTATTTGCCGTTGTGGGCAAAAGCACCCGGGTCCTTCTTGACATACTGATAGTTGTATGTTGCCTGGAGCAAACGCACCGTAAAGGCATTGTAACTATTACTGCGGTTGATTTCATCCTCATCGGCTACACCGTTGTTGTTGGTGTCGATGAAGATGTAAGGATAGCCGCTGCCATATACAATCGGCGTCCCGGCGACATTCGCGGCATAATCCTGAATCGCCGCGTAGAGAGCCTCATGAAGGGTCTTGATTTCGCCAGCGAGCCCCTCCTGCGTGTCACCGTCGCCGTCGAAATCCGTCGCGCTCCTACGGATCTCATGAGGGTCTTGTACACCGTGGCACATGCTACAGATCTGAGTCTTGACCCCAAGGTCATGAGCGTCGTGGCACTCGGTGCAAGTATCGAAGCTTTCCACGTGCGGGAAGCGGCCATTGTAAACCTTCCCCTCGTACTCGTAGGCACCCTTAGCCTCCGTGCCGAAGAGCGTTGCGCCGGCGGGATAGTAGTGGACATTTCTAAAACTCATTGACGCATCGACCGTGTCGTCGTCGGTCGCACCCTTACCAGCAATGTAATCGTCAACTGAAACAGTGGACTGACGTCCCTGGTGGCAGCTGATGCACAGGTTGGCATCATCCCCTTCGCCTAAGCTAACCACAGCACCGCTGGGGAACTCCACCTCGTTCACCACATGCCTGGTAAATCCTGGCACGGAATCGTGACAGGTGGTGCACATAAATCCATTGGAAACCGGCTCGGAAAGGGTAATGCCCTCCTCTAAGTAAAATGGCAGGCCAGTGGCTGAGTGGCACTTGCTGCAGCTCGCTGAGACTTCGCCGTCCTCATCCCAGTGCCGGAACGGTTCTTTGGACCCGGCAAAGTGTCCAGCGTCATCCCGACTGAGACCTGTCACTAATGTGGGATCGAGGTCTTCAATCGAGTCATACAGCAATTGGATCATGTACTTGGCATTGTGAGCGAATGCTCCATGATCCTTGATTGACATCTGGTAGTTATAGGTCGCCCTCACCAGGCTCGCCGTAAAGGCATTGTACCTGTCCTCACCCTCATCGGCTGTGCCGTTGTCGTTGGCGTCTACGAAGAAGTACGGATAAGAATGTGCATCGTAAACAATGGGCGTTCCGGCCGCAGCAGCATAAGCCCGCAAGGCTCCATACAGAATCTCCTGAAGGCCGGCGATCTCGTCGTTGATACCCTCGGCCACGTCACCGTCTCCATCGTAATCTGACGTAGAGCCCATGAACCTGATGCTTTCCAGCTCTTCGTGGGTGTTTACTCCTTCATGGCAAACACTGCATACCTCAACTTTGACTTCCAGGCTGTGCTGGTCATGGCAATCGATACAACTGTCCATGCCTTCAACATGGGCGAACTTGATATCGTAGGACTTGCCTGGGTACTGCGCCCCGCCCATGGCCTCGGCGCCCAGCTGGGTGGCTCCGGCAGGCAGGTAATGAATATTTCTGAAACTGAGAGCTGAACTGACCGTGTCGTCGTCAGGCACGTTCGCATCGGCGATTCTCGTGTCAACCGAGACACTCGACTCTCGACCTTGATGGCACTGCATACAACGGGCTGAGGCGCCAAGGCCGCTAACTTCAATGCCAGAGGGGAAGACTACACTGTCCATGACAACGGTTGCCTCGTTGTGGCAGGCGATGCAATTGACCGTCGTGCCGATAGGTGCAGGATTGTCCACCGTGCCGGCCTCAGTACCATCCGCACCCAGAAAATCTAAATAACCGGGAGTGCTGTGGCATTTGGCGCAACGAGTGGAGACCTCCGGTGGCTCGTCTTCATCCCAATGCCTAAATGCTTCTGCATTCGCATCTGCGTGTCCTGACTCGAACCACGTTGTCCAGAATGGAATCTCCACATCCTCAGCTCCCCGTGCGACCATGGCTGACATAACCACGACCAATAGAGTTACTGAGAGCCATAGTGCCCACTTGCTGCAAAACTCTTGTTTTGACATAACATCCTCCTTACAAATTTGTTGTTACTTCTATTGGTTTATCTGATAATCTTCTATTGGTTTATCAAATCTCCTATCTGCGGAGATAGATATTCTCCGTGCCCAGGATAAAACCGATAAATGTGCAAACGGTATGCCACTTCACAGGGATGTGCCAAGGGCTACGTTAGAATTAGCCATAACTTGATGTTATCAATATGCTTAGCAATAACAAGAAAAGAATCGCTTTGTGGAAGAAAGAAGATCTGTAAACCAGCCTTTCTTAAAACCGAGAAAAGAGCCGCCTATAAATTCCCATTCATGGGAGCACTCGACATCGCGGGTTTTCGTTGAGGCCGCCAATAGGCTGCGCCAAGGGGTATGATCTGTGATGAAGAGAGTGACGTGTCAACCTTAATGCTTATGAAAACAAACGGGGCCTATACCGAATCATTCGGTATAAGCCCCGAATTGACCTAAATCTGCTTGCCAACTAAATCACACGGCTTACGGTGCCGGCTCTGGCGGCGGAGGATACAGACGAATATCATCGAAGTACATCATACCTGAACCGCCAGCCAATGGATTGTTCTTGTTACCAAGACCAAGGGAAATCGTATTGACATTAGTCAGGTTCACACCCTGGTCTGCAAACACCTGAAGGTCGATATTCCATTCCGTCCAGGTATCTACCTGTGCTGCATTAGGATTATCATTCGTAACAATCGCATTGCCGTTGAGAGCAAAATACAACGTCTCAGCAGCGTTAGCAGCATCGCCTATGAACCAAATTGTCAGTGTGGTAACACCTTTCTCAGTCCAGTCACGAGGATAAGTTAATGTCAGAGTCGCCTCAGAGTACCCAACACTGTTGTCGTAGGAAAACGGCATCGACTGCCTGCCGCCGTGAACGATAGTTTGCTCGGCAAAAGGAGGATTTTCATAACCAACGATAGAGCCGTTTGTCGAGATGCCGTATCCGTCCAACCATACGTTAAATATCCTGTTGCTATCGGCCTCGGCGGGGTCAAGGTCATTGTAAGACTCAAAATCATCAACGACAAGGAAGTTAGCTGTGGTAAAGCTCCAGACGTTGCCCAACCACGGACTGTCGGTATTGGCGTTATTGACCTCATCAATCCTCCAGTAGTAATTGCTATCCCACTCAAGCTTTCCGGGATCATAGCTCTCAGAACCAAGGTCACTGGTGCCTTTGTACTCTGGCGAACCGGTATCGGCATTTTTCACGGCATCTTTATCAGTACCGAAGTATAGCTCATGCGAAGCGGCATAGACTCCCGGCAACCAGCTAAGAATCGCTGTTTGCCTTATATCCGAAGCACCATCAGCAGGGGATGAAGCAAATGCTTTCTCCGCCAGATATGGCGTCGCACCGACGTACATCGCACTAATAACCTTCATGGCCCCGATGCCGGGACCACTCCACGAGACCATTATATTGTCGCCGATGGTATTTTCCTTCATCAGAGCCTCGATGTAATATCTCTCGCCGGCCACAAGGCTCTGAGGCTGCGATTCCGCCTCGCCTGCGGTGCTGGCTATCATGACCGCATTCGCCGGGTCCTCATCGGGGCTCAAGTGTATCTCGCCTTCATCCTCGGCTTCAATCAAGAACGTATAGTTGCCCGTTTCCGGGGCGAACAGCCAGCCTCGAAGTCGGCTGCCATATTGCTCGGCCCAGTCCTCAGGGCCCTGGAAGTACGTTACAAACTCCGACCCGTCAGGGCTATCAGGATAGCGATCATTACTCGTCAAGTTGGACACATCTGAACCACTAATGTCGAACCACCACTCACGGATGATCTTACCTGGGCCGGCTGCTACCGTCTTGAAGCTCCAGATGCCGCCCTCTCGTTCTGTCCCGTCCATCTCGACCTCGTTGACCCGGAAGTAGTAGTTGGTCTCCGCCGTAAGCAGTCCCGTATCATACGTCGCCTCTTCCTGGATGCCTTTATCGGTATCGCCGGTACCGTCGGTTACCGCAGCCTCATCGGTGCCGAAGAACACATGATGTTTCAGCGGCATGATAGAATAGCCTGCGTCCCAGCTTAGCTGCGCGTCTATCATCACATCGCTGGCGCCGGCAGCCGGTTTGGGGCCCCAGGCGTTCAGCGACAGGGCCGCAAAGCTCCAGAGGTCACCCGTGATGATAGTGCCATCGGCCTCTACCCCATCGATACGCCAGTAGTACTTCGTCCCCGGCTCAATGGCTTCCGTATGCCAGTAAACCATATAAGCCTGCTCACTCACTTGAACCAGAGCGTCAGGATTTGTGCCGAAATACACGCGCTGGAGTTCCGACGTATCTCCAGCCGTCCACATAAGCAACGGTTCAGCTACGCCTTCGGTGCCATCAGCCGGATCGGGCTTTCTGGCCTTCTGGAAAAATTGGGTCAGCGCTTCACTCTCTATATCCACGAAGTTTATTTTGCAGTTGTCAGAGCCAGGCCCCGGCTTGATGGTTAAACGGCCGTCGCTCAACTCCACCGTCACGTTGAACTCGTCAAAGTCAAAGGAGGGTTCGGGCGGTGGCGGATCAGGATCGGTTAGCAGCACACCTTCGACATCAAAGTTATTGGTCTGGTCCCCGTAGGATGGATCACCACAAACCAGAAGGAGATTGTAAGTGCCGTTGGGCAATTCGATCTCCCATATCTTGTCCCCGCCGGCCTGCTGGAGGTGGTTCAATGTGTCGTAACGCTGATCGGGAGCGTTTCCGCTGTTACGGTCACGCGCACCGCTCCTTATGTTTTGGTCCCACCCGTAGCTCCAGCCGTTGTCGTGCTCAAAAAAGGGGTCGCCGTATTCGGGCAGATACCCCTCCGGTATTGGTGCCCCGGATGACTGGAAATTAATCTTTATCTCACTGGCACCGGCGACTCCCATGGTCAGGCCAAAGGCCAACACCAGAACAAAAGAAATTAAATAAACCAGTTTTTTAGACATAATAGTCCTCCTTCAAAAATTTAATATGGGATGTTAATTGAAATGTAAAAAATTTTAACCATGAAACACAAAGCTCCCATTCCAGCTCTGTGCCTCACACAATACATAACCACTCCTCTATCGATAAACTACAAATATTCCACACCTCAGAGAACTCGTATCTAACAAATACGACCTACACCGGCATAAGCCTCATCTACTCTATTTATACCAAATCACTCGCTTTCCCGTCAAGCAAAATACCACGCGATTACCCATATTTTTTGAGACTATAGCAGCTTTACAAAGCAAATAATATGTAAAGCACCTAAGCACAATGACTTATTCACCATTCAAGTTGGTAAATAGCACCTTCCGGATTTCGATTGGCGCCTTTCCAAACACTAAAGTGGGTTTATTGCCGCCATCCGACCGCAGACAACAGATGCCCACCAAGCGGTAAACTCTGTAATCTTGCTACAGTCTCCTTATTTGGGCATCTTCTTCAACCTATAGTAGATGGGCAAAAGAAAAGGAAGTTAACTTTACTTGTAGAATCTCACAGAATCCCCATCAGCTTACAATTTTCAAAACTGCAAAGACCATTTAAAAAACGGACCCCTCTTGAGGGACAGTCATATTCCGATATGGATACATACGCTTCCCCCTGTTGAAAGGGGTCTTCGACTTATAGGGGTATCGGCCTTAAAATTCGTTAAGGACTGGTCAAGAATGGAAGATAATTTATTTACAAGTCCTAAACCCAGCCGCTCTTTCGCTTTGACTTCTTCTCATTAGCCGCCGAGATCTGCTAAGCGCAGCGCAATGAATGCGGCAAGATTCGCGTCAGCACCATCTACATCTATTGCAGGTGCAACGTACTTGTCCGTTACTAATGCTACGGCCTCGTCTAACGACCATCCCAAGTCACTGCTGAGGATTCTGATATATTCTACGAGTGCGTCAAGCCACTGTCCGGCTGTGGCATAATGTGTGTCATCACCGCCGTGGCGTGATATTGCCTCGGCAATTGATGCCATCTGCTCTTCAGATGGTGGAGCGGTCACCGAAGCAAATTGATTTACTGCACTTGCCAAAGCAGCTATATAACTCCCTTCGGTATCCCGTAAAATTGTAGCTGTATCCTTGAGTCTTGCACATGCCTTGCAAGGCTGTATGTCCATATCAAAGGCCAGAGCAATTGCTGCCCAAACATATATTCTCCTTTCGTCAATTCCAAGTTCATCAGCCGCCCACTTCATTAGAGCCGGACAACCCAAAATTGCCAATTCTACTTGTTCACCAATCGGTGCCGCCGCCAGGCTTATCGTATCACCGCCTCCATCGCCGTCTCCGTCACCATCTCCATCGCCGTCTCCGTCGCCATCACCGTCACCGTCGCCACCGTTGCCTCCGGCGTTGATTATAATTTCTGCAGTATCTCCATCTTCTGTGTCTATAGCTGACACATAGCTCTTCACTTGAGCTTTGTCAGCATCAGCAAAAGGAGCTGCGGCTTTTGGCCCGAAGTTAATATTTCCCCATGCACTTACCTCTATAGTCGCTTCAGATGTTCCCTGGTTTGAGGCTTTCGCCATCGCTGTTAGATCACCGTTTATAAATACATCCCCACTTATAGGCTCATCATTAGTACCTGCATAAATCCTGACATCGGCCGTGGTTACACCCCCTGGAAGGGAGTCTTCTTTGCCATGAGAATAGGCGCCAACGTTACCGTTGAGAACCACATCTTCACCGGCACTTAGACGTATCGTGGCTTGAGCATCCGAGCCGTTTGGAACATTCAGTATCGCAGCTCCTTTTCTACCAACCGAAACATCGCCGTCAATTGTCAGGCTGCCGGAAGCGTCAACATCAATTTCACCAGAAACCCATCCGCTGGTAATACTCAGGTCTCTTGTTGTTATGTCACCTCCGTTATCGGTGGTAACAATAATTTTACCCGAAGGAACTTTATATCTCCCGCCATCTTTACCGGTTTCCAGACTTCCGATATTGATGCCGCCTCCACCAGATTCAATAACGATATTACCCGTAGTTGTTGATATTGTATCGCTTTCATGGAAAGAGATGAAGCTATCAGTGCCTGTCGTTTGAAAGGTAACGTTCCTGGTGTCCGCATCAAGCTCATTATCAGTCAAATCTTCCATAATAATGGATTCAACTGCCAGTAGAAAAATATCAGCTAATTGGGTTTCAAGCTGTTCTTCATAAAGAGTGTTCGTAGTATTGGTACCATCGCCATCTTTAACAACAATATTGTCGGGATCAATCAGTAACGTGCCGAATTTCCCATTTGCCGCCGAGGCATCAACGTCACCGGCAAAAACAAAGTGGTCGCCGCTGATTTCAACAAACCCGCCGTTGCCTGACTCGCTGCCGCCTTTTGCTTCAATCAGCGAGCCTTTGCTTAGGATAGCTGTACCTTCAGACTGTACGATAACTTTGCCGCCGTCGCCGTTGGCCCCGGCATTTGCCGTGGTCAGGCTGCCTGCACCAAGTACAACTTCTTCAGTGGCAGTCAAGCTGATACTGCCCCCATCACCTTCGACGGCATCTGCATTGATGGTGCCCATGTTTTCGACCCGTGCCGCATTGACCTTTATTTTCCCGGCCGCCGTAGAGAGAGTGCCGATATTAGCAACAGCCCTGGAAAAGGAATCACCGGCAGCAAGAACTATTGTCCCGCCTTCAGCGTTGATTAAACCTTCGTTAGTAACATCAGCAGGC
>SDBU01004768.1_pt1 | contig 16501 bp, 7 predicted proteins | sample 2277071 | NCBI WGS metagenome assembly SDBU01 (sample SAMN10397929, study PRJNA504765) | marine sediment metagenome | isolation source: marine sediment core GS08_GC12, 126 cmbsf | place: Arctic Ocean: Gakkel Ridge, Loki's castle | collected 2008
GGTTTAAGCGGGTATTTAAACAGCTTAACAAATAGACCTGGTATTAGTGAACAGATAAAAACAATAGCATCGGATTTGCTTGTTGGTACCTATGTAAATGAAGGCCGGCTAAATCAGGCTAAAAATACGGCAAATAGAATTATCCGCCGTAATCCGGATAGCGAAAGTGAGTACCTGGCATTATTTGAACTTTTCTCAATCTATAAGAATGAGCTGGAAGATCTGGAACAGGCTCAGGCAACGCTTGATATTCTTGTTGAGCGCTATCCCAATTATGAATTGACGTTAATGGCGCAGTATGAGATGGGTCAGGATGTGGACTGGTCCAGCGTGGTTATGCCCAAGATAACAGGTGAAGAAGACATAGTTACCGCACTCCCCGAAACCTACCGGTTAGGGACAAATTATCCCAATCCATTTAATCCGAACACGGTAATTCCGTTTGCGTTGCCCGCAGATTCCCGTGTGAGTCTGGTGATTTATGACGTTTTGGGCAGAGAGGTCATCCGGCTGGTTGAAGGGGACTTATCGGCCGGCTATCGACAGGTTGTGTGGGATGGCAAAGATCATTTTGGTAAGGCGGTGAGTAGTGGCGTCTATATCTATCGGATTTACGCCAAAGGAGTTAATAGGTCAGAATCCTCCGGCCAAACCGCTGAATACAGCCATTCCCAAAAAATGCTTTTGATAAGATAATAATCCCCTGTTTGTTTGATAAGTGTAGGATGCGCCGGGAATGATTTCTGGCGCATCTTATTATAAATCGATCACCCCTATTGCAATTTAGAAAATGATACTTGTAACCTCATTAATTAACAGACTTTTCGTCAATTCGTTAATTGTGATTCTGGTTGTAACCGCTCTTCTTTTTTGTGATAAAATAATGTGGAGCTTCCATTCTCCCAAGGACCTTTTTCTTCAATTTGCAATTTTGGGTGTTTTAACTCTGCATTTTCTAAGACCTAAAACAATTATTCGGATTAATTTTTTAGATACCGTTATTCTACTCCGACTTGCCCTTATTATTCTATTTCTGGTGTTGATTGGTAACATCAAAAGTTTATTCCAGGAACTTGATATTCTTGTCTATTTGACTCTCTTCTATTTTTTTATACAATTGTGCGATTCACCAACTAAATATTTTGATAAATCTTTTTCGTTGTTAGTGTTCATCGGCACACTCCTTTCAATATATGGAATTCTGCAATACTGCGGATATGACATATTTCATCCGGAGGGATATTCCTATTATGAATCAAGAGTTATCGGGACTTTTGGTAATGCCAATACTATGGGAGGGTTTCTGGCGGCGATTTTTCCATTTTCAGTTCATGGTTGGTTCTTTTCCGCAAATAAAAGTCTGAAAGGATTCTATATCGTATGTTCATGTTTGATTATCACAGCAATTATATTAACCTTAAGCCGGGGTGCCTGGTTAGCATTAAGCGGTGTGTTTTTCATTGTCGGTACTTTTTTAATTATAAAAAACAGGAAAATATTTTTACCTAAAAAGGTTTATAAAATCGGAGGCGTAGTATTATTTACTTCAATTATGTTCTTTGGAGGCTGGCAGGTTTACCAATTAAATCCCGATTCGGCAACAGGGCGAATATTTTTATGGAGGATAAGTTCAGACATGATAGCGGATCACCCTTTTACCGGTATTGGTTATGGGCAGTATGGAACGCATTATTTAGACTACCAGGCAAATTTCTTCGATGATCCGGCTAATGCAGTCTATTTTGACCGGGCAGCAAATATTAAACAGGCGCATAATGAATATATACAGGTTTTCGCTGAAACCGGAATCATGGGTTTCGCCTTGTTTTTATTTATCTTCGTTCTCTTTTATATTAATGTATTTAAAATATTAAGAACAATTGGCAACGATAATAAAGAGGGCGGTCGAATACTTGCTTTAACCGCCTCTATGACTGTCATTGCAATTCACTCCATTGTTGACAGTCCTTTACATACCCTGCCAATAAATCTTATTTTTTACTTCGCTCTGGGATTTGTTTCGTTGAAAGCAAAACAAGTTGAATATAAAGGGGAAATACCATCCGGGGAATCTATCAATCTCCCTGATAATTACTCAAAAAGATCCGGGATCCGATTTTCATTTAACAATCGTTTTGTGTTTCCACTTATTGGCTTATTTCTCTTTTCATACAATTCGTACGACGTTTTTCAAAAATTACAGGGATATATTCATTGGCAGAATGGTCAGAATCAGGTAGCTGTGGGTGACTGGTATAAAGGAATAAAAGAATATGAAAAGGCAAATGATATCCTCAGTAATATAGGTGAACTAAAATTTCATCTGGGTGCTGCCTATGCTTATACTCAACAGCCTGAAAAAGCATTGGATTATCTAAAACGTTCGCAAGATAATTTCAACGATAAAAACATATATGTAACCCAAGGGGCTGCTTTGCTCCAGTTGGAACGTTATGAAAAAGCTGAAGAGAGCTTTAAAACGGCATTGCGGATGTACCCCAAACTTTTACTTCCGCGGTTATGGCTCGCTGAAATGTATATTAAGTTAGGGGAAATTCAAGCTGCCGTTATTGAACTAACCACGATTATAACCATAAAACCAAAGGTTGTTACCGATGAGATTAGAAGTATCAAAAAGGATGCCGGGAAGTTACTTGAAATATATGCTGCTGGAAAAAACCACTAACCCGGATTTCTCACCAAATTTCGTGACGAAACGGTGTAGCTATTTGATAATACAAGGCTTTCGCAGGAAAGCACACGGAAACGTACTGAACAGTACGTTGAGTACACTTTTCAAGAATAACGTAGTATTAGCGAATAGATACTCTGTTGCAGTAGATAGGTTGGTGAGAAATGCGGGCTAATGTAGTTATCAAAACTTTCCTGCTGATTTTTGTTTTTGCAGGAATGTTTTTCCTTACGGGTTGTACAAACTCAAATGATGAAAAATCAATTCAATACTTCGTAAGGAATCTTGACGGAAAGGATGAAGAATTCTTGCGGCGATGGCTTATCTTAGGTCCATTCCCAAACTCCGAGAAAAAATATAGAACCGATACTTCTCACGGTGAACACTGTACGGGCTATTATAAAGATTTTCTTACAAGCGAGGGTGGTGAATCCAAAATCCGGCCAATTGACGGTAATATTCATGTAAATGATTTAGGAGATACATTGACCTGGACTTACCACGAAACCCCTTCCAATGTGGTTAATTTCAACAAGATCTATTTTCCTAATGATTTTAAAGTTGCCTATGCCTTTTCTGAAATTGTAAGTACCAAAGGCCAGGAAATATTATTTGCCATCGGCAGTGATGATGGTATCAAGATATGGTTGAATGGTGAATTAATTCATGACCATCATGTAGGCAGGGGCATAAAATTTGACCGGGACAGGGTTCTTGTACATTTAAACCAAGGTATTAATAGTGTCCTTGTAAAAGTTGATGAGGGTGATGGAGGGTGGGGATTTGTATTCCGTTTAGAGTCGGTATCGGATGCGCTTAAATATACTGCTGACCACAAAGGAGAAATGTGGCCGGATATTTTAGATGATTATGTTATCCCTGTTGGTGAACAACTTAAAATAAAAGACGGGGATATGCGTTTATCCCTACTACCTGAGATTCAAACTTGTCAACTTTATATTGTGAACGATGAAACAGAAGTCAGACAAAAATGGGATGTTGAATATGGAAAAGCAATTGAAATATCATTAACCGGCACACCTCCCGGATTATACACTTTATTCATAAATCTTGGTGATCAATCCGATTCCCCGGTAATTAAAGAAAATTTTTACTATGGCAATGTACAACCATTATTAAAACGTTACACCGAGCGCTTTGAACCTTACATTAGATCTGAGAACAGGATAATCAATATCAATCTAACAGCCAACCTGGAACGGTTGAAGGTGTTATATGAATATGGTAAATATGGTTTTTCAGGTGATTTAAGTTTAAGGTTGGTACGGCTTTTAAATGAAATGGAAGAAATTCTCAGCTATTTGGAACAAGAGGAAGAACCCTTTATAGATCGAACAGGAACCCATATCAGGGGGTATTACTCTGAGATTGATGATACCGTCCAATATTACCAGGTCCATGTACCGGATATCTACAATCCCAATAATTCAATGCCCATGGTGATACATTTCCATGGTGTTTTTGAAACAGACCAACCATTTCTGAAAAGCATATCTGTTGATTATATCAATATTATTCGGGACCGTGAAAGATATGCTAAAGAAAACGGTTTTATTGTTGTTTGGCCTCATGGCAGAGGAAATGCAATGTTTAAAGGTATCGGTAGAGATGATTTATTTAATGTTATTGAGCAGGTCAAAAGTGACTATAATATCGATGAAGACAGAATTTATCTCACCGGGTATTCTTTTGGAGGACAAGCTGCTTTGGACGTGGCTTCACAATATCCGCATTTATTTGCTGCGGTTGCACCGATTGCAGCCTTCACGGACTACCGGCTTCTATTAGATTCAAAAACAAAACTTCACGAAAGCGAGAAGAAATGGAAGGATGCAAATAATACGATAACCTATATTAAGAATCTTCTTCACATTCCAGTCTTTATTCAGCATGGTGATGATGACAATTTTTGTGATCTGAGGCATTCAACGCGGGTGGTGGATACTTTAAAAGCCTATGGGGGCAGTGTTGAACTAAAGATACTTCCCGATGCTAATCACTTTAATTATCTAGGTAATCCGGAGGAACGGATTTATAAGTGGTTCAAGGATAAAAGTAGAGTGAAAAACCCGAATAAAGTGATTTATGTTACTTCGCAAATGAAATACAACCAAGCCTACTGGATGAAAGTTGAAGCTTTGACGCAACGCCTGGTTCCGGCATTAATAAATGCAAATATAAAAGGGAATAGAGTCTATGTGACGACGAAGAATGTGTCGGCTTATTCATTAAAATTAAATACCGACCTTGTTAATCTTACTAAAAGAGTAACTATTTATACCAATGGTAAAAAAAGCTATAAAGGTCTTTTACCTTTTAATGGCGAATTAACCATCAACGAAGATACATTTGTTGGATTGGGTACATCTGACCAATTAGAGGGGCCTATTAGTGAGGTGTTCTCCACTCCCTTCGTGATAGTTCTTGGTACAAACGGAAATACGGAACAAATAAATGCGAATAAAGAAGCATTTTCCAATTTTCTTGCCGTATGGAGAGAGCGTTTTTTTACTAATCCACGAGTGAAGAATGATTCAGAGCTTAGTGCTGAGGATATTGGTAGATTTAATTTGATATTTTTTGGAGGACCGGAGACAAACTTAATAGCAAAGAAAATCATCACTAAGCTTCCGATCAGTTATAGTAAAAATTTAATCATATTTTATAATTATAATTATCAGCTAACAGACACCTATGGAATACAGATGGTATATCAAAATCCATTGAATCCAAAGAAATACGTTGTTTTATATGATTTTTCAGGGTGGGATTCGGAAAGTAAACGAAAACCAATGTTTGACCAATTTTTTTTAGATGCATGGTATGATTTTATTTTCTTTGACGATAGTACTTATGGTCCTTCCGTTGCTCCAATAATAGGATTTTTTGATTCAAACTGGCAAATTAATAATGAGTTAACATGGCACAGACATAAATAGGATCATTAATATTATATTAACTATGTCAGTCATTTCCCCCCAAAAAAGTAATAAACGCTTTATAAAAAACCGGCGTATGGTGCGACGCACTTTAAAAGCGCGTCGCACATTTCCAATCCTCACCTTAATAATATTAACTTCTTCGAAACGGTCCTCTGTTCGGTTTTCAACGTGTAGATGTACATCCCCGCGGCAACCGGTACGCCGCTTTGGTTCCGGCCGTTCCAGGTTACAGAATACCAACCGGCGGATTGCCTGTCGTTCATTAGTATGACCACTTCCCGGCCCAGTAGATCATGGATCGACAGGTTGGTCATGCCGGAAGTCGGGAGGCTGAATTCAATTACAGTCGTTGGATTAAACGGATTGGGATAATTCTGGCTCAATTGAAATTCAATTGGTAATTCAATCTCAAGCGGGTCCGCTTCCAGCAAGCCCGGTTCCGGCGGTGTCAAATACTGATCGGTATAAATTCGTAGTTCGCCGGGCTTCAGGCTAATTGGATCGGAGGTACCGGTAATCAGTGTAGTATCACCACTGAAATACTCATACCAGGTACCGGCATAATAGAAATCAGGCGTAATCGTTTGGGTGGTAACTCCGAAGTTTCCGAGAATGATTACGTTCATTGAGCTATGAGACAAACGGATCCGCTTCAGACCATCGCTGCGTCCCAGGTCCAGACTTACGGAGGTGGCGGTACTGCGAAAAACCTCATTTTCCCGGCGCAACTTCAGTAAAGCCTGCCAGGTCTTGTACAACCGCAGGCGATCCGGGTCTTGCATATATTCCCAGCGAGGCGGTTTTTCGCCCAGGCGACCACCGAAATTAATTGAAATATCGTAACCTCGCTCGCCGAATTGCCAGATCATTTTGGGCCCCGGCAAAGTCAGGAAAAACCCGGCCGTCAGTTTCATACGTTCAATGGCTGTGGTCAAATTTTGAATATTATAACCACCACTGCTGTTGCCGTACTGCAGGTTCTTGTACATCATCCGTTCTTCATCGTGGCTTTCCATGTAGGTCACCAGGTGCGGTTGAGTCCAACCCCGCGAACCAGAATAACCCCAGGAAAAATCGGATCCGCCACTGGAATGATATCCCATACTGGCCTCATTGTAATTATGATTCATATTCCCCCACAGTAACATGCCGTAGTTAGCCAGTTCGGTCTCTTCTGAATTGTCCGCCAGATGTTCCAGAATAAGAATCGCGCTGCTGTCAATCGCCCAAATCTCATCGGCGATCCGCTTCAAATTTTCGATGCGGGCGGCATCATAATCACTGCCCCAACTGCCGGGGGGGTAACTGGTATTGGAGAAACCTTTGGTGAAATCATAGCGGAAGCCATCGACTTGGAATTCCGTCATCCAGTATTCGTTAACCCGTTTGACAAAAGCTTCCGTATGCACACTTTCGTGGTTGAAATCATAACCCCACTGGGCGTCGGTTTTCTGGAAATTGTGGGTCTGGCGATACCAGGGATTGTCAGCGGCCGGCCGGTTCAGGTAGTCATTCCAGTATAGCCGTACCAGAGGCGATTGACCGTAGGAATGATTCAACACGATATCGATCAATACAGCCATTCCCCGGCGATGACATTCATCAATCACCGTTTTCAGGGCATTAGCCGGACCGTAATATTTATCAGGAGCAAAATAAAACGAAGGATTGTAGCCCCAACCGGAATTGCCTTCAAATTCATTGACCGGCATGAATTCCACCGCATTAATACCCAGCCGATCCAGATAATCCAGGGTATCGATCAGGGTCTGGTAATCGTGGCGCTCAATGAAATCCCGCAGCAGCAGCTCGTAGATGACCAGGTCCTGGGCCGGAGGAATCTGAAAAGTATCGCTGTAAACCCAGTTGAAAGGGGTTTGTCCCGGTTCCAGAATCGCTACAGCTTCCCTTGTCATACCATCCGGGTAAGGTTTTAGATTCGGATAGGTTTCGGCCGGTATACCCCACGGCCCCCCATCGTTCCAGGGATCAAGAATTTTAGCAGTATAGGGATCAGCTACCCGGATTTCCCCATCCACCAGATATTGAAAAGCACATTCCCTACCAGGGGTTAGGCCATCGATTGACAGCCACCAGAGGGTACTGTCACCGTCTGGCGCATAGCGTTGCATGAGATTAGTCGTATCCACCAGCCAGTCATTGAAATCACCAATTGCATAAACAAAATCTTTATAGGGAGCAAATAAAGCCAGGATAACGGAAGTAGGACTGGTATAATTTATTCCCGGAATTATTCCTGGTGGTGGGGCTTGATCGGCGACTGTCGGATTTACCATTACAAAAATTGAAGTGGAGTCCACCGCACCGGCCGTATCGCTGACTACGGCGGTGATCTCCTTCGACCCGGATCCAAAATCAGTCACGATCAGATCATAAACCAGCGTATCGCTGGTGTCGGCGGCGACGACTATGCCATTTACCAGCAGCAGGATCGAATCCAGTGGTGTGGACTCGAGAATAACGGAAGCTACAATATGTATCGTATCCTCGAGGTTCACGAAGATTGGCGAACGCCGGGGATCACCAAACGGGACAGGAACTAGCGGTTCAATAATTATGGCATTCAGGATCCGATCCAATAAGGTGATGTTCCAGTTAGCACCGCCGGCACTATGGCCCCAGGAGGATCCTGGGCGGGCAGGAGTACCGGTATTTACTACGTAATGGAGTGTATAAATAGTATCATCAGTAGGAATTGTCACTTCCCAAATACCACCCAATCCTTGAGTCAATGGTGAACGGGCGGCTATACCACTGAGAACCGTACCGGCGGGCCAGGTTGATGGGGGCGGTGCCTGCCAGTCCCCAGCCCCGGTTTCATTAACCCCCCAGTGCAATACCAGTTCGGATGGATTATCCGGAATCTCACCGTTCTCCGTTGGATTGAAAAAAATCGTTATCGAATCACCGATAACTGGAAATGACGGTACCCACCAACTGCCATTTTGCCCAGCTAAGCGGGCAAATATCATGATCCAAAGCAGGACAATCTTGGTTAATTTTCCATGCATATGCTCCTCCGAATAATTGGACGATTTTATTATTTATTAAACAGACTATCGAGTATCCGCATCCATTTTAACTTCGGTTGACAAATAGCGGAACCAGGTGAAATACAGTCCTGTGGTTAAAGCCACAAGAATGATCCCCAGCACGCTCACATTCAGCCAGGTTTTGAAAATCAGGCTCAGCATGAACAGGAAGAAGACCACCTGCCACGGAACTGCCATGATCGTAGAAATAATATCACGTCTGTTTTCCGAATCAATGCCGGTTTGTTGATCGATGGATAACTGGGCTTTAAAGCGTTTCCAGGAACCGAAGGGTCGAGTGATTTTATAGAAATTCAATAATGTTTTTTCGTCAGTAGGACTGGTTAATAATGTCCCCAGGATTGTCCCGATCAGGGACATGGAGGAGGCCACCATGAACATGGTGTATTCGGTTACGCCCGCTGGAGCGATAGTTTTGAATATAATTGCTGCCACCATTCCCGAAACCGTACCGATGGCAAAACCATAACCGTTCATCCGCCACCAGTACCAGCGCAGCAGCATTGGGATCAGCATGCCGGAACCGATACTCATCGTGATCCAACCCCAGACCTCATTGATATTTTTAAATACCAGCATCAAACCCAACCCAATCACAACAATCAGAACTGAGGCTAGATAGCTCTGCCCCATCAATTGTTTGCGAGACGCATTTTTATTGATGTACAGTTGATAGATGTCTTTCACCCAATAGGCCGCACCGGCGTTAACGGTGGAATCAAATGTAGACATCCCCGCGGCCATCAAACCTGCTATCAGAAAACCCTTCATCCCCACTGGAATGGTTTCGATCACGGTTGGCAAAACCAGCTCGGGGTCGGTTACCGCGGCTCCCAGTGATATACCGATCACAGCAATGGCGCCGATAAATATCCAACGGAAAGACAGCAGGGAAATCCAGGCCACACTTAACAGACCCGCTTCGCGGTCATTCTTAACGGCAAAGAAACGCTGTAACATGTAATTACCAGTTCCCCCGGAACCTTCCAGAATCACTTTGAACAAGTAAAAAGAAATGGCAATTCCGAACAGGTTGTAAATCTTGTATTGGGAAGCGTTATCAATACCCAAAGTGAATTTGGGCAAGACACTAGACCACTCTTTGAAAGTAGTAGTGAAACGCTGGAAACCACCGTCAAACATAGGTAATGAGATGGTAAACTCTTCCGGCAGATCAATTCCCCAGGCCTTCACTGCCATATACATTATGGCTGAAAAAATCAGCACACCCTGAAATACATCGGTCCAGACTACGCCATACAGACCGGAGGCAACTGTATAGATCATTGCGATAGTAATTAGAATACTGGCTGCCCAGAATTCCGAAGGCAGGCCAAGATAGTTATCAATTCCCAGGAATTTATCGAGGAATTTTCCGCCACCCAGGGCAAAATAAGTTACCATGGCAATCGTCATAATGATCGAACTGATAGCCGAGATTAACCGGGCGGTCCGGCCCTGGGTATCCTTGCCAAAACGCAATTCCATCCATTCCGCCAGGGTCATCACCTTGGAGCGGGCATTCCATTTACCCATATAAATCATCAAAAAGGCCATGATCAGAGTAACGCCACCGCGAATCTCAATATAAAAACCCTTGGCGCCCAGTGCGTAAATCAAGGCGGCGATAATCATGGTGCCACTGATATCAAGATTGGAGGACATCCCGGATGCAGCCAGAGCCCACCAGGGCAGATCGCGGTTACCGAGAAAATAAGAATCGATTCCCGCTGATGCTTTGCGCTGTAGGTATAAACCTATAGCGACTATAGCAATCAGATAAACCGCAATTATTCCATAATCAATTGCCTGCATAATTTTTCTCCTTAGACCTTTCTAATCAGAATCATACGCGTAGATATCCATTAATATTTAGATCACCGTGCCATCCGGAACTATGGTATTCTTCGGAATTACAATAATCCCGTCCCGGATACAGCAGATATCATTCTCGCTGCTCTCCAGCCGATCGCTGTTTAGCAACCGGACATTCCGGCCGATCCGGACATTTTTATCCAGGATCACCCTTTTCAGAATTGATCCCCGGCCAACTCCAAAAGGAATATTTGTTTTTTCAAAAGAATGATTTTCATACAAATCTGCGCCCATCATGTAGACCTGATCCAGGTTTACATCATCCCGGATGATACTGCGCACACCGAGGATAGAGCGGTTGATTTGGGCCTTGCCGATTATACAGCCTTCATTAATTATCGAATTAGTCACGTTAGCCCCTTCAATCCGGCTGCCCGGTAAAAAGCGGGGACGTGTATAAATCGGATTGACCACATCAAAAAAACTGAACGCTGAATTCTTATCCGTTAAAGCAATATTCGAATCAAAAAATGACCCGATTGTACCAATATCCTCCCAGTAACCATTAAATCTATACACGGTAGTTTTAAAGTGTTCCAGACAGGCTGGGATTATATTTTTCCCAAAATCATTACCGGCAAAACTCAGCGCCTTGTGCAGGATATCCTTACGAAAAATATAGATTCCCATAGATCCCAGAACGCATTTTCCCCCGGCACAATCGATCGACAATTCCCGGATCAGGTCGTCATCATCAGGTTTCTCAACAAACCGTTCAACAACACCATCTGCATCACATTGCAATACCCCGTATCGGGAAGCAATATTGATCGGAATGGGTACGGCGGCAATCGTCACTTCAGCCTTACTTTCAAGATGCGTCCGGTAAAATTCGCCGTAGTCCATTGAATATAGATGGTCACCGGCCAGAATCAGAAAATGACTGGCGGTCAGTCTTTGAAATCGATCCCAATAAGATCGGACCGCATCGGCCGTACCCTGAAACCAGTTGGCTGCTTTCAGCGTTTGTTGGGCCGCCAGAATTTCAATATTACCACTGGTGAACATATCAAATTTATAGGTCTGGAAAATATGGCGATGTAAGGATGCGGTATTCACTTGTGTAAGAATATGAATATTTTTGATCCCTGAATTAATACAATTACTCATAGGAATATCAATCAGACGGTATTTTCCGCCGATCGCAACCGCTGGTTTAGCCCGGTTCATAGTCAACGGATAAAGACGTTCACCGCGGCCCCCGCCCATGATAATAGCATCCAGACGCAGTCCGCTACTCATGCACTCCCCCTCTGCTTTAAAATATTATCATATAACTGCCGGTATTTATCCGCTGAATGTTCCCAGGAGTAATCAGCACGCATGGCATTAGCCACCAGACTTTTCCATTGGTACGGGTCACTCCGGTAAACCTTCAAGGCCCTGTGAATAGTAGCTAGTAATGTTTCACCGCTGTAATCATCAAATACAAAGCCGTTACCTTTGTTGCCGGTCCAGTTTTCCACCGTATCTGCCAGACCACCGGTTTGATGAACGATTGGTGGCGTACCATATTTCAAACTGTAAATCTGGTTCAAACCACAGGGTTCAAACCGGGAGGGCATTAGGAACAGGTCGGAACCGGCTTCAATCAAATGGGCCAATGGTTCATCGTAGGCAGCGGTATAAGAGATCCGGTCAGGATATTTTTGCGCCCAATCGGTCAATAGTTCCTGGTATTCAGGATTGCCAGTCCCCAGAAAAACCAGTTGCGCCGGCAGACTTATAACACGACCCATTATTTCGATAATCAAATCAATGCCTTTACTCTCAACGAGCCGTGATACAGATCCGATTACTGCTATTTGCGGATCATAAGGCAGCCCGCAGCGCTTGAGTAAAGCTTGTTTGTTGTCCTGTTTCCGCTCAATCGTAGCCCCATTATATTGAGTATGGATCAGCTCATCCTTTTCCGGATTCCAGTAGGAATAATCCGCACCATTCAATATACCGGAAAATCGACTTTGGTGATCAATCAGAACTTCTTGTAAACCAAATGACATGGTGGGGTCATCGAGCAATTCCCGGGCATAGGTCGGACTGACTGTATTGGTATGGTCGGTATACCGTATACCAAGTTCCAAGGCGTTGAAAGAGGCGCTATCCGCTGGGTAAATATTTTCTAATACCTTCCTGTCCTCCGGCTCAAATAAAGACAACTCCGCCCGGGAAAAATGTCCCTGATATTGAAAATTGTGCACGGTCAACAGTGCTGGAATGTCAATTTTACGATTGTGCAGCAGAAAAGGAATCAGGGCCGCATGGTGATCGTTAACATGAATCAAGTCAGGGTTGAAAATACCACGTATAATTAAATCGACTATCACCTTCTGAAAGAAGAAATAACGGGCATTATTATCAATAAACCCCTCTCCATCCGGTTGAGTATAAATACCCTCCCGGGCAAAAAAATACTGGTTATGAACAAACAGACATTCCAAATAAGGATCGTGCGAATCGATGCATTTCAATAATTCATAGGGGTGGGATGTATATTCCAAACGGACTGAACCGCTCACTCCGGTAGATTCAATTTCGTGTATTATGCGATCAATCTGTCGGTAGAGCGGTGTTACTATTTGCGTCTTGATCGCAGATCGAGCCAGTTCTGCCGGCAGCGCACCCGCTACATCTGCCAATCCTCCAACCTTCGAAAAAGGAGCGACTTCAGCTGCAGCGAACAGAATTTTCATAACTAAAATTACGCGAATGCAATCATGTGCGCCACTATCTTTAACCTTGCCGTTACTGAGCAACCATCAGTTGCTATCTCTATGCTTTCCGGTTGGAATTTTCGCATTATTCCATATTACTCATTCTGATATAACAGTTGGTTGTATTCTCGAATACTTCGTTGGGCAGTGAATTGCACACCGGTTTTAATTGCTTCACGAATCAATTTCATCCACTCGGATTTATTCTCATAATAGGTAGGAATAACCCGCTGTTCAAGTACTGAATAAAGATGGTCCGCGTCCTGTTCATCATCGGAATTAGCATTTGTTCCGATCGCCCAGCCGTTGACGCCGTCGCGACAGGCTTCGGCCCACCAGCCATCCAAAATCGAAAGGTTGGGTATTCCGTTCAATGTGGCTTTCATCCCACTGGTACCGGAAGCTTCATGGGGGCGCAGCGGCGTATTGAGCCAAACATCTACTCCGGAGGTTATCAGCCGACCCAGCCACATATTATAATTTTCCAGGAAAACAATCTTCACTTTGCCAAATAACTTATTGGCCTGAGCAACAATATCTTTTAGAATATCCTTACCTTGGTCATCTTTGGGATGGGCTTTACCGGCAAAGATAATCTGGATTTTGCCTTGGCCAATTTTAACCAGGCGATCCGGATCGCGGAAGATCAGCCGCGCCCGTTTATAGGCCGCCGCCCGGCGAGCAAATCCAATTGTCAGAACATCCCGCGAGAGGGCCTTCTGTAACTGGGAATTGGCATAGCCCAATAAAAAATGTTTTTGAGACCGATGGGCGGTCAGGAGATCGTCATCACTGACTTCATCGATGCGTAACAACTGTTCAGGATTCAGTCTCCAGTCCGGAAAAATCCGGTCATATAGCTCACGGAAAGGTTTCCCAACCCAATAGTTGTGGTAGACACCGTTGGTTATATTTCCGATCTTGAAATCGGGGAATTGCTCCCGCGCAACGCTGCCGTGTAATTTGGAGACGCCATTGGTCGACCTGCTGAAGTAAAGCCCCAGTTCAGTCATGTGTAAACGGCTATTCTGTACCAGCGATGGTAATCGCAGATCATCGGGAATCAATCCATCCAGCAGATTCTTACAACGCTCCATGGCAAAATGATCATGTCCCGCGGGAACGGGCGTGTGGGTGGTAAAAACGCACCGTTTACGAACATCTGCTTCCCGGCCATGATATTTCCGAAGTAATTCCAGGGTCAGGAAGGAACAATGGCCTTCGTTCATATGATAAGTCTCAATGTCCCTGATTCCCAGCGTTTCCAGCAGACGGATTCCACCAAATCCCAGAATCGCCTCCTGGAGAATGCGGTGGTTCTTGTCACCGGAATAAAGCCGCAGGGTGATATTACGGTCTTCCTGACGGTTTCCCTCAATGTCCGTATCGAGTAAAAAGATCGGTATTGTGTGTCCGGTCAGACCGCTATAGGTATATTGCCAGGCCTGAATCTTGACATCATGTCCTTGTAGCGGGAGAATAAATTCAACCGGCAATTTTTTCATTACCGGGTCAGGATCGAAACGGGGATAGGTTTCACTCTGGTTGCCATCCTCGTCAATCCTCTGCTTGAAATATCCTTCCTTGTATAAAAGGGTCACGGCACATAGGGGAATTTCGGCATCGGCAGCAGCTTTAATGTGATCTCCGGCCAGAACCCCCAGTCCACCACTGTAGGTTGGTAGTCCGGCTGAAATTCCGATCTCGGCGCTGAAATATGCTATTTTGTACATAGGTTCCTTAAGTGAGTTTTTAGTCGGTCAATTCAATCGTGAGTGAAAAGTTGATTTTCAGACTGGCGCCGGGTACCAGGTCCAGATTCCAATGTGGCAAAACTACCGAACTTTGATATATGCGCTCGAATCCCGCTTCCGACATAGATACTGTCTCAACCGGGAAACACCAAAGATCGACTACTTTGTCAAAAGAAAGATTAACTTGGAAGCGATCCCATTCATTGACAATCGCCAGCTCTGTCATTCCACTCCGATCATGTATACCGTCCAAATAAGCATCGGCTGGTTTGACATCATTGAATAAATAATAGCGATCCGGTGTATGCCCACCTAAAAGAGCAAAATTCAATTCATTGGCATAGGTCCCGATAAGCCTGGATTTACTTAGATTTGTGATCGTCAATCCGATACTGAGTTGATTACCCTTCAAAATCAGGTTTTTACTGATTGCCACCGGAATACCAAAAGCCTGCCCCTGACCGGTGATTAACAGTCCTTCTTTCTGTTTAATCTGATAGTTTTGACCTAACAGATTACCCTGCTCCGGCAGCTCCCGGTGCAACTCAGCGGCTGTTTTACCACGTTCAAAGAAGTGATCTTGTAACATTCGCCGGGGCCAATGGTCAATCTGCAAATATTTTTCCAGCCCTTCCTCCTTGGCCTGAACCAAGCCATGGATCGACCCGGATGCAGTTTCTTCCGCTTGAATATTTAAGACCTTGGAGTGATATGCTTCGCTATAACGCCGCATCGTATTTAGAAGATTGAAATCCCGCGGTAGTATATCAAGTTCTTTTAAAGCACCACCGGCCGTGCTAACAATAATTTTCAGAGTTTCTGATTGCAGGCAATATTCAATGGCGCCATCTTTATCGATATCAATCGGTTGACAATCAGGGGATAGCAACCGATCCAGAACTTTTTCGGAAGCAAGCAGGTGAGTATAGATGGCATGGCGCAAATGGGGTAGATACAACCCGCCAAACACACCGTGCCAGTAAGCACAATTGCACTGAGCACGCCAGAGATCGTCGCGGGCGTTGATTGAATCAGTCCCATTAATAATATTGGCCTGGGCGGCCGAATCCAGCCGATAGGATACTTGGATCATGCGCTTCTGCATCCAGTTGGATTCATCGTAAAGAGACTGGAAATTGCGCCAGGTTCCGCCCCGTAAAAACGGCCGTACTTTATCCATGGTACCATTTTTTCCAAAACGGTCAACCAGACTGGCAAATTGTTTTCCCCGCTCTGCTGGGAGCGTCCATTCACTCATTTCAAAATAGCTGACAGTAGGCAGGAAAACCAATCCTCGGGGAGTGTGCGTGCGATAATAGTCTTTGAAAGTGGTCGTGGTTATCCAGTTACTGTTTTTTTCGAGGGCTTGGAAAAAACGCTCCAGCCACGGGCTTTTACCATAACAGGATTCATGGGTTTCCGGCCATAA
>SDBU01004770.1_pt1 | contig 16499 bp, 13 predicted proteins | sample 2277071 | NCBI WGS metagenome assembly SDBU01 (sample SAMN10397929, study PRJNA504765) | marine sediment metagenome | isolation source: marine sediment core GS08_GC12, 126 cmbsf | place: Arctic Ocean: Gakkel Ridge, Loki's castle | collected 2008
GGGGCAGGCCGAGGCCCTGGGGGACCTGGGCGCGGTCTTCATAAAAGGGTCGCAGTGGGAAAGGGCCAGAGATTGCCTGACGAAGTCCCTGGACCTGTTCGCCCGGGCGGATGACAAGCGGGGGCAGGCGCATGCGCTGGGCAATCTGGGCTCCCTGGATGCCTCTTGCGGCGATCTGTCTGGCGCCGAGGAGAAGCTTCTCCAAGCCGCCCGGCTCTTCGGGGAGATGGAAGAGGACCAGTTGTGTGAAGATACCTGGAGGGCGATCACTAGATTGCGGTTGCGCCAGGGAAGATGGATGGAGAGTCTTTTGGCCTATGGACAGGGATTGGGTTGCCTCCGGCACCCGTCGCTGGGAAAGCGGTTTCTGCGGTGGTTTCTCCGACTGCCTCTCTATGTGCTGATGCGCTAAGGCGGTCGTCATACCCTCGACGGCCGTCTCACCTCTTCGTCTGCCAGTACCCGGCCCCTGCCGATAAAGGTCTCCTCCACAGGGCAAGCAACTGTTATCGGGATCAAGCTGACGCCCAGCGATGCGTACACAGTATGGGCGATCACTGGAGACACCAAGGTATTACGGCGGCAATGGAGGCGATTCATGGAGTTGGTAGTAAGGGAAGCCAAGATGCATAGACTGGTTCTGTTACTTCTACTAGTCCTTCTGGCAACAGCGATGGTGCTCGTCGGTTGCAGTTGGTTTGCAGGCCCGGCGAGTGGCACCGGAGGTTATAACAAGATCGGCCTGCAGATATGGGTGAGCAGAGATAGAGTGAGTGCTGGTGATCGCGTGGACATACGGTTCACTGTGGACAACTTTGGCAATCGAACGGAGATCATCGAGTCAGAGGATGGCCCCGTCATGGATATCTTCATAAACACCGAAGGACCCGTGGGAATCCCGCGGGAGACCGACATACAGTGGTCAAACGGACGCGACATCACCCCTGACATGCGAAGGCTTGAGTTAGGGCCCGGCGAATCGAGGACCATTGAAATGACCTGGATTGCAGAGCAAGGTACTGGATACGTCGCCCATGTCGTAGGAGGGCTATATGACGACGAGCATGGGCAGTTTGGGGCCCGCGTCGATGTATGCGCTGGAGCGTGTGGTCTCGGCTACTAGCGCAGAACCGGTGATGGAGTAGCAGCAGAGCCCCGGTGGAAAGGGGCTCTTGCTGTCTGTAGTCTCCACCCGCTCTTAGTCATCATAGCTTCGAGCATGCGATAGAGGAGGGGCCGGCCCCAGGTCGCTACGGGCGGGTGGGAGATTCGCGTCCGAGTGACTGAAAGGGGGAAGCTTTGACATAGTCGCTGAGCTTCGCTATCTTTCAAGTAATCCAGGTTACGAGAAACGTCCCCATGTACTTCGATGCCCTGACCACCCAGGCCGTGCGAGATGAGCTGCGGGAGCGCGTGCTTGGGGGCAGGGTTCAGCGCGTGCTCATCTTGGGGCCGTTGAGCCTGGGCCTGGAGATCTATGCCCATCAGCAGCGACACTATCTGCTGGCCTTGGTTCATCCCCAGCGGGCCCGCGTTCACCTGGCCAGCGCCAAGCTGCGACAAAGCCAGGATTCGCCCTCTCCTCTGGTCTTGCTCCTGCGCAAGTGGGTCCGAGGGGCGCGCCTGGTGGAGGTCGATCAGCCTCCGTGGGAGAGGATACTCCGCCTGGACTTCGTGCGCAGGCATCCCAGGGAGGGGACGCTGTCCTCCAGCCTCATATTGGAGATCATGGGCCGACACAGCAACATGATCCTGGTGGACGAGACGGAAACCATCCTGGACTGCGCCAGGCGCGTCACCCCCCAGATGACCCGCTATCGCACCCTTCTCCCCGGATGCCCTTATGTGCCCCCGCCTCCCCAGCCCAAGATAATGCCGGACGAATTGACGCCGGCGGCCCTGGGAAGCCTGCTGGGCGAGATGGAGGACGACGACCCGCTCTGGAAGGGTCTGGTGTCGGGCGTGGCAGGGGTGAGCCCGATTCTGGCCTTGGAGATCGCCCATCGGGCCCTGGGGGACGCCAGGGCGAAGGTCTCGGAGCTGCCTTCGGTCGATGCGCTGATGGCCGCCTTCCGCCGGATACTCTCGGATGCGGGGGAAGGGCGGTGGCAGCCGACTCTGGCCATCGAGGGGGGCGACCCCGCCGCTTTCGCCCCATATGAGCTCACTCAATATTCCCAACTGGAGGACCAGGCCTCCATGAGCCTGGCCCTGGAGGCGTTCTACGCGGATGATGCCGGCGGCGAAAGCTACGAGGGAAGGAAGGCTCCTCTTCGCCAGGCCATCGAGTCGGGGAGGAAGCGGTTGAAGCGCAAGTGCCAGTCGCTGGAGCGCTCCCTGCCCGATGAGACGAAGATCGAACGGCTGCGCAAATCAGGGGAGTGGATCCTGGCATCGGCCTCCCAGATCGCCCCCCGGCAGGCGGAATTGGTCGTGGAGGCGGAAGAGGGATTTCGCATCCCCCTGGATCCGGCCAGAACACCGGCGGAGAACGCCCAGCGCTATTTCAAGGAGTACCGCAAGGCCAAGGCGGCTGCGCGGGAGGTGCCTCCCCTGCTGGCCAAGGTCGATGTCGAGTCTCGGTTCCTGGATCAGGTGGAGCTTGACCTGGATATGGCGGACAACCCGGCAGACATCCAGGAGGTTGGGGACGAACTGGTGGAAGCCGGCTACATCGCGCCCCAGCGTCGTGGCCGGAGGGTCCGCGCGGCCAAGGCTCCGCTCGAGGTTCGGTCGGCGGATGGGTTCCGCATCCTGGTGGGAAGGAGCAGTCGCGAGAATGACGCGATCACCTTCCGCAGGGCCAGGGGAGATGACCTCTGGCTCCACGCTCGAGGCGTTCCCGGCGCTCACGTCGTCGTCCTGACGGAGGGCAGGGAGGTGCCCGAAAGCACACTGATCCAGGCGGCAGGCCTGGCGGCTCACTTCTCCCAGGCGCGTCACGCGGCCCGGGTCGAGGTGGACTGCACCCGGCGCCGCCACGTGCGCCGGATTACCGGCGGGAGACCTGGCATGGTGACCTACCGGGAGGAAAAGACCATCAGGGTGGCGCCCACCCCGCCCCAGTCCGGGGACTTTGTGGGGTCGAGGTAGACGGCTTGGGAGTTCAGCAGGTCGGTGATATAATCCGGTCGGCAAAGCGAGGATCATACGGAAGGGATGGACGGGCGTCGTCGATTTGAGGACCTGGTGGCTCAGGCTCTGAGGGATCTCCCCGACCAGTTTCAGCGGCGACTGGACAACGTGGACGTGGTGGTGGAGACCTGGCCCAACCGGAGACAACTTGCCCGAGTTCGCCTGGGTCCATCCGGGGTTCTTTTTGGGCTCTACGAGGGTGTTCCCTTGCTCAGGCGCACGAGGGCGTATGGGCTGGTGCCGCCGGACAGGATCACCATCTTTCAGGGCCCCATCGAGGCTTTTTGCAGGACTCCGGGGGCCATACGGAGGAAGGTGCGGGAGGTGGTCGTTCACGAGATCGCCCATCATTTCGGCATAGATGACCGCAGGTTAAAGGAACTTGGGATATAGGAGGAGGAGAAATGAGCAGACGCGATAGAGGACTGGTCATTCTGGGTGCTTTCATCGTGGTGTGGGGCATTATCGCCTGGCTGAATGCCCTGGGGCTGACCGATATCGATGTCTGCGGCCTGTTCTGGGCTATCGCTCTGATCGCCATCGGGGGCTCGTTCATCTGGGGGGCGGTCCGCGGCGGGGGAGAGCTGCCTGCTGCCTTGAGGAAGGACAAGTATCTGGGAGACATCCGCATGGGTGGCGAGGGCTGGGAGCTCAGGGATATCGATATCCAGATGGGAGTCGGCGATACGCGACTGGATCTGGTGGGTGCCCGGATCCCGCCCGGCGAGACATCGATTCGCGTCTCGGGGTGGGTGGGCACCGTCCGGATCTGGGTGCCTCCGGACTTGGCTGTGCGTGCTCAGGGGGGGACGTGGGTGGGAACGGTGAACATGCTGGGCAATCGCCGGGAGGGCTTGTTTCGGGAGTTCACCGCCTCCTCTCCTGGCTACGATGATGCCGAAACCAAGGTCCGGATCGTGGCGGAGCAGATCATCGGCGATATCCGGGTGATGAGAGCGGGCTAGGAGCGCCTCTCCTACATGCGGCGGCGGGGGCCACTTCGGCCCCGCCTGCGCTGATTCTAAAGGGGGCTTTATGGCTGCCGGCTACGTGTTCGATCCGATCTATCTCGAACACGATCACAGGGGACATCCTGAGTGCCGGGAACGGCTGGAGGCCATCATGGACGTGCTGGAGAAGGATGGAATCCTGCACGACTTGACGCCCCTGCGGGCATCTGACGCCGATGTGGGGGCTCTGACCAGGGTTCATACGCCCTTCTACATCGAACGAGTGGAGATGGCGGCGGCCTCCGGAGGCGGCTTCCTGGACCCCGACACTTACGTGAACGGCAGCTCCTACCGGGCGGCCGTCCGGGCGGCTGGCGGGCTGATGGGGGCCGTGGACGCCGTCCTGGTCGGCCGGGTGGAGAACGCTTTCGCGCTGGTGCGCCCCCCCGGACACCATGCCCTCGCCGGCCGAGGCATGGGCTTCTGCCTTTTCAATAACGTGGCGGTGGCAGCTTGCCATGCCCTGGAGGCCAGGGGCCTGGAGCGCGTTCTCATAATCGACTTCGATGTGCATCACGGCAACGGAACGCAGGACACCTTCTACGATGATGTTCGGGTTCTCTACTTCTCCGTACACCAGTGGCCCCACTATCCGGGGTCCGGCAGCCTCAGCGAGACCGGGAGAGGGGAGGGGAAAGGCTACACGGTCAACGTCCCCCTGCCTGAAGGGGTGGGGGATGGGGGCTACATGAAGGTCTTTGGGGAGATCCTGGCGCCGGTGGCCCGGCGGTTCAAGCCCCAGCTCATCCTGGTGTCGGCGGGCTACGATGGGCATTGGAAGGATCCGCTGGCCGGGATGGGGCTTTCGGTGAAGGGGTACGCGCGGCTGATGGGGGTCATCCGCGGGTTAGCCGTCGAGGTCTGTGGGGGCGGGCTGGTCATGACCCTGGAGGGTGGCTACCACCTGGAGGCCCTGTCATACTCGGTGCTGGCCTCCATGCGGGTTCTGTTGGGCCGGGACGATGTCGTCGATCCGCTTGGCCCCAGCCGGTCCCCTGAACCAGACATCGAGGAGCTCCTGGGCGCTGTCCGCGAAACCCACGGGCTGGAAACATGAGAGATCGGCGGGCGAGATGCACGGGCAGGCCGGGCTCGGATGCCCGTCCTGCTGGGGGGGAGAATAGCCGAGAAACTGGGGTTGGAAGATGCAAGCGAAATCCGAAGCGGGATTGACTTCGCGCGCCGGCGGCTGGCCCGCTCACGGCTGGCTGGGGCTGGCGCTGGTGATCACCTTCTGGATTCTGAACTGGTCGTTGTCCGGACTCCGCACCCAATGGGGCTTCTTCCCGTTGTGGTTGGGGTACTGTCTCACGGTTGACGCCCTGGTTTTCGCCCGCAAGGGCAGTTCGCTGCTGACTCGTAACTCCAGTGCCTATATCGGGCTCTTCCTTATCTCAGCTCCGGCCTGGTGGCTCTTCGAGGTCGTCAACTGGCGCACCCAGAACTGGTACTACGATGGCAGGCAGTTCTTCACCGACCTTCAATACTTCTTGCTGGCTTCCCTGAGTTTTTCGACGGTCATGCCTGCCGTGTTTGGCACGGCGGAGCTGGCCAGCACTTTCAAATGGATCAAGCGACTAGGGCGTGGCCCGTCGATCCCTCCGAAGCCGGCCACACTGCTCGCTTTCTTCGTCGCTGGTTGCCTGATGTTGGCCTCGCTGCTGCTCTGGCCGCGCTATTTCTTCCCCTTGGTCTGGATATCGTTCTATTTTCTGCTGATGCCGGTTAATGCCTGGCTGGGGAATCGCTCGCTGACCCGGCACACCGCCGAGGGCGATTGGCGGCCGGTGTTGGCGCTATGGGTCGGGTGTCTGATCTGCGGTTTCTTTTGGGAGATGTGGAATTTCTATTCCTATCCCAAGTGGGTGTATCGGGTGCCGCACGGAGATTTCCTGCACATTTTCGAGATGCCGCTGCTGGGTTATGGCGGCTATCTGCCGTTCTCGTTGGAACTGTTCGCTCTGTATCACTTGGTGATGGGGTTGGTCAAGCCGGGGAAGATTCAGGATTTCATCCGAGTCTCGACCGACGATGCCTAGTCTGCGCATCGTGAAGTCCGGCCGCTTCATGCCTATCTTAGGAGCTTTCTGTCCCGGACTCGGGTTATGGGGTTGGCCGGACGCGAGGATAGGGTGGGAGATGATGCATCCTCTCCGAGGCCTGGACCATCTGCCGGACGCGATCCACCTGATCCGCATCGGCGCCCGACAAGGCCAGGATTCGCGCATCATCCCACTCCCTATCCAGGCCGTGCAGGACGAGATCCAAGGTCTGGTAGGAGAGGCCCATGGCGAACTCGTCGGTAATCCCCGGCGCCACATCGGGGCTGGGCGCCTTGTCGATTATCCGCTGAGGGATGCCCAGGTGCCTGGCCACGGCGCGGGCGTCTCCAACCGAGTCGGGGTGGGTATCTCGCTCGGGCAGGATCACGCCTCGAACCCGGCGCGGACCCAGGGCCTCACATGCCAGCGCGGCAGCCACCGCCGAATCCAGCCCTCCGCTGATGCCCAGAAGGACCCCGTCGTGTCGCCGCTCCTCCGCTTCCCTCCGGATGAACTCGGCGATCAGTACGGCGGTCCTATCCCAATCCAGGGCCAACAATATCTCGCTCGCTCCCATCGCAGTCCTCCTCTCTCCGCCAGGCGGTCCGCCACCTGGTCATCGATCAAGGTGGAGTTGGTGTAGATCTGGAACACCGCATTCTCCTTGTTCTTCTCGATGACGTCCAGGAGCTTGGTGTAGTAGAAAGGCTCGCCGCCGGAGAAGTTGATCCACCACATTCCCATCTCTTTGCACTGTTGCGGGATGTCGTCCAACAACTCCGGCTCCAGGCCCTTGTCCTGCAAGTACTCCCCGGCGTAGCAGCCGAGGCAGTGAAGGTTACAGCTCATTGTGGGCGAGATGATGATGCTCAAGGAAGGGGAGAAGCCGTGCTCCTTCTGGAAGAACTCTCTCTTCGCATTATCGGTGAACAGGAAGTTGGACAACCAGTTGACCATTCCTCGCTTCGCATTGGGATTCAGTTCCTCGACCATCCGCCTGATGGTGTCGGTCAAGGGATGATTGGTCTCGAAGCGGTCACGCAGGTAGAGTACGACGTTGTTGTTTTCTCCTACGATCTTCACCATACTTGTTCGATTCTCCATCCGATGGAGAATCTTGCCTCCTTTCCGTCGAAACTTGCAGCCAGAGCCTTGTTTCGCGGGCTCTGGACACCCGAATACAACCGAAAGTCGAGGATTTGCGAAGAATCTCGGTGTCTACACCTCCCATTGAGATGGCATTGGGAGACACTAGGTCGTCGAAAGGATAAAAAAACCAGGGAGGTAAATATTATAAGCATATATTTCTCCATTGTCTTTAGGACTTCGTATAGCTCTATAAGTATATTCTTTGTGTGCCAAGTCAGATTCGCCCCAATACAGCTGTTGAGCCGCGGCCATGGTTATGGTATCCTTGATAGGTCAGGCCAGGCTGAGTTGGGCCACCCTGACCAGCGCGAACCTGAGGTTTGCCAAGTTGCAGGGCGCGACTTTGCCAAATGGCACGGAGCACGACTAGGCAGGGCTGGCCTACCCTGTCGGTTGGAGAGGCAAGGAGATCCCCCTGACGTTGAGACCAGAGATGTCACCGAAGCGGCGCTTCCTGGCTGCCATGATGGGTGGGAAGCCGGATCGAATCCCGGTGGGGAACGTCGTCTCGGTGATCACCGTGGAGCTGATGAAGGCTGCCGATGCCTGGTTCCCCGAGGCTCATCTCGGCGCTGAGGAGATGGCTCGGCTCGCCGCCACGGGCCATCAGGTCCTGGGCTACGACACGGTCATGCCCGTATTCAGCGTCACACAAGAGGCGTCCGCCCTGGGCTGCCAGGTGGATTGGGGCCACCCGGAGATGATGCCCGGGGTTACGACCCACAGGTTCGCCCAGACGGAGGATATGAGGGTTCTGGATGGGTGGATCGAAGCTCCTTCCATACAAGTAGTTCTGGACGCCTTGACCCTGCTGCGCAAGGCACTGGGGGATAGCGTGGTCATCGTGGGCAAGGTGATGGGGCCCTGGTCGCTGTCGTATCACATGATGGGCGTTGAGGATTTCCTGATGAGCACGGTCGGAGAGCCTGACCTGGCCAGGCGCTCGTTGGAGGCGTTGAAGCCAGTGACCATGGCCTTCGCCAAAGCCCAGATGCGAGCCGGAGCGGACGTCATCTGTCTGGCCGATCACAGCACGGGGGGCATGGTTTCACCGATCATGTACCGGGACATGCTGCTCCCCATTCACCAGGAGATCGTCGCCGAGGTCGGCTGCCCCATGGTGCTGCATTGTTGCGGAGACACCACCGATCGCCTGGCCCATTTCGCCGAGACCGGCGTCGACTGCTATCACTTCGAGTCGCAGGTGGGGATCGCGGACGCGGTGGAAGCCGTGGCTGGCAGGATGACCCTGATGGGCAACATCAACAACCCGGAGCTTCTCCTGTCGGGCGCACCGGGTGAGGTCGCTGATGCCTGTCGCCAGGCGATCGAGGGCGGGGTTCACATCCTGGCGCCGGAATGTGCGGTGCCCTTGACCACGCCCTTGGAGAACCTCAGAACCTTGGTGGAAGTGGCGGAAGGGGCGGATTAGCACATCGTCAGAAGGAGCAACCCAGTGAATCACCGGGATCTGGCCCTTGCGGCCATGCGCGGGCAACCTGTCGATCACATACCGTTCATCGGTCGCATGGACCTGTGGTACTCTTTTCACCGCAATCAGGGCACCTTACCGCATACGTACGAGGACGCCAGCCTGTGGGATATTCAGCGCGACCTGGGTATCGGCATCTTCGGCTTCGGGGCGTGGGATATCTCGTTCTACCGGCTGGTCCACCACGATGTGGAGGTCACCCACACGGTCGAGGGAGGCCTTACGATAACCCAGTATCGCACCCAGTACGGGACGCTGACCGGCCAGGACATGATGGCCGACGAGTTGAAAGGGGCCGCGGGCACGCCCGCCCACATCGAATATCCGTTCAAGGGCCCTGATGATTACGATGCCCTGCAGTTCTTCATCGAGCGCACCGAGGTGGTGGAGAACTTCGACGCCTACGGGGAATTCGTGGATTCGATAGGCGCCGATGGGCTGGCCTTGCCGTTCTCCGGCGCCCTCCCGGCCCATCAGCTCATGCTCGATCTCATGGGCTATCAGACGTTCTACTACGAGCTGCACGATCACCCGGCCCGGGTCGAAGCCCTGGTCCAGGCGCTGACCGAGCAGCAACGGCGGGTCCTGGCGCTGGCGGCCCAGTGCCCGGCACAGGCCGTCGAGGTGGGGCGCAACTACGACGAGCAGATGACGCCGCCTCCCGTGTTCGACAGGTTCTTCGCTCCCTTCTACCGCGAGGCCAGGGAGATTCTGTCCGCCGGCGATAAGATCCTGGTGGTCCACGGCGACGGGGAGATGAGGGCGCTCCTGAAGAGGCTGATGGACTGCGGGGTGCAGGTGGTGGAGGCCCTCACGCCGAAGCCCATGACGTCGATCGACGTCCGGGAGACGCGCCGACTGTGGAAGGATCGGGTGGCGATGTGGGGAGGGTTGGCGACGGTGATACTGACCGAGACTTTCCCGGAGGAGGAGTTCGAGCGCTTTCTGGATGATCTGTTTCGCGCCGTGGCGCCGGGGGATCGCTTCATCCTGGGGTTCGGCGATAATGTGCCCACCGATGCTCTGTTCGGGAGGGTCAAGCGGGTGGCGGAGTTCTGGACCGAAAGGGGAAGTTATCCGCTGAGTGGCTAAAGGAGACGCTTCGGCTTGGCCTTGGGGTGTGTTACAATTCGTCGGCAGATGTGGATAACTACCGACGTTTCGTAACAGAAGCGAGGCAGCTCATGGTGAAGCTGGGTGAAGGGAGGCAGCGTGGCTGGACAGCCCGTAATTGAGCGATACGAGTACATTCGGCGGGTCAGCCCAGGATTCGTGAAGCGCATCGATGCGGCAGCGAGGGAGGCGCACAACGAGGCTGAATTTGAGCGCTTGATGAACGATGCCATCGCTGGCATCGCGGATGAGCTTGGGGTTAAGCTCGCCTTCCGCCAGGAGTACACCTTGGCCACCGGGCGCGCTGACGCCGTCTATAACCGTTTCATCATAGAATACGAGCCTCCCGGCTCCCTGCGGGACACTCTGGAGCACGGTCACACCCGGCACGCCGTGCAGCAGGTAAAGGATTACATCACAGGGCTGGCTAGCGAAGAGCGCCGCGACCGAGATCGCCTCTTGGGCGTCGCCTTCGACGGCCACTATTTCGTCTTCGCCCGCTACCACGATGGCCACTTCATCGTCGAGCCTCCTCTGGAAGTGACACGGGCATCCACGGAGCGATTCCTGCGTTCCCTGTTCTCCCTGGCTTCGGGCCGCGCCTTGATCCCTGAGAACCTGGTGGAGGACTTCGGGAGCCAGAACGACTACAGCCGACAGGTGACGCGGGCGCTGTACAACGCCCTGGAGGACCCTGCGAACGGCCTGGCCGCACGCCTCTATGCCCAGTGGCGCTTGTTCTTCGGCGAGGTGGCGGGTTATGAGGCGGCGGAGGGGAAGCTGAAGCACAGGGGGGAATTGCAACAGTTCGCGAAGGGCATGGGACTGAAACCCAAGGAAGTGGACGCTCCACGCCTCTTCTTCGCCATCCATACCTACTTCTCGTTCCTGGTGAAGAACATCGCCCGGCTGGTCTTACAAGCTTACGCGGGCGGGATGCTCAGCACCACTCCGTTGACCACCATCGCCAACCTGCAGGGCGAGGCGATGCGGCGAGAGCTGAGCAAGATGGAGAGCGGCGGCATATTCCGCACCCTGGGCCTGAAGAACCTCCTGGAGGGCGACTTCTTCTCCTGGTATCTCGACGCGTGGGATGAGGAGATCGAGGAGGCGTTGAGGTTGACCCTGGGTCGCTTGGCAGAATATAACCCCGCCACGGTGCAGGATGACCCGCATTCCGCCCGGGATTTGCTGAAGAAGCTCTATCATTACCTGCTGCCTCGGGAGATTCGCCACGATCTGGGCGAGTTCTATACGCCCGACTGGCTGGCCGAACGCCTGCTGAACCAGTTGAACGAGCCGCTGTTCAAGATGCCGAAGCCGGGCAAGCGGGTCCCATCGCCCAAGAAGCGATTGCTGGACCCCGCCTGTGGCTCCGGCACTTTCCTGGTGCTGGCGATTCGCGCTCTCAAGGCCAATTGCGAGCAAGCGGGCATGGCGGAGGCCGACACCCTGGAGGTGGTGCTCAGCAATGTGATGGGCATCGATCTGAACCCCCTGGCGGTGTTGGCGGCGCGGGTGAACTACCTGCTGGCCATCGCCGACCTGCTTCCCTACCGCCGCGGCGAGGTGGAGATTCCCGTCTACCTGGCGGACAGCATCCTCACCCCCACCCAGGGGGAGGGGCTGTGGGAGCAGAACCAGCGCGTCCTGGAGACGGCGGTGGGCAAGCTTCCCGTGCCCGATGTCATCAACACTCGCCCGGAGATGGACCGCCTTACCGCCATCCTGGAGGAGTACGTGACCGGGGGCTTCAGCCCCGACGCTTTCCTGCAGCGCTGTCGCGACGAGCTGCCCGATGTGGCGGCGCATCCGGACAGCGAGCCGGTGCTGGCGGAGCTCTATGAGCGGCTCGCGGAGCTGCACGCCAAGGGACTGGACGGCATCTGGGCGCGAGTGCTCAAGAACGCCTTCATGCCTCTTTTCCTGGAGCCCTTCGATTACGTGGTGGGCAATCCGCCCTGGATCAATTGGGAGAGCCTGCCCCAGGGCTATCGGGAGCAAGTTGCACCACTCTGGCAGAAGTATGGGCTATTTCAGCATAAGGGGTTTGATGCAATCTTGGGCAAGAGCAAGGACGACATATCGACTCTGCTGACTTATGTGGCAGTTGACCGCTATTTGAAGAATGGCGGCAAACTGGGCTTCGTTATTACCCAGAGTGTGTGGAAGACGGCTGGTGGCGGCCAGGGTTTCCGCCGCTTCCGTATCGGCCAAAACGGACCTCACCTGCGCGTGCTGCATGTGGACGATCTGAGCAGCCTGAAAGTATTCGAAGGAGCCAGCACTCGCACCAGCGTGTTCGTGGTGCAGAAAGGGCGAGAGAACCGCTATCCTGTGCCCTATACCTACTGGCAAAAGACCACTCGGGGCAAGGGGCTCGATTACGACAGCACTCTGGACGAGGTCATGGCTCAGACTCGACGGCTCAATTTCAAGGCCGCCCCTGTCAGCGCCGCCGACCCCACCAGCGCCTGGATCACCGCTCGCCCCAAGGCCCTGAACGCCGTGCGAAAGGTGCTGGGAGCATCAGATTATCAAGCTCGCGCTGGGGCTTGCACCTGGGCCAACAGCATTTACTGGGTGGAAGTCTTGACCGAGAGACCCGATGGGCTGGTGGTGGTGCGCAATGTGACCAAGGGGGCCAAGCGGAAAGTGGGAGAAGTCACGGCAGAGTTAGAGCCAGACCTGTTGTACCCGTTGTTGCGAGGACGGGACGTGAGCCGTTGGTCTGCCATGCCCTCACTCCATATCTTGCTCACTCATCGGCATGGACAACGCTTGAATGCCATCCCAGAGGCAGAGATGCAGGCATCCTATCCCAAAAGCTGGGCCTATCTCAAAACCTTTGAGAAGCCCTTGCGCGAGCGGTCGGGGTTCAAACGCTACTTCACTCGTAAGGACAAGGGCGGCCAGGTGGTTGAGACTGGTCCATTCTACTCCATGTTCAACGTCGGAGACTACACCTTCGCTCCGTGGAAGGTGGTGTGGCGAGAGCAATCCGCATGGTTCACGGTCTCCGTCGTTGGTTCGCAGGGTCAGAAAGCTATCATACCTGACCATAAGCTGATGTTGGTAGAATGTGGGACGGAGGATGAAGCGAATTACTTGGGCGCACTGTTGAACTCGGCGCCAGTAACGCTGTCTGTCTGGTCCTACGCGATTTCCATTGCTCAGACAACGCACATTCTTGAAAACGTTTGCGTGCCTCGCTACGACCCCGCTAATGCCATTCACCAGCGACTGGCTCGATTGTCGCAGCGGGCGCACGAGTTGGCTCCGGCTGCCTATTCTGACGACAAGGATGCCCAGGTCGCGCTACGAGAGGTGGAGGAGCAGGTGGATCGTGCGGCGGCGGAGCTGTGGGGCCTGACGGAGGAGGAGTTGCAGCAGGTCAGGGATAGTCTTAGGGAGGTGACGGCAAGGTAATGGGATCTTCCGAGAGATACACCACGAGACCAGCGTTTGCTGTGCTGCCATACATCGCGACTGAAGCGCCGTTCCCGGTGGCCGGCATTACCTTTCGCAGCAATCAGGATACAGAAGGATTGTCACAGGAGGAGGTTGAGCATCTGAACGATGTCGGCTCGCTGTTCTATTTGGCAGATGACGAGCCTATCAGCGAGTTTGTCTATGCAATAATGCGTTTTTCGGACGACCGTGATCAAATAAGTGAACAAGTTCGGCGGATGCAATCGGCGCATACAATACTCACTTTCCTTGTTACAACGCAGGGAGGTGGAGGGACCTACGAACAGCTTAGCTTGTATCTGGCAATTCCCACGGAGGTGTTCGCCCGACTCTCTTCGGAAACGGTGCCTGGATACTCGGTGACGATCAATTGGCTTAACTGGACAGAGATCGCTCGGGGCGGGAGACTGTATACACCCTTGCCATTCCCTGGTGTATTCAGGCCTCACTATTGGAATCTCTCTGATGTCGCTGTCCAGATGAAGAGAAGGGCCGTTCTCAGTGGCCTCGAAGTATTTGTGGCGGGGGAGATTCTGGATCAGCCAGAGCAGGTCGACAGGTTTGAGACAGTCCTGAGGGCGATGTCGTGGTACAACAAGAGCTTCTCGCAGGTCGTTTCAGAGGAGGAGAAGCTCATCTATGTAGCAGTTGCTTTCGAGGTCCTCTTCCATCATCAGCAGGAGTCCAAAACCATTCGGGAAGAACTGAAGACACACCTCAGAGGGCTGTTCGGCGAAGCGCCGAGGCTTAATGAATGGGTAGACCAATTCTATGGTGAGAGGTCGAGGATCTTGCACGAGGGTTTCTCTAGTAGGTTGGACTTTGTGGTCGATGCTAACCGGGCTACGAAACAGCAATTAGTGATGGATTCTTTGGTCAGCTATGGTCGCCAACTACTGAGGATGTGCATTCTTATCATCTTGTATGGCAGTTTCCTTAGCGAGGAAGCTAATCTCGGCCTATGGTTCACACATGACAAAGAAAGGCTTCAAGAGATCTGTCGGCTTCTCAATCGAAGAGAGATTCCTGCTGATCAAAGGTTACAGTCCGTGGTAAAACCCATCTACGAGTTAGGGGAGATTTGGGCACACTACCGACATCAGCAGGGGGTTGACTTGAAGACCTTGCGTTCGACGGGTAAGATGCTGGCTCAATCATATCTTGAAGCCCATCCCAAAGCAGAGTCTAGCGTTCGTGAGCATCTGAAGAGCGTCATAGAGTTGGAGTCGGAGAATCCTCAGGACCTTTATGATGCTTACTCGATACTAGCCAGCGAGCTTGGAAAAGGGCTCGCTACATTCGAAGGCCAATACCGGCCAAAGGGGCCTTTAGCGACCATTGCGCAGTTTGCCAAATACGCTGAGGGGCATTTCTTATGGGCAACGCTTGACTATGCCAAGCCTTAAGGCCTGAGGTGTGACTGCGACGGTAACAACCGGAGGCTTTTTCTAGAGAACGCACACTGTCTGGGTGTTCTGTCAATGATTGGATACCGAGTCTGGTGGTACCGCTAGAAACGATGGGCTTGTAAATGACATTGTCGCCATAGACCTTTGTCGGCGGCATCAAGAGGCCTGCGGCTTGGAAGGGTTACAGTCTATTTGAGTAGTGTTGTGGACCCGATCCCTCAAATGGGCGCAGCTTGCTATTGATTGAGACGCATGCAATGACTGCTGATGCTCTCCTGACCTACTACTGATTGCAGTCATTGTATCTTCTGATGGGGCTAGGGGAGCAGTCATCCGATAGCATGCGATTAGACATAGTACTGACTTATCAGATGGGCTTGAACCGCAATCGGTGAAGGCTTTTTTGCTTTAGATGGTTTACCTCTTGCCTTGACAACCCCGCCCCCGACCGCTACAATGGCGCCCGTCCGTGGGGCATTCGTCTAGTGGCCAAGGACACCGCCCTCTCAAGGCGGAGATCGGGGGTTCGAATCCCCCATGCCCTACCAAGTCCATACAAGAAAGGCGCCTCATCGGAGGCGCCTTTGTCGTTCCTGGTCGGATCGAGCTACGTTTCGTCAGCAGGAATCTTGCGGAAGAAGCAGGAGCGCTCGCCGGTGTGGCAGGCGCCTGCGCCCATCTGATCCACCAGCACAAGGAGGGTGTCGCCGTCGCAGTCGTAGCGAATCTCGTGGATTCGCTGCACGCAGCCCGAGGTGGCTCCCTTGTGCCAAAGCTCCTGCCGGCTGCGACTCCAGAAATAGGTCTCCCCGGTCTCCAGGCTCCGCTCCAGCGATTGGCGGTTCATGTAGGCGAGCATCAGGACCGTACCGTCGCTCTTATCCTGCACGATGGCGGGGATCAGGTCCCGCTGGTCCCACTTCAACTCGTCCATCCAGCTCATGGCCGCACCAACACCCCTTGCTCGCCGAGATACTCCTTGATCTGGGCGATGCTCAGCTCCTTGTAGTGGAAGAGGGAGGCGGCCAGCGCGGCGCTGGCTTTCCCCTCCTCGAACGCTTCGTAGAAATCCGCAAGCTTGCCCGCGCCCCCGGAGGCGATGACCGGAATGGAAACGGCTTCCACCACGGCACGGGTGAGGGGGATGTCGAAGCCCTCCTTGGTGCCGTCGCAGTCCATGCTGGTGAGCAGGATCTCCCCCCCGCCGCGCGATTCCACCTCCTCGGCCCATTGGAAGACGTCGATGCCGGTGGGCTCGCGCCCGCCATAGGTGTAGACCTCCCAGCCGTCGCCCTTGCGCTTGGCATCGATGGCCACCACGATGCACTGGCTGCCGAACCGCTTGGCTCCCGCCTCGATGAGCTCCGGGTTCTCCACCGCGGAGGTGTTCATGGAAATCTTGTCGGCGCCCGCGTTCAGCGTGTTGCGGATGTCCTCCACCGAGCGGATCCCTCCGCCCACGGTGAAGGGGATGAAGACGCTGTCGGCGGTGCGGCGCACCACGTCCAGCATGGTGTCCCGATGCTCGTGGGAGGCGGTGATGTCCAGGAAGACCAGCTCATCCGCCCTCTCCTGGCTGTAGATCGCCGCCTGCTCCACGGGATCGCCCGCATCCCGCAGGTTCACGAAGTTGATGCCCTTCACCACCCGCCCGTCCTTCACGTCCAGGCAGGGAATG
>SDBU01004771.1_pt1 | contig 16498 bp, 11 predicted proteins | sample 2277071 | NCBI WGS metagenome assembly SDBU01 (sample SAMN10397929, study PRJNA504765) | marine sediment metagenome | isolation source: marine sediment core GS08_GC12, 126 cmbsf | place: Arctic Ocean: Gakkel Ridge, Loki's castle | collected 2008
CATCTCCTACTGCGTATATAGAACCGATCTTTGTCTGATAATAATCACCTACCGGAATAAATCCTTTCTCCGTCTCAATGCCAACATTTTCAAGCCCCAGGCCCTGAGTATTCGGCGCCCTCCCGATAACAACAAGCACTTTATCTGCCTCGATCTCCATCTTTTTACCGTCCGCCGCTTCAAGCTGAGCTACCGCCCCGGCCCCCGAAAGTTTTGCCCAAAGCGCTTTTGTGGATGTGTATATCTTTATTCCTCTCTTTTTAAAAGACCGATCGAGTACCGCCGCAAGCTCAGCATCCTCCAGAGGTATTATGTGATCCATCAGTTCTACCAGATGCACTTCGACCCCGAACGCGTTCATGATATGAGCAAACTCCACACCGATCGCTCCGGCCCCCAGGATCAAAAGTTTTTCCGGGAGCTCCTGAAGCATAAGCGCGTCATCCGAAGACAACACCCTGTCTCCGTCAAATTCGAAACCCGGTATCACCCGGGGGCTTGAGCCGGCCGCAATCAGGATATTTTCCCCCGACACCGTTCGCCCGTCATCCATTGAAACTTCGTGCGGGCTTTTAAGGACAGCAGTCCCCTCGATCAGATCCACATTATTCTTTTTCAAAAGGAAGTTGACACCTTTGGAAAGCATGTCCGCAGCTTTACGGGATTTTTTATACACAACACCGTAATCGAATTTAGATGTATCCACCTCCACACCCATCTTTCTGAGGTCGTCTATTGAGCGGAAAACTTCTGCCTGGTGAATCAGGGCCTTTGAAGGTATACATCCCATGTTCAAACAAACACCCCCGGGCCTGTCTTTTTCAATAACAGCGGCTTTCAGCCCGAGCTGCGACGCCCTTATGGCCGAAACATAACCGCCCGGCCCTGCGCCGATAATAACGACATCATAGTCATAATTGCCTTCCATATATCCCTTCCTTGAAATAATGTGTTTTTGGTCAAAATCAAATGTACAAAAGATTCCGGCAAAAATACAGAAATAATTTTTCCGGTTAAAGGCGGACAACACAGGCTAAAATATCATTTGACAGTGAACACCCGATAAATTATTATTCCTGTACTTTCGTGATTCGCATTTTTATTATTCTTAAATACATATACAGCATGGTGTGACAGCACTATTATTTTACAGGGGTTTTAAATGTCATACGACGAAACATTATTTCTTCCGAGGACCGCGTTTCCTATGAGGGCAGGCCTGTCGAAAAAAGAGCCCGAAATGCTCGAGCAGTGGGGAACCATTTCCTGGCAGCGGGCCATCGAACCGGCCGAGCGTGTCGCCCGCGAGGGGCCACGGGGAGGGGGAGCCTGTGTCGAACAGGCCGACCTCCGGGGTCAGGGGCTGTGGCTGGGCTGCGGGTTCAGGCGCGGTTGCCAGTCGGGGGCTGACGGCGGCGGCCTGTCCTTCGGGTTCCTCTCCGTAAGGGACGTAGTCGCCCTCGTAGAGCCGCAGCATGTCCAGCCTGAACCGGGCGTTGGGCTGGCTGCAACTGACGTAGGCGGACCAGCCCTCCGGGAAGGGCACCTCGACCGCGAAGGTCACGTGCAGCTCGGTCCACTTGTCCTTGGTGAGCATGACCTGGCCGCTTCTGGCAGCCCTGTCCCAGGGATCGGCCGGCCGCTCGATCTCCAGATTGACGGCAACGGGCACGCCCACGCTCTTGCCGAGCGCGGCGAAGGTGTAGGTCTTGCCCTGCTGACCGGCGGCGACTCTCTGGCCGAACTGCACGCCCCAGCCCGAGACCGAACCCAGGGTCAACAGTGCGCTGCGCTCGCCGTCGGCAGCGTCCTCGGCGTTCACTTCAAGGCTGGCCACAGTGTTGGCCTCCTTGCCCAGGTTCCAGGTCGCCGGTCCCATCTCGAAGCTCGGATTGACGAAGGAGTTCTTCGGCTGCGCCGACGGGGGCGCCGCCCCTCCGTGCGCCACGTATTCCCCCTCGTAGAGTTGGAACATGTCGGCCCTGAACTGCACGTTGGGCTGCATACAAGTGACGTAGGCGAACCAGCCTTCGGGGAAGTCATCCGTTACGTTGAATGTGGCGTGCAATTCCGTCCACTCATCTTCGGTGATCATGACGTGCGGGCCCACGGTTGCCCTGTCCCAGGGATCCCCTGCGCGCTCGATTTCCAGGCGGAGGGCGACCGGGCCACCGGCGCTCTTGGCCAGGACGGCGAAGGTGTAAGTCTTGTCCTTCTGACCGGCGCGGACCGTCTGGCCGAACTGCGCGCCGTAGCCCGTTGCGGCCCCTATGGTCACCAGCGCGCTTTGTTTCCCGGCGACAGCATCTCCGTCGTCCACTTTGAAGGTGGCGACGGTTTCCGCAGCTTTGCTTATCCCGTAGGGCGTCGGGCCCGTCTCAAAGCTCGGGTTGCCGAACAGGTTATCCGGACCTGCAGCGGCATCGGGCGCCGTGGGGACCGGGGCCGCCGCAGGCGCTGCAGCTTGCTGCTCCTCCCCCTCCTTGCTCGCCACGTATTCCCCCTCGTAGAGTCGGAACATGTCGGCCCTGAACCGCACGTTGGGCTGGCTGCAAGTAATGTAGGCGAACCAGCCTTCGAAGAAGTCATCCGCTACGTTGAACGTGACGTGCAGCTCTGTCCACTGGTCCTTTCCGATGGTGACGTATCTGCTTCTGGCGGCCCTGTCCCAGGGGTCCCCTGCGCGCTCGACCTCCAGGCGCACGAGAACGGGTCCGTCGGCGCTCCTGGCAAGGACGGCGAAGGTGTAGGTCTTGTCCTTCTGACCGGCGGCGACCCTCTGGCCGAATTGCACGTCGCCTGCGCTGGACTCTATGGTCACCAGCGCGCTCTGTTTCCCGCCGACGGCGTCCCCATCGTCCACCTTGAAAGCGGCAACGGTGTCCGAGCCTTTCGACATGCCGAAGGGCGCTGTGCCCGCCTCAAAACTGGGGTTCAGGAACATGTTCTCCTGCTGTGCCTGGTCCTGCGCGTGCAGCGGTCGAAGGGCAAAGACCAGAACACAGAAGCAGAGGGTCGTAACAAGCCTACGCCTGGTTTCCGAACGCACGTTGACCTCCTCTCGCAGCAGTATTGAGCGTTCCCCTGACCTGTCTGACGATTCGTGCCGCTTGCGGCCCCCGAAACGTCCCGAGCCGGCAGGCGGGCCACATTCTACCATGAGTCCGTCGCGATTGCCCGGCCTCGCCGATGGCGTCACTTCTGTTGGAGCATCTGTTCGGCCTCGGCCTGGATTTGCCTCGCGAAATCGGAGGCTTCCGGGCGCGCCGCGGCGGCCATTCGACACTGCTGCTTGAGCCACCGGACGCTCATGCGGCATTTGGCCAGCGTGTTGTCCTGTGCGGCGCCGATGGAGCGCAGTTCCTTGCCGAGCCGTTCGCACTCGGCCAGGGCATTCTCCTGACCGATGACGCCGGCGATCGAGTCTGCCAGAGTCCCGGCCATTTCGGGCGTCTTCATCGCGGCGCGTCGCAGGGCGATGTTGCGTTCCATGTCCTGCGCCGTCTTGCGCAGCTCTCCGGCGATCCCCGCCGTGGCCTGCTCCTGTTCTGCGCAGAGCTGCCCTATGTATCGTGCGAAATCGTTGTAGCGCTCAATCCGCTCCTGAGTGCGCTGGACGTGCTCCGCCATTTGGTTGAGTTTCTCCCGGATCGCCTCGGCCTGGCGTTTATCTCTGTTCCTCTTGAACTGCCTCTCGACCCACTGTGTTACGGCGTCGGGCGTAGGGTGCTCTTGCTGGCCCAGGCCCTCCATCGCGAGGATGTACTGGCAGGGCCCGACCCCGAGGGTTCTTCGTATGACGTCAATGGGACAGAGGACCGTCAGCGGCGTGGCCCGGTTGGGGGCTATTGGGTAGGCGATGAGGAGATCCCGGTAGCTCGAGGCGCGCTCCGAAGGTTCGCCTCCCGACGGGTCTTGCGGCATGCGCATCAGTGCGCGCTCGGAGTCGAACCAGCACGGGTAGACGATCTCGCCGAGCCCCGGCGCGAGCTGCCGCTCCTGGCGTTCGTCCCTGAAGTTCCACGACCCGGCGAACGGGCCTTCTTGTGCAAAGCTGCCCCTCCACTCGGCCTGGAAGGGAGGCCGCCAGTCGAGCACGATGTCCGTACCACGGTCCTGGCTCGAAATGGCACGACTATGCCAGATACCCGGATGCTCCAGGACCGCGACCCACACCGTGCCGCCCTCGGCCCATTCGATCTCGCAGGTGGCGATTCCTCGCTCCGGCCCCCGGTCGGTGAAGTGAACGGTCGCGCTCTGGTCGCTGGACGGCCAGACGCACATTACGATCGCGTCGCCCCCTTCGATCAGGTTCAGAAAGAAGTTCTCCGTTGGCAAGCCGATGCGGGGCGTGTCGAACGCCTCTGCCCTGAGGACCATGTCGTCCCCGAAGAAGTCCGGCACCACCACGTGGCGGGTCCGCGTGTCGACAACGAGCTTGCCCGTTCCCTGCCCGGCTTGTGCTTCCAGGATGGGCTCGCCCGTGGTGAGCCGGAACGTGGCCTTCACCTTCTCGCCCGCGTCTGTTGTGAAGGTCGCCCCAAGCACCACGGCGCTTATGTCGTTCTGTATGACCTCGACTGCTGCGAGGGCAGTGGGGGGGTCTCCGTTGGGGGCGCACGGCGTCAGCAATGCCCGGTGTTGCCAGCCGCTGGACGTTCTGGAGTAGACGGCAGCGCCGGCCCCATCCCTGGGCAGGGCGACGGCCAGCTTATCGTTCAGGAATATGGCGTCGCCTTTGAACGCGGCGGGGGCATCGCCTTCCGGCACTTCGATCCAGGCGTCCGGGCGCGCAAACGCGTCGTCCGGCACCGGGGCCGATGGGGCGGGGCCGGTGTCGTACAGATGCGTGCATGGGTCGCGCATCTCCCGCGCAGCGCCTTCGGCCCCTTCCTGTGCCCAACAGCTTCCCGGCCGGAGCCGCAGGGACGAGCGGAACGGCCCCAGCGCAGCGCAGAGCCCGACTGCTGCCAGACTGAGTGTCAGGAATTGACGCGTTTTCATGGGCCAGTCCTTCTCCGAACCTTACCATTCTCTTCGGGTACGGGCTCTATTTCCAGTCAGGGTGCATGTCGGACGCGCCCTCGGTCAGCTTCCGGGGGGTGCCGCCGCCGCTGGGAACAACGTAGAGTTCCCACGGGCCGCGTTCCGTCGGCCCCTGGCAGAACACCACGCTCTTGCCGTCGGGGCTGTAGCGTCCGTAGTGTTGCACGCCGCCGTAGTATGTGAGGAGGCGGTTCTTCGTCCCGTCGGCTCTGACGGTGCAGATGTGGCTCTCTGTCTCATACACGATGCTTTCCCCGTCCGGCGACCAATGCGGCTCGCACGCGCCTTGCTTGTCATAGACCATGGTCGGGGTGCCTCCGTCCGCTGCGACGATGAAGATGGCGTTGCCTGCTTCCCATCTGCAGGCGAAGGCGATGGTCTTGCCGTCCGGGCTCCAGGCGGGTCCCGAGCAGTGGGGCCAGTCCTTGGGGCTGATGGTCTTCTCCTGGCCGCCGGCCAGGTCGCGCACCAGGATCTTCTCGTCGCGCCTGAAGACGATCTTCTTGCCGTCGGGAGACCATTCAGCCTGGTCGCCGTCACAGATCCGCTCGAGCTTCGTGCCGTCGTCCTGCATTCTCCAGACGCCGCCCTTCCCGCCGCGGGTGGAGGTGAGCAGAATGCTCTTGCCGTCCGGGCTGAACACGGGGTCCACGTCGCTCTCCTCCGGGTCGCCCTCGGTCAGTTGGTTCATCTGCGAGCCGTCGGCCTTCATTATCCATATGCGCCACGCGTCCGAACGGTCGCTCGAGAAGACGATCCGTTCCACTTTCTTGGCCGGGGCTTGCTCGGCTGGGAGGGCCTCGGCTGCGAGCGTGGACCCGCATCCGAACAACAGCGCCGCTGCCAACACCAGGCCTGTGGCCACCACCGCGGAAGTTCTCATGTTGCGCCTCCTGACTGGTCGGTGCAAGGTCGTCACCGGGCGTCGAACCGCCTGAATGCCTCGTCCTCGAAGAGCTGCTTCGCGAGCAAGGCATAACCCTGGGCGAGCGGATGGCTGGCGTCGCCGTAGTGCTCGCTGGGCAGCGGGGGCGGGACGTAATGGGCGATGCCCTGGTCTCGCAGCCATGCAGCGACCTGGTCCTTTCTTTGTTGGTACACTTGCGCGCTCGCCGGTGTCAGCATGTGCTCGTTGAACGGACCGACGAGCACGAACACCGTGTTCTTTCTCTGCCGGAGTGTTGCCAGGGTCCGCTGGAAACAGCGCCACTGGAACGACGTGTCCAGCTCGACCCATTGGAAGTCCTGTTGCGGCAATCCCTTGTCGGTCCATGGAATGGGTTCGTGCGGAGAGCTGTCGGCAGGGGAGGGCAGCGTGCGGGTGACGGCTTTGGCGGGGTTTCGGTAGGGATGTTCAAGCGTCCACGAGGGGATGTCGGTCTGATCGAAGTATGCCAGGCGCAAGTGGTTCGTCCAGCCGAGAAAGGGCACTGCGCGTTCCACGATCACGCCGAGTTTTTCGGAGTGCGATGCCGCGTAGCAAGGGATCCTGGGGATGAACTGGGGCACCAGTCTGGGATGGTTGAAATGGAACTCTTTTTCGATTTGCAGGTCGTGCCTCTTCGAACTCGTCCACAAGAGGTTGCAGTGCATGATGACTTTCCGGCCCAAGATCGCCCGTCCGTGGTGTTTCAGCAGGCCCGCCAGCGCGGCCGGATGCGTGCCGTCCACGCCCATGTTGACGAACCGGTCCTCCGCTGCCGTCTCGTTCAGGTAGTGCGGCAGCGTCTGGTCTCTCCTCACGTATTGCGCCCAGATGACGGAGTCGCCGATCACGAGCGTCTTGGGTTGGGACGCGGCGAGTCGGCAGTAGCGGCTGAAGAGCCAGTAGTCGTTGCTCAGTGCGTACGGGATGCGATAGTCGGGTGGAAGGTCGAATCTCTCGATCCGTTCCCAGATGGCGGGCGCCAGGACGAACACGGCAAGGATGACGGTTGCGGCGACGAGCCACTGGCGGCCCGACAGGCGAACCGCGTGGGACGCGAACGGCGTGTCGGCAACCGGTGCGCAGTCTCTTTCCTGGACAGTCCGTTCCGCCGGCATGTGCCTGCCCGCCTCCGGGTAGTTCAGAACTGGAAGTAGATAAACGCCTGGCTGCCCGCTCCGCTGAAAACCGCAAGGTAGAGGATCATCAAGACGACCAGTGCCACTCGCACGGGGGCCAGCAGCAGAACGCGCCTGACCTTCGACTCGTAGACGTGCTGGTAGAGCCACACCGACAGGACCAGGATCAGCGCCACCATCGGGAAGGCCGGGTCGGTCCACGCGGTAGTGAAGATGCGGGTGACGATCAGCCAGGCGTCGCTCAGGTTGCTGGCTCGGAAGAAGATCCAGGCGAAGGTGACAAAGGCGAAAACCAGCAGTCGCTTGGCAAACTTCGGCACCCTCTCTTTGTAGAGCGCCGTCCGCTCCAGTTCACGGGTGCAGATGCGCCCCAGGGCGTGCAAGGCTCCCCAGATGACGAAGGTCCAGGCCGCCCCGTGCCACAGCCCCGAAATGAGCATGGTCAGGGCCATGTTCACGTAGGTTCTCAACTGCCCTTTACGGTTCCCGCCCAGGGGGATGTAGACGTAGTCTTTGAACCAGGTGGAGAGGCTGACGTGCCACCGCCGCCAGAAATCGCTCAGGTCGGTTGCCAGGTACGGATTGTTGAAGTTGAGCATCAGGTGGTAGCCCATCATCCGGGCCACGCCGCGGGCCATGTCCGTATAGCCGCTGAAGTCGAAGTATATCTGCCAGGCGAAGGCGAAAGTGGCCAGTATCAGCGCCGGCGCCTGGAACTGTTCCGGCGCGTCGTAGACCTTGTCCACGTACTGGGCCAGGTAGTCCGCCAGGGCGACCTTCTTGAAAAGCCCGACGACAAACAGGGAAAGGCCGTCGGTGACGTCCTTCTGACTGATCCTCGAAGGGCTCTGCAATTGCGGCAGCAGGTTCTTGGCACGCTCGATGGGACCTGCCACCAACTGAGGGAAGAACGACACGAACGTGGCAAACCGAATGAGGCTTGGTTCCTTTTTGACGTCGCCCCGGTAGTAATCAATGCTGTAGCTCATCGCCTGGAACGTGAAGAATGAGATCCCGACGGGCAGGAGCACGCCCGGGGCGCGGATGCGGTACAGCATCCCCAGGGAAGCAAGAAGGGCGTTGAGATTGTCGGTGACGAAAGCGGCGTACTTGAAGAAGCCGAGGAGGGCGAGGCTTGTGCCGATGCCGGCCGCCAGCCACAGCTTCCTCCTGCCGGTCTTCTCCATCAGGATGACGGCCAGGTAGTTGGCCACCGTTGCGGCGACTATGAGGAGCAGATAGAGGGGATTCCACCAGCCGTAGAAGACGTAGGAGACGAGCAGCAACCACGGCATCTTCATGCGTGTCTGCCTCAGCGGCAGATACACGAGGTACACGATGATGAAGAAGAGGGCGAACGTCCAGGTGTGGAATAACATCTGGGATCTGGCTCCGCTATTCCATCAGGATGCGAACGTGCGCTTCCACGGAATCGGCCAGCGCGTCCAGGTTGTATCCGCCTTCCAGGACAGAGACCAGCCGCCCGTGGCAGCGCCTCTCCGCGATCCGCTTGACAATCTGCGTGAGTTCCGCGAAGCCTTGCGACGTGACCTTCATCCCGCCGAGCAGGTCGTCCTCGTGGGCGTCAAAACCTGCGGAGATTAGCACGAAGTCCGGCTTGAATTCAAATGCGACCGACTGCAGCTTGTCTCGGAAAGCTCTCCTGTACTCCGCGTCGCCGGAGCCGGCCCGCAGGGGCACGTTGACCGTATACCCTACGCCTTCGCCGGCGCCTCTCTCGTCCTCGCCTCCGGTGCCGGGATAGAAGGGGTACCGGTGGATGCCGAAGTACAGAACTGTCGGGTCATCGTAGAATGCTTCCTGGGTCCCGTTGCCGTGGTGCACGTCCCAGTCCACGATGAGCACCTTGCGCAGGTTGTGCTTCCTTTGGACGTAGCGGGCGGCGATGGCCACGTTGTTGAAGATGCAGAAGCCCTTCGCCCTGTCCCGCAGGGCGTGATGGCCGGGCGGGCGGACGGCGCAGAAGCCGTTCCTGATGCGGCCCTCCACCACGGCGTCTACGGTCGAGAGCACGCTGCCCACGGCCGCGACGGCCGCCTCGTACGACTTCGCGCAGACCGGCGTGTCTACTGAGTCCAGGTAAGCTGCGCCTGCCTGACAGCTTCTGCTGGCGCGGGCCACGTACTGCTCGCTGTGGATGCTGGTGATCCAGTCCAGGGCGTCCGGCCTGGGCCCGAAGCCGGGCAGTTGGGAGAACAGGCCCTTCTCTTTCAGCCTGTTCACAATGGCCTTCAGCCGCTCGGGACGTTCCGGATGGCCCGGGCCCGTCTCGTGCTGGAGGAAGATATCGTCGTAAGCGAAACCCGTTCGGGCGACGGTTTTCGCCTGGACCTCGGCTTCTGCCGCGGGCGGGTCCTGCTTCGCGTAGCTCGTGCCGAGCACCGTCACCAGGCTCAGGAGGCAGACGGCGATGCCGGCCGCCCGCTTCTTCAGGACGCTTCTCATTCGTCTTCCTGCGCGGTCCGGGTTTCAGGCGCGGGCCCTTCGCTTTCTTCGGCGGGCGGCTCGAGAACTGCCAGCAGCTTGTCCACGTCCGGTTTCTCCGCCACCAGCACGAAATCGGTGGCGGGCCCCTTGGCGTAGCGATTGCCTCCCTCGGTCTCCTTGCCGATGACGAGTTTCTTGACTTGCCCAGGTATCTCTTCCAGCTCCACGACCAGGTAGGCGTCATCGAAGCCGTAAAGGGCCGGGTCCTTCTCGGTATAGTCGGCCACTTCGACACCGCGGAAGTCCTTCAACAGCCTGGCGGCGTCCTTCACGGCTTTGGCCATGTCCTCGGCCAGCTCTTTGCCCTCGCCGTCAGTCCAGATGTCTTTCTCTTCGTCGTGCCGGAACTCCAGAAGCTTATGGCCCTTTCTGAAGGTCATCGCGACGATGTCGAAGGGGTGGCTTATGCGCTTCGAGGCAAGGTTGGCCCGGAAGTGCCGCACCACGTAGTCCGGCAACACGAAGACGCGGCCGTCCTCAGCCAGTTTGGCGAAATAGCCTTCGGCAGGCTCCTGCGCGGCCGAGCCGATGTGAAGGGAACGGACACGCTCCTGCGGTTCTGCTTCGTCTTCTTGCTCTTCGGTCTCCTCGGACTTGGCGCGGTAGGTCACGGTGACGGAGATCATGGGCTCGTCCAGCCCGAACGCAGCCAGGTCTTGGGCGTCCTCTGCCGCGAACGCCTCCGCCCGGAGGTGGGCGAAGTCACTCACTATGGCCCGCACCGCCACGCTGTCCGCTTTGCCCTGGACGGGTGCGGCCAGTTCCCACTCGACGTCGGTCTCGTTCCACGTGCAGAGGAAACGCTCGGTCGCCCGTTCCAGGGACACTTCGCGTGCCTCGTCCCACGGCTCCTCCAGGACAAGGCGTCCGAGGAATGCCACTCGCCCCCTGATAATGTTCTCAAGGTAGCGTTCATTTCTTGTCGACACGACGGCCGGATAAGGCGGCCGCTGCGCATAGACGGACTCACCGGCTTCATCAGCCGCGCCGAGGAACAGTTCGGCGAGCATCTCACCGTCCTCATCCCTCAAGGTTACGTGCGTGCGCGCCCCTTCAGACAGGCCGTAGGCGCCCAGGTCCTCGGGCTCGTCCGCGACGAAGTCCTGGACGTCCGCGTTCCGCAGTTCGCGAAGCACCTCGTCTATCACGCCGTCGTCCGCAGCCACGGGCGTGTCCGCAGCTATCTCCCACGCGTCGTCCTTCTTTTTCAGAACGAATTCGCCTTGCGGGCCTTCGACCGTCACCTCCGCGATGTCCGCGACGGTGAAGTCCGCCAGCGACTTCTCTCTCAGCTCTTCGGGTTCCTTGCGCAGGTCTGTGAAGAGGGACTCGGGCACTTTGACGATTGCCGGTTCGCCCTTGTGAAGGGCATAGTAGCTGGTCTGGTCCTCTTCCTTGAGACGGGAGAACACTACGGTCTGTGTCTTGTGTTTCCCTTCGATGGTGAGGGTAAGGAAGGGGCTGTCCAGGCCGTACTCGGCGGCTTTGGTCGGGTCGTCCACGACGAAGTCGCCTGTCCCTATGCGATGGTTGTACAGCTTGTTCGCCAGGTCCTCGACCCTGGTGGGGTCCGCCAGTTGATAGAGGGGCTTCTTCAGCTCCCATTTGCCGTCTGACTTCTCGCACTCGACCTCGAAGGCCGGGCTTTCGTCGAGCTGGGCAGCCGAAATCGCGATCTTCTTGCGGTCCAGGACGCTTATGCGCGGCGCCAGATTCTTGCTGCGCAGATCCGTGAGAGTCACGTCGGTCCTTTCCGCGACGTCTCTATTGATGGCGTACACGGCGTCCCGGCCCTCGACGGCTGCGTACACGGCGTCGGCGATGCCGGTCTCTTTGCCGATCAGGATGGTCCAGCTACGGCCGGCGGCCGGCCTCCCGCCCAAGGTCACCTTGCGGGCCGGTTCGTCGAGTCCGTACTGGCTCAGGTCGAAAGTTTCCCCTGCGGGCGGGCGGGTGGTGGAGACCTTCTGGGCCATTTCAAGTTTGTCGAGGATGCCTTCCACCTCCCAGCGGTCGGCGCGCACCCGGACCGGCTCTGTGATGCGCCATCCGCCGTCGGCCTCCGGGTCGCGTTGACAGACCAGCCGTTTGCCGCCCTCCTCGATGGTGAGTGTCTGGATGTCTTCGCTTTTCATCTCGGAGAGCAGCCGCGTGCGCTGCTCATCGATTTCCTCCGAGGTGGGCTTCTTCGACAGGGAGTACGCCACAATGCTTGCTATGACGACGGCCACAAGCAAGAGCAGCGTGGATTTGTACTTCATGGCTGACCTTTCGGGGCTCTTTGCGTGCCCGGTGGCCTTCTGCGCCGTCCGCTATCGCCTACGGATCAGCCAGACACCGATGCCGAACGCTATGATGCAAGCGGGCAGTATGCCGATGAAGATGTAGCGCCCGGCCCGTATCTGATTGGCCGACATGGAAACCGTGTTGATCTCTATCGTCTTGGGCGGGATGCCGAGCCTGTGCATCTTCCCGGCCATCCAGTTCACGCAGTTCTGGAGCAAATAGAGATGGCTCGGGTTGCTGGCGAGCGTGCCGTTGACGAAAGCAAGAGAGCTACCCAGGACGACAATTCTCGGGCCGGGTAGGTCGCTGGCGTCCAACGACATCGGCGGTTGGCCGGGGGGCGCGGTCGGTTCGACGACGACACCGACGGCTATGGGCTGACTGACGTCCCGTCCCGGCGTGTACTCAACCACCTGCGTCTCGCGGGAGTCGAGGCGGATGTCTGTTTCCCCCCAGCTCTTCGCGACGCCGGTTAGCAGGCGCCGAGCCGCCAGCATAGGGTGAGAGGGGGACTCCTCGACCTCAATGGGGCACGCCTGTTCGAACCAGAGCCTGAAGGTCCGGAGGCCCGCAGTCGCCGGATGCTCTGCCATGCCGTCCGCCAGCACGGGCACCGAGAACCTCGGCGTCGCTCGCCCGAAGATGTCCTGCCCCATGGTCATACCAATGGCATCGGTCCGGAGCCTCACGCCGTAGTCGGCCAGCAGATCGTCCAGGTTGGTGTCTACGCCGGGCTGCAGTTCGGACTCCGCCATGAAGATGGCCCGGCCATTGCGGTTGTCGAGGTAGTCCCTGATGGCCTCGATCTCTTTCTGGTCCAATGGCGTGCGCGGGCCGGCGACGAGCAGCACCGCGCAATCCTCCGGGACCGATCCCTCGACCGCGAGGTCAAGGGGCTTCACTTCGTAATTGTCCTTCGCCAGCTCTTTCACGAGGCGCGATAGGGAGAAGCGCGGATCGGAGGTCATGCCCGGCGTCTCCCTCATCATTGGGTAGGGCGTCTGCGGCTGCTCCTGGGCTTCCAGGGCCTTCTCGCCATGCCCTGTCAGTGCATAGATCGTGGCCTTCTCTTTCTCTGTCAGTTTGGCCAGAGTGCTGGCGAAGGCATCCTCCCCGGTAAATATGGGCGGGCCCTGCGGAAGGAGTTCGACGGTCCTGTCCATGCTCACGATCTGATGGCCGTCGCGCCCCTCAAGGATGACACACACAGGCGGAACGTCATCTTCTCCCAATTGCTGGAGCAGCTGCCGTGCCTTGTTCATCATGTCTTGCGCAGTCCAGTTCAGTTCCTCCACAGCGATGTGCTTGCTGATCGCCTTGAATTCCTCCAGCATGTTCATCGTAGTCTCGCGCCACCAGACGATTACCTGGTCCTCCATCGGACGGCTGGTGAAGGTGTAGAGAACCGTGATCTTCACGTCCTGATCCAAAGCCCTGAGGATGTTCTTGGTCTTTGAATGCAGGGAATACTTACGATTGCCGGTCCAGTCCATGCGGGCGAAACGGCGCGTGCTGATGTAGCACAGCAGAGCCAGCAGCCCCACCGAAAGGAGGACGACAAAGAGGAAGTTGGCCCCTTCGGCCACACGCCCGCCTCTGAAGAATCCGATCAACTCCTTGAGGTTGGCGGCCATCCCACCCAGCACAAGCAGGCCGCCTGCAACCCATAGCCCGGAGACGATGTGAACCGTATACTTGAAGCCGGGGGGGCAGACGTCCCCGGAGATGACGCCGCCGATCGCCAGCGCGAAGCCGAGCGCGATGCCCACCCTCGTCACGGCCTTCCAGCGGGGCAGCCTTTCCTTGCCCACGGCGCTCACCTCCACTTCTTCAACTGAAGGGCCTTCACGGTAAGGAACAGCACGGCGACCGTGGTGAACACGAAGTAGGTCACGTCACGGGTGTCCACGATGCCTTTGAGAAAGTTCATGTAGTGCATCGGAGGCGCCAGGTACCGCAGGATGGCGGTCGCCGGTGCCGTCGAATCCCGCCCCAGGAACCACAAGAAGTACAGCGTCAGCAACGTGACGACACTCGTGATGGCCGAAGCGATCTGGATGCGCGTCAGCGCCGAGCAGAAAAGGCCGATGGCGATGAACTGGGCCGTCAGAAGGAACATGCCCAGGAAGCCCGAAAGCAGCGGCCCCAGGTCCATGTTCCCAAGAAGCATCAGGAAGATGATCTCGATCAGGATGGGCGTGAACATGACCACGGAAAAGATGAGGGCGCCGATGTACTTGCCCAACACGACCTCGGCTTCCGTCACCGGCGTGGTCATCAGGGTCTCGATGGTCCCGGTGTTGCTCTCCTCGGCCAGCAGTCTCATCGTCAGCAGGGGGATCGCCAGGACCGATAGGAAGATGGGCAGGTAGAAGGCCCACTGGGCGATCTGGTTGAGTTCGACCACCGGGCCCAGCCACAGGCTGAAGAGGATCCCGTGGGCCAGCGCGAAACCCGTCAGCACCACGTACGCGATGGGCGAGAGGAAGTAAGTGTTGAGTTCTCTCTTGGTGATGACGGGCACGTTGACCATCTGTCACTGGCCCTCTCGAATCCGCATCGATCGCCACCTGCCGGCCAGCGCAAGCGCCGCCATCAGCGCCACCCATACCGCCGCAGCAACGAGGCCGCCTCTCAACCCCCAGATCCGGACGCTCCAGATGGTGGCCCCAACGGCGGCCACTACCAGCGTGAGGCCGTATAGGCCGGCGGCGATGCCCGCTCGCCGATCCAACTGGAACGCTCGCGTGGACCCCGTGACCGTATTTACTATCATCAGCACGATGGCTGCCAGCAGGCCCGCCCCGCTCAGGACCTGCCACGTGCCGCGCGCCACAGTGGCCGCCCCCTCTCTGGCGCCCGGCCACGGCAAGCAGATGAGGTATCCCGCCAGCGAGACCACGAACGTCACCGCCAGGGCGAGCGCGAGGGGGGCCAGTGCGGCGCCCGCGGAGTAAAGCCATACGCTGACCGATCCCTCCCAGTTTCGCGCGCCGAACGGCTTCCCGGCCAGGTGATAGAGCGTGCCCAGGGCGACCATCGCCGCCCCGCCGACCAGCAACACCAGAGGCAGCAGCACGACCAGAAGCCCGGCCACCTTGGACGGCAAGGTCTGAGCGTTGTAGACCGTGATCTGCACGCTTTCGGGGTCCGGAGCCGAAAGCCCGAAGTAGGACAGGGCGGCCGGAAACGCAAGCAGCAGCCCCGCGCCCAGCACCACTGCGAAGAAGGTGAGGGGCTCGTGCAGGCCGCCGCTGGTGGCCATCTTCCCGAAGAAGCTGCGCCGATTGACCAGCAGTTCCCACATGCACTGGCAGAATGCCTGCCCGGGCGGCTGGGCGCCCAGGTTCTCCCAGCTCAGCATGTCCTCGTTGACGTCCACTTCTGCTCCCGTTGATACCACAACGTTAATCCACCACCGAGCCACCGAGAGCGCGGAGAACGGCAACGAACTCCAATTCATAATTCATAATTATGAATTCATAATTGCCGTCCCGTCCTGCTGGCCCACGGTCAGGCGGTGGAACACGTCTTCCAGCGAGGCGCGGGTTCGGGTCAGTTCGCGCAAGGCCCACCCGCGGTCCGCGGCCATGCGGAAGACCTGCTCGCGCACGTCTGCGTCGGGACGCGTGGTCAGGCTGAAGGTGTTCCAGTCGTTGCGGTCGCTCAGGTGCACGCGCTCCACGCCCTTCAGCTTACTCAAGGCGGCCTGTATCTTGTCCGGGTTCCCGCGCAGTGCGACTGTCACGGCGCCATGCGCTGTCTTGTCCGCTAGCGCGGCCGGTGTATCGTCGGCAACAATGCGGCCGCGATCTATGATGAGCACGCGCTGACAAATCGCTTCGGCTTCGGCCAGAATGTGGGTGGAGATCAGCACGGTGTGTTTCTCGCTCAAGTCACGGATCAGGTGGCGCGTCTCCCGCACCTGGTTGGGGTCCAGGCCGATGGTGGGTTCGTCCAGGATGAGCACATCCGGTTCCCCCAGCATGGCGTCGGCAAGGCCGACTCGTTGACGGTAGCCTTTGGACAGAGTGCCGATGACCTGGTCGATGACGTCACTGACGCCACAGCGTTCCATGCACCGGCCTATTCTGTGGCGGCGCGCCGAACGTGCGACCCCTTTGAGTTCGGCCCGGAAGGATAGGTATTCCCTGACGCGCATCTCCGGGTAGAGGGGGTTGTTCTCGGGCATGTAGCCGATGTGACGTCGGAGTTCGACCGAGTTCTCCCGCACGTCGTAGCCGGCTACGGTTGCCGTCCCTTCGCTGGCCGGCAGGAAGCCGGTCAGCATGCGGATGGTCGTCGTCTTGCCCGCGCCATTGGGGCCGAGCAGGCCGACGATCTCTCCCCGTTCCATGCCGAAACTGGCATGGTCAACGGCCAGGGTGGTTCCGTAGTATCTGGTCAGGTCATGCGCCTCAACCAGCACGCCCGCTCCCTCCGTCGTCTGCGGTCGCCCGCCCTGAACTCCAATTTTTATCCGCCGTACGGCGGACAAGATTCATAATTGCCGTCACGTTGTAGGGTTAGTCCGTCCCACAGCCCTGGGGTTCAATCCCTGCGCTCAGTCCTTCCGGTCGCCGGGTTCACCCTC
>SDBU01004772.1_pt1 | contig 16496 bp, 14 predicted proteins | sample 2277071 | NCBI WGS metagenome assembly SDBU01 (sample SAMN10397929, study PRJNA504765) | marine sediment metagenome | isolation source: marine sediment core GS08_GC12, 126 cmbsf | place: Arctic Ocean: Gakkel Ridge, Loki's castle | collected 2008
ACGGTTCCTTGTCCGAGGGTTGACCAAGGTGCGTGCGGTAGTATTGTGGTTCGCGTTAGCCCACAACCTGATGCGTGCAGTGGCGCTGCGCGCCGAGGCCGCGGCGATCGCCGGATAAGGGCGAAAAGCGCCCCGAATCCGCCCGCCCGGCCCGCCCGGCCCGTCCGAGCCGCACGAAACAACCGAGCGGCGCTGGTCGGACGGGCGACGCAGCCAGAATCGCCACGCTGGCCAGCGATTCTGACCGTCAAGTGGCCAGATCGTCACCCGTGCAGCCTATTGCCGCAGATTTGGATTCTTTCACAGCCTCGGAGTTGTGCGTGGCACCCGAGTCGATCTGACCGGCAAGAATGTGGGTAATGACAAGGGCTCGAGCCCGTGGACGGTCGTCTCCCCGATACCACGAGCCCCCGCAGGGGGCGAATCATGCCGACCGATCCGGCCCACATGAATCGCCGCCTCCGGCAGCTCCGTTCCGGGGGTCGCCTGCAGTCCACGGGCTCGCGCCCGTGGCTACCATGAAGGGCTTGCGCCGCACGAATTATCGGACACCCTCACGCGAGCGTGGGCATGGCACCACACAGAGTTGCCGGGACGGAGAGCTAGTTGGGCTTCTCGTCGGGGATCATGATGGCGCGGACCTTGTCGAAGTGGCGCGCGATCCGGCTTTCGGCGGTGAGGTCCCACAGGGAGGTTCGCTGTTGTCGCATGGCGAAGACCGCGGTGATCCAGCCTTGCGTCCAGCCCGACTCGATGGCCCACGCGCCCCAGCCCGCATCGGCGTTGGAGCCCCAAGCTTCCCAGCGCCCGAAATCGAACGCCCGGAACCATCCGCCGTCCAGTGCCGGTTGGGCCTCGGAACGAATCTGGCAGCGGATGAGGAACTCGGCGAGCTTCTGCTCGGCCCGGGCGATGCCGGCGTCACCGGTGACGGCGGCGGCCTCGTGCAGGGCCAGGAAGGCGAAGTTGGTGGTGTAGAGCAGATCGCAGACCGGATCGCCGTTGGCCTGGATCAGGGAGGCCTCGTTTCGGCCGTACGCTTCGTTGGACTGTGGCGGCGGGTACGCCCCCATCTTCAACTGGCCGAGTTCCTCGCGGATCGCACCGCAGGGCGTCTGCAGCGCGATCAGATCCCTGGCCACCTTCATCAGCCAGGCGCGGTGTTCAGGCGTGTCCTTCACGCGCAGGAGCCACGCCAACGGCAGCAGCATGCGGGCCTTCTCCTGGGCCAGGCCGTTGGTCCAGCGCCATTTGTCGGGGTAGGCCTTCATCGTCATGCGAATGGCGGAGACGGCCCTTTCGTAGAACAGCTCGTAGCCGGTGTGGTGATACGCCCACAGGTAGCAGGCCCACAGGTACGCCTCGTAGTGGGGTGAGTAGTGTGTCAAGTCTCGCTCGAAGAACGGTCGCCAGCCGCGCTTGGACAGGGCGGGTATATCGATCCGCCCGCCGCGGAAGCCCTGCCGGCCGGTGGTGCGGAGGTTGGCCAGCAGGCACATCATCATCGCCTCGTCCCAGCGGTCGTCGGCCAGCGTCGCCGCGGCGGCCATGGTGCTCAGGATGACGCGGGCGTTGTCGTCGCCGTAGTTGGCCCGGTACCAGTTCCCGCCCAGGCCCCAGGCGATCAGCCCGTAGGCGCCGTGTTTCGGGTCGCCCCGTTCCCGCTTGCGGGCGTCGGAGGTGAAGTACCAGAAGTTCAGCAGATTGCGGGCGATGTCGCTGTGGCCGCGGTCGCCGCCGATCGCCCCGCCGAACGCCAACGCCATGGCCGACTCGGCCGTGCAGTCGCCACGGCGGGCCGGGCTCTGCATCTGGCTGCCGTCGGACCGGATGATCGACAGCGGCGCCTCGAGGATACCCAGGGCCCCGTCGCCCACCGGGGCGTCGGCCGGCGGGGTGGGCACCGGTTTGCCGCCGGCCTGGCGAATGGCCTTCTCGCGGGACGGGTGCAGCAAGAGTTTCGAGCGGGAGAACCACTCGATGCCACGCCGGAACGCCTTCGCCTCCGCGTCGGCCGGCAGGGCCGCATCCCTGGCGTAGCTCGGCCGGACCTGGGGCGTCCACGCCAGCTCGGGCACGCCCTCGCCGCGGCACAGCCAGCCCAGCACGCCGGTCCACAGGGCCTTCCACGCCGCCTGCGGGGCGTAGCGCCCGGTGACGAAGTGACTCAGCTTGGTGGTTGCCACGAGCATTCGGCCGTCGGGGGAGGTGAAGAGAATGGGCGCAGTCTCTTTCGGCAGGCCGTAAGCGGCCGTGTCGAAGCCGGCCACGCGGGCCGCCACGATATGCGAGTTCGCGCTCTCGGCCGGCACGAACGACAGGCCGTTGATCGCCAGGATTCGCATGGTTTTCAGGGACGGGCCAAAGAAGTCCGAGGCCACAACCGCCCGCTCGACGGTGGCCCGCCGCGGCTTGGAGACGTTCACCCCCGGCAGCGACGTGGGATACTCCACGTACAGGCGAAGCTGTTTTTTCGCCGCCCGCTCGATCAGTCCAGCCGGCAGATCGGTGGTTCGTTCGGGGTAGCCGTCCGCCAGCAGCAGCACGCCCGCCCCGGGCGGGGCGGCCTTGACGGCCTCATCGGCGCCGGCGAAGTGCATGGGCTTCCCGCCGGCCCCGCGGACGACCTCGAGCAGATCGTTGTCGGCCCGGCAGACGAACACGAGCACCCCCTCCCCCGCGCCCCTGCCCGCCGCCACGCACGGCAGCGCCAGCACGACCGCGGCCAGTAGGACACCCATCGATGCGAAACTCATTCCACCCTCCTGGCCGGTGACAGGGAAACAGCCCGGCGCCGGCCGTCTCACGTGGCCTTCTCACCGTTGAACAGCCCGTCGCCGGCGTCGCCGTCAAGGTGTTTGGAGAGGCGGTAGATGCGGACGCCCAGTTGGCGCTGGTAGCTGGTGAAGGAAGCGTCGGGGTCGGGGGCGTTGGCGATCTCGCGGGCGAACATGTTCATCTTGGCATCGAGGTTGTCGAGGTAGTGCAGGGCGATGGCCTCGGGGGTCATCGGCAGCTTCGGCGAGCCGTATTCGTGGATGCCGTGATGGCTGAGGATGATGTGCTGCAGCAGGTCGATCGTCTTGGCCGGCAGCGGCTCGCCGGTTTCGGCGGCCACGGCGTCGGCCTTTTGCTGCACCCAGATGGCCGCGAGGGTGATGTGCCCGACCAGTTGCCCGCGGTCGGTGTACTGGAGGTTCAGGTCGCTGGTCAGCTCGGCCGTCTTGCCGATGTCGTGGAGGAACACGCCGGTCAGCAGCAAATCGGCGTTGAGCTGCGGGTACAGCGGCAGCAGCGCCTTGGCGGCCCGGGCGATCTCGACGGTGTGCTCCAGCAGCCCGCCGATGTAGGCCTGGTGCATCTCCACGGCCGCCGGGGCCCTCTTGTACGCCGCCACCAGGTCGTGGTCTTCCAGGAACTTCTTGATCAGCAGGCGCAGGGGGCGGTTCTTCACCGCCCGCATGATCTCCAGCAGTTCGGCCCACATCGCCTCGATGTCGCCGGTGGTGCAGGGCAGGAAATCGGCCAGGTTGGCCTGCTCGGCCTTGTACGGGCGGAGGGCGTCGATGATGAACTGGAGCGAGCCCTTGTAGTTCTCCGTGCGGCCCTTGACGTGGATGAACCCGTCGGCGGGGATGGACCGGTAGATCGCCTCGCTGGCCTGCCACATGCGGGCGTTGAGCTTGCCGGTCTTGTCGGTCAGCGTGCAGGCGATGTACAGCCCGCCTTGCGTGGTGGTTCGCAGGTCCCGCTCGCGGACGAGGAACACCTGGTCCAGCGTTTCCCCCGGCTGGAGCTCATTGATGAATCGTCGCTTGGCATCCATGGCGGCGATTGTACCGGATGGGGCGGGCCCGTGCGACGATTCATTCCGGCAGCCGGGCGGCTCGGCCGGTGTGCGCACCGGCGTCGTGGCAGGCGGGGGCGGCGCTTGCATACCCCCGTCCCGCCCGGTATAAGCGGACCCAGCCGGCGGGCCGTAAGACCCATGAGCGACAATCGCTTACCGACGCATTGCATGAGGAACTCCTCGGCGGCTCCCGCGGCGGGGGCGCCGGGCGACCATGGCCAAACCGCGCAACAGGACGCTGGACCGAATCACGTACGTGCTCTGCCGTCTGGCCGCGATGTTCGTCCAGATGGTGGGCGTCCGGTCGCTGTACGCCTTCGCCAGGGCCGCGGGGAAGCTGTTGTGCATCGTCGATCGCCGTCACTACGCGCTGGCCTGCGAACAGATTCGCCTGAGTTTTCCCGACTGGGACGAGTCGGCCGTGCGGGCCACGGCCTGCCGCAGCATGCAGGCGATCGTCATGCTGGCGGTCGAAATGCTGCTTCTGCCACGCAAGATCACGCTGGAGCGGTATACGCGACACCTGCGGTTCCACCGGATCGACCGACTGCTGCGGGTGCTGATCGCCGAGCAGACCGGGGCGATCATGGTGCTGGGGCACTTCGGCAACTGGGAAGTGGGCGGTTACGCCGCGGCAACGTTGGGCTTCCCGGCCGTGGCGGTGGCCCGCCCCATCGACAACCCCCACGTCGACCGCTACATCCGCGGCATGCGAGAACGCACCGGATTGCGGATCGTCGACAAGCGGGGCGCGGCCGAGGCCATCCAGGACACGCTGGGCGATCACGGCATCGTCTGCTTCGTCGCCGACCAGGACGCCGGGCGGAAGGGACTCTTCGTGGACTTCTTCGGCCGCCCGGCCAGCACCTTCAAGAGCGTGGCCGTGGTGGCGATGCTGTACAACGTGCCGATCATGGTCACCTACACCAAGCGGCTGAACGACCGGTTCGAGTTCGAGATGGGCATATCGGCGGTGATCTCCCCCGAGCAGTGGGCCCACCAGGGAGACCCGGTGCGATGGATCACCGAGACGTACACGGCCGAACTGGAGAAGATCGTTCGGTCGGACCCCGGCCAATACTTCGGCTGGGCCCACCGGCGATGGAAACACCGCCCCGACGGCACCAAGGCGACCGGGTCGGGGGCGGCGTAAACGCGACCGGCCCCCCGCCGCCGCTCACGGCCGGCGTTTCCGGCGTTGGGGCACGGGCCCCTTCGGTTTCCGCTTTGTCTCCGGCCTCGCCTGGGGCTTCGGCCTCGCCGCCGGCTTTCGTCCGCCCGTCCGCTTCGCCGCCGGCTTTCGTCCGCCCGTCCGCTTCGCCGCCGGTTTTCGTCCGCCTGTCCGCTTCGCCGCCGGCTGATCCCCACTGGCGGCGGCCGGGTCGGTCTCGTGCCACAGGGCGCGGACCTCCCGTTCGGTCAGCCGCCGCCACTTGCCGATCTTGATGCCGCGATCGGTGATACTCCCGATCGCCACGCGGCGAAGGGCCCGCACCTTCAGGCCGAGCCGGGCGATCATCCGGCGGACCTCGCGGTTGCGCCCCTCCCGCAGGCCCAGTTCCAGCAGCGTCCGCGTCATGTTGCGGCGGAGCACTTTCACGGCGGCCCCGGAGGTGCGCTTGCCGTCGAGGACCATGCCGCCCTTGAGCTTGGCGATCATCTCCCCGTCCACCCGCCCGGCCACCTCCACGGTGTAGGTTTTCACCAACCCGTATCGGGGATGCATCACGCGGTTGGCCAACTCCCCGTCGTTGGTCAGCAGGATCACCCCGGTGCTGTCGGCGTCCAGTCGGCCCACCGGGAAGACGCGTTGGGCCACGGTGGCCACCAGGTCGATCACCGGCAGCCGCCCGGCCGGGTCGCGGCTCGTGCAGACCACGCCTTTGGGTTTGTTCACCAGCAGGTAGACCTTCGCTTCGGCCCGAAGGGCGACCGACTCGCCATCGACGGCCACCTTGTCGTCGGCCGGCTTTACGAAGCACGGCAGGGCCGTGACCACTCGCCCGTTCACCCGCACCCGCCCGGCCTCCACCAACGCCTCGCAGGCCCGCCGGCTGGCCACCCCCGCCTCGGCCAGCACCTTCTGTATCCGCACCGTCCCCGCAGGCGGGCCCGCCCCATCGGCCGAGCGGCCACCGCGGGTGGGCCGCTTGCGAACAGGCCGGCGGGGCTTGCCGACCACCTTGCCGGCAGCCTTACCGCTCGCCTTGCCGGCAGCCTTACCGCTCGCCTTGCCGGCCGCCTTGCCGCTGGCCTTATCGGCCGCCTTGCCGCTGGCCTTACCGGCCGCCTTGCCGCTGGCCTTATCGGCCGCCTTGCCGCTCGCCTTGCCGCTCGCCTTGCCGGCCGCTTTGCCGGCTGCGGGCGATGCAGCGGGTTTCGTCGTCTTGCTCTTGCCGCCGCCGTGCAGCGGGTGTATCGGTTCGTCTATCATTACGCGTGAGACCTTCCGTTTGACTGATGCCATCGTAACCCGGGTGCAACAGCCCGGTGGCGTTCCCGCCCAACACTGACAGGTGCCATGGCCACGCTTGCGTGGCCATGCCGCACGACAGTGCTTCCGCGAACATGCCCACGCGAGCGTGGGCATGGCACCGCACAGAGCTTGCGCCGGCGGCGTCCTAAAACGGGGGCAAGGCGATCTCCAGCCAGCGGGCAGGCCCGGAGGCGGTCAGCGTGGTCCCGGTCAGCCCGGCCGGCAGCAGCAGCGTGTCGCCGGCGGCGAAGCGCACCACGCCGTCGGGGCCGTCGCTGCGGATCTCCCCGACCCCGGCCAGCACGATCCACGCCGTCGGCCGGCCCTGCGGCACCACCCGGATGCCGGACGCCGCCGAACGGGCGAACACGTTGAAGTAATCCGTCTTCAGCAGACACTCTCCCCCGGCCCCCGGGGCCTGGTCGCCGGACCGGGTGAAGTGAATGCACCGCATGGCTTGCTCGACGTGCACCTCTCGCCCCCGGCCCCAGTCGCTGACGCGGTAGGTGGTGTCCGAGGGCGTCTGCACCTCCGCCACCACCACGCCGGCGCCCAAGGCGTGCACCGTGCCGGCCGGGAGGTAGTGGAAGTCCCCCGCGGCCACCTCGTATCGCTGCAGCAGGTCGGCGACGTTGTCGCGGGCGAGGGCGGCCCGCATCCGCTCGGCCGTCACGCCGGGCTTGACGCCCTTGTAGATGAACCCGCCGCGGCTGTCGACGACGTACCAGCACTCGGTCTTCAAGGCCGCGCCGGGGAAGGCCTTCACCGCTTCGGCATCCGGGTGCACCTGCACGCTGAGCGTGTCGGACGCATCGAGGAACTTCAGCAGCAGCGGGAACCGCCCCTCGGCGCTGAGCTCAGTCGCCCCCAACAGCGCTTCGCCCATCTCGGCCGTCGCCTGCCGCAGCGACTGGCCCGCACGGGCGCCGTTGGCGATGGCGCACTCACCTTCGGGCAGGTCGGCCAACTCCCACGACTCCCCGATGGCCGCCCCCGCCGGCAGCGGCTTACCGTAGAGCCGCTCGAGATGGCGGCCGCCCCATATCTTCTCTTTGTAGATCGGCGACAACTTCAAAGGGTAAACGTCCATCGGTTCGTAGCTCCACGGTGTTCGCTCGCCGCACGAAGCGGATTATAGAGCATACCGCATTCCCCCGTCACGCGAGAGCTTGAGAATGCCCGCCCCCGGCGCTACACTGTGGCCACCTTCGCCGGCTGTCGGCGGAGGAGCCAGTATGCACGGGAGTTGCGACCATGAACGACGAAGCCGCCAAGCCGGAGGTCATCGCCTACGAGGATTTCGCCAAGCTCGACCTGCGGGTGGGCACCGTCCTGGAGGTGGCCGATCACCCCAACGCCGACAAGCTGCTGGTGTTGCAGGTGGACCTGGGCGGCCAGCAGCGGCAGATTATCGCGGGCCTGCGGGGCTATTGCAGCCACGAGCAGTTGCTCGGCAGTCAGATCGTCGTGGTGGCCAACCTGGCCCCACGGAAGATGCGCGGCATGGAGAGCTGCGGCATGCTCCTGGCGGCCACGTGGCGACAGGCCGACCCCGAGGGTGCCGGCGAGGTGATGAAGGTCATTCCCATCGTCGCCAGCCTGCCCACCCCCCCCGGCTCGCCGGTCAGTTGACCCGGCCCAAGGGCGGTCGGCTATGCCCGGTTCGCCTCGGCGAGGACGACTTTGGCTTCTCCGACGATGTAGAAACTGCCGGTCGCGCAGATGATATCCTCCCGGCTGGCGGCCGAGGAGGCGATGCGCAGGGCCTCTTCCACCGAATTGGCGATCTGTGCCACCCGTCCGCTGATTTCCTCGTAGACGGCGGCGAGGTCTTTAGGCTTGGCCGCCCGCGGGCTGGCCGAGGCGGTGAAGATGACCTTGTCGGCCCCGAGGGTCAACTGCTTCATGATCGCCGGGATGTCCTTGTCGGCGGCACAACCGAAGACCACCACCATCGAGTCGTAGGGTATGTTCTGCCCGATCGCCTTCATCAACGCGGCGATGGAAGCGGGGTTGTGGGCGCCGTCGACGAGGATCCGCGGATCGTCACAGATCATCTCCATCCGCCCGGGCAGGTACGTCCGCGCCAGGCCCTCGATGGCGACGTCGTCGCGGATTTTCTCGAAGCCCTTCTTCTTCAACTGGTCCAGCAGCGCCAGCGCCAGCCCGCAGTTGAGGGCCTGGTGCTCGCCCAGCAGCGGCACCGGCAGGTGCTCGAACTGGCTGGTCTCGGTCGTCAGGCAGACCCGCGTGTGCGGCCCGCTGCGGCGGCTCGACTCGAAGCGGTAGCTGAAATCGATGTCCTTGCCGGCGAACAGCAGCGGCGAGTTGGTCTCCTCGGCCGCCCGCTTGAGGGCCGCCTCCACCTCCGGGGTCTGCGGCACGCTGACCGCCGGCACGTCGCCCTTGAGGATGCCGGCCTTCTCCGAGGCGATGTGCGTCAGCGTCTTGCCCAATTGCTGGGTGTGGTCCTCGGAGATGCTCGTCAGGCCGCAGACGTCCGGCTTGACCACGTTGGTCGAATCCAGCCGCCCGCCCAGGCCCGTCTCGACGACCGCAACGTCCACGCACTCGGCGGCGAAGTATTTGAAGGCCATCGCGGTGAACAACTCGAAGAACGTTGGCTTGTCGTCCTCCATGCCCCGGACGATCGGCTCGATCTCGCGAATCAGACGCGTGACACCCACCTGGGGAATGCACGTCCGGTTGATCCGTATCCGTTCGCGGATGTCGTTGATGTGCGGGCTGGTGTAGACGCCCACCTTGTACCCGCAGGCGATCAGCATCTCGCTGAGCATCTCCACAGTGGAACCTTTGCCCTTGGTCCCGGCGATATGGACGACGCGGAACTTGTCCTGTGGATCTCCTAAAGCCTTCAATATCTTGTACATACGATCAAGGCTGAAGGTGTCCCGGTTGTACCGCACCCGCAGCATCTGCTCGTAGTCCGTCATGGAGAACAGAAACTTGAGCGCCGCATCGTAGGTGCGGACCTTCTTGCTTCCGGGGGACTTGCTCCCCCGAGCCCGGTTGGAGGGGATCGCTATAACCATAATGCGGAGAATATAGCATAGTACCCCGAAAAGTCAACCCATTAGCTTCCGTTTGCCCGGCAAATTGAGTAGGATTCTAGGTTTAGTAGTCTGGGATTGGCTGGATTGGCCGTTTTTTTTCCTGCGGCCACCAGATACCGAGCCGCTTGGCTCCCTCGGCGTCAGCCGATGGCCTGCGGCGTTGGCGCGGCCGCTCGTGGTCCACGGAGGCACCCGTGAGGAGCGGCGGCCCGTGGGTGGGTGGGAGATCGCTATGAGCGACGATCGGTTGCGGGTGGCCGTGGTGGGCATCGGCGATCTCGGCACCAAGTGCATCGAGGCCATCGCCGGCGTGCCCGCCGCGGAATTGGTGGCGATCGGCGATCCGAGCCCGGCTCCCGCCTCGACGGAGGCCCGACCGGCGGGAGTGCCGGTGTTCACCGATCAGCGGCAGTTGCTGGGGCAGGTCAGGCCGGACCTGCTGGTGGTGACGACCCCCCCGGCCGCGGCGTTCGAGTTGATCCGCCTGGCCGCCAAAGCCGGCACGCACGTGGTCAAGTCGGCCCCCCTGGCCCGGACCCTCGACGAGGCCGTCACCCTGGTGGATACCGTCGTCGAGACCGGCAAGCGCTTTGCCGTGCTGGCGCCACGGCGATTCAACGTGTGTTACCGCCGCCTGCTGGAGCTGGTGCCCTCGCTGGGCCGACTGTTCCTCGCGCGGGCGCAACGGGTATTCAACTGGGGACGGCAGTTCGGCTGGCGGGCCGACCGCGCGTCCGCCGGGGGTGGCGTGCTGCTGGAGGCCGGCTACGAGATGCTCGATCTGCTCACCGCCGCGGCCGGCGTGCCGGAGGACGTGTACGCCGTCACCGGCCGGCACGGCCGCCCGCACATGCGCCAGGCCGACGGGCAGGTCGAATCGCTGGGGGTCTACGATACCGACGACACCGCCGTGGTGACCCTCCGCTATGGCGACGGCACAGCCGGGTCGCTGGTGAGTAGTTGGGTTTCCTCCCCCGCCACCGAGAGCATCCACTTGCACGGCCAGGGGGGCAGCGGACAGGCCACGCCGAGTGAGTGCCTCCTCCGCACCCCTGACGGGCAGGTCATCGAGCGAACCGACGGGGACGATCGGCCCATCCGCGCCTTGCGGGAGCAACTGACCGCGCTGGCCGGGGCCATCGCCGGAGGCGACGACCGCTACGAGAGTTCCGCCTTGGAGCACTTGCTCACCATGGCTGTGGTCGAAGCGGCGTACCTCTCCGACCGCACCGGCCAGGCCGAGAACCCCCAACGACTGCTCAAGGCCAGGGACTTCGCCCCCGAGCGATGCCTATCCGCCCGTCCCCTGGACCTCGATTGACCCGCCTGGTGACCCCGCCAACCGGCAGGGCCGTGCGAGAGCCAACGGACTTTCTTGCGTTTCTCGCGGCAATTCTGCCCGACGGTGGCGTCATAGAGTTCGGAACGAGCCTATGGGATCCGTGGAAGCGGCCAAACTGAGTGCCCTGTTCGAAGCCCACGCCGCCACGCTGGCGCTGTACGCGCGGCAGTGGTTGGACCCGCCCGGGCATGAAGACGCGGTTCAGGAGGCGTTCATCCGGCTGATGGCGGTGTCGCACGAACCGGACAGCGCGAAGGCTTGGCTGTTCCGGGCCGTCCGCAACACGGCCATTTCACACCTGAGGTCCCGCCTCCGTCGGCGCCGGCGGGAACGGCGATCAGCGGCCGATCGGCCGGAGTGGTTCGAGCAGCGTACGCAGGACCTGATCGACGCCAAGGCCGCTCAGGCCGCACTGGCGGAACTGGGCCGGGACGAGCGGGAGACGATCCTGCTGCGGCTTTGGGGCGGCCTCACGTTGCGGGAGATCGCTGAGGTGATGGACGTCTCGGTCTCCACGGCCCTGCGACGGTACCGTACGGGCCTGGCGGCCCTGCAAGAAAGGTTGGGATCACGATGCACGACGAAGAGCGATTAACCCCCGCCCAGCGCGAATTAGCCGACGCCCTGGGCAAACTGAAACCGGCGCCGTCGGCGCTGGACCGCGGCGCGGTCATGTTTGCCGCCGGACGAGCCAGCGGCCGCAGGCGGGTGCGACTCTGGCAGGCGGCGGCCGTGATGTTGGCGGCGTGCACCTTGGCGTCCCTCACCGTCCGCCCCGGCCCGGCCACAGTGGTGGAAGTGCGAACCGTAACCGTATCGCCCGATCCGCCGGCCGAGATACCGGTGGTGACACCCGCAGAGCCGGTGCCGGCCGCGGTCGACCTGCCGCCGACGGCGACCGGCCTTTTCCGGCCGATTGAGGGCAGCTACCTCGCCCTGCGGAACGACGTCCTGGCCCGGGGCCTGGATGCCCTGCCGACCTCCCCGGCCCTGGCGGGCGCCGAACCGCTGACGCTGCGATCCCTTCTGGGGGACCCGAAGCCGCAGCGTCGGCCGGGGCTGTGGAACCTGTTGAACCTCAAACGCACAGGAGACGAACTATGACCACCACGGCTTGGTTGCTCGTGCTGTTGACCATCCGCCCGGCCGCGGAGCCGGTCCCGGCCCTGAAGTACCAGCTCTTGCCCGGCGTGCTGGACCAGACGCCCGGCAACGCAGCGGGCCTGTACCACAACGCCATGAACTATATGGCCGGCCTCGATACACAGAAGGACCTGGAAAAGAAGATTCGCGCCTGGGTGGACATGCCGATGGATAAGCTGCCACGCCAACAGGTGTTGGATGTGCTGAATACGTCGGTGATGAGGCAACTGGAGTTGGCCGCCCGGCGGGAAAGGTGCGACTGGGGGATCCCGATCCGAGAAGAGGGGGTCCGCGTCATCCTGCCGCCGTTCGGCCGATTGCGGCCGCTGGCACGGCTGTTGCGGTTGAAGGCCCGGATCCAGATCGCCGAGGGGGATTTCGCCGGGGCCGTCCATACCCTGCAGACCGGCTACGCCATGGCCCGCCACATTGCCGACGGGCCCACGCTGATCAACGGGCTCGTCGGCATGGCGGTGGCCGACTTGATGCACAAGACCACACTGGAACTGTCCCAGGCGCCCGGCTCACCGAACCTGTACTGGGCGCTCACCTCCCTGCCGCGGCCGCTGATCGACATGCGAAAGGCACTGACCTACGAAGCCAACTTCGTCGATCTCACGTTTCCGTCCCTGCAAGATGCCGCCAAGGACGGCCTAACGCGTCAGCAGTGGCGGATCATCACGGCCGAGCTCGGGCGTGAATTGCCGGTGCAGCACATGCCGATCGTCTCGGCCCTGGTGGCGTTGAAGCTGTACCCCGACGGCAAGCGATACCTCCTCTCCCACGGCCGGACGCCGGAGGAAGTCGAAGCCATGCCGGTCCGCCAGGTGGTCGCCACGTACACACTGGAGAGCTTCCATCGGCTGCGCGACGATATCTTCAAGTGGTTCAACGTCCCGTACCACCAAGGGCAGGCGGGCATCCGTCGGGCGGAGAGAAAGCTGGCCGAGGCAAGGATGATGGGGGAAGGCTTTCCTCTGACGGTGTGGCTGCCCGCGTTGGGTCGCGCACGCCTGATGGCGGCCAACGCCGAGCGGCGGATCGCGGCGATGCGGTGCATCGAGGCGATGCGGCTGTACGCGGCCGGGCACGAGGGGAAGCTCCCGGCGAGGCTGAACGATATCACCTCGGTGCCGATCCCGTCCGATGAGGTGACCGGCAAGCCCTTCATCTACAGCGTCAAGGGGAACACCGCCGTGTTGGACTGCCCGCCGCCGGCGGGCGAGGAGGTCCACGACGGCGTCCGGTTCCGCATCAGGGGGAAGGAGCGGGACGGCTTTCGGTACCGCATCAAGTTGGTTCCGCGGACGCCTACGCAGGCGAGAACCGACGACGTGCGACCCACTAATGGACGCGCCGCCCCGCAGAGGCCCACGCAGGAGAAGACCCATGAATAAGGCCGCCCTCGCCGCGATGCTTCCGCTGCTGGCCGCGCTGGCCGCCTCGGCGGCGCCGGCGCCATTCGATCCGGCAGCCCGGGCGCGCGAAATCGCCCCGTTCATCGACGCCCAAACCGTCGCCGTCGCGCACGTCGACGTCAGCCGCGTCGACGTGGAGGCCGCTTTCGCCAGGCTCGTGAGAATCGCCGACTTATCCAAGAGCCCGGACGCCCGTGAGATCGCGAGGGTCAAGACGTTGGCCGCGGAGTGGGCTTCCCAGTTCCTCGCCGCCGGGGGACGGGACATCTACGTGGTCGTCAGCTTGGCCGACATCCCTCCCGTACCTTTCCTGGTGGTGGTGCCCCTCCGGGACGGGGCCGACGAACGAGCGATCCGGGCCCTGCTCTACAGCGGTCGGGCCGACGGGCCGACGGAGCGTGCGCCCGAGCCGGGCCGCCGGGGCCGGCCGAATACCGAGGTGGCCGTGGTCGGCAACGCCGTGGTGGGCGTGAGCTCGGTGATCCTCGACCGGGTACGAAAGATGACCCCGGACCCCCGACCGGAGCTGGCCGACGCCTTCGCCGCCGCCGGCGACACGGCCGCCCAACTGCTGATCCTGCCCACAGCCGACAACCGCCGCGTGATCGAGGAGCTGCTGCCGGAACTGCCGAAGGAGATCGGCGGCGGGGCAAGCACCATTGTGACCCAGGGGTTGATGTGGGCCGCCATCGGCATCGACGCCCCCCCGAACACGTCCATCCGCCTCACCATCCAGTCGCGGAACGCCGACGCGGCCGAGGCGATGGGCCGGTGGCTCCAGGTCTTCCTCAAAACGTTGGTGAACACAAGGGAAGTCTCGAAAGCCCTGCCCGGATTCGACCAAGTCACCGGCGCGCTGACGCCGACGGTCACCGGCGACCGGCTGACGCTGATCCTGGACCGCGAGAAGATCGACCGGTTGCTGGATGGGGTGGTGGCCTCGGCAATTCGCAGGGAGCGCGGCATCCGGCGGCAGAGAGACGGTTTCAACAGCATCCGGCAGGCCCTCCAACACTACCGCAAGACCCACGACGGGGCATCGCCGCCGGACCTTCAGACGCTTATCGAGGCCAAGCTCATCGGCCGCGAGGACATCATCAGCCCCGACACCGGCCGCACGTACGCGTACATCCGGCCGCCAAAGGACGCGCGGGGCCAGACGGCGGTCGTCTACGATGACCTCGCCCCCGCCAAGGGGCAACGGACCGGCGTGTTGTTCCTCGACGGCCACATCAGCATCCTGCCGATGGACAAGGCGTTCGATCGACTGATCGCCGAGGCCCGCGCCGCGTCGGAGAAAGCGTACGCACCGCAGCGGTAGCATGCTGGGGATGGCCCGGCGAACGGCGGGGTCAAAGGGAGGGACCGATTCGCCAGACGCCGCGGGCGCTCTCGGCCCCCACGTAGCTGCCGGGGCGGTGTGAGGACGCCGGCGAGCGAGCGCCGACGGGGGCCGAGGCGGCATCGAAGCCGACTAAGCCGCTGCTGAGAAGCGACGTAACGAGTTGCTCGGCCCGCCCCCGGTCCACCTCCAGGGCCTCGCTGACCACCGAAACCAACCGCTGGTACCCCTCCGCCCGCCCGGCGGGCATGTGCCGTCCGAACTTCTGCATCAGCGGGGAGAGAACTTCCTGCAGGTTGTACGACGTGCCGGCCATGTGGCTCTCCCGAGACTTGCGCTTCTAAGCGATTATAGGATTATACGCCCCCGGCGAGCGGCAAGCCCAATCGCAGGATCAGGAATATTCCCCCCCGGAACGGTCAGGCGTCCATGCGCTTCTGGCGGAGGCGCCTCTCGAGAATGTCCGCACGCCGTCGCTGCGCGCGGGCGAAGAGCTTGGCCAGGCCGTTCCCGTCGGCCTGTTCCAGCAGGGCCAGCAGACTGTCGAGCTGCCGAGCGAGGGCCCCGGCCGCCTGTCGGATCGCCCGACGGTTGGACAGAAAGATGTCTCGCCACATCGTCGGGTCCCCGCCGGCGATCCGCGTGGCGTCCATGAAGCCCGTGCCGGCCAGGTCCAACTCCTCGTCCCCTTGCAGATTCACCAGCAGGGCCGCCAGGGCGTGGGGCAGATGGCTCACCCGCGCCAGCACGCGGTCGTGCCGGGCCGGTGTCAACTCCACCGTCCGCATCCCCAAGGTTTTCCAGAACCGCCGGATCCGCTGCAGCGCCGCCGGGGCCGTGCGGGGCGTGGGCGTCAGCACGCAGGATTTGCCCTCGTACAGGTCGGCGCGGGCGAAGGTCACCCCCCGTTGCTCGCCGCCCGCGATGGGGTGGCTGCCGACGAACCGTGTCGCGTCCGGCAGTACCCGCTCGGCCGTGGTCACCACGACGGCCTTGGTCGAGCCCACGTCGGTGACGACGGCCCCGGTCGGCAGCGCCGGGGCGATGGTCTTCAGCAATCGCTCGAACAGCCCCACCGGCGTGCACAGCACCACCAGCGAGGCGTCACGTACCCCCTTCGCCGGGTCGAGGGTGACACTGTCGACGGTGCCGGTTTCCAGGGCGGCATCGAGGCTGCTCTGGCGGTGGCCCACCCCAACGATGTGGCTCGCGGCGTCGGCCGCCTTGAGGGCCAACCCAAGCGACCCGCCCAGGAGGCCCACCCCAATGATCGTGATGTTCCCGAAATCTGTGTCGGCCATGACATCCGGAACCGGCTTAGAAGCTGCATTGACGAGAGCAGAACAATACCATCGGCGTTCACCGGGGTCAATTCTCTCCCTGCCGAGGTGGTGCCCCAACCGGTCTACCGGCTCATCATCTCGACGATCCGATCGGTGATCAATTGGACCAGCCGCTCCTGCTCGTCGGTCTCGGCGCGGCTCCGGGCCGTCGTGGAGGCCCCGCCCAAGGGCGCCGACGCCGCAGGCGCGGCCGAAGGGGCAGCGGTCGGCGGGGCGGGCTGGGGCTCCCCGGCCTGACTCGGCAGGCCCGCGATGCCCCAATCGGCCAGATCAACGTCGACCTGCTCGTTGGGCTGCCCTGGCAGACCGACCGGAATTGGAGAGAAACCGTCGAGGAAGTTGCCGGGCTGGCGCCCGATTGTGTAACCATCTACCAGATGGACCTGACGTACAACTCGCGCCTGCACAGATCGATGCGGTTCGGCCGGCCGTTTGAGCTTCCCTCCTGGGCCACGAAACGCCGCTGGGTGACCGAGGCCTTTGCGACGCTCGAAGAGGCGGGCTACGC
>SDBU01004773.1_pt1 | contig 16495 bp, 15 predicted proteins | sample 2277071 | NCBI WGS metagenome assembly SDBU01 (sample SAMN10397929, study PRJNA504765) | marine sediment metagenome | isolation source: marine sediment core GS08_GC12, 126 cmbsf | place: Arctic Ocean: Gakkel Ridge, Loki's castle | collected 2008
GCACCGCCGGCACCGCGCGTCATGCTCAACCTCAGCCTGCCTGAGATACTCTTGATAACGAATCGTGTCGTCCATAAAGCTGAGTCTCACAGGTGAGACAAACAGGTCTGGCCTTTTAGTCTCATTTTTTTGAGACAAACAGGTCCGACCTATTAGTCTCATTTTCGTGAGACTAATAGGTCGGACCTGTTTGTCTCACTTTGGGGCTCACGTTCCAGTAGACGCTGCGGACGCGGCTGTTCTCCGTGATCTTGACGTCGGACTCGCGGTCGAGGGTCACGATGCCGTGCCAGAGGCCCTTGTTCAGGATCACGGGCCGGTCCAGAAGAAAACAGCGGATGGCGAGGGGGTCCCTGCGCCGCGACACGAAGAGGAGGCTGCGGCCACGGACGGGCTCAAAGCTCTCGAAGCTCTCCGGGTGCTGCTCCAGGCGCCGGAGCGAGCGGTCGCGCACCACCAGGTACGCGATGCGCCAACCGGATCGGGGCTGGCGCAGGACAATGCGAAAGAGGTTGCGGTTACGGCCGGCCCGGTGGCGCTGGGGGTATGCGATGACGCGGCCGTAGGCACAAAACGCCCTTGACGTGATCCGCCGCACGCGCGGCGTACCTTTTGACATAACCTATTTATGATACAAGAAATGCGTGGCGCTGACAAGACAAATAGAACAAGACGTGCGCCTCGTCAGCCGGGGAGATTAAGGTAAGCGTTCCATGCGCGGAAGAGCTCGCGGGTCGCCGAGACGTCGCCCAGGCAGTAGCGGGCTATATCAAGGTAACGCCCCTCCTTGAAGAGATTTTTGATGTCGCTGCCCCTCACCCCCTCCTGCTTGGGGCTCTTGATGCCGAAGGCCTGACACCACATGTGGAGGCTGAAGCGCCGGCGTGTGGCGCCCAGATACGTCAGCTTCTCCATCAGATCGATGTGCGCCTGGGAGCGGTAACGGTCGGGCATCAGGTTGCGGATGGGCTTGACCTTGTTGACCGCCGAGCGGATCAGGAGGAAAGGGCAGTCAAAGCCCCGGCCGTTGAAGGTGATGAACTGGTCGTACTTGGCCATGCGCTGCCAGAAGAGCTCGAGGAGTTGTTTTTCGTTGCCCGCCGACACATACTCGGCCATGCCCTGCGTGGTCTTTGCCGGCGGCTGGTCCGGGGTCACGTAATAGACGAAGGCCTTGTCCGACTCCTCCTCCAGCATCGCCACGGTCACGACCCGGGCCGTCACCGGATAAAAAGCGAGGGAGTCGCGTTCCCTCTGTTCCTCTTCCCCGGTCTTGGCAAACCGCAGAAGGTGCTCCTGCGTCACCGGGTCGAGCTCGTCAAAGTCATGGCCCACCGTCTCGATATCAAAAATGATCTTCGCCATCGTCTCCCTCGAAGTAGTCCAGCATGCGCCGGTAGAGGTCTTGACGGCCCATGCGGCCGGCCGCGCATTCATCCGCAGCGGGATCCGTCTCTTCAAACCAGGCCGTCTCCGTCACGAGCTTTTCCATCACCCGCGGCTCGCTGATAAATCGCGACAGGCGGTTGAAGGTCGAGAGGCCGCCGTTGCGGCCCTCATTGTGCATCGACAGGTGCAGGTGGCGCTTGGCGCGCGTGACCGCCACGTAGAGGAGCCGGCGCTCCTCTTCCAGCGCCTCCTCGTCGTCAAGGGCGTAGGAGACCGGCAGGGACCCCTCCGCGGCCCCGATGATGAAGACGACCTCCCACTCCAGGCCCTTGGCCGAGTGGATGGTCGACAGGGTCACCGGACGCTCGTCGTCTTTGCGGGCCCGCGCGGCGATCATGCTCTTCTCCGGCGGCTCGATGGTCACGAAGTCGACGAGAAAAGAGTCAAGCGCGTTATAAGAGCCCGCGATCTCCATGAACGCCTTCAGGTCCTCCTCACGCTGGGGGTAGTCGTCAAACTTCTCCTTCATCACCGGCTTATAATAGTGGACGACCTTGCGGATCTTCTCCTCGACGCCAGCCGTCTTCTCCAGAGAGTGCAGGAGTTCGATGAGGCGTCTGAGCGCCCAGCGCAGGTCGGGCTGACGCACCGCATCCCGCAGGGACGCCTCCACCGCCGCAAAGCCGTGTGCCGCGCCGGCCACGAGTACGTCGCGCAGCCTCTCGGCCATCTTGGGGCCCACACCGTCCAGGAGCATCAGCAGCCGCGCGAGCGAGAGCTCGTCGCGCTTGTTATGATGGAACTTCAAAAACGCGAGGACGTCCTTGACGTGGGCCGTCTCGTTGAACTTCATCCCGCCGAAGACCGCAAAGGGGATGTTGCGCTTGGAGAGCGCCAGCTGCAACGGCAGGGAGAGGAAGTTCGAGCGGTACAGCACGCCCATCTCCGCCAGTGGCACGCCGGCGTCGCGGTACGCCTTGATCTTCTCGGCCACTCCCTCCGGCTCGTCGTACGCGTCCTTGAAGAAGGAGAGCGTCGGCTTCTCCTCCCCCGGGCAGGTCGTGAAGAGGACCTTCTCATACTTGCGCTTCTCGCCCTCGATCATGGCGTTGGCGACGTCGAGGATGGGCTGGGTGCTGCGGTAGTTGTATTCCAGCTTGACGATGCGGGTGCCCGGGAAGCGCTTCGGGAAGGTGAACATGTTCTTGTAGTGGGCGCCGCGGAAGCTGTAGATGCTCTGGGTGTCGTCGCCGACCGCCATGCAGTTCTGATGACGCTTCGCCAACAGATACACGATGTCCGCCTGCAGGCGGTTGGTGTCCTGGAACTCATCGACCATCACGTAACGGAACTGCTCGGCGGTCCAGGCGTTGATCTCCTCCTTCTCAAGGAGAAACTTGAGGTAGATCAGCATGTCGTCGTAGTCGATCAGGTTGCGGGCGATCTTGTATTCGGCGAACTTCTGGCGCAGGTCGTCGAGCGACCGGGTGAGCGCCAGGAAGTACGGGTAGTCCTTCGCGAGCACGTCGCGGACCGGCTGATGCCGATTAACGCTCATGCTCAGGATCGCGCGCACCGTGTTCTTCTTCGGAAAACGCTGCTTGTCCGCAAGGTAACCGGCGCGCGCGGCCAAAAGGTGCAGGGCGTCGGCCGCATCCGCCTCGTCAATGAACGAAACGTTCTCGGCCAGCCCCAGGGCCTTCTTATATTTACGGATCATCCGGTAGGCGAACGAGTGGAAGGTCCCGCCCTCGATGTGGCGGCAGCGGGGGTCGTGGGCCGCGGCGCGGCCGAGCATCTCGCGCGCCGCCTTGCGGGTAAAGGTCAACAGGAGGATGTGCTGGGGCGCGATCTCCTGCGCCATCATATAGAGACACCTGTACTCGATGATACGGGTCTTGCCCGTGCCGGCGCCGGCAACGACCAACAGAGGACCGTCGACCGTCCTGACGGCCTCCCACTGGGCGGGATTGAGCTTCGCCTTGATCTCTTCGATGGAGCCTTGCACTTGTACTCCCTGGCGACATCCCTGGCTGCAGGCCGCGGCAAAGGCGTGGCCTGCAGCCAGGGATGGAACACACTAAAGATTACTTACGGCTCTTCGGGGAGGCGTTTCTCCTTCGGCTGGAACCCGGGGATCAAGGTCTCGCGGTTGGACTTAGGCTTCTTTTTCTCCTTGTCCTTATCCTCGTCCTTGGGGGGTGCGGGCTTGTTGACATTGGTGATCTTAAAGGTCCCCTCCGGGACATCCGCCGCGGGTCCCTCCGGCTTGGGAGCCGGTTTGGCCTTAAGGAAATCAGTATCGCTGGGGACGCCCTTTTTTAATTCCTCTTTGGTGAAGCCGACGCCGGGTCCCCCGGTTTCTGGGGGTTCTGGTTTCGGAGGTTCTGGTTTCGGAGGTTCAGGCTTAGGGGGTTGAGGCTTTGGAGGTTCAGGCTTCGGAGGCTCAGGCTTTGGAGGTTCAGGCTTTGGAGGTTGCGGCTTTGGTGGTTCCGGGGGTTTATCCCCGGTCTCTGGGGACTTGGGTTTTGCCGGTCCCTTCTGGAGCTCAGCCTCGAGCTCGGCAAACTGGCCCTTGAGCCCCTCGTACATCTGCGTCTTTGCCTTGACCTGCGCCTCGGCCTCGGCGAGCTTCTTCTCGAGCTTTTCGAGCTCCATCTCGCGCATGGTGATCTCACCCTGCAGCTTCTGGCGCGCCACGGTCTCCTGCTCCAGCAGCATACTCTTCTGCTTCAACTCGTCCTTCGCCTGCCCCTGGTCGTCCTTGGACCTCTCCGTCTGCTTCAGGCGCACGGCGAGCTCAGAGCTCTCTTTCTTGGCGATGTCCACGTCGTTCTTCGCCTGGTAATAGGCGTCCTCGATGCGCTGGATCTCGCCGAGGGACTTCTTCAGCTCCTGGTCCTTGCGCCCCAGCTCCGCCTCCAGGTCCGTGATGCGCTTGGCCTTGGCGTCGTCAGTCTTGGTCTTCTCCTTCGACTCGTCGGTCAAGAATTTAAAAGACAGCCCTACGGCCGCCAGCAGGCCGACCACCAGTACGCCTATCACGATCTCCATGCTCTTCCCCCGTTGTTCAGGACTCCGCGCGCACCCGGTGCGTCCCGGTCAATTCGATCGTCTTGATAATGTCCAGAAACATGGCATTGACGGGGATCTTGACGTTCAGGTTCTCCCCGTAGCGCACGATCGCGCCGTTGATGGCATCCGCCTCCGTCCTCCTACCGGACAAGACATCTGCCAGCATGCTCGAGCGGTTCTCCGCCGTCGCCTCGCAGACAGACTCGGCCCTGGCCACCGGGTCGTCGTAAAGGAGCTTGATGCGCTTGCGGCGGGCCACCTTGAAGGCCTCGCGCACCGCCTCTTTCATGAGACGGCGCGAGCCTTCGTGCTCGAGGAGGACGCCGTTCGGGACGCGCAGGATCGCCGTCAGGGCATTGATCCCGGCGTTCACGACCAGCTTCGACCACAGGACCGCCATGACGTCCCGCGCGATCCGCACGGGCAGCCGCGCGCGCACGAAGAGCGCGCGCAGGTCTCTCAAAACCACGGACATCGTCTGGTCCAGCCGGCCGAAGACGGTCTCGCCCTCGCCGCAGAAACGCACGACGTTCTCGGCGGTCCGCGTCGCGCCCATCTGCGTGACGCCCGCGAGGACCCTGGCGGCGCCGAAACGCTCCTCCAGGACCTCGAGGTTGCCTAATCCGTTTTGAAAAGAGCAGACGCTCGCCTCTCTCTTGACGTGGGGCGCGAAGCCCTTGACCGCGGAGCGCGTGTCGTACGACTTCACGCAGACGAACCACAGATCGGCATCTTTAAGCTTTGCCGGATCGCTCGTGATCCGGACGTCGCTCAGCCGCATGTTGACGCAGCCTTCGATGCGGATCCCGGCCTTCGCCAGTCTCTTGGCGCGGCCGGCGTCCTTGTCCAGAAGCCGGATATCCTCTTTGGTGCGCTGCAGGAGCGCGTACAACAAAAGTCCGATCGCCCCCGGCCCCACGATGACGATGCGCATGCTTCCTTCTCCTGAGCAAGCCTTCCTGAGTGAGGCTTAGCCTCACTCACACACTCACTTCCCAGAGCAAAACTTTCCTGAATGAGCGAGGCTTAGCCTCACTCACTTCCGTACCCTGCCTTACCTTAGCATAGCGGTCAGGAAAGGTCAAGAATCTGCTGCAACACCCTTTGGCTTTTCAGGCGTTTTCCGACGTGAAAGTACATGAAGCGTTCGAGCATCGCGGCGAGCTGCGCGCGCACGCGCGGGTGCATGCCTAAGCGCATCCCCCGACGCAGGCCGTGGCGCTCCAGATACAGGATCGTGGAGATGGTCCCCGGATAGACGGCCTCGGCGCTCGGGTCGTGAAAGAAGCAGCGGCCGCACAGGAGGCCCCCCTTCTTGTGGCTGAAGGTGCAGCCCGTCTTGAGCCGGGCGTCGCACACGCAGCACGAGTCGAAGTGCGGCTTGAAGCCCGAGAGGGTGAGCATCTTGATCTGGAAGACCATCGCCAGGTGCGGCCCGGCGCCGGCGTCAAGGACGTTCAGGAATTCAAACAAGAGGTCGAAGACCGCGCGGTTGGGGTCCTCCAGCGGCATCAGGCAGTCGACGAGCTCGACCGCCAGATGCACGACCCCCACCTCCCGCAGGTCCCGGCGCGGCGTGAAAAAATCGTCGATCAGATCACACTGGCTGACGAGGTGGATCTCGGAGGCGCGCTTCTTGTAATAGACGATGTGGTTGAGGCTGCAACACCCCAGGCGCGAACCGAACTTGCGCGGGTCCTTGCGAATGCCTTTGAGGACCCCCTTGACCTTGCCGTCGTCGCGGGTATAGAAGATGACGATCTTGCTCGTCTCGCGGAGGTCATAGCTCTTCAGGACAAAGGCCGGCGTGGACGCGATCACTTTTAATCCCTCACCTCTTCCTGGACACGCGCCGCATCACGAGACGCACCAGCGCCTCCTGGCGTTGCTCCATCCGGCGTCGGCCGCGCGGTGTGGCGTCGTCATAACCGGTCAGGTGCAGGACGCCGTGGACGATGTAACGCACCATCTCTTCTCTCACCGGCACGCCGAGGCGCCGGGCAACGCGCCGGGCGCGCTCGGCGTTCACGACGACATCGGCGCAGCGCCGCCCGTCTTCTGTCGCGGGCCCCAGGTCAAAGGCCAGCACGTCCGTCGAGCGGTCCCGGCCGTGGAAGCGGCGGTTCAGCCGCCGCATCTCACGGTCCGAGGCGACGACGCACGTCAGGCGCACAGAACGCAGGCGGCACTTCGACTTCAGGAGGCGGAATATCTGCAGGATGTCCCGGCGGGTCAGTACCTTTTGGGGAGAGAGGAACCGCGCGCTGATGTCGACATCTTGGAGCCTCGCCGGTATCACCGCGGCTCTTCTCTTGATACCCTTCGGGCGACATCCTGAGCGCACGCCCCGGGCCATGACCGGGGCGTGCGTCGAAGGGTCACTTCTCTTTGCGCTCGGCACGGAGGTCCTTGGTCGGCGGCTCCGGATAGTCCACGCGCGAGTGGTAAAATCCGGCCAGGATGTGGATGAACGTGGCCGAGATCCTCTCGAGGTCCTTGAGCGTCAGGTCGCAGTGGTCCAGCTGGCCGTCGATGAACTTGTTGTTGATGATGCGGTGGACGATGTCCGCGATGCGCTCGGCCGTGGGCTCTTCCAGGGCGCGGCACGCCGCCTCGACGGAGTCGGCCAGGAGCACGATCGCGGTCTCCTTCGACTGCGGCTTGGGGCCCGGATAGCGGAAGACCTCCTCCTCCACGTCCTCCTTGACCTGTTTCTCTTCGATCGCGCGGCGGTAAAAGTAGTAGACGAGGCTCGTCCCGTGATGCTGGGTGATGAAGTGGACGATCTCGCGGTTCAGGTGGTTCTTGCGGGCGAGCTCCACCCCGTTCTTGACGTGGTCCATGATGACGAGCTTGCTCATGGACGCGCTCAGCTGGTCGTGCTTGCTGGCGTAGCGGTCCTGGTTCTCGCTGAAGTACTCGGGCTTGCTCAGCTTTCCGATATCGTGGTAGTACGCGCCCACGCGGGCCAGGAGCGCGTTGGCCCGCACCGCCTCCGCGGCCATCTCCGCGAGGTTGCCGACCATGAGGCTGTGGTGGTAGGTGCCGGGCGCCTCGAGGACGAGGCGCTTTAAGAGCGGGTGGTTGAAGTCGGCGAGCTCCAGGAGGCTGACGTCCGTCACCACCTTGAAGAGGTATTCGAAGAGCGGCAGGGCGCTCGCGACGAGGAAGGCGCACAGGAAGCCGTTGATCAGCTGGAGGCCGCAGAACTTCAAAAGGACGTCGGGCTTGCCGGCATACGCCACGGTCAGGCCCGCCGCCACCTGGACGAGGCCCGTGAAGAAACCCGCGGCGATGATGCGCGAGCGCCAGCGCGCCTTCCACACAAAGAGCGACCCCGCCACCGCGCCGGACAAAAGGACCCCCGCCAGCACCAGGTTGTTGAAGACGAGACCCGCCGTCAGGGAGAGGCCCACGGCGAGGATGAAGGCGAGTTCCAGGTCGCGGTACAAGAGCGCCACCAGCATCGCGAAGGCCGCGACCGGCGTCAGGTACGCGGAGAGCCCGGTGTGGCGCTGGATGATGAAGATCGTGAGCGTCCCCAGAAGGTACACCAGCGCCAGGTTGATGAGGGGGTACGTGCGCTTCTCGTCGTCGAGGGCGCGGTAACGCAGGAACCCCGCCAGGACGAAGAAGATGACGACGGCCAGCAAGGGGATGCCGCTCACCACCGCGTAGAGACCCGAGAACGCGATGAGCCCCAGCCAGATAAACGTTTCTTTAGGGGTGATGGTGTTGGCTCTTTGCATAAGCCTCGATGATCCGCTGGACCAGCTCGTGGCGCACGACATCCTCACCGGTCAGGTAGATCATGCGGATGCCGTCGATGTGTGCCAAAAGCTCCGTGGACTGGATAAGGCCCAACGGCTTGCCGCCGGGCAGGTCGCTCTGCGTCAAGTCGCCGGTGATCACGGCCTTGGAGTCAAACCCGAGCCGCGTCAAAAACATCTTGAGCTGATCCGGGGTGCAGTTCTGTGCCTCGTCGAGGACGATGAAGGCGTCGTTGAGGGTACGGCCGCGCATGTACGCGAGGGGGGCGACCTCGATGATCCCCATCTCCAGGAACTTCTCGATGCGCTCGGCCTCCATCATGTCGTAGAGGGCGTCGTAGAGGGGCCTCAGGTACGGCGAGAGCTTTTCGTTGACGTCGCCGGGGAGAAAGCCCAGGCTCTCCCCCGCCTCCAGGGCCGGCCGCGTCAGGATGATGCGGCGCACCTGTCCGGAGTTGAGGGCGGCCACGGCCATGGCCATGGCGAGGTACGTCTTTCCCGTGCCGGCCGGGCCGATGCCGAAGACGATGTCGAAACGCTTCATCGCCTCGACGTACTCCGCCTGCCCCTTGGTCTTGGGCGAGGCGATCTTCTCCTTGCGGCCCGGACGGGCGAAGTCCGTGAGGCCGCTGCGCATCTCGAGGCTCCCCTTGTCCTTCTTTCCCGAACCCTGGACCGAGCGGATGAGCTGCTCCATCTGCCGCCTGTCGGGCTGGCGGCTCGTCCGGATGAGCTGCAGGAAGCTCTCGATGATGTAGGTCGCCTTTTCGAGCCGTCCCTTGTTGGAGCCGCCCACCTTGAGCCCATCGGGCCGGGCCGCGATCTTCACGTCGAACTCGTTCTCCAGGAGGCGCGCGTTCTCATCGCGCAGGCCGAAGAAATCGCGGATCTCATGCTGGGACTCGGTCTTGACGATACGAAACATCCTTACTCCTGCGGGATCTCTAAGACCTGGCCGGCGTAGATCCGGTCCGGGCTCTTGAGCCGGTCGGCGTTCGCCTCGTAGATCTGCTTCCACCTCTTCGACGTGCCGTAGACCTCCAGCGATATCTTGGCGAGCGTGTCGTTGTCCTTGACCGTATAGGTCGTGACGGTCGGCTTCCGGGGCCCCGGCGCCGCCTCGGCCGGTTCGGGCTCCGGCTCGCGGATCAGCTCCTGCTCGGCTTCATGGGAGACCTCTTCGACCAGCTGCGTCTTCTTGGCCGTCCCGGCCGGCAGCTCCACCTCTACCACGTATGTCTGGCGCGTGAGCTTGCGCTCGCGGCTCAACTCAGCCGGGTCCGGAGCCCCGGTGAGGTAGCCGGCGTTTCCGGTGGAGAGGTCCTGGTCCACGCGCTCTTTGTCCACCACATAGGTCTTGACGCGCGTCCCGCACCCAGCCACCACCAGCGCGGCCGCCAGCGCCACCGCTATTCTTGTCATCCTCATCATGCCTGCCCCCGTTGTGCGACGGATTTAATAAAAAGCTCTTTAAGCTGTTTTTCCGAGACGTCCGACGGCGCGCCGGTCAGCGGGCAGACCGCCTTCTGGGTCTTCGGGAACGCGATGGTGTCCCGGATGCTCGGCATGCCAGACAAGATGGCCAGGACGCGGTCGATCCCGAAGGCGATGCCGCCGTGCGGCGGCGCGCCGTACTGAAAGGCCTCCAGCAGAAAACCGAAACGCTGAGCGATCTCCTCTTCGGGTATCTGGAGGATCTCGAATATCTTGCGTTGCATCCCCTGATCATGGATACGGATCGAGCCGCTGCCGATCTCGCTGCCGTTCAGGACCAGGTCGTAAGAACGGGCGCGCACCTTGGCCAGGTCTCCCGCCGCCATCGCCTCCTCGTCCTGGAGGTGCATGGAGGTGAACGGGTGGTGCTCGCTGTCCCAACGCTTCTCTTCCTCATTATACTTAAAGAGCGGGAAGTCCACCACCCAGACAAAGGCGAACGCCTCCGGGTCCTTCTTGTCCGGCCGCAGGTCGGGCTTGTCACAACCGTGCCGGCGCATCGCCTCCTGGTGCGTCATCCTCGGAAAAGGCGTCTTAATGGTGCTGCCCTTCAGGGCCTTGAGGATCCCCGCGAACAAACGTTCGCTGACGTCGAAGACGTCGTCTTCGGTGACGAAGGACATCTCCATGTCGAGCTGGGTGAACTCGGGCTGACGGTCGGCCCGCAGGTCCTCGTCGCGGAAGCACCTGGCGATCTGATAATACCGGTCGCAGCCCGAGACCATCAGGATCTGTTTGAAGAGCTGCGGGGACTGCGGCAGGGCGAAGAACTTGCCCGGGTTGACGCGCGACGGCACCAGGTAGTCGCGCGCGCCCTCCGGCGTGGACTTGGTCAGGATAGGGGTCTCGATCTCCAGAAAATCTTCGGCGTCCAAAAAAGTCCGGATCGACTGGTACAGCCTGTGGCGCTGCCCGACGAGACCCGCCATCTTCGGCCGGCGCAGGTCCAGATACCGGTAGGGCAGACGCACGTCCTCGGAGAGCTCCTGGTCGTCCTCGATCTCAAAGGGCAACGTCAGGGACGGATTGAGGATTGTGAGCTCCTTCGCGATGACCTCCACCTCTCCCGTCGGGATCTTCGGGTTGACGTTGTTGGGAGGACGTGTGTTGACGAGGCCCTTCAACCGGATGACGAATTCCACGCGCAGCTCATTGGCCTTCTTGTGCGCCTCCGGCGCGTCTTTCGGACTGAACATCACCTGAGTCAAGCCGTAGCGGTCACGGATATCGATGAAGATAAGCTTGCCGTGGTCCCGGCGCCGGTGCACCCAGCCGCACAACACCGCCTCCTTTCCGGCGTCGCCCTTCTTCAAGGCGCCGCACGTATGCGTCCTCAGCATGGTTCGCCTCGCTCGCCTTCCCTCGAATCACCCCGGCTCGCTGTCGTTTATTTTCCCCTGAGCCGGGGTATTCCTTAATGTCGATTAGCTAATTTCGCGACGACATCCGACAGGGCGACCTCATCCTGGGTCCCCTGCGCCATGTCCTTGACGAGGACGACCCCGCGGCTCAACTCGTTATCGCCGATCACGATCGCTGTCTTTGCCTTGAGGCCGTCCGCGCGCCTGAGGCTCGCCTTGAGCGACCCTTCCATGTAATCCATGTCCGCGCTGATCTCCTGCTCCCGCAGCTCCCGGAGGAGCTTAAAGCACGTCTTGGCCGCCGCCTCGCCCAGGGGGATGATATAGACGTCGCCGGCTGCCGCCTCCTGCGGCTCCTTATCCGCGACGCCCAACGCCATCAACAGACGCTCCACGCCCAGGGCAAAGCCCGCAGCCCCGCGGTCCGGCCCGCCGAGCTCTTTGACGAGGTTGTCGTAGCGGCCGCCCGCCGCCACGGCATCCTGCGCGCCCAACTGGTAGTGCGTCACCTCAAAGACCGTCCGGGTGTAATAATCCAGACCGCGGACGAGGAGCGGGTCGATCTGATACGCGACGTCCGCGGCATCCAGCGCCGCGCGCACGCGCTGGAAGTGCTCCCGGCAGGAGACGCAGGCGTGCCCCTGGCCGATATTTTTGGAGAGGAGAAGCTCCCGGCACTGATGGTTCTTGCAGTCCAGGACGCGGAAGATATTCTTTGTCATGCGGGCCTGGCAGTCTTCGCAGAATGATTTTCTGATCGGCAGGAGCGTCTCGCGCAGATCGACCGAGAGGTTCTTCTTGTCCTGCGCGCAGCCGATGGTGTTCAGGCGGATCACAAAATCCCTGACCCCCAGCGCCGTCAAGAGCGTCCGGCAAAGGATGATGACCTCGGCGTCGAGAAACGGATGATAGGAGCCTATGGCCTCGCACCCGATGTGGTGGAACTGGCGCAGCCTTCCCTTCTGGGGCCGCTCCGCGCGGAACATCGGCCCCATGTAAAAGAACTTGGTGACGGTGCTCACGTTGTACATCGTGTTCTCGACGTAGGCGCGCACGATGGAGGCCGTGGCCTCGGGCCTCAGGACGAAGGTGTCGGTCTCTCTCCTAATGAGGAACATCTGCTTCTGGACGATGTCGCTCAGGTCGCCCAGGGAGCGCGCAAAGAGCTTCGCGTCTTCGAAGACCGGGGTACGGATCTCCTGGTAGGCGTACGCGTGGAAGACACGGCGCGCCGCCTCCTCCAGGTCATGCCAGCGACGCGATTGGGCCGCCAGGATATCCTTTGTGCCGCGGGGAGACTTAAATAACATAGACGGACGTTGAGCGGAGTGACTCTTTTTTGTGAGGGGTGAGTGCGCGGTTACTGGATCTTGACAACACCGGATGCCTGGGGCCCCTTGGGTCCCGTGGTCACCTCAAACAAGACCTTGTCGCCTTCTTCCAGATTCTTATATCCATCGCCCTTGATGGCCGAAAAGTGAACGAAGATATCCTGGCCGTCTTCACACTGGATAAATCCGAAGCCCTTAGGGGCCGAAAACCACTTGACGCATCCTCTCATGGGCAAATCTTCCTTACCTATTTAATCTTCTTCTTCATCTCCAGGCCGGCCTTGAAGACAACGACCTTCCTGGCCGGAACAGGCACTACCTGCCCGGTGCGCGGGTTGCGGCCCGTCCGGCTCCGGCGCTCTTTCAGCTTGAAAACACCGAAGTTACGTAACTCGACCTTTTCACCGCGGATGAGACTCAGGACGATGTGATCAAGGGTCTTCTGCACGACCTTCTTGACGTCGATCTGCTTGATCCCCGTCTCGTCAGCGATTTTAAGAACAATGTCTTTCTTGGTCATCGCTTCCACCCCCTTCACGAAAGGTGACGCATGTCTGTGTATTGTTATAAATAATTTATCACTAAAGAGTTACAACGTCAATAAAAATCTTTTCTCGCCCAAAAGCTCTTCGATATCCTGAAAGAGTTCGGGCCGCGGCTGCACGAAGAGCTCGCGCGAGACCAGGACCTTGAGCCGTTCCTTCTGGGGAGAGTCCATGTAGAGGTAGACGGGGGTGTTGCCGGGAGAGGTGGCGAGGCGGTCTTTGAGCGAGACGAGGATATTCTCCTTACACCCGTTCAAATCTATATTTATGGCGGATATCATACGGTAGGACTCGTCGATGGGCGTGATGTTCCCGGCCAGGATCTTCGGCGACTCCTCTCTTAAAGAGAGCCGGCCCTGGATCAGGACGACGGCGCTGACGATGAGGTTGCGGCTTACCTCTTTATAAGTATTTGGAAAGACAAGGACTTCTAACGAACCGGTGAGGTCTTCGACGCGCAGGATGGCCATCTTCTCGCCCTTGGCCCGCGTCACCGTGGGCTTTATCTTGGTGATGAGCGCCACGATGCGCACGTCCTGGTTGTCTCTCTGGCCCACCAGCTCACTGACAGGGCACGTGGAGAAGGGCCGGACCAGGTGCTCGTAACGGGACATCGGGTGGCCGCTGATGTAAAATCCGAGGATATCCTTCTCAAACGCCAGGAGTTGCACCTCCGGCCACTCCTTGATATCCGATACCTTTACGCGAACGCGCTGAAAACCGGCGTCTTCGGCAAAACCGCCGTCAAAAAACGAGAGCTGGCCGCTCGAGCGGTCCCTGTGGGTCTTGGCCGCCTGGTCCAGGCACTCCTGCAGCGTGCTCATCATCTGCGCGCGCCTAAGGCCGAAGGCGTCCATGGCCCCGCACTTGATGAGGCTCTCCACCACCTTGCGGTTGACGAGGCGCAGGTCCACGCGCTCGCAGAAATCCTCCAGCCCCGGGAAGGCGCCGTCGCTGCCGCGCGCCTTGACGATCGAATCGATGGCCCCCTGCCCCACGTTCTTGACCGCCAGGAGGCCGAAGCGGATGGTGCGGCTGTCCTCCACCGTGAACTTCGAAAAGCTCTCGTTGACCGTCGGCGGATGGACGGTGGTGCCCATGCGCTGGCACTCCTTGACGTACTCCACGACCTTGTCCGTGTGCTCTTTTTCGCTGGTCAAGAGGGCCGTCATGAACTCGACGGGATAGTTCGCCTTAAGGTACGCGGTCCGGTAAGAGATCACCGCATAGGCGGCGGAGTGGCTGCGGTTGAAGCCGTAGCCGGAGAAGTATTCGATGAGGTCGAAGATCTTCTTCGCGACGCGCTCGGAGACGCGGTTATCCCTGCATCCGTCGACAAAACGGTGGCGCTGGCGCTCCATCTCCTCCGGGATCTTCTTGGCCATGCCCAGGCGCAGCAAGTCCGCTTGCGCGAGGCTGAAGCCCGCCAGCTCGGAGGCTATCTGCATGACCTGCTCCTGGTACACCATGATGCCGTAGGTGTCCTTGAGGATCTTCTCGAGCTTGGGGTGGTCATAGCTGATGGGCTTGAGGCCGTGCTTTCTCTTGATGAAGTCGTCGAGCATGCCGCTGCCGATCGGCCCCGGCCGGTAGAGCGCCAGGAGCGCGATGATGTCCTCAAAGACCGTCGGCACGAGCTTGCGCAAGAGGTCTCGCATGCCCGCGGATTCCAGCTGAAAGACCCCCATGGTCTGCGCGCTGGCAAAGAGCTCAAAGGTCTTTTTGTCGTCGACGGGGATCGCGTTGATGTCGATGTGGACGTCCCGCGTCCTCTTGATGATCTTGACCGCCTCGTCGATGACGGTGAGCGTGCGCAGACCCAGGAAGTCCATCTTCAGGAGGCCTATCTTCTCGATCGACTTCATCGAGAAGCCCGAGGTGATCTGGTCTTCGTCGATCTTGCACAGCGGCATGTAGTCGCTTAAGGGCCGGTCGCCTATCACGACGCCGGCCGCGTGCACCGAGGCGTGGCGCGAGAGGCCCTCTAAGTCCTTGGCGGTATCGATGAGCTCCTTGACCGTCCGGTCCGTCTCGTAAAGGTGCTTCAACTCGTCGGTCTTGAGCGCGTCTTCCAGCGTGATGCCCAACTCCGCCGGCACGAGCTTGGCGATGCGGTCGACCTCGGCGTAGGGCACGGCCATCACGCGGCCCACGTCGCGGATCACGGCGCGCGCGAGCATCTTCCCGAAGGTGATGATCTGCGCGACGTTCTGTTTGCCGTACTTCTGGTTCACGTAATCGATGACCTCCTGGCGCCGCTCGAAGCAGAAGTCGATGTCGATGTCGGGCAGGCCCACGCGCTCGGGGTTCAAGAACCTCTCAAAGAGCAGCTTGTGCTTTAAAGGGTCCAACTCCGTGATCCCCAAGAGGTAACTCACGAGGCTGCCGGCCGCTGAGCCGCGGCCAGGCCCGACGGGGATCCCCTTGCCCTTGGCGTAGCGGATGAAATCCCAGACGATCAGGAAGTAACTGACAAAGCCCATGTGCCCGATCAGGCCAAGCTCGTGTTCCAGGCGCTCACGGATCTCCTGCGTGACGCGGCCGCCGAAGCGGCACCTGAGGCCCTCTTCGCAGAGCTGTTTCAGGTACTCCTCGGTAGTCGTGCCGCCGGGTGGCTGGAACTGCGGCAGGTGCGGTTTCCCGAACTCCAGGTTCAGGTCGCAGCGGTCGGCGATGGCCAGCGAGTTCGTCACCGCCTCGGGCGCGTATTTGAAGAGGGTCGCCATCTCATGGGCGTTCTTAAAGTAGAACTCGTTCGTCTGGAAGCGCATCCGGTTGGGGTCGTCGAGGGTCGTCTGCGTCTGGATGCACAGGAGCGCCTCGTGGGAGTGGGCGTTCGCCTTTTTGAGGTAGTGCACGTCGTTCGTGGCCAAGAGCGGCAGGTTCAGCTCCTTGGCCACCTTGAGCATGCCCTCGTTGACGACGCGCTGTTCCGGGATGAGGTTCTCCTGGATCTCGAGAAAGAAGTTGCCCTCGCCGAACATCATCCGGAAGTCGTCCGCGGCCTTGATCGCGTCATGGAGGCGGTTGTCGACGAGGCGGCAGGCCAGCTCGCCCTTGAGGCAGGCCGAGGAGCCGATGAGGCCCTTGGCGTGGCGGGCCAGGATCTCCTTGTCGATGCGCGGCCGGTAGTAATAGCCTTCGAGGTAGGCCTGCGAGACGAGCTTGGTGAGGTTGCGGTAACCCTCCTCGTTCTCGACGAGCAGGATGAAGTGGTTGGAGCCGTCTCTTAATCTCTCGCTCTTGTCGAAGCGGCTCTTGGAGGCGATGTACACCTCGCAGCCGATGATAGGGTTGATGCCCCGCCCCTTCGCCTCCTCGTAGAATTCGATGGCGCCGAACATGTTGCCGTGGTCGGTGATGGCCACGGCCGGCATGCCGAAGGCGACGACCTGACTGATGAGCTCTTTGATGCGGCAGGCGCCATCGAGGAGGCTGTACTGGGTGTGGAGGTGCAGGTGGACGAAGTTCGGGGCGTTCATGAGGACCTTCTTGGAGACGTCTATTTACGCACAGCGCCTCCCCCGTGG
>SDBU01004775.1_pt1 | contig 16493 bp, 39 predicted proteins | sample 2277071 | NCBI WGS metagenome assembly SDBU01 (sample SAMN10397929, study PRJNA504765) | marine sediment metagenome | isolation source: marine sediment core GS08_GC12, 126 cmbsf | place: Arctic Ocean: Gakkel Ridge, Loki's castle | collected 2008
CTACAGATTCCTATCAGGATCATTACTTTGTTCATCTTTCTTCCTTAACCTCACCTGCTTTAATATCCCGGCTTTCTTTAGCTTTGCTGTGATTACCCTTACACAGAAATATGTAATGATTGCTATGCTTATCAGAGCAAGACTGTACTTCAACATATTTATTGGCATTTTATTGTTTCACCTCACCCTAACATCCCCTACTGATATTGTTTTAGCTGTACACTCTTCCCAGTACCAGGGTTTACATTCTATTTTAGCATAATGTAAATTACTTTCTTTATCTTCACAATATTCCATATCATTGATATATCTAGCATTTTCAAATCCTAGCTCTTGACATGCAATATCACTTTTGTTCCAATTATGGATTACTATTGTAATTAAAGGTAGCTCAATTACCACCAATATAATTATTGCTTTAATCAACCATTTTTCCATTCTATTATTTCACCTCACCCTAACATCCCCTACAGATATTATATCGGCTGTGCATTTTGTATCTTGGAACCAGCCCTCACATTTAATATCTACAAAATATGCATCATAATTATAGTCTACACAGTAAGCGGCATCCATAATATATTTGTATGATTTCATTCCTATACTCTGGCAGATTTCATCTTGGGTAGGTGTAAAAATTACTTCTTGAATAAATACTAGTAAAAAAAAACTTATTATACTAAATATAAATATACCAAAACCAATAAGTGTTATATGCCAATCATCCACTTTCATCAACCCCCAGATACTCAAATATATTAATACCAGGAGAAGTAACGGGTAGTGTATGCACATTAGAACTAGAGGGTGTTATGTTCTTATGATTCTCCTGGGTTTGCCTCAGAAATGAGTGTGATTGTATTCTGCCTGCTTTGGTATAGCCATTGGCTGTGCCTTTAATGGTGTCTATAGTTAAGTGGCCTTCCTGGCATCTCTGCCTCCTTTGCTCAACTATCTTCTTTAGGTATATAGGTATCATTTGGGTTCTCTTTTTTAGCTTCTTCTGTTATGGTGACTTCTTCTTTTGGGTTGTTTACCTTTTCCTTGAAAACATAATCTAATCTTACCTTACATCTTGGGCAGGACTTGGGTTTGTTTCTTCCAACTTCCAATTCGTTTTCACATTTATAGCAGTTATTCATCATCTATCCTCATTTTGCATTTTGGACATTCTTTAGGATTCTTAACCCTAGGTTTCCAAGTATAACCACAGATATGTTTAAAGTAGTTATCTTCTGATTTCTGTAAGTAAGTCACATGGATAACTTTGTCAAATTTTGTTTTTAGATAATCCAGTCTTGTTTGTAGTTTACTCCCAACTTCAATAGCTATCTTCTTTCCATCTTTCTGTGCTACTACATCAATTATAATAAAACTATTATCCTTGTCAATAGGTACTTCTGTATCAACTTTATACCCTTTACTTTCATATTCCTTTTTTATGTTCTCTTGTATCTTTTCATGCATTCTCATTTTGTCTCTCCTTATGTTCATATGTTGATAGTATACTCCTAGTAGTAACTCATATATAAACCTTTGGTTTAAAGTAGATACTCTAGGATATACATTTGCTTTCCTGCTCAAATAAAGCAATCAAATCTTAAAACCTTTAAACAATTCATTAATACTACTACCACAATAACTAATTATAAATATATACTATTAATGATTCATTGAAATTAAATCTCAATTCATAGTAGATAGGAGGAAATGCTTATTTTCTACAAATCAAAATTTAATTTTACTAATATACTTCTCTGAGAAATAATAGGGCCCTATCTGCCAGAACATTAAGTGGTGCAGCACACCAGCCGCACAGATCAAAGAACTAGATTACTCAACCCAACCAGATAGGCAGATCAATATCTATGTATGGAATCTCCGGTTCTTCTGCCAGCTTGCAATCTTCCATAAGGGATTCATACTTCTCTTTCAGATGTGTATTGCACTGGTTCTCCACATTCTGCAGCACTGCCATAGCATATATAATGAATATAACACTTATAAGCATTATAACGTATAGCACAATTTTCAATACCTTTTCTTTGTTCATGGTTTATTCACCTCAATCATCTAAGCACTTTTGCAAAGTTTTGGTGGTTTTATTTTTATCCCTTCATAACTTTCCTTTCCAAATCTAAAATGATAATAAAAGTCCTTTGCAAGATTATAGTATAATGATATTGAATAAACTAACCATACCATTAATATAATTGGTGTAGCTATTATAGTCCCAATAAAAGTACAAACATCTTTTAATGATTCGGTTTTGGTGTAATGTTTTGTTTCTATGGAATCAATATTATTTTCTTTTTTTAATTCAGTAACCCTTATTTCAAGTAAGTGTATCTTTTCTTTTGTTTCCATCATTTCACCTCAACCCCTGCAGCCCCTTGAGCATATTAACCTTATTGCCCTTGTGCAGCTTAGCATAATCCAGGAGCATATCCAGAGTCCTTATTATCTGTTCAGGCTCTACATGCTCTAGTTCCCTTTCTAGCCTATTCTCATTGTCTATAAGCAATTTAATGTTTACCATAGTTTGTGGTTTCCTCCTTCATTCCCTAAACATTCAACCTAGCCCTACTACAAGCGTTCCTAGAGCTTTGTAGCGAATAGCTCTATAGTCTTAAATAATAAGATAACCTTTTTAAGCAGGGTTGTTTTTTTGCTGTTATATGATGAATGTATATTAGATTGTAAGAGTGTTATAAACCTGGCACATGCTTTGCAGTAATATGCATTCAATGTCCTATTGTATATGTAAAGGTCACAGCATTTGCATCTCTTTGGTTGGGTCATCTCTCATTCAACCTCCGGGCCAGATTATATATCTCATCCATTATCTTCTCTCTCTTTGACTTCCTCTGATTATGGAAGTACATAGCAATCACAAAGGATATGGTTGTTAAGATGAAAGGCAATCCTACTATAACCCCTACAATTAAACTGTAGTTTATCAGCTTGGATTTCATATCATGGTTCTGGTATTGCTCTATTATCTCTGCTCTTGCTGCAGGATCAGATTCAGTTTCCATGTATTGATTGGTTGATACTGTATTGGCATACACACCAACAACATGCCCAAATGTCAGAAAAAGAGTTATTGAAGTAAACAAGAATATTCTAGGTAATGATATGCTCTTGTTAAGGTTGCTTACTATCCAGATTGTTACTATCAATGTTACAATCAGTAAAGGTACTTTGCTTCCGGTAAGAACATAGATTGGATTCACCTCTGCAATCTCAAATATGGGGCTTGTGAAAGCTGTGTAGATGTCTAGGAAGGTTGCTAGTAAAAGTATTCCTATCAGTAGGTAGAATAGGGTGTTTTCTGTAATTATTTGTTTGGGATTCATTTGGTTTTGGTGTAATGTTTTGTTTCTGGAAGGAAAAATGTATCTTCCAGTTATTGATTATAATTCGTGTTTGCTGGATACACATGATTTTAATCGTGTGAGGAAAGCAAACTCACCTCGCATGGTTTAATATTTCTTATCGTTGTGGTATTTATCAAATGACATCACTCTTTTTTCTTGTCACAATTTGATGAACAATATTGTTCTTTTGTTTTTGTCATTTTCAATCAATAGGGGCTATGTTCGATAATGTTTAGCTTCACGATTTAACCGACTCTAATTTCGTTAATGGATTTCGGTTATTTTGTGAAGCGTTAATTAGAGGACTATTCGTGAGGATAGCTTGAGTAAAATTAACCCCCTTTTTAGATTCTTTTAGTAATTCTTCAAACACAAATTGTGAGGGTAATAAACTACTACAGATATATATACTTGAAAAAGGAGGACTTGAATTATTTACTTCTGTTTTTATATAATCTATTCTCTTATTGAAAACCATTATCTCAAAAGGATTATTCTTAAACAGCCCATATCTCTTTTTTGAATCAAATAACCCAGATATATTAATCAACATAGCAAATGGTTTTCCTAACTTAAATAACCTTTCCAAAATAGGTTCTCTTAAACTATAAGGTGGATTTGAAATAATATAATCATAATCATCAGGCTCATACTTAAAAAAATTCTTACCATCAACAATATGTCCCGATATCACATTAAATCCGTTTTCTCTAAAAACTTTAACGTAATTGCTCTCTTCTGTATCGAAAGGACACCATATAGTTTTATTCTCTTTCAAATATTTTAGTATAGGAATTATAGCATATCTCTTTGTATAGTATTCATCCTTTTTATTTACTTTATCCGAAGCAAATTCGTGATTCGTCATTTTTCTCGTAGGGGGTTAATTTTATTTCATTTAATGTTTGAGGTTTCAAGATTTAAAATTGTAATTAATCCGTATGGATTCCGTAAGTAATCCAGCTTTCTTTAGCTGATACCTTTTGATATAATCTCTTAAACTGAACACTTCATCATTATTAAAAAAATAATTGACTATACTTTTATCATATATACTTTTGAAATTATCTTTTATATAGGTAAGTACCTCACTTCTTGCTGGTCTGAAATTGATTACAATAGCCCTATCCATTAGCGATTGCATTCCACTATTTTTCAATCGGCTTATGGCATTTGCAGTCATAATAACTTTTGAAGTAGTCTCAAAGTACTTAGGCAACTTTCTTGTTTCTTCCATCTTCCAAGAGGTATTATATTGGATTATTTTAATCGGGGTTGTCTCGCAAAGTTGTTTCAATAATCCTACCATCTTATCCTTATCGAATAATCCTTCAACATCATCAATCCATATCGGCAATCCTCTTTTATCGTAAGCTTCTGTATACAAACCCAAAACAGTAGTATGAGAATTTACAAAACAAACTTTCTTTCCAAGTATCTTTCTTGTGTTATAGGTCTTACCAATCCCTGCATCTCCCACAATAATTAGGAAATCAAAAGAACCTTTCTTGAACTCCTTAATTACTTTTTTCAATTTTATATAAGTATTTATTTCAATCATTGTTTCCCTTCCTGTTTAATTAATTCTTTAATCATATCTTTTAATATGTTAAATTGTTTTCTTGATAAAATTAACTCTACATTAGATTCTGGAATTCCAATATAACTTGATTTTAAATTATATTGGTTACTAATCCATCCTGTTTTAGTTTTTTTATCATATTCTTTTTTTGTCATTCTTTTTTAATTTATAGTCCTTATCAAAATATTTTTTACACATATAAAATTCCCCCCTAATAACCTTGTAAAACTCTTTTGTATCATATCCCCCATCAGCCCCACCTTGTATATCTTCTTTTAGATTCATTTCCTTAGTTATCTGTTTATTAGTGAGTTTTACCCAATCTTCTTTTATAGTTTTTACTTCGTTTTTTTCTTTCATTTTTTAGTTCGTAGGGGGGACTTTTTTATAAATTCTCCAAAAATAATTATTGGATATTGGCGGTTCTAAAGATTGACCGCAGTATTGTTATGGATTGCGGTCTTTCTTGAAACCGCTATTATCGGCTGTCGCCTCATTTAGTTTATAGTTATTAAAATCAATATTAATTCCCCAAAAAGATATAATAATCTTAATCCCAATAACTAACCTCTCAAAAAAACTAAATGTATCTGTTTTAATTGAAATTCTTTTTGGGTAAATATAAACATTAATTGATTTTTCCATTTTTACCTCGTTGGCGATTGCCGATAATGTTAAGTATCAAGACGTTTTAATGTTCTTGATACATGAATTAGGAGATAGTTTGAGACTATTATTTTTCGTAGTCCCCCAACCGTCTTAAATTATCTTTTATCTTAACATTTGTAAATTTCTTTAGTTCTTTAATTAAGTCATTAATTTTTTCTTTAGGGGGTTCTGGTAAGTTATGCCCTTTACTATCTGCTCCTATGGAAACAAATTGAGGGTTAATATTCTTAATCATCCCTACCAATGGTTCAACATCAAAATCTAAAATAGGTTCAATAGAAACCATTGTATTAAATCTTTCAGATAATTGTTTTAACCTAAAAACCCTTTTAAAAACGTCTGGTGCTTTTGATATGTCATTATATTCCCTATTAGATTCTATTGTAGTTCCTAAAATAACCCTGTATGATTGAAGATAACCCTTAATTTGATTAAATCTTATAGGTCTTTTTGTTTGAAATAGGTATTTATTATCAAAAGTCATACAATATTCTAATACTCTTTTAATCCATTCCGTAGGAACATCACTTGCAAACATATCAGTAGAACTTCCAACAAATATATAATTACCAGAACCCAAATCATCTTTCATACATTTCTCATCAAATCTTAATTTTCCTTGAGGAAATACTTTCATATAACAATAACTACAATCGTGAGGACACTTACCTTTAATCGGATTCCAAGTGTGTGTTACAAATGGATACATATTCCCTTTTTGTTTATTCATCATTTTCTTTTAGTCGGGGGATGTTTTAATAGATGTCCCGAATTTTGTATAATGTTAAGTATCAAGACGTTTTAATGTTCTTGATACATGAATTAGGAGATAGTTTGAGAGTATCATTTTTCGTAGTCCCCCACCGCTTTTAGTAGTTCTTTTATCTTGTTCATATACTTTTCAAGATCAACAAATTCTTTTAGTTTAGGTTTAAGCCTGTTGCTCCAGATTGAATAGTTCTTTTTTTTATCTTTTAATCGTAGCTGTAGCTCGTTGTATTCTGTATTTGTGAATAGCTTACTTTTTGTTTTTGTTAGTTTCATTTGAAATTAAGAGATTTATCTTTTCCTGTTTTCAATGCTATTACTTCAAAATCATCATCGAGTAACCTAAATGTTCCTTTTGGATATTTCTTAACAATTTCCTCTATTTTATTGAATTGTTCTTTAATAATAACAATCTCAATTTCCCATTCTCTTTTTCCTTTATCCTTTATAACCCACCTTTGTAATGTATAAATTAATGGTATTCCCATTTCATCAACTGACTTGTCTTTCTCAAACTCTTCAAAGGTCATATGGTGTTTATCATACAAAGCTAAATAATGGTCAAAGGGAAAGTTTATATCTTTTAATCTCTTGATTTTATCTTTACTTAGTTTACCTTCGTGGTGTAGCTTTGCTTGTTCCATACACCACAAAGCTAAGTGGTGTTCCTTTTCTCTTTCCATTAATTTTATTGCTTTTTGTTTACTCATTTTAAGCTTCTCCTGTACACTTTTCAAGTAAGGTCATTAATCTATTATTTTCTGGAATTGATTTACAATCCATCATTGCCCCTTCTACTGCCTTATAACTATAATCACAACAAGTAGGTGACCACTTCTTGGCACACCTTGCACACATCTTTTGAATTGATTTTGGGTATTTCATTTTGTTTGCCTCTTTGGTAAGGTCTTTGCCTTACCTATACAATAGAGTACATATACTTATATATAAACGTTTTGGTTTTGATACACTATTGTATATATACATTAGAGGATATATACGGTTTCTTTTCGTCGTAAAGGGGGGGACTTTTTTATAAATTCTCCAAAAATAATAATTGGATATATGTTAAGTTTTGTGAAGTTTGAAAGTAAATTATCGTTTATGGATATTTCAAATTTGGGAAAATCCGCAGATTTTCCACAAAACGTGAATTAAATTCTCCTCGTAGGAAAAAAGTTTCCCACCGTCACTCCTCCATTATATTTTTAATAAATCCTAAATATGCTTTTATTCCTTTCTTCCAATTCAATAACATTAAAGACCATATAAGGATATAAAACCAAAAGCTTACTATAATTATTATAGTTGTTCCCATAGGTCTTATTATATAACGTATAAAATCATGATACATTTCTTCTTTTTCTTTCATTTTTTCACACACATCCCATTCCAACAAATATATGTTTCATCTTCATAAAACTCATCATTAGTATCTTTCCAAGTCATAGAAATTCCATATTTACTCTTTGGAATTGCACAGGACTCTAACATTTCTTTAGTTATTTCATGTGTTTCTATTTTTTCCATTTTTTGTAGGTGGGAAACTTTTTAGTTTTGCGAAGCAAAATTGAATTTAATGTTTGAGGTTTCAAGACGTTTTAATGTTCTTGATACATGAATTAGGAGATAGTTTGAGAGTATCATTTTTCGTAGTCCCCCACCGTTGTTTAATCAAAATAACTATCACCATTCCAACAGACTTGACTACAATCATTATATAATTCACTTGGCTTGTCTAATGTATTATAACCATAAATTATCCATTCAGCATATAAACATCCTTCCTCACAATCCCATCTATTTTTTACATGGGTATTATCTGGTGATGTATCTACATCAAATTCAATTCCTAGCAGGATTCCAAGTATTAAGATCATTGGAATTATCCAAATCAAATGTTTTTGATTCATTTAATCTCCCCCTTTGTATAAACATTCTTAAACTTCTCAACAGTAGCATAAACATAAGAACGATTGCATTTCAGTTTCTTTGCTAAATCTTTTGCAGGAACTTTCTCAAAATTAATCAATATCTCTCTATCTAATTTACTAATCTTATAGCATTTGAAAACAACCTTTTCTTTAGCAATAATCTTAATACGCTTTAGTTCTTTTATTTTATCTTCCAATAATTTTTGTTTCATTTTCAGTTAGGTGGGGGACTTTTTTATAAATTCTCCAAAAATAATAATTGGATATATTATGAAATTTAACGATTTAAAATTGTATTTAATCCGTTATAGATTATTTTATTTTGTTAAATTTTTATTATACGACTGTAAATTTCTATTTGTTTTTAGTGGGGGTTTTGGTGATTAATTTATTTTTTAATTCTTGTTTGAACTCATAACAGATACTATTAACATTTCCAAAGCCAGAGTGGTTCATCTTTGATATTTTTGTTTCAATACCATCTACAAGTTTATCAAACACCTCTGACATTATCGTTTCGTTTGTCTCATCATCAGCTAACTTTTTTGCTTCTACTTCTACTTCACTAATAACAGATTTAATTAAATCAGCCTTAGATATATTGTGCATATCAATACTTCCAGCTATATCCCCAAATCTGATAGCCCATCTATCTGAACCAAAAGCTTTCTCAATTTTCCTTATCTCAATATATATGGTCATTTTTCATCTCCGAGAGCCGAAACCCCCCTGTTTATAAATTAAATTTATGTTGTATAAGTGTTTAGTTTTGTTTCGTTCCAAACCAAATAATCGTTATAGATATTTGGAATGGAATAAAATGTTAATTATCGGATAGTAGCCCCGTCGTATTTTATTATATTAATATTAAATTACTTATACATTTATCACAATATCCTTGTGAATATTTTGATTTTGGTTCTCTACCACAAGATTCACATAATCCGTTTCTCCAAATCAAAAATCTTTTTATTAAATTCATTTTTCGTTAGGGAATATTTCCGATAATGTTTAGCACAAATTTAGTAAAAAACTAGATGAGTGCTTTATAAATATTTTTTATTGAATTTTGCGATAATTATCAGCACCCGTTAGGGCGAAAGGTGGCGTAGTATCTTTGTTCTTATTACCTCTAAAACTTCATTTCTAAATTCTTGTCCACCCATAGCCATAGGGAATAAAGTATCTTCATGTTGTTCAGTTAAACAATATACCAATCTTTTATCAATAACATCAAACACTTCTTTCTTTGCTTCTTGATTTTGTTTCTCAATTCTATTTATATAAACCCTTATCCTATCAATCCAATCAGGAGAATGTTTCCTAAGTGTATTCAACATATTATCAATATCTTTGTTTTCCATAGTTAGCCACCTTTCGGTTTTAATTGCTGATAATGTTAAGTTAAAAGATGTTTTTTTCTAACTTAATTTTTAATAAATAAAAAAAATATAGGGAAATGGCAGACATTTCCCTTTTAACGTGAATTAAGCGAGTCAGCTTTGCTGACCTTGAGTATCGGAAACCCCTGTCGTTTTGTATTCATATTTTATTTCACATTTCTCACAAACTTTTACTCCATTCCTTTGTGTAAGGTTATGACCACAAGCAACACAATATTCTGGTTCATTATACTCTTTGAAATCACAAAAATCTATAGGTTGAGGTAGTTTCTCTAATCTATAACCTACTATCTGCCCCATCTTATCAACAGGCTTAAAATGAACTTCCTTATTACATTCAGGACATTTCATATTCATTTCTTGTAGTTCTTCCATTTTTCTTTCGTTAGGGGTTTCCGATATTGATTATAATGTAAAATACAAATTCCCTGATAAGGCTCGTGTGGAGCGAAGCGACCCCGAGAGTTCCCGAAGGGAATTGAATTTTATGATAATTACAGGCAGTTAATCACTATTATTTTTTAGGTTGAACCCCCGTTTTTATTTTAGGTTCGACACAAAAACATTTTGCTAATATCTCACTACAAGCTTCACACTTAAAATTTCTCTCTTCAAAATCAACTATGTTTCTCGAAGCCTGATTACTCATCCATATTTCCATTATCATATCAATATGGTGTTCTTCAAAATGTTGATATAACTTTCCATATAATACTTCACTAGCAGATTCATTTTTTATTTTGAAACTCTTATAATTATGTCCTTTACTAATACTATTCCAATCGCATAAAAAACAAAATGCAATTAATTTTTTATTTTCCGTGGGGTTCAACATTTTTATATTTTTGATTTATTGCCTGTAATGTTTGAGGTTTCAAGATTTAAAATTGTAATTAATCCGTATGGATTATTTTATTTCTTGAAGCCGATATTATACGATAGTTCGGGACTATTTCTTTTCGTCAGCCCCCGACTTTTTATCTTTCCACACACCTATCTTCTTTGCATAAGCTTTTATTAATTTGGTGTGTACTACTTCTAATTTCCTCAACTTCTTCTTTAGTGAAACTGAATCATCATATTTATCCTTATACATATTTCTCTCTTTAATTGTAATTTTAAGTTGGTTTTCTAAGGAATCTATTTCCCTATTTTGTTTCTTGCAATATTCCTCGTTTACTGCTAATAATTTCCTTAATGCTTCTTTCCTCATTTGTTTCATTTTTGTTACCTCGTTAGTCGGGGGCTGTTTTTATAGATGTCCCGAATTTTGTATAATGATAATTACAGGCAGTTAATCTGTATCTTTCTTTTGTTGGGCTTCGGCTTCACAATCTGAATCATGTTTTTGTTCATTTATATCTTTGGTCATTTGTTCTTTATCTCTTTCTGATAACTCCCCATATACATCTGTCCTATAAGGATTATCTCTTTCGTTAATATACCAACATTTTGTACATCCCATTTTTTTCTCCGAGCCGAAGCCCAATTTTATATATTTGATTTATTGCCTGTAATGTTTAGCACAAATTTAGTAAAAAACTAGATAAGTGCTTTATAAATATTTTTTATTGAATTTTGCGGTAATTATGAGACAAAATCCTCAGGGGATTTTGCTTGAGTTGAATTTGAGGATTTTATACCTGCAATAATTGTTATAATAAAAAATATTATAGTCATCATAAGTATCTTGGTAAAAAATGTACTATCTGTTTCAGGAGTAATCCAACCTATTTTATTACCTATCCATAAAAATCCAAATGATGTGGTTATTCCTGCACATGACCAATATAAATTTTTTGCCTCAAACATTTCTTTTAATTTTCCCATTTTTAATCCTCAAATTCAATTTCTCATAAGTTACTATAAAACGCAATACGTTTTATAGTAACCTAGCAGACACTTGCTATAGCTTCATAATCCATATTTACACACTGCAAGTAAATTTCTGTCGTTCTCAAACTGTTATGCCCTAATAATTCTTTTATTCTTTTTATATCAACACCATTATTAAGTAGATTGATTGCGAAAGAATGTCTTAGGCTATGGCAAGTAAACTCTTTAGTAAGTCCAGAATCTTTTACAGCTTTGTTTAATCTCTCCTGAAAACTTCTTTCTGAAATGTGACCTCTATAAGTTTTGAATAAATATGAATCATCTGGTAAAGTTTCTAAGTAAAGTTCCAATAATCTTATTTGAGGTTGAGGGGTAATTGTATATCTATCCTTCCCCCCTTTTCCTTCTTTTATAAAAATCTTAAAGCTATCTAAGTAAATATTATGTTTCTTGATCCTGCATGTTTCATAAACTCTCATTTCAGAATGATACATTAAAATAAATCCTAGCTTATGTTTTATGTTTGGTATTACTGAAAGGAACTTATCAAATTCTTCTCTGCTTACATAGGTCGGTAAGGATTTATCAACCTTTGCTTTTTTGAATTTCAAGTTATAACTTAAATATCTTTTAGTGTAAAAGTTCATAATTACCCAATAATTATTATATGTTCTAGGGCTAAGATTTAATTTGATAAAAAGGGTTTCTAATTGCTGTTCTGTAAAATCTTCATCTATGTTTTTCAATACCTTTTCTATAATAGAACAGTAACTTCTTATAGATGTGTTTTTAAATCCCTTGCTCTTTAGGAATTGCTGGATTTCAATTATTTTATTTTTTATCTGCTGCATCTTTATCCCAATCATATCTTTCTGAAAACTGAAAGTATCTTTTGCATTTTGGACATTCTTGTGGTTTTTCTACTCTAGAAGTCCATTGGTGATTACAATTATAGCAATGGTAACGATTACCCTGAACTTTTACATATGGTATTATTATAACCTCATCAAAAATCTTTTTTAATGGTTCAATATTTTTGTTCACTCCACCACATTCTATTGCAACCTTATTACTTTTAGTTATACCTACAACATCTATCCGTTGAAATCTTCCATTACCTAAATTAACTTCATATTCCGTATGAATTTCCTTATTTTTAAATCCCTTTTTTCTTAGAAGGTCTTTACCTTTTTCTATTAATTTTATATGTTTTATTAACATGTTATATCATTGAGGATATAGTAAGTATTTAATACTTTCGTTTTCAGAAATAATTATTTTGATAAATATTCTTATAGTAATAATTCAAGAGTTTTTTATTCCTCAAGGTCTAGGCAGCTTCTCAATAACACTGCTCATGCCCTTCAAGACATTGCAGTTATTCTGATACTCTTCTTTCTTCCCTTCCTGCAGAAGCTTCTTATTTACATTATGCAAATTGTCTCGTCTCCTGATTATATTCCTATAGATTTTCTTGTACTCGTTTTGTGGTATTATCATTTTTTCTTTTTAAGTTCTTCTTCTATTATTTGTTTGGTTTCCAGTATCAGTGCCTGGCTAAACCTTACAACTTCCGGAACAGTTATTGGTCCTGAGTTATTATCGTTTTGTCTCCAATTTAGAAACTTCTGGCCCATTTCTTTGTTCCATTGTTTCTGTTCCTGTTGTATTGTTTCCTGTTGGCTCATCTTTAATCTCCTGAGGCATCCACCTCATCATATATAAATTGCAGAAGGAATAAAGCACTCTTACAAATGCTTTAGACATTCCAGTAAAAGGAAGTATTCCTAAAATAATAAGTATGACTGCTAAGTATATGCTAGCTATGAACCTTGCTATCCATTCTATGAAGAACACTATAATCTTTGTGAACCAGTTCAATCTGGTTCTGTCCAGTGGTTCCCTTTCAAATATTTGTAATGGGTTCATAGTTTAGCTCTTCTCTCCATTTCTTCTGCCTTATGTTCTTTACAATAAAAGTCCTTTGCATCATGCGGGTTAGGTATTAAAAACAAAGGTTTGTCTTTTGCTTTATAAGTTCTACATTCTGTATGTTTATGTGGTGGGCATTTGTTTGCATCCATTTTTTATCAATCCTCCAAATTTTTCATCTCCTAGCTCTCCTGAAAAACATATCCCTTACCTTCTTAACCAGCTTAGAGGAAGGAATGTTTATTATCAGCTTTAGTATTCCACCTTCCTTAACTCTGGATTCATAAATCCTTTTATCTCCATGCCTTTCTGTCTTAACAGGGTTAGAATCCTGTTTGGTGTCTGAGCATTGTTTTGGCAACTTTTCCTTCATCATCCTTAAAATACCTCTCTGTAGTTTCAAATCTTTCATGTCTTAATGCTCTTTTGACATCATAGATATTAAAGAGTTCTTTTCCTTCATCATCTTTCATATCTATTAATGCCTGTGCAAAACTCCTTCTCCAGTCATGGGTTGATATATTCAAGTCGCAGTTCTTTGCAGCCTGCTTAACACTGTCATAATACCTCTTGTAATATGTCTCTGTTTTTCTCCTCAAATCCTCATCTGAAAGCTCAACATCTTCAAGCTTTAGGAATAGGTAAACCCCTTTCCTTATGAGCAGCAGCTGCAGGTCTATCATGAGATTGTCTGTTAGGTATATAGGATTTACTTTGTCTCCCTTGCCTACTATGTTTATCCGTATTCGCTTGTATTCTTTCTCATGAACCATATTTGATTTCTTTATTGAAATAACCTCACTTGCTCTTGCACCTGTGAAATATTGTATCTTTGCAATCAGCTTATGTTCTGAGTTGGACATGGAGTTGATTATATCTGTTGACTGTGCTTTTGTGAGGAAGTTCTTTTTCTTTGCTACCGGCCTTGCTTTTGCTTTTACAAGCTCTGTATAAATCTTAGGCCAGTTTCTCCACCTGAATTTTATGTAATACCTTAAAGCCGCCTGCACTACTGATGCCTGTCTTTTTTGGCATTTATATGCTATGAATTCATTAAGCTGCTCTACTGTAGGATCAATGCCATATTTATTTGTAAGCTCTATTATCAGCTTTAGATATACTCTTACCGAACTATACATAAGCTGAGGATTGTTTTTCAGGTTCCTTTCAAAATTATTCAGCACGTCATATTTCATTTTTTGACTGGTAGATAATTATTTTTACTTGCTTTCCTATCAGGTGTTTTAAGAATGAAGACTTTATTGTTATCATTCCAATCTGCCTTCCTAAGTCATTTTTAATGTGATAGCTAGCAACTGCTTTCTCTACCTTCGCAGTTCTTTTCAGTACCTTATGTCTTTTTGTCCTCTGTCCCCTTTTTAGGTTGTTCTGTGCCATTTTTCTTTAAATCACTCTTCTGGAATAATTTAAGTATTTCATCTATTCCCTTGGGGTCAAACTTCCCGAACCTGAACCAATACTTCAAGTTTTGCAAACCCCTGTGCATCATGTGCCTCCATTGCTTTGAGTTCTGTATAAGCCATTCTGTTTGTTCTTGTGTTGCTTCGGGGTTTCTTTTTAGAGTTAATGCTATTATTTCCCCTTCCTTTACACATTTTTCTATTGCATCTCTCAGGTTTTTATTTATCTCTGTATCGTATGCCTCAGAGGTTTCAAAATAGAAAGTCAGCAGAGCATAGTGGTAATTGATTGCATGCTGTATTGTGGGTGGTATTGCATTGTTGGCTTCCATCTCAGCAATACCAATAATTTTGGATAGGTTTGCAATCCTCATATTAGTCAATGCCGAGCTGTGGCTTTCTATTTCCTGCCTTCCTATTTCTCCCATATTATCCCATCAATTCCTGTGCTGGTGTTGCTTCAACAATCCTTTCTATAACTGTCTGTGTTTCTATAACACTAGCATCTCCTGTCATGACAAATTTAGACACAATCATAGCAGCCAGTGCAGCACCCATCAAGACCATAACAAACATTATAACTGTCTGAGGTGTTAGCTTATTGAACATAGCCTGCTTTAACCCTATCATGTGCTGTATCTTGCTTTCCACCAATGCAGGGGTTATGTTGAATGGAAACATATAAGCCAGGTTATGCAGCTGTATAGTTTTGTAGGGAGTTATCTGTTCACTAAGTGCATATCCATCCTTGTCTTTAAGCGCACCTTCTTTTGTTGCTTTCCATGTTTTTTTAGTGTCATCAAATTCTAATCCTACTAACTTAGCCAAATCCTCTATGTTTGTAATCTTTGTTCCTTTTTCTCTAAGCTGTTCTACTATCGTTGCATATTCTAATGGAAGTGTAGCTGCAAACTCTCCGAAAGCAAAATAGAATGGTGTCTTGCTTTTCAACTCTATTGTATGGCTGTTCTCTGTTATAATAAAAGGCCCTACCTTTGGCACGTCAGCTATTCCCTGGAACTTAGTCTTAGCAATCAAGAACTGCCCCATCTGCCCCCTGTTTACAGTATAGATTAATGAGCCTCTTGTGAACTTGGCTTTTAAGAATACTATTGCCGGAGTCATAAATCCTACCAGAACTAATATTAATATCAATATTGCGGCTATATAGAAAATAGCAATAAAAATATAATATTGGTTGTTTGTTATAATTAAACATTTGCCTGCTGTTAAGCATGCGTTTCCATCTAATCCCAATTTATCTCACCTCGTTTTTAAAATATTGACCTTAACTTAGCCATCATATTACTGGACTTCTGTTGCCCTGATACTGCCTGTGTATTGATAGATTGTGCTATCTGTGTAACCTGGAGAGTTCTTTCATTTATCTTGCCTTGATTGGTTCCTATAGCTCTCTTAGCCTGTATGAAAAAGTATAGTTGTGTCTGGTCCATCTGGTGTGAGTGTTCAAAAGTGAGCTTGTGTGCTGGCTGAGACATCAATGTATCCATCCTTAAAACATTATTGAATAGGTCTATTATTGGCAAATCCTTTTCCTCTAAGAAAGT
>SDBU01004776.1_pt1 | contig 16489 bp, 12 predicted proteins | sample 2277071 | NCBI WGS metagenome assembly SDBU01 (sample SAMN10397929, study PRJNA504765) | marine sediment metagenome | isolation source: marine sediment core GS08_GC12, 126 cmbsf | place: Arctic Ocean: Gakkel Ridge, Loki's castle | collected 2008
TTAAAAAGCCGCCGGGTAATATCGAGCGAGGCGGACTTGTCCCCTTGATGTCCATTGTTCTTTAAAAAAAGAGTGGGATCATGCAGCAATTTGTTTACAATGGCGTTTGTCATTCTGTTGATGGCCTTATAATCATTATCTGACAGATGAGTTAAAGATTTCAAGGTTTTATTGACCTCCGCTTTGGCAATGGCATCAACTTTTTGCCTTAAAGCAACAATAGTCGGCACCACAGCGAGGCTGTCAAACCATTGCCGGAAATTGATGACGGCTTCATCCACAATGCGCTCTCCTTTCATGGCTTCTTTATTGCGCTGGTCAAGGTTTTCTTCTACAATGCCTTTTAAATCATCGATATCATAGACATAAGTGTTGGGCAGCCGGTTTATCTGCGGGTCAATATCCCTGGGGACCGCAATATCTATAAAGAAAATGGGACGATTACGTCTGCTGCCCATAATATCCTTAACCTGGTTGCGTGTAATTACAAAACCAGGTGCTCCCGTTGAGCTGATGATTACATCTGCCTGCTGCAAATAGTTGGAGATTTCTTCAAACCGGATGGCGCTGCCATTGAACTTGCCCGCAAGCGCAACTCCGCGCTCAAAAGTCCGGTTGGCAACAAAAATACTGCCTACTTTGTTGCGCAGGAGGTGTTCAACCGCAAGTTCAGCCATTTCGCCGGCACCGATGAGGAGCACTTTTTTGCCCTCAAGCGTATCGAATATTTTACGTCCAAGCTCAATGGCCGCATAGCTTATGGAGACGGCGTGATCCCCGATCCCGGTCTCAGTCCGCACGCGCTTGGCTACGGAAAAAGCTCGGGGTAATAAGCGGTTCAGAATTATTCCGGGCGTTTTCTTAAAAGTAGCAGTTTGATACGCTTCCTTTATCTGTCCCAGAATCTGGGGTTCTCCAACCATCATCGAATCGAGGCTGGAAGCAACCCTGAAAACGTGACGCACGGCTTCGTCACCTGCGTGGATATAAAAGCTTTCTTCAAAGATGGTAACAGGGACTTGTTTGAACTTTGAAATAAATCTTTTGACCGCTTCGACAGCATTGGTTTTGTTTTTGGTTACCAATAAAACTTCGACACGGTTGCAGGTGGAAAAAAGCAGAACCTCGCTGATATCAGGACTTTCTTGCAGCATTCCCAGCGCTTCGGCGGTCTCATCGGATGAGAACGCAATGCACTCCCTTAGTTCTATTGGGGCTGTATTATGATTCAATCCTAATAATAATATATCGAGCATAGCTGCATTCCAAATTTAAAACTTGGTGAATTCACCATGATGTCCCGTTAATAGAAAGTTAACGCCCAAAAAAGTAAATAAAAGGGCTGCAAATCCAATAATGGACATAATGGCCGCTTTGCGCCCGCGCCACCCCACACTAATGCGCCCATGGAGCAGGGCTGCATATATAAGCCAGGTTATACCGGACCATATTTCCTTGGAGTCCCAGCTCCAAAATCGGCCCCAAATTGATTTGGCATATACGAGCCCGGTAATAAGGCCAATGGTGAGCATGGTAAAACCTACTATTATACAAGCATATCCAGTGTTATCAATAAGTTCCAGCGAAGGTATCCGTTTGAAGAAAAAACCGTGGATTTTATTCTTTATGGCGTGCTCCTGGACAAGATACAAGAGACCAACCCCACAGGCCAGAGCTAAAGCTGCTTCGCCTACAAACACTGCCATAATATGAAGAATAAGCCAGAAGCTGTTAAAAATATTGGTTGTCTGTAAGGGCGCATCCGGCAGCAGGGAGGCAATAATGACAATAACGGTTGCTAAAGGGGCGGCGTATATACCCAGAATCTTCAGGTTGAACTTATATTGGAACAAAAGAAAAACGCCCGCAATAGCCCACCCGGCGATCAAGAGGGTTCCGCGAAGATTGTGAACCGGTATATGCCCGGATATTACGGTCCCGTACCCGACAGCCGCTGTATGACACAAAAAACCCGCTATCAGCAGATAGTATCCTGCCCGATACAGACGATCCTTCTGCCAGAAAAGATAGGCAAAGTATCCCGCCGTACTCGTCATGTAAAAAAGAATGGTAATAAAAATCAAAAGTTTCATTTATTTAGCTGAACCTCAACCCTATTTGTCTTTACGTTTAGCGGGGTCGTGGAAATATTTAATTCTCAGCAGTGCCTCCGGACCATGGCAGTCGGTACACAGTACACTTAAAGCTTGAGATCTGAGAAAACTATTGGTTGCATTGCCTTTAACATTAATCCCTTGGCCCTTGGCAGGTATTCTTGAATACCACTGATGGGCATTATGGCATGAAGGACACGAAATATCTCCTACGGTAATCAGTTCTCCTGATGTTTGATGAAAAATTGGGAAGAAATCGGGCCTTTCTTTATTGTCCCGCCCAACATTAATGATAAGTTTATCCTCAGGATGAGAGGAGATTTCAGGTATTTTATTCTTGGCCGAGCCATCTTTCCGATGGCAGGAATTGCACATCTTTTCCATTGGGCTGCTGCCGGCGCCAAAATCCCGGGCCCAGAGCACAATTTGGTTTTTACTGTTATGGACAAGATGGCAGACGCCGCACACTCCTGATTCAGCAGGGGACTGGTCGCTGATATTTTTTGAAAAAGGCGCTGTTATCCTGAGGTCATGGTCGGTTTTCGCAAGATAAGCTTTATCGGGATGGCAGTTTTCGCAAAGTTTGGGGGAAGGTGAATTTTCCAGTCTTAAAAAGCTGTTTTGCGAGTTTCCCTCAGTATCATAATGGTCTCCGGCAAAGGTTTTCAAGGGGTCCCGGCGATGCGGATCATGGCATGTGCGGCATGTCATGACACCGTTTTTGGAAATTTTGCCGTTATTTTCAAAAAGCGGCAGGGTAGTGTTGAGACCTTTATCAAAAGGCGAGATGTTTATACGATGAGAATAGTTTCTGATGGCTTTTTCCCCGGCGATGCCCTTTTCGCTATGGCAGCTCAGGCACAAATCTTGCGGAACACCACCATCTTGCATAACTATTTCTCTGGCCCACAGAAAACCTTTGTGTCCACCGTGAACAGAATGGCAGTTTCCACAAAGCCCTGCTTCTGCAGGTATTTGATTTAAGATATTTTTGCTTTCAGGCCTGACCTTGGCAAGGTCGTGTTTGGTGCGAGCAATGGAAAATTTACTGCGGTGGCATTCAGCGCATATATCCGGTGCTTGTTCTCTTAAGAAATACGTTGTTTTATATCCTTTAGCACTTTTCTGCGCTATTCCTTTGATTGAATCCGCCCCTGATCCGTGCGGATTATGGCAGGTGGCGCAGGTCATTTGGCCGTTTTTGTCCTGAAGCCCTAATTTGTTAAAAAGCGGAAGTCTTAATTTACTCTTCTTAACATCTGTTACTTTTAAAACCCTATCTTTTTCTTTTTTGTTAAAGGGGCTTACCATCAAAGGATGGGTTTTAGCGGATAGATTGACCTTTTCAGAGATTTTCCCCAGACCGTGACAGCTCAGACAGAGACGGGTGGTATAATCTTTTTTCCCGGAAAGCGTTCTAGCGGCCTGATGCGGCAGGTGGCAGGCCGAACATACCCCGGCTTGGGCCGCTGTTTGCCCTTGCAGGTTCTTTTCCAAGGGTGCTGAATGCATCAGGTTATGCTTTGTGTCTGCCAGGTATTTTTTGTCAGAATGACAGGTCAGGCACAAGGTAGATTTTTTGTCTTTTTTAATTAATAACAGCTGCCGTTCTATTTTGTTGTTATGTACTTTGTGGCATGTCTGGCAGGTAATGACGCCTTTGTAGCCTAATTTTGCGCCTTTCTTAATAAGGCCTGGGGGTATTTTTGCTTTTCTTGGAAATACATTGATAACGTGAGTCGGGTTTTTTTTGCCTGCGGGTGTAAAAATGTTTTTATCAGTGTGACAGTCAAGACAGAGGGCGGAATCGCCGGGGCTGTCGATTAAAAAACCCGCATACGGCGAACCGTGAGCCGTATGACAAGTCTCACAAACAACCTGGTTCTTTCCCTGCCCGGTAACAGCACCAAGGGAAATAAGTTTTCGGGGGATCTTTTTTTGAACGCTGCCCATAGGGTGATGCCCGGCTTCAAGGCCCCCATCCATATCATCATGGCACATGCGGCACATGGCAGAATCTTTGTTGGAGGTTCGCATGAAGATTGTCGTTTTCTTGCCCTTGCCGCTGGGAACCCCATGGGCCGTGTGGCAGGTGGAACATTGCATCTTGCCGTCTTCATCCAGCGGAAATATTTTAGGAATCTTCATGTTGGCGGGTGGCGGCATATCTGTCTTGTGGCCGGATTCATTGTTCATCCTTACCCTGGAATCTTTTACGCTGCCGTCATGGCAGGAAAAACACATTTCAGGCGTCGCCACAACCTTTTCCCAATGATACTCCACCAGGTCCGAGCCTTTGCCGTCAACAAAAAAGGTGTCTATCCAGCGATAATGACAGATGGCACACCCTTTAGCTGAATTAGGATTTTTGGGCGTTTTGACACCTGCAAAAGAGATATTCGGTAAAAGCAGCAAAACCGAAAAGATTGTAAATATATTCAGATAAACGAACTTTTTCATTGGATCTGCTCAAGTGTTATGCCACGAAGACACCAAGACAATCAAGAGTGAGCAGTCATCAGTGTGAAGTGATCAGTAAGGAAAACTGATTACTGATAACCGGTCACTGATCACTGACATTTGTGCCTTTGTGTCTTGGTGGCGGAATAATTACTAATCTCCTTTGGTCTCTCCTTCGATGTGATATACGCTGACTTTGTTGGCAAACATCTCGACCACATATAGTCGGTTATTTTTGTCTATGAAGATACCGGTTGGGGTCTGAAATTTTTTAACCGCGTTTTTGGCCGGGTCACCCACTACGGCGTAAAACTCGTGGTTGGAGTCGAAGACCTGAATCACCCCCGTATAACTGTCGCTGACAAATACGCGGCTGTCTTTATCAATAGCCACGCCCTTGGGCCTGAAAAATTCTCCTTTTTCAACTCCCCAACCGCCGATGAAGGCTACAAATAGCCCGTCAGGATTTAGAACTTGAACTCTGGTATTAATGACATCGACAATATAAAGATACTTTTTTTTATTTAATGATATCAAAAATGGATATCGAAAAGCCCGTTTATCCGTACCGGGCGATCCGTAGGTGTCAATCAACGTCAGGGTCGCAAGATCGTAGACCAGGATGCGGTGGTTGTCATTATCTACGATGTAACATCTGTTGCGGGAGTCATCCACGGCAACGTCGGTAGGATCTGAAGGATTGTTATCTTTTGAAGGTATTTTTATCTCGGCCATATAGCTTCCGTCGGGTTTAAAAATCTGAACCCGGTGATTTCCGGAGTCAGCGATATACACCTTGCCGGAACCGTCGATGTCGATCCCCAGCGGAAATCTAAACTTGCCGTTTCCGGAACCTTTTGCTCCAAAGGAAGATACAAATTGTCCCTTTTGATCGAAGATCCTGATTTTATTGTTGACGCCATCGACTACATATATCTGTCCATCCTTTGATACCGCGACATCACTGGGAGTGTTGAGCTTATCGGTGATATTAAAAAGGTGTTTTAGATTGGCAAGCCTTACTCCCAAGGCCGGCGTTGCCAATATTAATAATATTAATGCTGTCAAGAAGAAATAATAGAGAAAATGTGAACATATCGCCCCATCAAATTGATTTATTTTTAATCGATTTCTTTGCAAGTAAAATAGATTTTCCAAAGTCATAATTGGTGTTTATGAAATCAATTCCCAAATAGATTTGGGAAGTAAAAAGTTTTGTATTTCGTCACCAATCCTTTAATATTTGTGTATATCAGGTCTTTGGTCTTTTTTTCATCAAATCCAAGTTTATTAAAATCCAGAATACCGTTGGCAGAATGGCACTCATTGCAGGCCACGCTGATTTCTTTTTTTTCAATATCCTTGTGGAAAAATGTCAGTTCTTTCTCTTTCTCGTCCGGTTTCAAGTTTTTTTCTTTGCGAACGTAAGCTTTGGCTTTGGCGGTATCCCAAGTGTTTGTCAGCGAGCGGTTTTTCCCATTTTGCGGCGCGAAAGCGGTTATTCTGGAGATAAAATGTTTGGATTTGCGGGCTTTCTTTGTTTGCGGATTATAGAATGTTCCAAATGGCGCCCCGCTGAACTCAGCACTTTCAGAGCTTTCCCATTCATAAGACAGATTATTAAATTTGCTTCTGTTGATATGACAGACCTCACAGAACATAAACCCGGCATGCAGGTTAAGAAAACCCCTTACTAGATTATTGTTACTGTGCGGATATAATGGATGACAGATCCGGCATGATGATTCATCCTGCAAACTGACAAGGAAAGACTGCTCCTGCTTGTGGAAAGCGCCTATAGGATAGTTCGCCGGTAAAATCTTGGCATCATCGCCTTGATGACATTTGGTGCGGCAGTCGACTTTGGTCTCGCCGGTGTGGGGGACCTTGACGACGGTCACATGGCAGCTGTTGCAGCGAAATTTGCCGTGTGAAGATTTGAAATACTTTTCTTCATCAATATGAAGTACTTTAAACCCGCCTGTTTTTTCAAGCCTTACAAGTCCGGGGTACTGATGGCAGGTGAGGCAGCCGCCTTCGTCCAGGGCAAAGCTTCTGGTGGCAAGAGAAATATAAGAACATAAAATGATCAGTAAAATTGAAAGATGATATTTTTTCATTTTTTAAGATAAAAAGAGACAAGTCCCTTTTTAAAGACAAGTATTATTTTTTCAATTAAAGGCTTTTTCAGCGCCGAAATCAATTTCAGAAGGGAGGTAAAACGTCTTATATTTCTCGATCAAGCCCACGACTTCGGTGGAATTCAAATGATTAACCCGCTTAAGGGGAAATCCCAGTTCTATAAAATTTAGGTATCCGTCTTTTTGGTGGCAATCAGAACAGAATACCGGTTTTGTAGAAATGTGTTCATGGAGCTTTATTTTAGCCTGAGCAGACTGGTCAGGATTAAATTTATCCTTAATTTTTAAATACTGCCGCGCGGCCTTTTCATCCACCGGCCGGAAAATCTTTTTTTGGTCTTGGGGGCCAATCTGTATCGGAAAAATTTTTGCCGGATATTTACCATATTCGCCCTGGACTTTATTGACGATTTCTCCGGTCTCACGATCAACCCATGAGAAAATAATATCTTTTGTCCCGGGTTCTTGGCGGGCATGACATACCGCACAGGCGATAAAACCGGTATGAAAATTCAGTAGCGCCCGCACTTTTTTTTCTTTACTGTGGGGATAAGTTCCATGACACGTCAGACAAAGAGGCGCCATCGATTCCTGTTGGGAAATATACTCATCAATCATATGAAAATGACCAGGGGATATCAGCTCTCGTGACCTTAAAATTGCACTGAAGACATCTAGCTCTTCTGCGGGCTTGAGCATCGGAGCAAATCGGGCGGCACTCAGTTTGAAAACATCAAGTTTGGGGAAATAGAGCAATTGCAGCAGCCAGACGGCAAACAAAATAAACGGTAGAAGATAAACAGCTTTGATAAGAAAAACAGGAAGCTTTGTTATTTTATTTACAACTTTTTTCATAGACGTCCTGGCGGAATCTTAAGGGTTAGGATTATTTTAAAAGTTTTATAAATGATGAATTCGTAAAAAGTCGAATCCATCATTTTTTAATATAAATTTTCTTTAGTTCCGGATCATCCATAATTTTTTTATAATGAAAAGGAAACTCTTCTTTCATCTCTTCTTCATCGATTACACCTGTAAGCCACATGTTATCTATCGGAAATTTGTGAGGCCTTAGATGAACTTCATATAAATGCCATACCATAATCGCCAAACAGGCCAGGACTGCTTCCATCCCGTGGACAAGGGTAGCAAGATCCAGAATAAATTTGCTCCAAAAAGATTCTGTCCACATAAGCAGACCGGTTATTGACATTAATGCGGTGCCGGCAAACAGGGCCAGATATTCCAGTTTATGCTTATAGCAAAATCGATCGAATTCAGGGGGCCCATTTCTTAAACCTAGATAATAGCGAATATTCAGGATCATATCGGTTAGGTCCCTGAGCCTAGGCAGCATGTCAACCAGCCAGCGACGGCCATTCGCGGTAAAGATAAGATAATAATTATGATATATGCTGGTCAGTATCAGTATGACGCCGGCGGTACGATGCAGAATGCTCCGGTAATAAAAGATCGTCTGGCCGGCTTTGCCAAGCTTATCGACTATCTCTTCCGGGATTTTGACCATAAACCCGGTAATTACGAGCACAATAAAACAGACTACAAAAATCCCATGTTGAACTCTTTCGGAAAAATTTAAACGGATAAAATACAGTTTGTCATCAGCGGATTCAAATCCGATACCGCCTGCAACCGCTTCAACAGCTATATCTTTATTCCCCATGTTAACACCTTTTCAAAATGATGCGTCAATCAGTGATGTCTTTTCTTGGTTCGGATATAATCGAGCAATTGATGTAAACACATTGAACCTACCACGACGGCTATCAATACCTGATAAAATAACCTGACTATTCTTAATATAGTATAATGAAATATATCTTCCTCCGAAATATCTGCTTTAGCCCGATCCGCTATAAGCGATATATATTGAGTTTGATCTTTAAGGGCATTCTGTTGGGCTGCAATGCGGGCTTTAATTCCATATGCATGCACTCTGCCGCTGGCAAATTCGAGTGTGGCATCGGGATGACATGTTTGCTGGCCGCCCTGATTACTACAGGTCTTGACCCTGTTGGCCATGTTAACAGGTGAAGTCGGATCTGTTTTGGGACGAATAAAATGAGTGGAATAACCTCTCGGGACATGGCAACTAATACAATCAGGAGCGCCTTCAACCCCATATTTTACTTGGGACCAATGAAAAGTGTCTTTATAGGTTTCAATGCTCTCGAGGCCATGACGGGCCATTTTTTTTTGATCTTCATGACAGCTTGTGCATAGGGCTACAATTGCCAGCTGGCTCCTTCTGCGGGCCATGCGGTGGGTGAAATGAGCATAAAACCTTTGGGTCCATAGTATCTCTGTATGGCACCCCCGGCATCTGGCCATGGTTTCGTTGGATAAGGCTGCGCTTTTACCCCACTTTCCCGAGTAAGGGTTATACATGCGATTATTATGACAATATTTGCAGGTGGGCAAATCTTCGGGGAAAGGCTTCGGGTTTTCTGCGGTTCCCTTGCCGTGAACGCCGGCCTCATATTTCTTAATCATATTGATATGTGAAAATTCTTTACTGGTGGATGGCTCTTCTATATGGCATTTTTGGGAGCAATCAACTTTTTTGATGTCAGTATGGGGGATTTCATCGAGTCCGACATGGCAGCTTTTGCATCTCAATTTGGAATGAACAGAATTGGCAAACATATTTTCATTAACATAGAATATCCGCTTGCCGGTTTTGTCATACCGCCCCATCATGGGATATCTGTGGCAATAGAGGCAATTCTCCGTGTCAGGAATCGCTTGAGTTCTTGCCCGGACAAAACCGGGGAACAGGGTCATGAAAAATGCAGATAAAACAAAAATTATTATTATCATATAGTTGTTGGCCGACACGGATGAGATTCCTCTTAATTGTATCGATTTTAGTTATGGTCTGATTTCAGTCTACTGATAGAGACGCAATTACCATACCAAAAGATATCCAATTTGGATTAATTATAAAGATCCCTTTAATAATTTGTTATTACAGAGAATATTTGGTTGAGTGTGTTTGCTGCAGCGATATCGTGGAGTCGAGCAAGCTTGTGTGTGGTGAAATCGCCAGTAAACATGGTGATTCCACCAGAATTGCGCTAATATAAAATATAATAGAGCCTTATCAATTATATAACATAATGTTTTTATAGAGTTATCCACCTAATGGTCGTCTTGGCATGTTCATTGCTACCCTTATTTGATGAATATATTAAACCACTACCTGCTAAAGCAGGTAGATTTCTGTTCCGACTGAAAGTCAGTCGAAAGGTGCTTGGATGAATTAGTTTCACCGTTCTGGGTTTTGCGTTCTGGGTTCTGCGTTCAACGTTGAATCTTTCAACCCTGAACCTCTGAACCTTTCAACCTTGAACCTTAAACCGCAAATCTTCATGATGCTAAAGCTGTTCGCCTGAAAGGCGAAGGTTTTAAACCTGGTGAATGGAAAAATAAAATGTCAGAAGCGCGGGTGCTGGATGTTATGGTTTTAAAACGATTTTATAGATTCTTTTTTTGTTTTGGGATGTTATTTTTGTTATACTTTTTTATCATGCCGGTCGATTCTTTTGCGGCCGATATCGGCAACTGTCTTTTATGCCACAAGTATCCCGGCCTCAGCCGGATTGATGAAAATGGTAAATTCAGGCTCCTTTTTATCAATGAACCGATTTTTAATAATAGTGTGCATACCAAGGTAAAATGTGAGGGCTGCCACACCGACATTAAAAAAATTCCCCATGACCCTGCCAAAAAAGTCGACTGCCTGACCGAGTGTCATATTATAGAGCCGTCCAGTGAGCAGCAGTTTTCACACCAGGAAGTCGCCACATTTTTATCCAAAAGCGTGCATGCCAAATTAGACCAAAATCAAAACCCCAAAAAATATCAGGATGACATGCCTTACTGTAAGAATTGTCATGACAACCCTCTCTACCGGCCGCTTTCTTTCTTTAAAAGGGTGCGGCCGGGCATTTCCGAAATAGCTCTGGGACGCTGCCGGGTTTGTCATAAGAAGGATGAGTTTATTTTCAGATTTTACAACCATATAACCACCAGATTGCACACGATCAGGAACCCCAAAAATATCGCTGAAATGTGCGGGCGCTGCCATGATGATTCCAAATTGGTGGCCCGACATAATTTATCCACTAAGGCGGCATTTTCATACGGAGAAACCTATCACGGCAAGGCCGCCAGTTTTCTTGATGAACGCATCCCCGATTGTCTCGACTGCCACGTTAACAGGGGGGAATCCGTCCACCAGATGCTAAGCTATAAAGATCCATTGTCGGCCACCCATGAAAACAATAAAGCCGACATCTGCAGCAGTATAGATTGCCACCCCAAAGCATCCCCTAAACTTGCCGATTACAATGTTCACCCGGAGTTCGATTTAAAGCAGAGTCCTTCACAATACTATTTCAGAGTCTTTTTCATCACCCTGACCGGCGGCACCCTGCTGCCGTTGATGGGCATCATATTTCTCGATTTAATCAGAAGATTATTCCCGAACGTAACCATCGGGCGGAGAAAATAAATACATGAACAAAAGTAAAAAAAACATCATCAGGATAAAAAATGGCCAAAAACACTTCTTCCGATTTACAGTCAACCAGCGGATACAGCATGTTATTCTGGCGACGTGTGTCATTACCCTGGCGTTAACCGGCTTCCCGCTGAAGTTTCATGACGCTTTCTGGGCCCCCCCTCTTTACGCTCTGTTCGGAGGGGTAAAAGTGGCCCCCATTGTCCACAAGACCGCCGGTGTCATCATGCTGCTGTTGTTTGTCTATCACTGTATTTATACTTGCTATCATGCCTATGTCGGACAGATTATCCCGCTGAAGAAAAAAGGAGGCTTAAGTATCGGCAAACTGGTAAAAGTAGTGCTGTCTCACCCCTTTATACCGAATCTCAAAGACGCCAAAGACATTATCGGACTTTTTAAATATTTATTCTTTTTGTCGGACAAGCGCCCTCAGGGTACTGAATGGACCTGGAAGGAAAAGTTAGATTTTTGGGGACCTTTCTGGGGCATTCCCATACTGGGTATAACAGGTCTTATTATGTGGAACAAGGAGCTTGCCACTCAATTTGTACCCGGAGAAGTCATCAATTTTTGTTTAATTGCGCACAGCGATGAAGCCCTGCTGGCGGCGCTCTTTTTATTTATCTGGCACTGGTACAACGTTCATTTTTCAACTTCTGTTTTTCCCATGGGAACGGTGTTTATAACGGGATATTTATCAGAAGAGCTGATGGTGGAAGAACATTACGAATACTATGTAGAGGTTATGAAAGAGGCCGGGCTTGAGCATGAGATTCTCCCGCCTCATGGTCTCCACGCGCATGAACCTGTGGAAGGGGGATCTGTGGCATGAAAAAGCTGCTCGCTAAACTTTATATCCTGGGGTTCATGGTTTTGACACTGTATTTTATGTACATAATATGGAATGTGACTTTCGGGCACCTGTTTGAGGAGAATTATTTCCGAAACCGATTTATAGCCATAGCCAAAATGAAACCGGAGGAGGTAAACAAGCCCAAGGGAGAAGCCACCTTTCAAGAAGCCATCCTCGAAGGCGAGGAGCGGGTTAAACACTACCTGGGGTACAGGGTCCTGGAAGAAGTGAGGTTAAAGGACCACTTCCACCACATTGATTTTGATTTCAAGCCGGACAAGAGATCCTACTGCATCGCCTGCCATGGCGATATGCCGCACGGCAAAGTCAAGGAACTAAGAGCGTTTGGCAATATGCACGCATCTTATATCGCCTGCCAGACATGCCATGTCAGGCTTGAAGGAGACGCAAAAACAGGCGTCTTCAAATGGTATCACAGAGTAACCGGTGACATCGTTTCCAGCCCTGTCAAGGGAGGTGTGTTCCCCGGAGCCTATGAAAGCAAAATTATTCCGTTTGTGCGCCTAAACGGAAAGCTTCAAAGAATCGACACCCAGGAAAGAATCGATTTTGCAAAAGAATACAGCGCCAAGGAAGAAACACTTTCAGATATCCAAAAGTCAAAAGCCCAAAAAATAATCCATAAAATCGTCAGTAAAAAACCATATATATGTGAAGACTGCCACCAGCGCGAGGCTCCGGTGCTGCCCTTTGAGGACTTAGGGTACCCGAAAAGGCGCATAGATGCTTTTGCAAGCACGGAAGTTGTCGGTATGATAAGAAATTACACCAAATTCTATATGCCAAAAATGCTACACCCCGGTCTTGGGGACGAAAAGTAGCAAAGCGATGATAAAATTTGACCTTCATTTACCTTGAGGAAGCGATTTGACGAAAACGCCGCAATGATTACCGACCTGCCCTGGTATCTCACAAGCTTGGTTCATCAACCGCACCCTTAGGCAGCAATTACGAATTATTAGTGAAATACAAAATTTAAACTAATGAGAAAATTAGTTCTAGCAGTAATAATAGTTTTTGGCAGTTCCGGTTATAATTATTATCACAAAAATATAGTATTCGCTGATGAAAAGAAGCAGGATGATACATGGCCGGCAAGTGAGGTTTTAACAGACGCCACCGACGTTCACTATACCGGCAAGTACTGCACGGCATGCCATGAGCAGGCACCTGAAAAAGGTGATAAATACTTAAAGTATGAAGAGGATTACAAACAATTATGCAGCTGTCATTACAAAGCTGTCGAGAGGGATTTACACCCTGTAGGCATTGAGCCTTCCAAAGAAATCAGGGCAAGGATACCTGATGATTTTCCTCTCCGGGACGAGAAAATTGCCTGCATCACATGCCATGATATACTTGCCCAGTGCCGGGACACTGAAGTAGACGGCATGTTTACAAGAAAAAAGAAGTTTCTAAGAAGAGGACCATATAGCGAACTGACAAATTTCTGTTTCAAGTGCCATAATGAAATTAAATTTAAAAAGTATAATCCGCATAAACATTTAAATGCAAACGGAGATGTGATTACACTGACATGTCTGTACTGCCATACGAAAATACCAGATGAAAAACAAGCAGAATTTAAAGATATAAAACTCATCGGGAATCTCGATATGCTTTGCGACCGATGTCATAACAGGGCCGGCGAGCAGTCTTTACATGCCAGTCACCTGCGCAAGCCGTCTGCCAAGGTTTTTGCAAGTATCAAACAGTTGGAAAACAAGTTCGGTATAATACTGCCACTTAATGATGAAGGAAAAATCACCTGCGTAACCTGCCATAATCCCCATGAAAAGGGTGTAATCCCCTCTGAAAGAGCTGGAGCAAAAGGCGCCGACGAGAAATACAGGCATCGAATACTAGAGAACATGTGTATGCAATGTCATCAAATGAGGTAAACATATTATTTTGTGACATAGCGAGTTAAAAAAATAATTGAAATATTTAAAAAAAGATTATAATTTTACCTGATCAACTATAATGATCTCGTAAAAAGTCACGCATTCAACTATAGATGGCTAAGTAAAAAGGTTCATATACAAGGCGTAGTATTTTTTCAGGAACAAGGCTATACATGTAGTATGCCGAGTGTCTGAAAAAATACTACAACGCAGTAGATGGGACTTTTTACGACGCCATCAATTATAAAATTGAACCTTGAGGGAGGTAATGGTGACTAATCTTGAAAATGATTTGTTCTTACGCGCTTGCAAACGCTTAGCGGTTGAAAGAACCCCGATTTGGATTATGCGTCAAGCGGGTCGGTATTTGCCGGAATACAGGGCGGTGCGCCAAAAATACGATTTTCTTACCATGTGCAAAACTCCCGAACTTGCAGCCGAAGTAACATTGCAACCAATCGATTTAATTGGGGTTGATGCGGCCATTATTTTTTCTGATATCCTCGTAATTCCCGAGGCAATGGGCATGCACCTTGAAATGCACGAAGGCAGGGGCCCGGTGTTTCCACGTCCGATTAGAAATGAAGAGGACGCTAAGAACCTTAAGCAAATTGATCCCACTGTTGATTTGCAGTATGTGCTTGATGCTGTGGCCCTGACAAAAAAGGAATTAAACCGGCGGGTTCCATTGATAGGTTTCAGCGGTTCGCCCTGGACGTTATTAGCATATATGGTTGAAGGCCAGGGATCGAAGAATTTTTCAAAGGTAAAGCATTTAATTTATAATAACCCCAAACTGGCCCACAGCCTTCTGGATAAAATTGCCGACGCCGTGGCCGCATATTTGTGCGCAAAGATTGAAGCCGGTGCCGACGCTGTTCAAATATTTGATACCTGGGGCGGACTTCTTTCTCAAGATGATTTTGAAGAATTTTCTTTACAATACATCATCAAAATAATCTCTAAGGTCAAAGGAAAAGATGTACCCGTGATTATGTTTGCAAAAGGGGTGCACTTTCACCTGGACAACCTTGCTGCATGCGGCGCTGACGTATTAGGCCTGGACTGGACCATGAATATCGGTGACGTCAGGAAAAAGGTTGGAGATAAAGTTGCCCTGCAAGGGAACCTGGACCCCACCGTTCTTTATGCCGGCCATGATAAGATAAGGCTTGAAGCCGGAAAAATTTTGAAATCATTTGGCGAGGGCCGCGGGCATATTTTCAATCTTGGTCACGGGATACTGCCCGATGTCCCCCCCGAAAACCTTAAAGCGTTGGTGGATTTTGTTAAAGCAGAGAGTGGTCGTTATCACCTAACCCGGATAAACCGGAAAGAATAGCCACAAAGGCACCAAGACACAAAGAACAACTGTTTATTATAATTTAACTTCGTGTCTTGGTGACGAAAATATTTTGTTAGATAAATCCTTCGCAAATATGATGCGATTTTGATAGATAGGTACTAAAATGTGGTGAATTAGGCTTTTTTGCGGATTCATGAAAGTTAGCAAGAATTATTGTTATGCATTGAGGCCTGCAAAAGCGATATATGGGAGAAAGATTGTGTTCGACATAAACATCGATTTAATAAAAAAGTATGACAAACCGGGGCCGCGCTACACAAGTTATCCAACAGCGCCTCATTTCAATGAATCGTTTACACATGCAAACTATCTTGATGAGGTAATCAAGACCAATCAGGAACAGGGCCTGCCTGATTTGTCATTGTATTTTCATCTGCCGTTTTGCGATACACTCTGTTATTTCTGCGGTTGTAATATGATAGTAACCCGCAACCGAGATAGAATCAAAAGGTATATTGATTACTTGAAGCGAGAGATAGACTTGCTGAGGATCCACATTTCATCAGACAGAAAAACAGTCCAACTGCACTGGGGTGGAGGCACGCCCACGCATTTGAACCCGGATGAAATCGTTGATTTAAGTTCCTACATTAATGCCGGTTTTGACCTGCATGCTGATGTGGAGGCCGGCTGTGAAATTGATCCCCGGGAATTGACCAAAGACCATCTTGTCGCCTTGAGAAACGGCGGCTTTAATCGCATCAGCATGGGGGTACAGGATTTTAACGAAAAGGTTCAAAAAGCGGTAAACCGGATACAGCCGGAAGGTTTGACCAGAAAGGTTGTCGACTGGGTGCGTGAATTGGGATTTGACAGCATTAATCTTGATTTAATGTACGGGTTGCCTTTCCAATCTGCCAAGACTTTTGAAAAGACAGTTGATACCGTTATTGATGTTGATCCTGACAGAATCGCACTCTTTAATTTTGCCTACGTTCCCTGGATGAAAAAACATCAGAAGATAATTCGCCCCCAAGATTTGCCCGTTCCCGAAGAAAAACTTAACATTCTAAAGATGTCAACTGAAAAACTTACAGGTGCAGGTTACGTGTTTATCGGTATGGATCATTTTGCCAAACCC
>SDBU01004777.1_pt1 | contig 16488 bp, 13 predicted proteins | sample 2277071 | NCBI WGS metagenome assembly SDBU01 (sample SAMN10397929, study PRJNA504765) | marine sediment metagenome | isolation source: marine sediment core GS08_GC12, 126 cmbsf | place: Arctic Ocean: Gakkel Ridge, Loki's castle | collected 2008
CATTTTGAATACCGAGTATTAACAAAAGAAAAAACAAATGGAATGTTAGAAATGGTGAGCTATAACTTCAAGGTCGTAAATGGTGTCCCCGAGAAAAGCTCTATCGTCAGAGTTCCCGAGGTTTCAAAACACCAATTAGAGGATATTGTTAAGAATGTTATGAGAAAAACGAATACTAGTATTGATGAGTTTGAGGAATTGAACCTTTCCGAGTTTTCCACAATAGATGAACAACTTGAATTTCTACGACATCAGGATCGGGTAGATACGATGTATATCATGTAAGAAGGGGGACGTCCATGACATTTGGACATTCTTAGTGAACATTGGGAACGTCCCCCCTTACCCACACAACCAGTAAATAGCTTGTTCGCATTAAATAAATCAATGGAGTGACCATGAAGCGTTTAATGTATCTGGCATTTGTGTTGATCATGTTTTGTACTAGCTGTACTGCTCTCAAGACAGGTTCTCTTGAGATGCAAGGACGATTCGGCGAAGCAGAGAAATACCTGGAGAGTAAGGTTGACCCTGAAACGTCGTCATTGATGTATCTACGCGAGCTTTGCAATACTTACTGTATGACAAAGAACTATAGCAAACTGTTTGAATGCCTCGATCATTTGGAAAGAAGAGTCAACGATCCTGGATATTCCAAAGGTTTATTTGAACCCGACTATTCTTCGGAGCCTGCTCGTATGCGGGCTTGGGCCTGGATTGATCTTGGTGATTATCCCAAGGCCATAATGGAAGCAAAAACGGCATATAAAAAAGCAAAAGTCGAAAAGTCTACGTACTTCGCGAATCCTGCCGAGCTATTTTGTATGGTAGATTCCCTTAGTGCGCTGAGCCTCGCCTATGCCCTGAATGGCGAAGAGAAAAAGGCAAGAATGAGTATTGCCGATTTAGAGAATATCAACGCCTACCAACAAAATGAATACAAGTCTATTCAGGTTGCCAGAATTTATATGGCGATCGGCGATTATAGTCAGGCTATGGATACCCTTGTCAAACGTGTCAGCGAGCGCTCTTTTTTCAAAGAGGGTGCCGGCAAACCGGCTTATACGGTATTCCTTGATGAGATATCCCATGACAAACCAATTAAGGGAAGCTTACTAAGCCCTGTAGCCATGAAGATTCCACAAATGTTTCTTTTGAGCAAATTGCATTTGGAAGTGGGAGATGTGATCAAAGCCAAGAAGGGCTATGAAAAGCTCGTCGAAATTCCTCAAATTAGTCAATACGGCATTATTGCCTGGTTGATTTTTTTTGACAGGGGCCGCATCGCTGAAATGGAAACAGACTATGAACAGGCAACAAGGTATTATCGTCTTGCCATAGACATTATTGAACAGCAACGCTCCACAATTGGCAATGACGCCGGCAAAATCGGTTTTATCGCAGACAAACATGAAGTATACCACAGAATGATTTCGTCTCTGTTTGCGCAAAAGAAGTACACTGAGGCATTCGAATACGTTGAAAGGGCTAAAGCGCGAGCTCTTGTTGATATGCTTGCCTCACGTAAAGATTTTGCTTTGCCGGAGGGTACTCCACTGGATGCAAGGGAAGTTATCGCAAGTTTGGATCAAGCCGAGGCTGAGGCCAGTATAGCTGTTGACGTCGAACAAGAACAAAAGCACCGTGGATTGGCCGTAAAAATAAGGGATGAGATAAAGAATGTAGTACCTCAGCTTGCGTCACTCGTTACTGTGAGCACCCTTAGCGCAAATGATGTACAAAAATACCTTCAAAATAACGAAACGTTGATCGAATACTACCATCAAGGCGCTGATCTATATGCCTTTGTCATAAGTAGTGGAACGTTTAGTGCTTTTAAGTTGGATGGTACAGGTTTAAAAAAGTCAATCAAAGAGTACCGAGACGCGCTTCAATCTCCACATTCACAACATTACCTGAAACTTTCGAAACGTCTTTACGACAGTCTGATTGAGCCCGTTGCCCATACCCTTTCCGGCCCCCGCCTTATCATAGTACCGCATGGAACTTTACACTATACACCTTTCGGAACTCTTCATTCCGGCAGCGAGTACATGGTTGATCAATACAGATTAAGCATACTTCCTAGTGCCAGTGTAATGAGCTTTCTTCAGCCGAGTTCTGATGTTGGATTGAAAAAGGTATTGGTACTTGGCAATCCTGATCTTGGCAACCCAGATTATGATCTCAAGTATGCTGAGCAGGAAGCGCGCTCTATCGGACAGATGGCGCCGGAATCAACTGTTCTTCTGAGGAAAAGAGCAAGTGAAAGTGTGTTTAGAAAAATAGGTGGAGAGTTCGCCTATTTACATTTTGCCACACACGGTAAGTTTAATGCGGACTCTCCGCTGGACTCCGCTCTTTTGCTTTCCTCAGATGATGATAATGATGGAATGCTCACGGCAGGAGAACTGTATACACTCAACCTGCACGCAGATCTTGTTACTTTAAGTGCTTGTGAAACCGCTTTAGGCAAGGTGGCAAGTGGCGATGACGTTGTGGGATTCACCCGTGGCTTTCTCTATGCTGGAGCAAACTCTATTGTTTCCAGCCTTTGGGAAGTCGATGACGAAGCCACTTCTATACTAATGCATCAGTTCTACAAATCTTTGAAAGAAAGTGACAAACCCAGTGCGTTGCGCAAAGCACAGTTAGCGGTCAAAGATACCTATAATTCCCATCCATACTTCTGGGGAGCGTTCCAGATTACTGGTCTTTAAAGATTGAAGTAGGGGACGTCCATGAAATATTAATATTGTCGCAAATCGGAGCGGCACTTCCAACCAGCTGATCTCACACCGTAAATCGCCTCAAGAAAACTACACAGATTTTTTTCCTGTACCATGACCGGATCTGTCACACCCCTCTGGTATAGTGGACTCAAAATACCACAAAAGGGGTGTGATGTTCATGCAAGACGTCATAAGAGAGTATCTCAAACAGGCCAAAATCGGCCGCAAACAATCCTATCGTAACCTGGCCATTTTCCCAATCCTTTCACCTTACGCTGCAGCTGTTGAATACATTCTGCTGGACCAGGCCCTGACTGAAGGGCTGATCGAGATCATCGAGGTAGACGAGGATGGTTCTGTTCCTGAACTCAAGGTCGTAAACCAATCACCTAAGAAGGTCCTGATCCTGGATGGTGAAGAGTTGGTGGGAGCTAAGCAGAACCGGATCGTCAATATCACGATCCTGATTCAGGCAAATACTACTATCGTGATTCCGGTCAGCTGCGTGGAACAGGGAAGATGGTCTTACGACAGCCCGCGGTTCCACAGTCACAAACGGATGATGTCTCCCGGGCTTCGGGCCATGAAGGCGGAGCAAGTCAGTCATTCAGTAAGGGCTTCGGGCCGTTACGAGGCTGACCAGAGTGCTATCTGGGATGAAATATCTGACAAGGCTGAAAGGATGCATGCGGAATCGGACAGCATGGCGATGTCCAGAATCTATGAAAAGGAGGAATCAAGGCTTCGGAACTATGTGAACCATTTCAGGCTGGCTGAAATGCAGGTAGGGGCGGTTTTTGCGATCAACGGCAAGGTGGTGGGGCTGGACAGCTTTGCAAGACCCGAGACGTGTTCAGAGGTCTTCAAGAAGCTGGTCCAAAGCTATGCCCTGGATGCTATTGACTGGTTCGATCCAGAGAAAGAGCACAAGGTGCTGAAGGGTGATGCGACAAAATTCTTGAAGGCCTCAGCCAAAACAGAGTCTGAGAGTCGTGCATCCGTTGGACTAGGTACAGACTACCGGATGACATCGAAAGAGTTGACTGGCTTTGCTCTGGCCCTTGATGAACAGGTTCTGCACCTTTCGATATTCGCCATGGAGAACGGCCGCACCAGGAATCGGGATGTCTCCAGGCTGAGACGTTTCAGTAGTAGAAGGAGAAGCCGATCGTGACTCTCACAGAGCCCACGAAGGCACAGAGCCGCCGTCGCATAAAGCTATGGCGCGCCAAGGAACGCAGAGATTGCGTGTTTAGCCGAATCTTCTGAGAAGGGAAAATTCGGCCAAGACTCCGTCCGCCAGAGGCGGAAGAGAACAATAGAAAGATAGAGACAAATGGAGATATCAGCAGTATTCGAAACAATAGGCACTATGGGATGCCTGATCATCTGTGCCAGTGCGATCCCTCAGGTTGTAAAAACATACCGGGTGAAACGTTCTCGTGACCTTAGCATCGTGTACCTTACTGTCTTGATGTTTGGTATGGGTCTACTACAATCCTATTCTGTATACGTAAGGGACTTTGTCTTCATCTTCGGAAATACGCTCTCCATGTTTTCAACAGGTCTCCTTATTGTGCTTTGGTTCAAATACAGGGAACAGCAATGATCTAACTTATGGAAAAAGGAGGTGCTATGAAAGAGCAGGTTATACCGTATGAGGCGAAAAAGGCTGTGCCCGTGATTAACTGGGACTGGACGCGTTTTGAGGATGAAGTCGAATCCGTTGAGGTTCCGGTTCTGGGAACCGTAGCAGCAGGGCAGCCCATAGAGGCCTTCCCTTACCCCCAGACAATCTCTATTCCTAAAAACATGGTGGGCCGATTCCAGACCTATGCCCTGCGGGTTGAAGGCCACTCCATGTTGGATGAGAACATCCAGCACGGGGACCATATTGTCATCGAGGCCAGGGAGACCGCCGAAAATGGCGAAACTGTGGTAGCCATGATCAATAACCAGGAGGTGACCCTGAAGAAACTCTACATCGAACCAGACCATATTCGGCTCGAACCAGCCAATCCGAAAATGAAGCCGATCATTTTGTACAACCACGAAATCAGGATCCTTGGAGTGGTGTGTGCAGTAATCCGAAAGTATAGGTATCACTGATATGGGGGCGGTTTTGGAAATAGAAACTGAAAGGGGGTCAGGCAAATGTTCAAAGTGATTTCTCTCTTTCTGTTGTCCTTTGTGATGATGTCTGGGGGGCTTATATTCAAGAAAGACCCGTTTTTGAATCGCACCAAGATATACAGCAAAGACGGTGAATTTGTTGGGCACGTGAAGAAGAATATGTTCTTTAATAGGCGTGATATTTATGATCGAGACGGACACCGGAAAGGTTACATCAAGGACAACATATTCTTTGATAGACGTGACATTCTTGACGAAAACAATCAGCAAAAAGGTTACATCAAGAAAAACTTCTTTCTAGAGAATCAATGCGATGTTTTTGACCGGGACGGCCGCCGCAAAGGGTATATCAAAGAGGATTACTTCTTTCGGGATACTTACGAATATACTCCACTCGATAAAAAATGAACACAGTATAAGAAGGGTGAAGACTATCGACCGCAATGGTTTCACAGACAAAAAGCTGGAACCGGGTGGGAGTGAGCGACACAAAGAACCAGAATTATACGCCCAATGAAATACTATTAAAATACAGTGGAAAAACCTAACAAGTTAAAGTCATCTATTAAGAGTTGGTGGTGTTGCGACGGCTAAGGATGTGTATGGGAAAACGGGACGCTGGTAACAAAATAAGAAACCCATTCGATACCGAGGATCATGATGTAATGTAAACATTGACGTCAACTTAGTTTCTTACCAGCGTCCCGCTCTTCATTCTGTCAGGACCGATAATGGGCATTTCCTCTGATTTCTTAGAAGGCGACATCCTCGATACAAACTCCCTGCATTTGGAAGCATTCCGGCTGTAACAAACCAACATCTCAAATACAAGTCCTCAAGAAGGCACTGATGGTGTATAAGGCAGTGGAAAAGTGGGTATTAGGCAATAAAACAACTGTCGTGAGAATCAAGGATTTACGTGGAGAAGGTTATCAGGTATTGTGAAAAATAATAGGTGAATTTTTGGTAGTTTTTTGGTAGTACTTGATGGGGCTAAGTATTTGAGATTAAAGGAAAAGTTGGCGGAAGTGCATGGGAATCGAACCCACCTAGGACGGTTTTAGCGCCCCACGCCGGATTTGAAGTCCGGGAGCCCCACCAGTGAGCTATCCACTTCCGCAACTGTGTACTAATGTTATTTCATTTCTGTACCCTGTCAATAATTTTCTTTGAGGGTTTTTTACTTAAGGAATAGAGAATCCTGGTGAAGCCTCCCCGCCCTGAAGGGCGGGGGGCCTCCCGGTAAGGAAGATAAACAGTTCTGTATAGCTCCCCTTGACCCCGCCCCAAAGGACGGGGCTGGCGGGGAGCGGGCCAGCCAAGGGAGGGAAGAGGGCATGGTGAACCGCGACCGTCTGACTGAGGTTTTCAAGACGTTGGTTCAGATAGATAGTGTTTCAAAGAAAGAGGGGGCCATTGCGAGAGCCTTGCAGGAGATCTTTGAATCCTTGGCAGGGGAGGTATATGTTGATGGGGCCGGGCCAAAGGTGGAAGGTGATACCGGTAACCTGATCGCTATGTTCAAGGGGTCTGGAGCGGATGGCGTCCCTTTGCTGCTCAACGCCCACATGGATACTGTCCAGCCAGGCGAGGGGGTCAAGGTGCTTTTTTCAGACGGCACGTTTACAAGCGATGGGTCCACCATACTTGGGGCTGACGATAAGTCGGCTTTGGCCGTTATTATCGAAGCCATCAGGACACTCCAGGAAAATAGATTGCCATACGGCCCCTTGGAGGTCGTCGTGACGATTTGCGAGGAGGTTGGTCTTCTAGGGGCCAAGAATCTAGATTATTCGATGATCAAGGCCAAATACGGATACAGCCTGGATGCCACGGACACAGAGGGGATTGTGACCCGAGCCCCTGCTGCCAATCACGTCGAGTTCAAAGTCCATGGTCGGGACGCACATGCTGGCGCCTCCCCTGAAAAAGGGATCAATGCCATACATCTGGCCAGCGGGGCGATTTCAGAGATACGTGTTGGCCGTATTGATGAGGAGACCACAGCCAATATCGGGGTGATCGAAGGCGGCAAAGCCACCAATATTGTGCCCTCCCTTGTGACCGTGGCTGGAGAGGTTCGCAGCCACAACCCTGAGAAGCTGGAGGAGGAAACACAGAAGATTATCCAGAGTTTTGAACGTGAAGTCTCAAACTACAAGGAGGCGTTTCCCTCGGATGATGGGCTTCCTAAGGTGGAGGTGGGGGTTCGCCAGGATTTTTCCGTCTTGAAGATTCCTGAGGATCACCCTGTTGTTGCCCTGGCAAAGGAGGCCGCATCTGTTCTGGGACGGAAGATGGAAACTAAGACCAGCGGGGGCGGGAGCGATGCGAACATATTCTTAGGCCACGGGATTGTCACGGGTATTTTAGGCACAGGTATGAAGGACATGCACACGGTGCGGGAGTCTATTCAGCTGGATGATATGGTCAAGTCTGTGGAACTTCTCCTTGAGATCGTACAGCTTCATGCAAAGAAATCAAGACAGGGTTAGTTACCTTGTGAGGATCTTGTGCTTGCTGACGGCAGTAGGTTTCTTTGACTCCCATATGGCGCTGTGATAAGAAATCAGCAAATTCTGATCGGGATAGTGCTGCCCTTATAGACTCGTACGACCGACGGGATATGGATGGGAATGAATATAGCCTACTTTGACTGTTTTGCCGGGATAAGCGGCGACATGATCCTCGGAGCTTTGATTGATCTTGGGGTGCCAGGAGAGTTCATTGAAGAAAATATTCATAACATGCCCCTTGACGCCTTCCACTTGGAGATCAGTACCGCCGCGCGTATGGAGATTCACGGCCGGCACGTCAAGGTCGTGGTTGAAGACAGAAACAAGCAGGCCCGGGATTATGGAGACATAAAGTCCCTCATCCAGAACAGTCCCCTATCGGACACGGTAAAAGGCTTGAGCCTTGAGGTCTTTGAACGACTGGCGGAGGTCGAGGCTTCTATACATAACTGTTCTAAGGAGAGTGTCCACTTCCATGAAGTTGGAGGCGTGGATGCCATTGTTGATGTGGTGGGGGCTGCCCTTGGTCTGGAATGGCTTGGGATTGACAAGGTCTTCGCTTCAGAGATTCCAGTGGGCAAAGGGTTTGTGGACTGTCAGCACGGAACACTTCCGGTTCCAGCGCCTGCCACGATAGCCCTCCTTAATGGCGTGCCGGTTTACGGTGCGGGAGTCTCCCATGAACTGGTGACACCAACGGGAGCGGCAATTATAAGTCGCCTTGCCGAGCATTTTGGCCCAATGCCCAAAATACTGATTCGAAAGATCGGCTACGGCGTGGGGACCCGCGATTTGAAAGAAATGCCAAACCTTCTCAGGGTTGTGCTGGGAGAGCTCGATTCTGCGTTTGAGGCAGATTCCGTGATGGTCGTTGAGACCAACATCGATGACATGAATCCGGAAATATTCGGCTTTGTCATGGAGAGACTCTTTGAAGATGGAGCCCTTGATGTAATTTGGATTCCGGTCTATATGAAGAAGAGTCGCCCCGGGACCATGGTTCAGGTTGTATGCAAGGAGGCTGATAGAGAGACCCTGGTGCAGCGGATTCTGTCAGAAACCACAGCCACCGGTGTGCGGTACTATCGGGCGGAGCGGACAAAGCTTCCGCGGAAGGTGAAAGAAGCCACAACCTCTTACGGTAAGGTGCGTGTGAAGGAGGTTTCGGGTCCGGCAGGGCGGGTTCATATCGTGCCTGAATATGAGGACTGTAAGAAGATTGCCCTGGAGAAGAACGTCCCTCTGAAGGTTGTGTATGAGAAGATTCTGAAGGAAACCTCATAGAACCCATCTCAAGAATGCGTCTGAGTCCCCATGGCGGCGTTGCGGGTCGGCTCAAAATGCTCACATACTACCGTGTATGCTGCGCTTTTTCGCCACCCCGCGCCTTGCCCTGAACCCTGATCCACATTTTTGAGATGGGTCCTAGGATCTCGTATTAAGGATTAAGAATTTCGGGAATCTTCTCAAGCCGACAGGCGCAATCCATTTCCTTGAACTGCATGTCATTTTGTTACGTAGAATCAGCCAAAAATGTGTGGTTTTGTTGGCAACAGGCGGTTGCACGGGATATCTTCCCGGTGCGCCTGGTACCTATGGGACGCTGGTTGCGATTCCTCTCTGTTATCTCCTGTCACGCCTTGACCCGGTTGGTGGGATGCTTTTCGCAGGGGCCTTTGCGGGATTTGCCGTATGGATATCGGGCGAAGCAGAAAGGATTTTCAACGAGAAGGACAGCGCCCGGATCGTCATCGACGAGATGGCGGGTCTTATGGTCACTTTGTTGCTCATACCCTGGAGCGCAAAGAGCGTGGTCATTGGTTTTTTGGTCTTTAGGTTGATGGACATTACGAAGCCCTTTCCCATCAGGAGGCTAGAGGCGAAACTACCAGGTGGGTGGGGCGTTGTTGGTGATGACATACTTGCAGGCATTTATGCCAATTTCATTTTGAGAGTCGTTATGAAATTCTTCTGACCATGGATTAGAGGATGGAGGATAATTCTCTTGAACAGGAAGTAGCGAGGTTGCTGCTTTCTCTGAAAATTACCATTGCAGTAGCAGAGTCATGCACCGGGGGACTCATCTGTCACCGGCTGACCAACATCTCGGGCAGTTCAGATTATCTTGAAAGGGGCGTGGTGGCCTATAGCAACTCTTCCAAGACTGAACTTTTGGGGGTTTCTGGCCAGATCATCAGAGAGTATGGCGCTGTGAGTGGAGCATGTGTCCAGGCCATGGCAACCGGCATCAAACGGCTGGCAGGGACTGCCCTGGGCCTAGCCGTCAGCGGGGTTGCTGGTCCCACAGGGGGGACGCCGGAAAAACCGGTCGGTACGGTTTACATGGCGTTGACCTCGAATGAGGATACGCAGTGTTGGAAGTATCTCTTTGAGGGTAGTCGAGGAGAGATTAAACAGAAGGCTTCAGACGAAGCTCTCATGCGGATACGAGAGTACTGTGAATCTATAAAACATGGGTGAAAAGTTACGAGCTTTCATAGCCATCAGTCTCCCGGAACCGGTCCTCCAAGGCATTGTGACCGCGCAAGAGACACTTAAGAGGTCAGGCCTTAAGATCAGATGGGTCCGCAAAGAAGGCATTCACTTGACTCTGAAGTTTCTGGGAGATATTGACAGGGACAGTGTCGAGAAGATCAGTGAGGCGATGGAGCGAGCCACAGGGTCGTTTTCGCCTTTTACGTTGTGGGCGGAAGGGATTGGTGTTTTCCCAAACCTTAGGCGTCCGCGCGTCGCGTGGGTAGGGCTATCCGGAGACATAGAGATCCTGCGTGCCCTTCAAAGGGATTTGGAGTCTCAGCTCAGCGGTCTCGGGTTCCCCAAGGAGAAGCGACCTTTTAAGGGACACCTCACACTAGGTCGCGTCAAAGGTCGTCTGGATGGGATCAAGCTGCAAGAGGCATTGGAAGACTTGGGAGATTTTCGAACAGAATCTTTCACGGCGCAATCACTAGTCCTTTTTCAAAGTGAGCTACGCCCGGACGGCGCAGTCTATAGCAGAGTGGCTGAGGCGCCATTAAAAAGTGCCTAGAAGTGGTTTCAAAACCCCATTTTGCGCCCCAGGGCTGTGTTGCAGGCCTCTTCAAAATGCTCACATACTACCGTGTATGCTGCGCTTTTTCATCGGCCTGCGCCTTGCCCTGAAACACGATCTGAGATTTTGAAACCACTTCTAGAGTTTGAAATGCCTAAAGTTAAGGATGGAAACATTTATTCATGTTAATAGTCATTGAGGTAGTTATTCAACGCAAATAGAAGAGGTGGGAATTCCACAACTTTAGTTCACTTTAGACACTTTAGTTCACTTTAGCGCACTGGTTTCAAAAGGGGGGATATTCATGGAAAGCATATCCACGGAGAAGGAGAGAGCGGTCGAAGTAGCAATGGGACAGATAGAACGCCAGTTCGGCAAGGGCTCCATTATGAAACTAGGCGGCCAGTTCGTTGCAGACATCCCCGTTATATCGACCGGATCCCTTGCCCTAGACCATGCCCTCGGGGTTGGGGGTATCCCGCGAGGGAGGGTTACAGAGCTATTTGGTCCTGAGGCTTCTGGCAAGACCACGCTGGCTCTGCAGATCGTGGCCGAGGCGCAAAAACAGGAGGGTATCGCGGCCTTTGTCGACGCCGAACATGCCCTGGATGTCGCGTATGCCAGAAAGTTGGGGGTAAATTGTGACGAGCTACTGGTTTCCCAGCCGGATACGGGTGAGCAAGCCCTGGAGATCACTGAAGTCCTGGTCCGTAGTGGGGCCCTGGAAGTGGTGGTCATTGATTCCGTGGCTGCCCTGGTGCCCAGGGCGGAGATAGAAGGGGAGATGGGGGATGTCCACGTGGGCCTGCAGGCCAGGCTTATGTCACAGGCCCTTAGGAAGCTGACCGCCGCTATCAGTAAGTCAAAGACATCGGTTATCTTCATCAATCAGATTCGGATAAAGATTGGGGTGATGTTTGGTAATCCCGAGACCACACCCGGAGGGAATGCTCTTAAGTTTTATTCCTCGGTTAGGCTGGACATCAGAAGGATTGGAAACATCAAGGACGGGCAGGAGGTCGTGGGGAGCCGGACCCGCGTGAGGGTGGTCAAGAATAAGGTGGCTCCTCCTTTCAAACAAGCGGAGTTTGATATTATGTACGGCGAGGGGATCTCCAGTGCCGGCGACCTTCTTGACACGGCAGCGGAAACCGGGATCGTCGACAAGAGCGGGGCTTGGTACTCGTTTGACAAGGAACGGATTGGTCAGGGCAGGGAGAATGCTAAGCAGTTCCTCAAGGAACACCCAGAGGTGTCTGGTCGTATCCTGGTGCAGGTCCGGGAGGCCCTTGGATTGGCAAAGAAGGAATCTGCCGAGTCCAAAGCAGCCCCGGCTGATCGGAAGAAGGGGAAGTAAGCAGTGACTTTTGATTTTGGATTTCAGGATGCTGATGCCGAGCAACCGGCAACGAGCAACGAGCAACCAGCAACCAGCAACGAGCAACGAGCAACGAGTATCGAGCAACCAACATGACAGGAGATGATCTGCGCAGCAAATTCTTGGCCTATTTTGAGCAAAGGGGCCATACCATTGTGAAGAGCTCATCGTTGGTTCCTGACGATGATCCTACTTTACTTTTTACCAATGCCGGCATGGTTCAGTTCAAGCGAACCTTGTTGGGGCAAGACAAACGCCCTTATGTGCGGGCGGCCAGTTCTCAGAAGTGTGTTCGGGCAGGCGGCAAACATAATGATCTTGAAAATGTGGGCTACACACGGCGCCATCATACCTTCTTTGAGATGCTGGGAAATTTTTCGTTTGGAGATTATTTTAAGGAGCAGGCCATTGAACTGGCCTGGGATCTGATGACAAGGGGGTATGGTATCCCTGAAGAGAAACTGTGGGTCTCAGTGTACGAAAAAGACGATGAGGCTCACAGACTCTGGTCTCATAACACAGGGATTTCTGAAGACCGGATCGTTCGCCTGGGGGAGAAAGACAATTTCTGGTCCATGGGCGACACAGGCCCCTGCGGTCCTTGCACCGAGATACTAATAGACCAGGGTGAAGAGATAAGTTGTGGGCGACCCGACTGCAGGGTGGGTTGTGACTGTGATCGCTACTTGGAGATCTGGAATCTGGTCTTTATGGAATTCAACCGGGATGAATCCGGCAGGATGACGCCTCTTCCAAAACCGAGCATTGATACAGGAATGGGGCTGGAGCGTCTTGCAGCAGTAGTCCAGGGCCATACCAGCAACTATGAGACCGATCTTTTTATTCCCATTATGAAAGAGATAGAGACCCTTTCGGATCATGGTCTTTCGGAATCACCCGAGATTGACATTTCCATCAAGGTCATTGCAGACCACAGCCGAGCCGCGGCCTTCCTGGTTGGCGACGGTGTGCTTCCCTCCAACGAGGGGCGCGGATATGTGCTGCGTCGTATCCTGAGACGGGCGATACGTTATGGCCGCACCTTGGGCCTGACGCGCCCTTTTCTGCATCAGACTGCCGGAAAGGTTTCGGAGGTCATGAAGGCTGCGTATCCGGAGCTCTTGGAAGCAGATGCCTACATCAAGAATGTCATAAAAGGCGAAGAAGAGGGTTTCTTGAGAACCCTGGATACTGGTCTTCGAGTACTGGAGGATGCACTGGGTGAGTTGAAGGCTAAGGATATTTCAGAGGTGCCCGGTCATCTGATTTTTAAGATGTACGACACCTATGGTTTCCCAGTGGACCTTATCCAGGATATGGTGAGGGATGACACGATGTCTCTCGATATGACGGGTTTTGATCAAGCCATGGGCGAGCAAAGACTCCGGTCCCGTGCGCAGACAATGGTTTTTCCAAAAGACTGGCCGTATACGAAACTTTCTTCAGAGGGAGTAAAGATTGATTTCGTGGGGCATAACCTCACAACCATTGACTCAGAAGTCCTTATGGTGGTTCGAGACGGTAAGGCTGTGGAAGAAGCGAGCGCAGGGGATACCGTCGGACTTGTGACGGCCAAGACGCCGTTTTACGGCGAGGCAGGGGGGCAAGTAGGAGACCGCGGCCGTATCACTGGTCAAGATTTTGAGATGGAGGTTTCAGATACGGTCAAGGATCCTAATGATATCATTATCCATAAAGGGAAGGTCTTGCGAGGGAGCACCTCTTCAGAGGAGGCAGTGACCCTGACCGTGGATCAGGGGAGGCGTTTAGCCATTGCAAGGAACCATACCGCTACCCATATCCTGCATGCGGTCCTGCGCAAGGTTCTTGGGGATCATGTGAAACAGTCAGGGTCATTGGTGGCACCCGATAGATTGCGCTTTGACTTCACGCATTTTTCTGCCCTAGACGACAAGACGCTTCAGGAGATTGAAACCCTGGTCAATGACCGAATTCAGCAGAATATGCCGGTTCAGACCGAGGAGATGGATGCTGAGGAGGCTTTTAAGACAGGGGCGATCGCCTTGTTTGAGGAAAAGTATGGCGACCGTGTCCGCCTCGTTGCTGTTGAAGATTTCAGCAAGGAACTGTGCGGTGGAACTCACACTGAACGCACCGGGGATATTGGCCTGTTCAAGATCGTTAGCGAGGGGGCCGTGGCAGCAGGGGTGCGACGCATCGAGGCTCTGACAGGCAAAGCTGCTCTGGCCTATGCGCAGCAGGTTTCCCAGACGCTGGATACCTTGGGCCAAATGCTGAAAACCAAGCCAGAGGCGCTAACCGAAAAGTTAGAGAAAGTCTTAGGCCAACTGAAGAGGACAGAGAAAGAAGTTGCTGCCCTTAAAGCGAAAACAGCGGCGAAAGAATCAGATCAGTTACTTTCTGAAGTCAAGAAAATCAACGGCGTATCAGTCCTGGCCAAGGAAGTTTCAGCGGACACACCAGCGGCCTTAAGGGACATGGCTGATCACCTGAAAGCAAAGATGAAGTCCGGTATTGTAGTCATAGGGAGCAAGACTGCAGATAAAGTCCTGCTGGTAGCCGTGGTTACGAAGGATCATCAGGGTCAATATCATGCTGGGCAGATCGTGAAGCAGGTGGCGGGTATCGTGGGTGGTGGCGGAGGGGGACGCCCTGATATGGCCCAGGCCGGGGGGAGTAAGCCCGAGAAGCTTCGTGAGGCACTGGCTGCAGTATATGATATTGTCGCCGGGAACCGTTAACGATTGATGATTGGCTATTTGTTAACCTAAAGATTTCTTTTCAATCGTCAATCATCAATCATCAATATTCAATGCCTTCACGCCCAGGCAATCTGGTTACTTGCCGTTTCCCTCTCCACAATACTGCCTATGACGTAGGCCTTTTCATCCAAGGCAGTGAGGAACTCCACAATTCCGTCTGTATCCTTTTCAGGAACCACAAGGATGATCCCAATTCCATTGTTGAAGGTTCTCATCATCTCTCGTTTTGAGAGCTTGCCTGCTTCTTGAAGGAACGTGAAAATAGGGGGGACCTCCCAGCTCCCTTTCTGGATCAGACCCATACAGGATGAGGGGAGTATTCGGGGCAGGTTCTCCACAATGCCCCCGCCGGTTATGTGGGCAATCCCGTCTACTTGAAAATCGCGCAGGAGGTGACGGACAACCTGCGAATAAATCTTGGTGGGCTCCAGGAGCTCTTCACCAATGGTTCTGCCAAGTACATCAACCGTATCATCTACCTTTAGTTTGAGCCTTTCAAAACAAATCTTTCGTGCCAAAGAGTAACCATTACTGTGAAGACCGCTCGAGCCGATGCCAACCAATTTATGGCCTACCGCAATCTCGGATCCATCCACTATTTTGCTGTTGTCTACAAGCCCTACCACAAATCCTGCTAAATCATATTCCCCTTTGCCGTACAGTCCAGGCATCTCTGCTGTTTCGCCGCCTATAAGAGCGCACTTGGCCTCTTTGCAGCCCTCAACAATGCCTTGGACAATAGCCTCGGCTGTTGCGGATACAAGAGTTCCCATGGAAAGATAATCAAGAAAGAATAACGGCTTGGCACCCTGCACCGCGATGTCATTGACACACATTGCTACCAGATCAATCCCGATGGTGTCGTGCTTGTCCATCATGCAGGCAATTTTAACTTTGGTGCCTACGCCATCCGTGGAGGTTACCAGGACGGGGTTTTCATGTTGGCTCACGTCAAGGGAATATAGACCGCTGAACCCCCCAATACCGGCAATCACTCCGGACCGAGGGGCCTCCTTGGTGATTTTCTTGATCGTTTTTATGAAACGCTTTCCCTTGTCGATATCGACTCCGGCATCTTGATAGGTGAGAGACTCTTTCGTGCTCCGCTTCGCTGGGTTCATGGGCTTAGACATGCAGTATGAATTAGTATAGGGTTTTCAATAAGTCAAAAGAAATCTTTTTGACATCAGCCCTACGGTAGTGTAATTAATCCTGAAGTTGCATAAACAACACGGCGAAAGTGGAATAGACAATTCCGGCAATAAGTTTCATAGGTTATGAAGCCTTTCGGATGCGGCGAAATATTGTGAAGTTCAGCCAACACGTAATAGTCGTCCTGTTGTTTACCCTTCCCGCCTTTAGCGGGATGATACCGTATCTCCTGCGTTGTCAAGGGTTCGCGGTACATACTACAGCGTCACCCTTGACGCCTTGGATCTTCGGCATCCTCGACTTTTGCAACGATAGGGTAAAGTCAAAAAAAGAAAGAAATTAAACCCCATAGAAGGCTTGGACTATGAAAGAATTTGCTCGGTTAGATCGGCTACCTCCCTATGTCTTTACGAGAGTTAATAAGATCAAGATGGATGCCCGCCATGCTGGTGAGGACATCATCGACCTTGGAATGGGAAATCCCGATATGCCAACGCCAAAGCATATTGTGGATAAGCTGGTTGAGGCATCCAGAAAGGGCCACAATCACCGTTATTCAGCTTCCATGGGGATCACAAAGCTCAGGGTGGCGATTGCAGACTGGTACAAACGCAGGTTTGATGTGGATATAAACCCGGACACCGAGGCGATCGTGACCATTGGTGCCAAAGAAGGGATTTCACATCTTGTGGCCGTAACCATACGGCCGGGGGATGTAGTGTTTTCGCCGGACCCCACGTACCCCATCCATCCGTTTTCGGCAATCATTGCCGGTGGAGAC
>SDBU01004778.1_pt1 | contig 16487 bp, 10 predicted proteins | sample 2277071 | NCBI WGS metagenome assembly SDBU01 (sample SAMN10397929, study PRJNA504765) | marine sediment metagenome | isolation source: marine sediment core GS08_GC12, 126 cmbsf | place: Arctic Ocean: Gakkel Ridge, Loki's castle | collected 2008
ACAAGAACTTTTTGAGAAGGAAGAGTTGACGGGTTACCTGAAAAACACCTTGGAAACACAGAAATCGGTATACCAACATGTTGTTTATGACTCTGCCGGCGTCGAGCGGAGATTTGCTGAGGATCTGGAAGCTAACGAAGCGGTAAAGGTCTACGCCAAACTTCCCGGATGGTTCAAAGTGCCAACGCCGCTTGGCACATACAACCCAGATTGGGCCGTCCTGGTCGAAAGTGATGGACAGGAAAAGCTCTATTTTGTCGTTGAAACCAAAGGCAGCAACTGGTGGGATGACCTTCGGCACAAGGAAGGGGCTAAGATCAAATGTGGTGAAAAACACTTTCAAGTTCTGGCTGTCGGAGAAAGCCCTGCAAAATACATCAAGGCTACCAATGTGAATGACATGATGAGCCATGGCTGAAAGTTTTTCCAGACACTGTAAAGGAGAAGATAGACAATGGAGGTTAATCCGGAGAAGCAAAACATTAACACGCTTTTTTCTACGACCAACTATCACATAGATTTTTATCAACGTGAATACAAGTGGAAGGGTGATACCGTTTTGCAATTGATCGATGATGTTTTTTATCATTTTGATCAAAGTTACACAGAGCATTCAAATCTCGATCCTTCCGAACAGAATGTGGTGAAAAACTATGCATGGTATTATCTCAATACTTACATAACCAATAAAGCAGGCAATCGGATGTTCGTTGTAGATGGTCAGCAACGTCTAACAACGCTGACATTGATGCTTATTGCCCTTTACCATATTTGCGGACCAGATAAGTTCAATTCAGCAGATTTAAGAGAGTGGGTGAAATCGAAGATTCTTGGAATTGGAACTGGAGGGAAAAAACAATTTTGGATGGCTCACGACAAGCGCGGGCCACTTATGAAGGCTCTGTTTGATGGCAGTGAAGCTTCGGAAGATTTGTTGAATGATGGGATCACGGCTCGTCATATTTTAGACAACTATGACTTAATCAAAAAAAGAGCTTTCGAATCGACTGCCCTCACAACACAAACTTGACACCTTTATCTTCTATTTTTTATGTATGGTCGTTATCATCAACCTGGATGTTGAAAGAACGGATGTGCCCATGGTCTTTGAAGTAATCAATGATCGTGGAGTACGCCTCCAACCATATGAAATCTTAAAAGGGAAATTGCTCGGGGATATTGATAAAAGTGAGGTCGACCAGTATGCAGACATTTGGGATGGGGCTCTCCACAAGGTAGAGGCTCGTGGGGAAGGCGAGGTTGACACGTTCTTTCGTACATATCTGCGCGCCCATTTCTCTGAAACGCGAAAGCAAGGCCAGACATTTGATGGCCCTTATCATCGAGCCATCTATGACCCAATCTGTAATGACACCTTGCATCTAAAAAAGAATTCTCGAGGTGTTAAAGATTTTCTTAAGGGACCTTTTGGATACTATGCAGGGCTATACTTGAAGCTATGTCAGTTCGGGGAAAATGAGAATTCCCCTATTGCTGGATGTTACTATAATTCTCAACTTAATCGCATGGATGGGCATGTTATGCTGATAATGGCGGCATGCAGCGTGAACGATCCAAATGAAGATGAAAAAATAACCGTTCTCAGTCGCGCTTTTGATCGTGCATATGTAATGCTACAGCTCAATCGCGCTTACGACAGTAACCAGTTCCAAGAATTTCTTTACACGCTGCACCCGTTTTTACGTGAATGTAACGTCGATGATATCGATGAAAGCATCAACGAACGGGTTCTGGATGAGATTAAACAAAGGCGGAACACCGATGCAACCACCCTTCTCGATTACGGCCAATTTAAACGGGTGGGATATGGCGACTATAATACTCGATTTCTTCGATATTTCTTAACCAGAATAGAAATTTTTATAGCAGAAGGCCTTGGTAAGAAATTGCAGGATTCACCTTACAATTATGTCTCAGGAACCGGCAAGGGAAATGCTTATCATGTGGAGCATATCCTTGCACGCAATGATGAAAGTCGCGCATTATTTGTAGATGAGAATAGAGAATATGACGAATCCCTATTCGAGTCTGAACGCAACCGCTTTGGTGGTTTGCTTCTGCTTAAAGGTCAGGACAACTCTTCTTCTGGGAACGAGTGCTATAAGGATAAACTTCGGACCTATACGGGAAGCGCACCATATCAAGCCCAGACCCTTGTACCCGATTTCTACAAATCCAACTCAGCCATGACAGCCTTTATTCAAGAGTCCGGGCTTGAGTTCGCTTCAGCCGAACAATTCAACCGCGATACCCTAGAAAAACGATCTAAGCTTCTCTATAAGATTTCCTGCAAGATATGGGATATATAGGATGAGAAATGGGGACATCCATGACATTTGGACATTCTTACTTGATAAGCGGGACGCCCGTAGACAACTCAATAACTCAGAAAGAAGAGGGTCGCATCCCAGTTAAATAAAAGCAAGAACGTTTAACGGGATAAATCTTAGATATTGAGTATCAGGAAGATTGAGGCATAGTGAGATACATCGTTGATGCAAGGTATAAGGCGCAAGGTGCAAGGCCCAAGGGGCAAAACTCACTACTAAAGATCTGGCCTTGGTGGCTCTGTAGTCGAGCTAACGGCTATGTATGGTTTTGGACAAATTAAGGGGGTAAAGTGATGTGGAGGATCATTGAAGATGGGAGTGACATTGCTAATGCTCAGAAAAGATTTACTGACGCATTTAAGCAGATTTCAGATGATAAGGTTTCTGTGCACTTTGGTCATCTTGGGGCAAGCTTTTACCGTGAGGTACTGTGGATGCAACAATTAGATATCTGGGTGCACTCCGACATTATAGAAGGTAGCCGGCATTATAACGGATTTGGCATTGAGAACCCAAGATCGTCTACCCATGTTTCAATCACGTGCGAAATCAATTTTCCATTGAGTGGAATTAACAGGAGAATTGCGGGCGCATTTGCTGGAGATCGCTCTGGAGGTATCCATATCGTCCATCGCGGAAAAGTCGGAGGGGGTAGAAGGGGAATTGGCAAGGCCTTGTTTGAAGAGAACTACGGGGGGAATTGGGCTACTGTTAAAGACGGTGATCTTGAAAGTCGAGTTGCCGTGCTTGCTGCACTGGATTCTACAAAAGTTCCCGAGGAGGTCAGCCAGTTTGTGTATGAGATTCATAGAATAAAGGGTCTCATATAGGGTAACGTTAGAGTGAAAGAAACGGGTACGTCAATGACATTTGGACATTCTTACTTGATAAGCGGGACGCCCTTAAACAATTCAATAACTCAGAAAGAAGAGGGTCGCATCCCAGTTAAATAAAAGCAAGAACGTTTAACGGGATAAATCTTAGATATTGAGTACGAGGAAGATTAGGTTATAGTGAGATAAACTGATAACAAGCTCAAGGAGCACAGCGCAATACTTAAGATCTGTTGAGTAAGTGAAGTGAGTCATCATAGATTTAATAATGAATTGCCACGGCTGATGAAATCGTCACAATGTTAGACGACAACTATCCGAGCAACGACTGAGGTTGCAATAGAGGGGTGGGCGTTCAGATGGAACTGGGCGGCGAGATACAACAGGGATTTGCCCTCGACCTCGAGGGAGAGGCAGCCCGAAAGATAATAAGAGCTATTGAAAAGTGGCGAAGAGGTGGTGACGTTAAGACGGGGCAGAAAAGGTGGCCCTTTGAACTGATGCAAAATGCTCTTGACGTATCAAGGGAGCGGGGAGGAGTCGCTTTAGAAATTTGGATAACAAGTGAAGATGATAAGAGTGTAACAGTCAAACACAACGCAGGTTATTTTACTCCACACGAAATTAGAGCACTGGTTTATGCGTATTCAACGAAACCCTACGAACGAGTCTCGGAATTCGCTGGCAAGTTCGCCACAGGTTTTCTGGTGACGCATATAGTAAGCAGAAGAGTCGGGTTGAAAGGTGTTCTTAGAAAAGGAGACACGTTTTATTCATTCGAAACCGTAATTGATCGGAGTCCAGACAGCATAGACGAGATCCACTCCAATTTTACGGCCTCCTTTGGTTATTTCAACAACGCGTCAGTGATTCAAGGTAATCTTGAGGGACAGTATTGGACAGAGTATACGTATCAAATCATGGATGGTGTTGGACAAGAAGCTGGCAGAATTGGCGTTTCAGAGATCAAAAGGTGCCTGCCCTTCCTGTTTGCGTTTAACGCCATAAGCAAAATCACAATTAATGGGCAGGAATACCATAACAGAGCTTTTTCTGAAGATGCAGAATCAACTCCAATACGCGCGTTGACTAAAAAGGAAGGAGATATTGAAGTTGCAGTAGCCATAGATCATTCAGCTCATAGCATTTTGGATTTGTCAGATACACCGAGAGTGTATATCAAGGGGTTGCCACTGATAAAAACGGGAGACTACTTAAGAATTCCTTTCACTATGCATTCCGCGGCATTCGAGACGCGGGAAGACAGGGACACACTTACAGACGGTGAGGTGAACATAAAACTCGTAAAGAAGGCTTTTTCGCTCTACTTCAACTTAGCTGATGAAATATCCAGAGATTTCAGGGGTGAGCTTGCAAGCTGGTATCTGTTGGCCGATTGTGAAATGATTGCGGAGGAATACCTAAGGCAGAATCCGACCATGTGGAAGGATTTTAATACCACATTGAAGGAGACAATGGACAAAGTCGTTGAGGAAATTCCGCTCGTCAGGACGATTGGGGGTTGGAAGGCTATCGCCAACGTCGTTTTCCCAAGTAAGAAACTCGGGGCTAAAGACCTGGGTCCAGAGGCGTATCAAAAATTCTACAGGCTTCTTGGAAGCATTAAGAACAACATTCCGGTACAGGATGAATTAGAAGCTTGGATCGGTTTTGCATCAAAAGCAATAGGGCGTTTCGAGGAGAACGTAGCCATTAATCTACATAACATCGGAGACACGAAAGAAGAACTGGCCAAGTTCGGTGAAGCAGAAACAAAACCTCAATCGTTTGATAATCTCCAAGAAAAGTATGGACTGTCCGACGGCAGGCAATTCCTCATGGACTTCTTTGGGCTAGTAGATGAGCTGTATTCTAAGAAAGTCATAGACTCCCCGAGATTTGTTGAGTCTTTGTTACCCGATCAGGAAGGGGTTGTTGGGGGCGCGGTGCGGGACGGTACTAGACTTGCTATCGACGAGGATATACCTGATGATTTGAAAAATATATTACACAGAATTGGGTGGGAAATAAGAAAAGAGTTACTTCACAAAGATTTTGGGGCTTATAAAATAGTCAAAGACCTTGTGCATGAACGGAAGGGTGCTGTTGATGCTATCAAAGCGGTGCTTAATAACGAGAATGTTCAGCCAAACGAGAAAGGTATTAACATGGGAGAGAGCTTGGATGATAATACCTCTGGCTGGATAGAGCTGTTTAGGTGGAGTGTAGCAAATCGAAAGGTGATAAGTAACTTTCCAGTAATTACTAAGGAAAATAAGGTTCAGCGTCTCAAGACCTCGGATGCTGAATCCTTTTTGGTTCCATTCAAATACATAGGAATTAGAGAGGCCTTCGAACGTTTGTATCCCGCCAGCAAGGTATTACACAAGGTTTATTTCGAAATAGATGACGCGCAGTCGTTTCTGGATGGACTCAAGGAGCAGGAAATGTTCATTACCACATTGCCGTTGAGGAAACGACACGTGGTACTCAAACAGAACAAGCTGCAGTCTATTATCGTTCCAGGCCCCGCAATTTCAAAAACTAAACACCAACTCGTAACTCAGGATAAAAGCATTGGCATTTCTGTACTGCCCCTATGGCGAGAGGTCATTGGCAGTATCGTCGGGGATCAAGATTTGGGGAAACTGTTCTTCAGATTTGTCGTCGAGTATCTGATCAAGGTTGACCGAAGTTGGGAACAGCGTATTGAGGTCAATTGCATGTGTAGAGACAAAAGTCATACAATCATTCCATCCCGCTGGTTGGCTAGCCTAAAAACGGACGCATGGGTTCCCGTAAGGATAATAGACGAGGATGAGGAAAGAATAGTTGCAAGGGAAGCAACGAAGGCGACCATAGAACAACTATTCTTGCCGAGTGAACTTGAGGAACTGATAGTAGGAAACCGCGAGAAGATTGCCAAACTGCTATCACATTTCGGTTTTGACGAACTTGACCTAAAAACAAAGCTGCAAAGTATTGAACAGGGACGCCCTGAAGAACATGTTAGGCGTGATGTGTGTAATCTCATGGAGATAGCCAGTGTCGTTCCTGGACTTCAGGAAGTGGCCTCTGGTGATATGGATGCTTTCAAAGAGGCTGTTGAAAGACTAAAGGAACGGGCTCAAAAAGAACAGGTGAAGAACCAAAATAGAAAGATAGGGGAGAATGTTGAGATAGTAATAAGAAGAATGCTCAAGGGAAAAGGGCTTAAAGTCGTGCCTGTTTTCAAAGGCGGAGATATGGAAATATGGCCTGAGGACACAGAAGGATGGGACAGCGGGGTTATTGAAATGTCGCCCTATTTGATGGAGGTAAAGTTCACATCTGGCAAGCGAGTTCATCTAAGTAAAGCCCAATCTGAAATGTGTGGGGAAAGGCAAGGCGACTACATAGTATTAGTTGTAGAAAATGTTGGTGGTTTAAGGGAAAGACTAAACACCGATATAGCCGAGGATAATATCCCCGAAGGCCTAGTGTCTGACGTCGTGAGCAACTCACACGTTGTCGAGGGGCTCTACAATAAGTTGGGAAGCGTGCCGAATCCAGAGGAAGTAGAACCAGACATACATGGATATTGGCTCAAGAAAAGACTATGGGAGAATAAGAGTGATATTCGTCAATGGATAAAAAAGGAATTTGGCCACGGCTCATGAGGATGAATGACCAAGAGAGACCGATGGTAGTCATACACCAAAGCCGGCGCAATGATTCTTAGACCATTACTCACAGAGGCAGATCCGGCAACCTCAAGCGAAGGTTCAATTGACCCCTTGGGCACGTACGCCATTGCTGACTCCCTCGCCCTGCAACTTGCACCTGGAGTACGCGAACGACAATCCCATCCCAGATTCTTAACGGCCAGCGTTGTGTCGATGGCCGTTTGCAGTGAGTTTGACGAAGAGGTGATTGCTTCGGACGGAATCAGTGAGCCTTGGCAGGTGTTTGAGTGGTACTTGGTCGAGGGGCTCGTTCGCAGGATTTCTGATGGAGCGCGACTCAAAGGGCTTCCAGGCAGGGAAAAGGCTGGTGCTGCTATTAGAGATCGGGTGCCGCTTTGTGCTCCCCGGTATCTCAAAACCCCAACCGTCTTTGGGTATCATGGCGTCTATCGTACTCTGTCGCGGGAGCTTGGCATAGAAGTGTCCGGCCGCCTGGGAGAGGCAGGATACGAATTGCTTGTCACCTGGATCAAGGAACAACGCCTGAAAGGATTCTATGGCTCATCGGAAGGCCCAGGAACTACGTGGCGAAATCAGTTGGCTGCTGCAGTAAAAGATGGCTTGGAGCGGGGAGTTGTTGCGCGAAAACCAGGCTGGGCCGGGTGGTCGTTCTTTGAGGAGCACCTGGGTCATCACGATGCTGCTCACAAGGAAAGAGGTGTTATTAGAAATAGCTTGCTGAAATCAGACAACGGTTACAGAGAATCGGTAATTACCTTTTTGGTCTCCACCCAGGGACGGGATCTGTGGCGGGAATCGGAGTCAGAACGGGAATTTCATCGTGCACTTGTATCCAAGAGCGGCTCTCCTCTAAAGGACTTACTTCATGCAATCATGAAGTATGAGACATTTTCGAGACTTCTTCAGGACGCCTTTGATGACTGCTTATTTCGAATGTCCAAAACGCGGGCCAAAACGGCTGTCAACGAATTCACTCAGCGGCCAGGAGTGAAGCGGGCGGCAGAGAGAATTCCCCCTTTGTTTGGTGAGCTTTTGGAAATGCTGGAGCCATTTGGGAAAACATTGCGATTTCAGGACGCGTTCTCAGACGTTGCCGAGAAGATGCCTGTTTCGGCCTGGGTAGAATGCTTGCTTGAACATCACCGAAGAGTGCAGCGAAACAAACCCCCGAGCGGCAAGGCACCGTGGTTTGAACGGTTCGATGATGGATTATACATGATCCGCCCAGGATACGTGCGCTCAACGGGTGGACGGTACAATGACGACTACGTGCACCAATTTCGAACCAGGCCACTGTGGTCATTTGCAGTCGATTTGAGACTTGTGAAATAATGGCCGGAAAGAAAGAAAAACGGGAAGGATACGGGAAGATCCTCGATGCATGGACTGCCCCTGAGGGAGCGGGTGACGCGATAGGGTGTGTTGCCACAAGCTTCACGTTTTCCCCTGTTTTTTTTGAGGAGGAATGCCTTAGCCGATTTCTCGGGATAGAGAGCGATCCTATTGAAGACGGACCGCTCTATCTTGTAGAGCGTGAAGAGAAGCTCGCGCAGGTGGTCTGCGCATCGGCTCTCATTGATCAACACAACTGCAAAGGCAGCAGGAGCTTGCGCTGGGACATGCTTCCAGCCAAGGTGCCAGGGGGTCTTTTGCATGCCAAAGTTACTCTTCTTCATTGGACCGAATTGGTCCGCGTAATAGTGGCCTCTGCAAATCTGACTGAGGATGGCTATAGGCGCAACCAGGAAATATTTGGTGTACTCGACTACCATCTTGGATGCAAGACGCCCCTCTCGTGCCTGAGAGAAATCATTACTTTTTTGCGCCAGGCCGGATCATACAGTGAGAGTGGAGGTGCGGAGGCATCTCCTGCGCTTAGAAGATGGAACCATTTCCTTGATAGAGTTAGCAAAGCATCTCCAAACTGGGGCTCAGAGAACCAGGCAAGCGGAAGCAGTGAAGCCCGAGTGTGGCCGATCTTTTCGGGCCCAGGTTTCCCAAACGTTTTTGAAAGCCTGTCAGGCATCTGGCCGGGAAGTGCACCACCAACAGCTGCTTACGTAATAAGTCCGTTTTTCGACCCACCAGATTCACCTAATCGTCCTGCAAAAGGAATTTGGCAAGCTTTGCGAAAACGCGGCGAAACCGTAGTAGGTTTTTCTGTCACAGCCGAACAGGTTGACGACGAGGAAGGCGTTTTTGTCCATGCGCCAGCATCACTATTAGCCTCTCAACCCAAGGATAGAGCGGATGCTACCACGGAGTTTTACTGGATTGATATTGAGCAGGGCCGGCCTCTGCACGCCAAAGCCATCTGGCTCGATAACCGCCGGTGGGCAGTGTACATGATTGGATCGAGTAATTTTACAAGTGCCGGTTTGGGGCTGAAAGCGTCAGGGAACCTGGAAGCTAATTTAGCATACGGCATAAACCATGAAAAGAATCCCAAAGCTTACCGGATTCTGGAAAAAAGCTTCATTCAGGGTGAGGAGATCGATCTGGACCAACACCTTAAATGGCAACCGAGAAGCGATGAAGGCGAAGACTCAGCTGATGATGAAGTCGTGCTCCCCAATGCTTTCGGTTCGGCAGTTTATGATTGGGACCCGCAAAAACAACCGATAATAATCTTGACCTTTACTGGGATACCGCCGGAAGGCTGGCGGCTTGTTACAGAAGACGACAAAAAGGCGTTTTTCGCGGAGAGTGATTGGAATCAAGGGGGCAAGAAGGAGAAAGTAGTCATTTTATGGCAGGATACCCGCCCACCGTCAGGATTCTGGGTCACATGGAAGGAATTGTCAAGGCCGGCTTGGTTGCCGGTGAACGTTGCTTCAGCTGCGTCACTACCTCCTCCGCAGGAGCTTAAAAACCTTCCCCTTGAGGTTCTGATTAACATTCTGACTTCTGCCCGCCCACTGCATCGCGCAATCAAAGAATATCTGAAGCGCAAGAAGAGAGGCGATGGAGGAAATGGGCCCGGGGGAGTGATACTTGATCCACATAAGAGAGTTGACACAAGCCAATTCCTGCTTCAGAAAACACGAAGGGTGTCATGGGCGCTTAATGGATTGCGTGAGCGTATTGAACGCCCGGTCATATCTGAAGAGTGCATGCAGTGGAGGCTCCGGGGCCCAGTTGGAGTGTTAGCGCTTGCAGACGCTCTTTGCCAAGAGGCTCGATCTGATGAAGAAATGGCCTTCCTGATATCGGAACTTGCGCTGGAACTCGCCAGGGCAAAACCCAGGGAAGCGCTCAATTGCCTACCGACCAAGAAGGTGCGCAAGGAGATTCATAACATTGTGATAGAGCTTAAAAACCTGATTCCCTTTGACCAGCTTTCCAAGCAAGATAAGTTGAAGGAATATGTTGATAGTGTTTTCTCGGCGATATTGAAATGAGCCATTTTTATCCGTTTTGTAAACAAATAAACCTTCACGTTAAAGGACGCATTTCACCTGAGGACGCGAACCGCCAGCAGAAGACGGCCCGCGAGATCCTTAAACGGTTGGTCAAGAGGCCTGGTGTCATACTCGCGGATGAGGTTGGCATGGGAAAAACGTTCGTCGCGTTAGCCGTGGCGGTTTCGGTTGCTCTGGAGAATAAAGGCAAACGACCAGTTGTCGTCATGGTGCCTTCCTCATTGAAGGAGAAGTGGCCCATCGATTTTGAATTGTTTAGAGAGAAATGCCTCCCTCCTAACTTGGCCGATAGGGTAAAATGGGCCAAAGCAGAGCGGGCTGTCGAGTTCTTGAAACTTCTGGATGATCCTCCGAAACGTCGCAAGTCGATTATTTTTGTTACCCATGGTGCCATGAGTCGGACCTTGGTGGACAAATGGGCCATGTTAGCTATGATTTATCAGGCAATCAGGGGCAAGTCAGGCGCCGCGCAGATGAGACACAGGCTGGCGGGCTGCATGGGCCAGCTGCTCCGAATGAAATGGGTCGAGAAGAACGGTCAGGATATTTGGATGGACCTGCTGACTACACATCCGTCCCAGTGGCTTCAGATATGCCATGAATGGGGGATAGATCCAGAAAATGATGACAACCCGGAAACGGATGATGATCCTGTTCCTAAAGCCTTATGTAATGTTTTGCCAAGAATTAACACGGACGGTATTTTTTGGGGGCTGTGGGATATACCCAGGCGGCGGAACTTGACCTTTGACAGAAGACTGAGAAGAGTCCGCAAGATCATAGTAGGTGAGATGCGATCCCTGTGGCATCAGTGTCTGCTGCAAATGAAACTGAGGCTTCCCTTGCTTATTCTGGATGAGGCACACCATCTAAAAAATCCCGAAACCCGCCTGGCCTCTCTTTTCCGGGCCCAAGAAGCACACGATGACGCGGAAGAAATTGTGCGTGGGCCCCTGGCGAGGGTTTTTCAGCGGATGATATTCTTAACCGCAACACCTTTTCAACTGGGACATGCAGAGCTTTGCTCGGTCCTTGAGAGATTTACGGGAGTTTGCTGGCGAACTAAACGTGCGCCTCGATGTGGGCAGGATGTTTTTTCAGATCAACTTCAGGGTCTTCGCATAGCCCTGGATGATGCTCAAGAGTCGGCTTTGACACTTGATGCCTCATGGGGTCGACTTCGGCAGGAGGACCTCATTGTCAACGAGACGCAATACGCTGATGTGGAAAACTGGTGGCAAGAGGTCCGAAGAGCCACGAACCGGACACCCATGGCTGATCAGGTCCTTCACTGCTACGAGCGAACCAAGGAGAGAATGAGCATTGTAGAGAAACTCTTAAAACCATGGGTCATACGTCACCTGAGACCGAAAACCCTTCCTGAACCCCACCAAAGCATTCAGCGCCGACGTAGGCTGCCTGGAGAAAGTATCCTAACTGATAAGTCAGAAAAACATCAGCATGGCTTGCCGGTTACCGGTAAAGCACTCTTGCCGTTCTTACTTGCGGCACGGGCAACATCATATGCTCCCAATTCGAGGCCAGTTTTTGCCGAGGGCCTTGCTTCAAGTTATGAGGCGTTTCTTCAGACGAGAATAGCTAACCTGCAGACAAAAAGGGCGGACCCTGGCGGTGTTCTTGATGGCGACTATGACCATGATGCTTCAACTTGTGAAATGACAGATGCCTCACGATGGTATTTAAACAAGCTTGAAGAACTGGTGCCGCGGGGAGATGCAAAGGCTTCCGCCTCCCATCCCAAAATCGCTGCTACAGTTCAGAGAACTCTTCAGATATGGGAGTCTGGTGAGAAGGTTGTGGTCTTTTGTCACTACATCGCAACCGGCAGAACACTTCGGCAAAGAATTTCAGAAGCAATAAATGAACAGATCCGTTTCCAAGGGGCCGAGAAACTTGGATGTGACACTTCAGAAGTTACACACGAACTTGAGCGGATTGGCAACCGGTTTTTCGATAAAGACTCTCCGATACGACGGGCATGTGATGCTGAGTCAAAAGGAATGATCGATGAGTTTCCCGGGCTCAATAAGTACAGGGATGAACTGGTTGATATTTTTCGCAGAAATGCTCGAACGCCATCGTTTCTGGTACGGTTCTTTCCCCTGCGACACGGTCGATTAACTAAGGACGACATGTCCGAGGCCATGGACAGACCGGATCGTTCTGGCCTGACTCTTCGAGAACTGCTAAGGCATTTTCTTCACTTCCTCGTCGAACACTGTGGCGACGAAGATCAGCGCCGCTATATTGAAGCTCTCAAAGACGCTAAAACCGGACTTTACTATGGTGTAGACGTAGCCCAGGCGTACAGTCCGGATGAGCTGCAGGGTGAAAAAGCGGAGCGTCTCATTCCAAATGTTCGTTTGGTAAACGGGACCACGCTTCAACAGACTAGGCAGCGACTGATGCTTACGTTTAATACCCCCTTCTATCCTGAGATATTGGTTGCGAGTAGCGTAATGGCTGAAGGTGTGGATTTACACCTGAATTGCCGGTACACAATTCACCATGATCTTTGCTGGAATCCAAGCACGTTGGAACAGAGAACAGGCAGAATTGATCGCATTGGGGGGAAAGTCGAATGGTGCGGACAGCCCATATTTGTGTATTTGCCTTATGTAGGTGAGACGCAGGACGAAAAGATGTATAGAGTTGTGATGGACCGCGAACGTTGGTTCAAAGTGGTTATGGGAGAAACCTACAAAGTGGATGCTCGGACCACCGACAAGCTTGCCGAGCGCCTACCATTCCCTATGTCAGCTGCGGAGGAACTGTCCTTCGATTTGAGTGTGGTTCAAAAAACAGCGTAACAGTGTGATCGCATCTGTCATAGTCATCTGATATGTACCTTGTCACTTCACGGCACAATGGTAGGGGGAAGGTTACATGTACGTAGCTGAATTGCGTGGCAAACTGTCTTCAAGAGTCGAGAGAATGGAAGATATCCTGACGTCAAACGTCTTTTCTTTTTTCAAGTATTCAGAGAGAAACGTTTTCCTAAGAGGATATTTGAAGATGTTTGGCCTTGATGTCAGCGTCCAGGAAGCAAAAAACGCAGAGTTTCTATTCTGGCCGGTCTATGAGGATGGCACCGAGCCTGATCTGGTCATCATAGTTGGGAATTACTACTTACTCATAGAAGCAAAATACTTTTCGGAATTTGGAGGGGAGACTACAACCACCAAAGCCCAATTAATACGTGAGGTCGAGAACGGTAAATTAGAGGCTGCGAACTATGGCAAGGTTTTTAAATTGATCGCCATTACAGCCGACTATTACTACAAAAAAGATAAGTTTACGGTACTTCCACCAAGCTTCTTTTCCCACGTCATATGGACTAACTGGCAGCTTGTGGCGTCATTCGTGAAGGGGATCCTTGAAAAAAATACCAAGCTGGAAGATGAGGTGAGGCTGTTTGGTCTTGATTTATGTGAACTTTTGGACAAGAAAAACTTACGGGGATTTGAAGGTTATGAGTCTCTCCACCGCGCAAGGCTCTCGCCGGAAAAGCGTGCCTTTTTGTTCTTCAATGCAACAACAGCAAAATTCTGTGGAGACTTCATCGGATTCATGGACAGCCTGTCATTTGACAAGAAAATCGTTTTACGGAAGACGATATTTCTGACCAGTCAGAGAAAGCATTTTGCCTCTCTGGGCAAGTCAGGAAAGCTAAGACGTACTGGAGGTTCTATATTCTATAGGGGGGTGCGAAGTTATGAATGATAGAAAGCAGCTTGCTGAGCAGACAAGTCTTGCCTTTGAATTCATCCAGAAGCTGTATCTCGAGGTTTCCTATTTCGTAAAAGAAGTCGAAGGGATATTGCAAGAGGAAGAGGAGAAATTCATCATCGGAAAGCCGGGTGGTTATCAGATCAGTGCGAGAAGTTCACTTGGGCTGGAGTCAAGGAATGTCGATTTATGGATCTACAGGAAACTTGCAGTCTTCTTTGTCGAGAAAGATAGAACGGAACGGCAAGGGGGTGTCACTAAGACCAAAATTGATACCAAGTTGAAGGTGCTGTATTTACGCGTAGTGCTTGATGATAGGAATCTTCAAGAACCGGGGGTGTATTCGGGAGTATTGTACGATATTTCAAAGAAGCCTCAGGCCAAGACCATCAAGAAATTCGAACACATGATGGGGCATTTTGAATATAGGGACAAACAAATCTTCAAGGATTATAAGAAAATAGATTATGAGGATGTCCAAATAAGGTTCAAAGGGGAATTGATCAAGAACCATTTGTTTACAATAAACGACAGTGAGGCTGTTTTGAAGAAGATAGTGAAACCGTCTCTTAAGCTATACAGAAAACATTGATGTGACACGCTCCAATAGCTAACGTTTTGAAAGTTTTTGTCAGTTGGAGCAAGTTCGTTTACTTTCTAGAAGGAGCTATGTCCAAAACCCGCCTCAGTCCCACAGCAATCGCAAGGGCTTCAGGTTGCCTGCACTCGTGGTACCTGAAGTGTTTCGGTGACCCTGAGGAAAAACGCGAGCCTGACGCAGGTCTGCTGCTCATGTTTGAACGTGGGCTCGAACACGAGCGTGAATGCGTTGCCTGCCTTGAAGAGGTGGTGGAACCTGATTGGGATGGTAGGGACCTTGAAGCAGGGTTCCAGAGCACCCTCGCCCTGATGAAGGAGGGGCATCCGTGGATCTACCAGGGTGTATTTGTGAATGAGTCGGCAGCTGGCTACCCCGACCTGCTGAAAAAGACACAGGGATCTTCAACGCTGGGAAAGCACACATACGTTCCCGTTGATGTGAAAGGGCACAAGCAGGTCACCAAAAAGGATCGTTATCAACTGCTTGGGTATGCCTGTCTTCTGGAATCCGTGCTCGGCTATCGTCCTGTTCAAGGGGGCATATGGCTTAACACGGGAGAAATTGAAGAGGTTGATCTCGGGCGCGATGCCAAAAACTTTGAAACACTTCTTTCCGACATGGAGCACATACGTGATGGGGCCCTGGTAACAGAAGGCTATCGATGCGGCCAGTGTAATACTTGTGAATGGGGCGATCACTGCTTTGCAATATGGAAAGAAAACAACAGCGTTTGCCTGCTCTATGGTGTGACAGGCAAGACGGCACGGCGTTTCTCTGAGGCCGGATTTGGCTCCTGGAAAGATGTGGCCCGATCCAAGCCTTCCAGGGTTGCCACCAAGCTGGAGATCACGCCCAAACGAGCGGAGGCTTCCTGGCTGCACGCCCGTGCCCGAGCCAAGGGACAGCCACAGATTCTGAAACCACCAATCTTTCCATCAGATGTACCCATCCATTTCTACGATATTGAGACCTTCGGAGATTGTGTTTATTTGCACGGAAACATCAGACTGTTCCAGGATAAGAGGGAGGAGAAACAGTTCTTTGCTAAGAACCCTACTCAAGAAAAGGAAGCTTGGCACGGATATCTGGACTATTTGGCTCAGGACCGCAAGGCGTTTGTTTACTGCTGGTCAGATTACGAACGGGGATATGTGAACGCCTTGTGGGAGAAATATGGTGGAAATAAGGCGGGATGGCGTCATCTTGAAGAGAATTTGGTGGATCAGTGCAAATTTGTGAAAGACCATTTCGCCCTGCCGGTTTACAGTTACAGTATCAAGCATGTAGCCCCGGTGTTTGGTTTCAACTGGTCCGCAGACGATGCAGGGGGGCTTAACTCCGAGGCCTGGTACAAGGATTGGCTCGAAACTGGAGATGAGGCCATCTTTGATAAGATTCTCGAATACAACCTTGATGATGTATTGGCCATGGAAGTCATTGATCGGGAACTGCGGAAAGTTGCTTGATAAGATGAAAAAGCCAAGTCTCAGGCTTCTCTGACACCTTTTACCACGAAGACATGAAAACCTTATTCGAAGTACGGGAAGATTGGGGACGCCTATGATTTTATGCGTTACTCCCGAGAGAGAGTGTGGGGGAAGAGGGACTTCTTGGGAACTTGAGGAGATGGGGTCAGATCTTTTATTTTGACAAAAGAGGCCAGTGCATAGTCCGCTGATCAAAATAAAAGATCTGCCCCCGAGATCAACCCGCGATGCAGTGCTCGACTGTTGCATAGAGCAGGAATTTATGCGGGATGGCGAACTTGTGAAAGAATCGGAGTTTAATTTGATTTTTGGTTCCATCTTCCGCGAATCGGAAGGGTAGCGTTTATAATGATGAAA
>SDBU01004779.1_pt1 | contig 16486 bp, 16 predicted proteins | sample 2277071 | NCBI WGS metagenome assembly SDBU01 (sample SAMN10397929, study PRJNA504765) | marine sediment metagenome | isolation source: marine sediment core GS08_GC12, 126 cmbsf | place: Arctic Ocean: Gakkel Ridge, Loki's castle | collected 2008
CTCATAGGCTAATCCCATCCACAGGGCTTGAGAACATTGGCGCAAAAAACGGTCATAGTACCCGCCGCCATAACCGATTCTGTAGCCCTTTATGTCGAACGCGAGGGCTGGAACAGCCACTAAATCAATGCTTCCCGGGCTGAAACGTTGGCAGCAGTTTCGAAGTGGTTGCAGCATACCGTATTTGCTCGGCGCAATATCCGTTGAGGGATTGATAATGCGATAGGGATGTAATTTTCGGACAGCCGGCTCCATCACTGGTGCCAACACAATTTGGTCAGCGGCGAGAAGTTTATGCATGAGAGGAATTGTTCGCACTTCGCTGCCCATATCGAGATAAAGCATAATCGTGTGAAATCGGCGGGATTCTATAATCTGTAAAATACTATCAGTTATAGCTGCACTTTTTACTTCTATTTCCTGTGGTGACAGCGCATCTCGCTGCCTTCGCGCTTCTGTTCTGAGATAAACCTTGGGTGTTTCTTGAGTTTGATGGTTTTTCCTTCGCATGATTTTTCATTGAAAGCCAAAGTAATGTTATTGCGTGTGACAAAAATAAGCTATTTCCGATATACAATTTCACCATTTATTTCTAAGGAATCGACAATAGCCATGACGACGGAATCCACAGGTTTATCCTTTGTTGCCTCTGTCATGCGCGCGGAACTGCCATGCGCGACGAGAACAATTTCCCCCACACCCGAGCCTACGGAATCTACCGCAACAGCGTATCGCTCTAAAAGAGCCCCTCGCATGTCAGTTTCCTGTACAATCAATAATTTTCCACCAACAAGTTTTTCATCCTTGCGCGTCGCTACTACTGTGCCGACTACTTTACCTAAATTCATTCACATGCTCCTTGGAGTAGATTGACGTACTCACCGCCGTAAACGACAGGATTTCCGCCGCTAGTTTTCTATGATATCCTTTGATTTTTATATTATCATAAATACAACAAAATTGCAAAGCAAAATCGAAACTTTTAATCTATCCGCTAATCTTCGCGAATTTACGCGAATAAATGTTCGCGAAGATTAGCGAAGACGCCGTTGCGAGGCGTTGCGAGGAACGAAGCAAACTGAAGCCATCAGCGGATAAACCCTGTTCATCGCGACATGAAGATTAAAAGTTTACAATCTTTTCTGAAAATTACCTAAATCCGTTAGCAAAAAATCCGTTAGCAAAGAGGTTTTCTTTTTAATCCGTTAGCAAAAAATGTACCGGATGGGTTCTTAGTTTAGTTTGCTTCGTGTTCGCTCGCAAATTCGCTTGCCTTCGGTTTTTCCGTTTTCCATCTTCTATTTTCCGTCTTCCGTTTTTAATTTTGTTGACATCTCCTGCGAATTTTGTTATCATTTAGGCTCGATAGGAGGTGATACATTTGCCCCATAGAAAATCTGCCCTCAAGCGTATGCGGTCAGACGAACGCAAACGCGCCCGAAATTTTGGTGTTAAATCGGCATTGAGAACATCAATAAAAAAAGCGGAGCAAGCCATAAGTTCAGGAGACGTTGAACAAGCGCGGGTAGCAGTGAGGGAAGCATCCCAAAAGTTAGATAAAGCGGCGCAAAAAGGAGTTATGAAGAAGAACACAGCGGGGCGCAAGAAATCGCGGTTAGCTAAAAATTTCAATAAAACACAGGCCGCATAAACCGATGGAAAACGGAGGATGGAAAACGGATTTCAGTCTTTCGACCCCGAAATCCGATTTCCGACTTCCAATTTCCGTCACTTGATAATTTCTCCTCTCATAAATCCGTCTGTTAGCTCGGTTAATCTGACTCGAACCATCTGATTTATCATACTATTGGGGACATCCATCAGCACCCGGATGTAATTGCCTGTAAATCCTGCCAGTAGATTTTCTGTCCCTTCTCTGCTTTCTTCGACCAGTACTTCCATCTCCTTTCCCAGCATATTCATGCGAAACGCCTCGGCTAATCGGTCACCAAGTTTGCGGATACACTCACCGCGCGCAGTAGAAATGTGAGGCGGCACCTGGTCGGGGTAGCGCGCTGCTGGTGTTCCTTCGCGCGGCGAATAGCGAAAAACATGAAGCCGGCTGAATGCCATGGTTTGGATAAAATTATATGTATCGGTGAACTGCGCGTCTGTTTCTCCGGGAAATCCGACCATAATATCTGTCGTAATGCCGACATCTGAGAAGGTCGCTCGCAGTTTTTCGACTAATCGCGCATATTCTGCAACTGTGTATCGTCTGCCCATGCGCCTGAGAATCTCATCGTTGCCGCTTTGGAGTGGGAGATGGAAGTGCGGCGCGCATTTCGGCAAGTGCGCTACGCGTTCAATAAAATCATCAGGCACATCCATCGGTTCGATGGAACTCAATCGAATCCGTTCAATCCCGTCTACCTGATGAATATGTTCCAGTATATCTGCGACTGTAATATCATTGCGCATATCTTTGCCATATGCGCCGAGATGAACGCCCGTAATTACAACCTCTTTATATCCATTACGCGCCAGCACTTCGACTTCTCTGATGATGTCATTCAGCGGCCGGCTGCTTATGCGACCACGCACATAGGGCACGATGCAATAGGTGCAAAAAGTATTACAGCCATCTTGTACTTTCACCAGCGCGCGGGTGCGCCCATCGAATGCGTTCGCTTTGTTGAGATTGCTTCGCTTTGCTCGCAATGACATTACTGGTGTGCAGGTTGTCTTGATTATATCGGAATCCACTGACGGCTTTGTCTTATAGTTCACTCCGTTGAGATTGCTTCGTCCGCCTCCACCCTCGCCTCCATTTGCTCGCAATAACGTTACCTTCGGTGTTACGTTGTCTGCGAATTCATTAAGTTGATGAAGATATTCCACCAGGCGGTCTTTATCACGGTTGCCAAATACCAGCGCGACGCCTGCTATCTTTTCCAGAGCTTGCCTATCGCTGTCCGCGTAACAGCCGGTGACAATTACTTTCGCATCAGGATGTTGTGTAATAATCTTCCGAATTGCGCGTCGGGCTTTGCGGTCACTGGTATGAGTGACGGTGCATGTATTCACTACATAAATGTCGGCTTGCTCTGTTTCCGTTACAACCATGTAGCCGTTTTGCCGCGCTAATTCGCGCATCCGCTGTGTATCGTATTGATTGACTTTACAACCTAACGTGATAAATGCAATTTTTGACATACGCACCTCTCTACAAATACGGAGAACGGAAAACGGAGAATGGACTTCTGATATCCGACCTCCGACTTCCATCATCCGCCTTCCGCCTTCCGACTTCCGACTTCCGACTCCTGATGGCCCAGTCCGCCCAGTTCATATAAAATTAACGCTAACCCTACGATTGCCGCTGTCTCCGTGCGGAGGATATATGAGCCCAGAGTGATGGGAATAACGCCTGCGGCAATCACGGCATCGACCTCTTCGCTTGTAAAACCGCCTTCAGGTCCGACAAATAAGCCAACGCTCTTCGCATCCAAATGCTGCAACAGGACAGATTTTAATCCTCTTCGATGTTCCTCTTCCCATAAAATTATACATAAATCGCAGTTCAGATTTTCCAGGCACGTCACAAGCTTTGTAACATCTTGTACTACGGGTATATACGCGCGGCCGCATTGTTTGGACGCTTCATGAGCAATCCGCAGCCAGCGTACAACGCGTTTTTGTGCTGTCTCGCGTTTCATGCGCGGAACAGAACGCTGGCAGATAACGGGAACAATTCTGTTCACGCCTAACTCGGTGGTTTTTTGCACTATAGCATCGAACTTATCGAATTTGGGAAGTCCTTGAAAAAGTGTAACTTGAGGTGTTGAGGGTGGAATATATCTATGCTCGAGTATTGCCGCGACAACAGCGTCACGTTTACAATGTTGAATAACGGCGAGATATTCGTTACCTTGACTGTCGAAAATGCGGATGCGGTCATCCGGCTGGAGCCGCAGCACATTGACAATATGATGCCGTTCCTCGACTGCAAGAAGAATGGTGTCTGCTAAAATGTTGTGAGGCGGGACATAAAAATTACGCATAAAATTAAAATGAATTACGAATTACGAATTACGAATTACGAATTAAATTGGAAGGGGATTAACCCACCCCCGGCCCCTCCCAAGAGGGGACCCCCACCAATTTTAGAATTACGAATTGACGAATTACGAATTAATCGCATTCATCCCCTCCTGTTCACTTCGTTCACCGACGCCTGGCGCCCTCCGGGTGGACGGTAGGCGACTTCGCTGGGCTTACGGAACTACATTCAAAGAATCTGTAAGACCAGCGAAGCGCCATGAAGCACACAGGCGTCGCCTTCGGCGATGGAGCACACAGGTGAAACCTTTGCGTGAGGCGCGCTGGCTTTGCCATTGGCAAGCCAAGCGACCTCATCACCGTGTGTCTCCAGTGTGACTTCAGTCAGGCGAAGCGGTAGTTCAGAAGGGGGCTTCTGCGACGAAAACAGCTAAAAACTTCCACATAGAAACCAAGCTTTTTGGGAAAAACTCAGTTTCCGGTTTCAATCTCTTTCTCACCGTGATAGACATTTTAATATCTTGATTTCTGGTTCCTGAGAAACCCATCCAAAACTATACAGGCAATTCTCTGAGTCCAAAGTATTGCAACAACTGATTTACCTGTTCCCGGTTGGAGGAGAGAAATCCATTTTCGGCTAAATATCTCTCTGCTTCTTGGGTAAATCCGCAAGTTGATATATACCAAAGGGTTATTATCTCGCCGCGAATAACTTCTTCTGCTATCTTGCAAGCAGATTCAAAGTGTTTTACCTGTGCCAATCCTATTGGCTGCTGCGTGTTTTTCACTTCTACTAACCATAAATTCGGAACTTCCTTTGCGACAATATCAATCTGATATTCTTGTGTATCAGGTAATTTTACATTTCTTGAATCCACCCACACGAACTCAGGAAGTAGAATATCGTCTTTCCGATTGAAGAATGATTCTCCATCAACAGTTTGTCCTTTGAATTGCATCATCAAAAATTTTATCATTAATTCCGTAGCGTATCCTTTGAAATCAGCATATCTGTCTGATAACCTTCTGTATTTTTCACGTAGTTCAGTCGCCGCTTCTTCCCATGTGGTATTTTCCACGTCCACGCGAGCCCATGTATCCGTGAACTCTCTCAAAATTGGGTCTTTTATATTGTGGAATTCTGTCCCTGCTACCTTCTCTTCGATTAAATCAGCTCGCGACAGAGATAGCAACACATCCCGAACCTGCCGTTCATCAATGCCCCAATGGCTCATAGATGAAGCTATCTTTTTCGGGTCGATTTTCTCATCCTGGTACCTTGTGGCAAAATAAAAGATATTTTTCGTGATGCCAAATTCGTTGATAGTATTAAAATAGTAGTTCAGTTGACGATACAGTTCATTCCATATAGCGCCTTCTGTCAATTCGTAAGCGATAACCCGATTTACAGAATCGATGTTATCCAAATGTTCATTCAAAAAGACAGCACCTTCAAAGATACACTGAATGTAAAATGGATTACCGCCTGTCCTTCGAGCAATTTCGGCAGCCATTTCTGGGTTGACTTCCACGTTGTGGTGTTTGGAGAGCTTCTGACAAAGTTCAAGTACGTGATAGCCTTCTAATCCGCGAAGATACTGCGCCCTGAATCTTCCAAAGAGCGCGCCGCGACCAATGATGTCTTTTGTTAAAAGCGTCACAGCGGAACCTGTCACCAAATGCGGGCAACGCCGGTATTCTACAGCGTGCTGGTATTTCCCCAAGGCATTTGGGTCGCCGCCATCTTCGTTGCGGATGTCTATGACATGCTGAAACTCGTCAAGCATCATAAACATCGGTTCTTCGTTGTCTTCCGATACCCGCTTTGGCGCCCAGATGGCGCAATTTAAAATAGGCCACGTATCCTTGTTGTCGGTTATAACTCTGTTTGTACTATTCAAAAGCCGCAGAAGTCCATGGTTTTTCTGGCTTTCGGCAAATTCCTGGACTGGTTCGAGAATCTCATTGAGTTGCCATGTCTCTTTGATGAAGTTTGTATCCTTGCTCTTAAATCCCAGATATTGGCTGAGGAAAAATGCAAGATATTGAGTGGCAAATTGCCTGGATTCTCTGCTTATGTGAATTACGAATTACGAGTTACGAATTACGAATTGTAAAAAGCTCATGTCCACTGAACTTGCGGAATCCGAAATGTAAAGTTTAATAATCAAAAATACATAACTCTTCAAAAGTTATATAAATCGGCACAATTTCATTCTGTTCCCAAAACAACTCATTGTACAGTTTCTTTAAAACTTCGGTTTTACCCATTCTGCGATGTCCTATCAAAACGGGCGAAAAAAATTGCTGACGTTTTGCGCCATAGGCTATTTTCTTTAAAGTTGCCAGGATATCTTCTCTGTCTGTGAAAATTTCATCGGATAGAACTTTGAAAACGGGTTCATGCAAATTCGCCATTTTTATTAGCACCTCAAGTTTATCGTCTTCTCCATAAAATTAAGCAAGGGAATAGTCGAGATACAAGGTCTCTGAAACCTATACGAAGGTTGGGCGGCGGACTTTCTTGTCTAATCGACTAATCGACTGAAATCAGCGGTAAGTAAAGATGGGGCAATGTTTATCAATACAATTCCTTTTCTAGAACGGGATGTTCCATATCATCTTCGTACACTATCATTACTGCTTCACCCTCAACGGAATGGAATCGTGTAATTTTCTCACCTGGTGAGAAAAAGCCATACACTAACTGCTTGGCCCCTCGTGAATCTTTCACGATAATTCGCACATGCTTTTGCTGGTCGCCTCCGGGAGTCACTATATACTTTATGCGGACAGGACGCGCGCGAATTGCCACCGCTTTTGAACCGCTTACTTCAAGCTCAATTTTCTGACCTACTCTAATAATTTGATTAGCCGGCGGCTCATAGGCTGAAATGACACCATTGCCTAGCGTAGGATGCGGCTTAAATGTTAAACTAATTTTAAATCCACTGTTTTCCAACTGTTCGCGGACATCATTCAGTTTCATACCTTTTAAATCGGGCATCAGCATAAGTTTCCGACGCACGCCACCGCTTAACAAAAGGTTAATTTTTGCCCCGCGCGGAGCAATAGATTTTGGCAATGGTGTTTGGGTAATGATAGTCTCCTCTGCTGGATAATTATCGGAGTATACCGTTGCCGTGATACCCATCTTAAATCCTGTTGATTGTAACACCGATTTGACATTCCCTAGCAATTTGCCTGTAAGGTCTGGAACTTCTATTTTATCTGCTCCACTGCTGAGTATCAAACGAATCGATTTATCCCGTTTTACTTTAAATCCAGGCGGCGGTATTTGTTCTAATATGTCCCCTTCGGGCACAGTAGGGCTGGCTTTGTGTGAATCAATTTTCGCGTTCAGTTGTTTACTTTGTAATATGTTGATGCTTTCCGCCAGGCTTTTACCTATGACGTTGGGTACTTCTATAACTTCACCTCGGATAACCCTGGGAATTATAAGAAAAACCAATATTATGCCCAACACCACTACGGCGATGAGAAAAATCACCATGACTTTAATAATATTGCTCAAGATTTGATTTGCTATCATGATATTTTTAATATAATCTTACGACTGGTGGTTTGGTAGGTGGGAAAGTGAGTGGATTGACGATTGATGATTGTCGATTGGTTGCGAGTATGCGAAGCAATCTACCCCACGCGATGAGCAAAGCGAATCGGCGAAGCGGCTTTTCACGCTTGAAAGCGGCAGCCTCCTTGCCTGTTTTCTGTGAAGAGTGAAAAGTAAAACGATATAATTTCTTCTTCACACTTCACTATTCATTCGCCTAAATTGGTCGCCTGTTTTTATACGGTAACCGTTGACAAAATCGCGAGCGCTCATTTCTCGCTTACTCGCTGGTTGTACCTTTTTGATAAGGAGAGTGCCATCGCCTGTTTTAACAGCAGGTTCTCGTTCATCTGTAATATAGATAATTCCCGGCGAGGCTTCAGGAATGGGTATATCTGTGATTTCACAGGATACAATTTTTAGGGATGTTCCTTCTCCGAAATATGTGTAGGCGCCTGGCCAGGGTACTACACCGCGGACTAAGTTGCGAATATGTATGGTAGATTCGCTCCAATCGATTTGTCCCTCTTCCTTCGTTAATTTCGGAGCGTGGCTTGCGGCATTTTCATCTTGTGGATAATGGGGCGGCGGCCCATCAGTTGCTAAAGCAAGTGCATCCAACAGCAAGCTAGGGGCAATGTCAGCTAATCGGTCATGTAGAGTTACCGATGTATCCTCATCAAGAATTTCTACCTCTTTCTGGAGGATAATGTCGCCTGTGTCTTCGCCCTCATCCATTAACATGATGGTCACGCCAGTTGTCTGTTCTCCGTTGATAATGGCGCGCTGAATTGGCGCCGCTCCGCGGTATTTCGGCAACAGTGCGGGGTGGATATTAATACATCCGCAAAGTGGAATAGAAAGGCAGCGTTTCGATAAAATTTGTCCGTAAGCTGCGATGACTATGGCATCCGGATTCAGTTGTTTTAAAACATTGATAAATTCGGGCGCTCGCAATCGCTCAGGTTGATATATGGGCAATTTATGTTGAAACGCCGCTAATTTTACCGGCGACGGAGTTAGTTTTCGCCCTCTACCGGAAAAACGGTCAGGCTGGGTGACAATTCCTAGAATATGATGCTCGCTATCAATCAAGGCATTTAATGTCGGTACGGCAAATGCCGATGTACCTATAAATATGATTTTCATAATTTTGGTAATTTGTTAAAGTGGTAATTAGGTAATTTGGAAAAGTGGCAATTTGGGGAGTGGTAACTTGGTAATCTGCTCGCTTCGCTCACCGACGACTGGCTGGTTTCGATACGGCTTCGCCTACTCAACCCAAGTCGCTGGTCTTACGGAACAACACAAAAAACAAGTCATTTGGCTTCCTTGTTGTTGGATTTCTCCAACATAAGTTCTTTGAGCATCGCGCGTTGCATATTATCGAAATGGTCTATAAAGAGAACGCCGTCTAAATGTTCCATTTCATGTTGTAATACCCTGGCCATTAGGTCTAATCCTGTAAATTTCACCTCTGTACCGTTGAGCGTAAGTCCAGTGACACAGACCATTTCTGCGCGTGTGACCAAGCCCATAATTCCCGGTAGGCTCAAGCAACCTTCCTCTCCAATTGCCTGACCGGAGCATTCGATAATAACGGGATTGATTAAAGCCATTGGAGGATACATAGGCTCGTATTCCTCAATGTCACAAACGATGATGCGCTGTAATATACCGACTTGCGGCGCAGCTAATCCGATACCCTTTGCCTCATACATGGTTTCGAACATATCCTGAACTAATTGATTAATTTCTGGTGTCACACGTTCCACCAGCGATGCGCATCGGCGCAAAACAGGCGCGGTATATATTTCGATGTTCAATTTTGCCATTTTAATTTCTATTAATATCGAAGTCACAGGACTTCGGCTGAAGGCTATGAAAGCATATTCTCACTTAAATCTTACCTGGAACAACTGTACGACGAATATGGGCGGCGATGCTTCTTCACGTAGTCCATATTCACGAAGTTGTTCTGAATCTTCAGGCTTTTTTGGCTGCTGTAGTTCTTGTGGCATTATGAGTTCAGAAGTATCCGCATCGCGTGTGTGAAGCCAATCCCAGAAACCGATGAATACAGAAAAAGCTACTGCGGAGGCACCCATAATTTTGTAATCAGCATCAGATAGTTTTGGCGCGAATTTACTCTGTGTTGCCATTCTTATCCCTCTGACGGCCAGATAGCTGTGAATGGTTGTGAATGGCAGAGAACTAATCGAAACAATTTCAAAACGCCGTAATGCGCTTTCACGATACGGTTCGCTGGGCTCCTTTACTTCATTTTTGGGATACAACTGTGCGTGTGCTGAAGGAATCACCGAAGATAAATAGAATACACAATATATAAATGCTGTCATGAACAACAGATGTGTTATAACACGATTTCTATGTGTCAGGAAGTTTTTCATGCTCACCTCTCTCGCGCAAAATATGCACAAGTAACATGGCGGCACCAATACACACAGCGGCATCAGCAACATTAAACCAGGGCCACCAACGAAAATGTATAAGCCACCAACGGAAACTTACGAAGTCAATAACATGCTGCACGCGTATTCTATCAATGAGATTGCCGAACGCTCCGCCTAACAAAAAACCGAGTGAGAGTTTCATCCATAGATTGTACCGAAAGTGTCTATAGTAGAGAATAATAAAACCAATGGCAATGGATATAATAAACACGAACAGCCAATTGCGTCCTTTCATTAAACCAAATGCTGCTCCTGTGTTGGTGTAATGACCTATTCTAAGTACGCCGGGAATAATAACCTGTTCATGATATAGCTCAATAGTATTTTGAATGATGAGCTTTATGGCCTGGTCTATTAATATGATAGGAATGGCGACCAACATCAGCGGTCTAATTTCTTGTAAGTGTTTTAACATTTTTTGGTAATTGGGAAAAATGGGAATTGGGTAATTGGGAAAAACGGTAATTAGGTAATTGCCAAATTACCACTCACGAAGCTACCGCTTTTCCGCATTATCAAATTACGATTTCGGTCTCACCGCAAAGTATACATGCGCGGGATTGCTTGCTTGAAACAACCCTTCTGTGTTTGTCGGTTGTTCCGGGACAAGTTGAATACTAGCAAGGGAACATGCAATTTGTATATCGTCTATGCAATCGTGCAATGCTGAGTTTAATTCAGGGACATCTGAATAGATAGTAACTTCTGCTTCTGTGCTATGCGTTATGACCCCGCGCTGGCGCGAAAGTTCAACAAAGTGCTTTAGTTCTGATGAAAGCCACTGTAATTGTTGCCATGTCCCAGAAGATATTTGTGAGGACAGTTCCCACTTTTTTGGCCAATCAGCCAGAAATACGCTAGAATTTTCTTTGTTCATAAGATGCTGCAAATTTGCCCACACTTGCTCTGCAAGAAACGGAATTACCGGCGCAATTAACCTAACGATAGTATTAGTCATCATCCATAGGGTTGTTTCCGCAGACTGCCGGGCATTAGGACAGCAAGACAACGGTGGTCGAAGTCCCTCGACTTCCGTCAGTGAGCTAAACGGCGAACCGCAAGGCGAAGCCGTCGGTGAGCTATGCGAACATATTGGATATGTATGTAGCCGTTCTTCTATCGCGGAAAGATAAAATGTGTTCAGTTCTGTATTACAAAATGCAGAAATAAGAGAAAATACTGTCAACACATCGCTCTCAGAGTATGCATTATTGACCTTGTCTATTAACTGCACAAGCCGCTCTAAAAGCAGTTTATCGAAAGCGTATAGCGCATCAAAATGTAAGGGCTCATATTTTGTCAGATTTCCCAACATCGAATATAATGCTGTTTGTATATCATTATAACATGCGAATAGTTTTTGGAGGTCATGTTCCATAGCGTCTGCATTATAAGTATCATCATATGTAATAAACCACAATCTTAAAATATCCGTAGGACAATCACTTTTTAGAAGTTGAATAAACACCGAGTGTTCTTCTGAGAGCCTCGCTTCACTGCCCCGGTTCTCGGGATGGCTGCGCTCAGATGGCTTCGCGCGCCTTCCGCCTTCCGATGGGGCGCGTATATGTATGGTGTCGATGGGGATTCTACTCCCACGAGCGCCAATAGTGAGTATAAATTGCCGCGCCCATTCCTGGGATGCAGTTGGTTCTCCGGCAATATCTATGATATGTTTAGATTTTCGATTTTTGGTTAATGGTATGAGCGCATTAAGTATAGAATGAAAATGGTTATCCACCACACAATCTTCTTTACGGAAGTATTGTGCGCCGCAGTGACTACAAGTAAAATTTCCTGGCAATATCTGGGATGCGGACATTTTGAACCACGCATCCGCGCCTTTCCCACGAGTCACCTTTCTCGCAGCTTCGATGCTTTTGGCAAGAGGTACTTGATAACCACATTTTTTGCAATATATTACTGGGATGGGAACGCCCCATATCCGTTGGTGCGAAACACACCATTTGGTCGGCTGTGCGAATGCTGATTGCATATATTCAACGTTACTTTCGGGTAAAAAACGGATATCTTTCAGCGCCGCAGCCGCGCGTTCAGATAATTTGTGTTTTTGGGGAAGGAAAAACCATTGAGCAACAGGACGAAAAATCGCGGGAGTATGACACATCCAGCAATGAGGATGTAAATGTTCTTGAGAGAAAGTAAATGTTAAATATCCGCGTTTCTTTAGTTCAAAGATGATAAATTTGTCCACATCAGCAATGCTAAATCCACAGAGTTGTTCAGCTTTATCCGTCAATATTCCTTCATCGTCTACTACGGATGTAATATTGAGCTTATGTTCCTGCGCGAATCTATAATCTTCAGGACTGTGTTCTGGCGCGACATAACAGATGCCTGTATTCGAGCGTTTGCCAATGGTGCTTAAAACAACAGGCACATCGACATTTAGAAGAGGATGAGTACACATACATGCGGATAAAGTGCTTGCTGCTACTTTTTTCAGCAGGCGATAGTCTGTACATCCTAATTTACTCAGTATTTCGGAAAAACCGATTCGCCCGCTCCCTTCGCTCGCGGATATGTATTCAGTCGCAAATATCAAGATTTCGCCCGCTATTTCGATGAGCGCATATTCACTCTCTTCGCTGATAATAACAGCAGCAGTAGCGCCGAGCATCCATAAATCATTAACCTGAACGAGCAAATAAACATGCTCACCATATTCCTCTAAACCTTCACTAATGGGAAACTTCACATACCCAGCAGATGCCTGATATCGACGTAATTCGAATTCTTCATCGTTCAGCATCCTGTGACATCGGACACACCAGTATGCTGGTTGAACGTTTTTTTGCAAATACTTCGCTTCTATTAATTCGCCCCAGATATCCCAAATTTTGAATTCATGGCGAAATTCGGAACCCACAGAAGGATTTTCCCAATCGCTAAAGACGCCTAGTTGGTGAAGATAGGTTCTCAGAGTGTTAATATGCTGAAGCATGTACTCGCGGCAACGTTCTCGAAGTGCGACGGGATTAACATTACCATCCCCCGATTCTCCCGATTCTCTGGACGGCTTCGCGCACATCTGCTTCATGATATGACGCTCGACTGCGGGATGATAATAGTCCCAGATTGGCAAAACGCACACATTAAATCCTGACATTGCTTTATATTTTGCTATAACATCTCTACAGATTATATGTGATAATGTGAATACATCAAGGTTCGCTCCGATTTCATCAGAACAGTCCTCTTTCTCAGGAACATCAATAGGATATGGAATGCTATGAAAAATATATTTGGGTTGATTTTTATTTTTCTGTTGTAACTGACTATAAATATTTAACGTCTGCCAAAAGCACAGAATCTCTTCTTCGGAACGAACGTCAAAATCTGAAATTGGCACATTCAATGTCCTAGTATAATTCATTCAATACACCTTTGTCGAGTGTTATCAATGGAGAACACAGACGATGCCTCGGCTCCGCCATGTGACTCCAGCACGCAATAATTATAAGGTAATTTAGCAATTGGATGATTGTATGTAAGATTACCAACAAACCTTATCTATCCTCTTCAATGGTAATCAATTCAATTTCATCACTATTAGAATATAGAGCGCTTTGTCCTTCAATATCAGTAATCAATTTCAATTGGGTTTGTAGAAAAGCTCGATACCCCGCAATGAAACGTTCCTTTTCAGTTTTCAACTGGAAAATCTCTTCGCGAATTTTATTGGTTTTCTCATTAGCCTCCCGGACGATTTGCTCTGCTTGGATTTTCGCTTCCCGGACAATCAATTCTGTTTCCTTCTGTGCGGTATCTTCGCTGTTTTCGACAAATTTTTGCAATTGCAATAAAGAGTCATGGATGCGTTGTTCTTTATTTTGATATTCTTGTAGTTGCTCTTCCAAAGAAGACACACGACTGCTTAACATCGCGTTTTCTTTGCTGATTTCCTCATATCCTCTGGCGACCACTTCCAGAAAACTTTCAACCTCATCTGTATTATATCCTCTAAATCTCTTTCCAAATTGCTGCTGATATATATCCAACGCTGTGAGCCTCAACTTCATTCACCCCGTTTTGGTCAAGTGACGAGGGGACGTGAACCACGATTTTATCTTTCTTAAGCAACGGTTCAACTTCCCCATCATGGTAACCAGAACAAAATTATTGACAATTGTTTTTATATTATATATGAAAAGAATAGCTACAGCAAGCATACGATTAACTCCGCGCTGTTCCAAAGCATTCACAATCGGACTTAAGATGTATACGCTCAAAAAGGAGAGAGCCACCAACGGATAATATATCCCGCAGATAATACACCGCCGCTGTGATTATAGCTAATACGATGATGGAGATACCGACGGCAATAATCTGCAAGGTAGTTGCAAACTGTTGTGATTGTTGAGAACGTTCAATTGTATGCTCTTCATTATTCTGATTCATGGGCTTGGTTTTTTACGTATTTACGCTCTTCTGATTTTTCTGAGGTGATTTCCGCGCGCAGATGTTCCAACTCTCCCATAACGTTTTCGAGTTGCTCATCCGTAATACGTAGGCGGGTTGCGACAATTTGCGCGAGTTTGAATAGTAATTTCGAGGCGAGTTTAGGGGCTCGGTCCATGAGTTGCAATAGATCTGGGCGAAAAAGACCGAGAATATAGGAAGGCGCAAGTGCAATCGCTGTCGCCGTGCGTGGTGTGTCGTCAATTAATCCTATATCGCCAAAGAATTCTCCTGCGTTCATGGTCACCAGAGGAATCTCAACGTCTTCGCCGGAGCGCCGGGATATTTTCACTTCTCCATGTACGATAATATACATGCCAGCGGACACTTGCCCTTGACGGAAGATAACTTCGCCTTCGCGATAACTACGTTTATGAGCAATATGAGCAATCCTCTGTATTTCACGTTTATTGAATTCGTCAAAAAGTGGACTTGTCTTTAAGGTTTCGACGATATCCACATCGTTTTGCTCCAGCGCGTTATTAGGTTTCAGGCGAATTTTGCGCCAAATTGGAGATGTCTGTCTTTCTGCCATAAGATAATATCACCTCACAGAAATTCGGAATTCGGAATTAAAAGGCAAGGAAGCAACGGAATTCGGAATTAAGGAAAGAAGGATAGCCCTCTTGCCCCCTTGCCCTATTGCCCGGTCTGAAACTACTTAAACAGGACATTCTGCACAATAAACGACGCAAACACTAATGAGACCATTGACATCAGCTTGATGAGAATGTTCAGCGATGGTCCAGACGTATCTTTGAAGGGGTCACCAACGGTATCGCCGACGACGCTGGCTTTATGAGCGTCAGAGCCTTTGCCGCCCAAGTTGCCTTTTTCGATGTACTTTTTGGCGTTATCCCACGCTCCGCCTGCATTAGCCATCATGACAGCCATAGCAAATCCGGAAACCAATGCGCCGACAAGCAAGCCAACAACGCCTGTGACGCCGAGTAACAAACCGACGACGATAGGTGCGGCGATTGCGAGAACCGAAGGAAGAATCATCTCCTTTTGAGCTGCTCTGGTGCTGATGCGCACACAACTGGCGTAATCCGGCTTATCCTTGCCATCCATCAAACTTAATTCCTTGAACTGTCTACGAACTTCTCGAACAATGCCACCTGCGGCGCGTCCGACTGCTTGCATTGTCATTGAACAAAACAAAAACGGCAGCATAGCGCCAATAAACAGCCCAATGAGAATCGTAGGATTATCAACGGAGATGTTAAAATAATCGTGCAAAAAGGACAATCTGAGGGGATTCAAATCCTCGATTCTCTGAAGCATATTGAAAACTTCAAATTTCTGTAGAGCCGTCGAAGCGTCAAAATTGCTGATAACAGCGTTGAATTTCTCCCTGGCAGGCGCTTCTAAGCTAGCAAGTTGTTGTGGGTCGACCTTATCCAGAATTCCTTTTAATGCATCACTTTTAAGCTGAACTAAGAACTTGAGTGCTTCTTCTTTGAAAGCAGAAATAAGAGCCAATGCTGTCAACGCCGCCGAACCGATAGCAAAGCCCTTACCTGTAGCGGCTGTCGTGTTGCCTAGCGCGTCGAGAGCATCAGTACGTTCGCGGACTTCCGGAGGCAAATGCGCCATCTCTGCGTTGCCGCCTGCGTTATCTGCGACAGGACCGTAGGCGTCAGTTGCCAGCGTGATTCCCAAAGTACTCAACATACCAACCGCTGCGATGCCAACGCCGTAGAGTCCCATGTTGAAATCGAATCCGCTACCTGCGTTCGCGCTGAACGTGAAACTGAGCAGAATGGCGATAGCGACTGTGAGAACAGGAATTGCCGTGCTGAGCATGCCGACTGATAGTCCTTGAATAATTACAGTCGCAGGGCCTGTTTCCGCTTGTTCAGAGATTGAACGGGTCGGTCGGTACTTATCAGAGGTAAAATATTCTGTAAAGTACCCGATAATCAAGCCGGCGACTAACCCTGTCATAACT
>SDBU01004780.1_pt1 | contig 16479 bp, 19 predicted proteins | sample 2277071 | NCBI WGS metagenome assembly SDBU01 (sample SAMN10397929, study PRJNA504765) | marine sediment metagenome | isolation source: marine sediment core GS08_GC12, 126 cmbsf | place: Arctic Ocean: Gakkel Ridge, Loki's castle | collected 2008
TATATTAAATATACCAAAGAATGAATAAAATATACCCGCAAAGGTATATTGCATCAGCAAAATATTTGAAATAAATATGGATGCTAAAAAATTAGGAAAAAAAATTAAGTTAGCTAGGGTAGAGCTTGATATGACTCAAGCTGATTTAGCTAAAGCTACAGAGATAATGCAGAAGAGTATTTCAAGATATGAAACTGGATTATCCTTGCCATCATTGGAGAGTTTAGAGAAGATAGCTAAGAAATTGAAAAAGCCTTTTGGATATTTTTTGGATGAATGATAAAAATCTTTTTTTAATGTATTATGAAAATTTATGTTTGGTTCTTTATTTTTTTTAATTTAATTGCAGGAGAAGCAATGAGTCATGATATCCAAAGAATACAGCATAGATCTTTTACATTTATAGACCTTTTTGCAGGTATAGGGGGATTTCATCTTGCTCTTCATCAATTAGGCGGAGAATGTGTATATGCAAGTGAATGGGATGCAAATGCACGAAAAACTTACGAATATAATTTTAAAAATATTTCACCTTTGATTTTTCAAAAGGATTTATTTCGCGAAGATATAACGTTAGAAGAAAATCAAGAGATCATTCCTGAAAATTTTGATATATTATGCGCGGGCTTTCCTTGTCAGCCTTTTAGTCAGGCAGGATTTAAAAAAGGTTTTTCCGAAACAAGAGGCACTCTTTTTTTTGAAATTGCTAAAATAATAAAAAATAAACAACCTAAAGCATTTTTTTTAGAAAATGTTCGTCATCTTCTAAATCACGACAACGGAAATACTTTTAAAACTATCTGTAATATTTTAGAGAATGAGTTGAATTATTCAATTTTTTATAAAATTATGAAAGCTTCCGATTATGGGCTTCCAACTTATCGTCCTAGAATCTATATAGTGGGGTTTCGGAAGGATTTGAACATTACTTCTTTTAATTTTCCTTCACCGATCCCTTTAAAGATTACTATGAAAGAAATATTTAAAGGTGAATGTTCAAGGGAAATAGGGTATACTTTACGGGTTGGTGGACGCGGCTCGGGATTGTATGATAGGAGAAACTGGGATTCCTATTTGGTAAACGGAGAAATTCATCGAATTACCTCTAACGAAGCAAAACTAATGATGGGTTTTCCTGATGATTTTTTCTTTCCTGTCTCTGAATCTCAGGCTCTCAAACAATTAGGGAATAGCGTTGCAATAGATCCTATAAGAATGACAGCAGAGGCAATGCTGAATGTAATGAATGAAAGTAAGAGAAATAATTATGCAATTGAGTGCAAATAAAGGAGAATGGAGTGAGTTTTATGCTTTTCTCAAAATTTTATCAGATAAAGTTCTATATTCGGCAGATGAAGCTTTAGCTTTAATTCCAAATTCGTTTCTAAAAGTTTTAAGTATCATTCGGCAAGAAGGCTCAAGTGAACTTATCTATGAAATTGATGAAGGCCAAGATAAAATTATTATAAAATCGAATTCTAAGGTTTTAGCGGTTATACCGATTTTTAAAATCACTGGAAAATTATCTAGTATTCTAAAAAGAATTAAAGAAGGAGCTTCTTCAAAAGGAGCCTTTAAAATAGCTGATGTTCAAGATATTATGAAGGAACTTCATTGTAAAAAAATAAAGTCTCCATCTTCAAAAAAGGCTGACATTTCTTTGAAAATTGAAGATCCTAATACAGGAACTAAACCTATAAGAGGATTTAGCATTAAGTCCAAAATAGGAGGTATGTCGACATTATTTAACGCTTCAGGTGCAACTAATTTTGAATTTGAGATCGTTAGTAAGGGAGATCAAAATAAAGATAAAGCAAAAATCGGGTTAAATCGGATTCTTACTAAAAATGAAAGGTTGAAGTTTGTTCAGACTCAAGATGTAACCTTTAGTCAAAATTTAATGATGATCGATTCCCATATGCCCGAAATCGTTGCTGAAATGGTAAAGGGTTATTATCTGGGGCTTCAAACTACTGTTCAAAAATTAGCACTTCATGTTGAAAAAAAGGATCCATTGAATATGGGTAATCATAAACATTTTTATGAACACAATGTGCAAGAATTTCTTTTAGCGGTTGCGTTTGGTATGCAGCCTTCTAAGGTTTGGAATGGAAATTATGAAACGCATGGCGGTTATATTGTGGTTAAAGAAAATGGAGAATTAGCGTGTTATCATGTCTATGATCGAGAGAAGTTTAAAAAATTTCTTTTTATGAATACCAAATTTGAAACGCCGAGTACAACTAGACATAAATTTGGACAAATTTATGAACGCGAAGGGAAAAAATATATTAAGCTGAATTTACAAATAAGATTTAAAAACTAAGTTATGGTGGATAAATTTGATAAAAAAACCCGAAGTCGGGTTATGGCTGCCATAAAAAATAAGAATACTAAGCCAGAAGTAAATATTCGAAAAGCCTTATTTGCTAAAGGATTGAGATATAGAATTCATAATAAAAAATTACCAGGCTGTCCTGATATTGTTTTTCCTAAATATAAAGCAGTCATTTTTATCCATGGTTGTTTTTGGCATAATCATGATTGTAAACACGGTCAATTACCGAAAAGTAATGTTAATTTTTGGGAGGAAAAACTTCAAAAAAATGTTGAGAGAGATAAAAAAAATATACAGATACTTAAATATATGGGATGGAAAGTTAAAATTATCTGGTCTTGTAAACTGAAAAATAAGAAGGAATTTCAATCAATAGATTACGCTAATGATATCGTTGAATGGATTAAAGATATGTGTTGAAGAGTTTTTTATTTAATAAGTGTTAGCAGTTGTGGTATGATATTGCTGATTTTTATTTCTTTATCAGTATATTAATAATTTGATGGCAAAGCACCAACTATCCGAGCATTTTAATGCTTTATTTTACAAAATAAATCCTAAAGATACATATGAAAAAAAAGCATCTAATGCATATCAAACAATTAAGTATATTATTTCTAATTTTCATGGTCCTTTAAAAGCTCTCAATCCTGATTGTTTTATACAAGGTTCATATAAACAACAGACAGCAATTCATTCAATAAATGATCTTGATATAATTGTTCTTTGCAAAAAAAACTTAGCTGGAAATCAAAGAAAAAATAGAGATGAGCTTTTCCAAATGGTTGCTGACCCTTTTTTATCTGATTATAGATACAAAGATAAAGTTTGTTATAATGCTAATAGCATGTGTATTAAGATTGATCATGCTATTAGGATAGAAATCCTCCCTACTATTAAAAGAAAGTTTGAAGAAGAACCCTTTTATTTGTTTCGTCCTGAAAAGAACAGATGGGAAAGAGGCTATGCTAGACGACATCAAGAACTTCTATCTTATAAAAATAAAGGTAATTTAAATTTTATTCCTGCAATAAAATTGTTTAAACATATTCGTTCAATATTTAAAATTGAATCAGTATCTTTTCATATTGAATGTTTATTATATAGTTTGCCAACTAAGTGCTTTTTAGGTTCTCCAGTAGAATATATGACAAAGTTGCTAAATTATATTGCAATTCGAAACGTAGATAAATGGTATGAAAAATCAATTAAAACTCCATGTGAAGAACGATGTTTATTTAATAATTTAGAGTGGAATTTAACTAATTGGAGGTTCTTTCATGAAATTATTTCTAGTTTAGCTCCATTAGCTAATGAAGCAATACGTGTGCAAAATCAGGTTAGAGCTATAGCGTTATGGCAAAAAATTTTTGGATCTAATTTTTTCCCTTCAAAGGTAGAGTCATGAAAAAAATTCTTTCAATAAATGGCGGTGGAATAAAAGGTACTTTTGCGGCAGCATTTTTAGCAAGCATTGAAGATACTTTAAAAAGTCCTGTAGCAGATTATTTTGATTTGATAGTTGGTTCTTCTACTGGAGGCATTATTGCTTTAGGACTAGGGTTAGGATTAAGTGGTAATGATATTTTAAATTTTTATAGGCAAGAGGGACCAAATATTTTTGCAGTAAATAATATATCAAAATATTTTAGGTGGATATTTACTTCTAAATTTGATGATCAACCTCTTAAGCAGGCATTGCATAAATCTTTTGAAGATAAAAAATTAGGGGATAGTAAAAAACGTTTAATTATTCCATCGTTGAGTTTAGAAACAGGAGATTTGTATTTATATAAAACTGCTCATCATCCTCGTTTGGAATTTGATTATAAAGTTAAGGCAGTAGATGTTGCCTTAGCTACTTCAGCTGCGCCTACTTATTTTCCCATTCATCAAATAAAGGGTACTCCCTTTATTGATGGAGGAGTCTGGGCAAACAATCCTACAGATATAGCAATTATAGAAGCAATATCTGTTTTGAATTGGAATAAATCAGAAATTAAGGTTTTGAATCTAGGCTGTACTTATTCTCCTTTTGATGTGGAAAAGCTTAGAAAATCAAAAAAAAATAAGTATTCAGGCATATTTCAGTGGGCTAAAGGAAGGAAACTACTTAAAGTTTTTATGGAAAGTCAAGAAAAAGCTTCTTTAGCAAAAGGGCAGTTGTTAGTTGGCAAAGAGAATGTTTTTCATATTAATCCTGTGGTTCCTGAAGGAAGATATTCCTTAGATAATGCAACAGAAATAGAATCTCTAATCGGATTAGGACAAGAAAAAGCTCGAGAAGCTTTTCCAGATCTTAAGAATGCTTTTTTTCAAATAAAGGCTGACGATTTTGTTCCATATAAAACCCTTCGTTAATCAGTTGCTTGAGTCAATCCTTTCCGAATAGTTTTATAACTAATTTTCAATCGTACTGCTATTTCATTGTTTGTTAAATTCAAAGCTTTTAATTCTCTAATTTTCGGAGCTAATTTTTGATAAAGAGGGATATTTTCATTCATAGTAATTTTAATCTTCACTGGAATTCGTGCCCTTGCCCCCTCTGTCAGCGTAGTTGTTGCTTTCAACTAAACTATAAATGAGTTTATTTAAATGCAGACCAAATATTCAAAAAGCTTTAAAAAAGAAGCATTAAAAAAAGAGAGCCTTGGTTGCTCTTTTTAGCTAGCATCTAGGGCTTGCAATTTCAACGTCTAAAAATCTACATATGTAGTAAAGAATTTTTTAAGGATATTGACTCATCAATTTGATTTTTTCTAGCTCTTTTTTTTTTCTTTATTTATACTTTGTAGTGATATTTTAAGGTATAGAATAATGACCACGTTTTGTGAAATGGAAAAAAATATTACAAAAAAAGTTTGCAATATTCAATTGTCTCCTTATGAAAGATTACTCATGGATAAAGATGATAATAGTTTATTGAATCGGTTATTTCGTGCAGATTGGAGGGAAGGATGGTTCTATTTAGCTGCATCTAAAATAGATGTTGAAAGGAAGCCAACTCTAAGATACTGGCAAAATATCACCTCTCATTATTTAACTAACTTATGCCATCTTCCAGCTGAAATGGATTTTGTACCATTAAAGCTTCCTGGAAAAGAAGTGTTAGAAAAATGGGTGCTTGATGCTCCTCCAATGTCTGGAGGTGAATATTTATCAGAGGATATGATAGAAAAACTGTGGAATTCTCTAAATATTTGGGTTAAGAAAGATATTGAAAAAAGTGGTGGTATTAATTCTTTTATCAAAAATAAGGCGCCCAAGTGGAATCAAGTAGGAAGAGTTTGTTTTCATTTAGCTGAAAATAAAAATAGCTTAGATTTTCCTTTTGCTTTTTTAGCTACATATTCTACAGGCTTTTCACAAAGTAATAAAATTAAATATTTACCATTAAGTAAAGCTTTAGAGCAATATATTGGGGAAAATAATAAGCAAACATTAATAAAATTACTCACCCCTGTCCATAATGCTGCGACGAAATGTTCATGGGTTGCAAATTTAATTGAGTCTAAACAGATTTTCAAGCCTCTTGCTTGGAATGAAAAACAAGCTTTTACCTTGCTTAGCTCAGTTTCAATGCTTGAAGAAAGTGGTTTATCTATAAAAATACCGGATTGGTGGAAAAAGAGAGCCCGGCCTCAAGTTTCTGTTACAATCGATTCTGATAAGAAACCTAAATTAGGTTTGGATAGCATGTTGGAATTTAATATTAAAGTTGCTTTAGGAGATGAAGAGCTAACAGATGAAGAGCTAGAACAAATTATTAATCATGGCACAGGTCTTGTTTGTATTAGAGGTAAATGGGTAGAGGTTGATGGCGAAAAACTTAAAGAAGCGATCGAACATTGGGAAAATTTAAAACGAAATTATCCGGATGGAGGGATTTCGTTTATTGAGGGTATGCGCTTATTAGCTAAAGCTCCAATAGATTTGCAAGAAGATGAAGAACTGCAAGAAGAGAGTTACTGGACTCATGTTTCTGCTGGGGAAAAACTAAAACAAACTCTGCAACTTTTAAGAGATCCCTCTAAAATATCAAATAATTTTGATGTTAAAGGACTGCAAGCTACCTTAAGGCCTTACCAAAAAGCCGGGTTAGATTGGTTATATTTATTGTCTGAACTAGGATTGGGAGCATGTCTTGCTGATGATATGGGCCTTGGAAAAACTATTCAGATTCTTGCTTTACTACTTTTACAGAAACAAAAATCAAAAAATAATCCTTTAAATCCCTCATTATTAATTTTACCAGCATCATTGTTAGGTAATTGGAAGAGAGAGGCGACGAGTTTTGCTCCCTCTTTGAATCTTTTTTTTATGCATCCATCTGAGCTTGATAGAAATACATTTTTAGAATTTACAAAAAATCCAAAAAAATATTTACAAGATGTACATTTAGTCATAACCACATATTCCATGATAACAAGATATGAAATGTTTAGTGATGTAATTTGGAACTTAATTGTACTTGATGAAGCTCAGGCAATAAAAAATTATTCAACAAAACAAAGTAGAACTATTAGAAAGTTAAAATCAAAATCCCGAGTTACATTGACTGGAACTCCAATCGAAAATAGTTTATTAGATCTTTGGTCTTTATTTGATTTTTTAAATCCCGGATTATTGGGATCTATAACGCGTTTTAAATTATTTATTAAGAGTTTAGAAAATCAAAAAGGTCGCTACGATTCTCTTCGAAAATTAGTTAATCCCTATATTCTTCGAAGAATGAAAAATGATCCAAAAATTATTTCAGATCTCCCAGATAAAATAGAGACTTTAACTTATTGCCAATTGACCAAAGAACAAGCGAAATATTATCAATCTATTGTGGATAGTTTAAAAAAGACTTTAGAAGAGATTGAACCAAAGTCTCGCAGGGGAGTCGTGCTTCAAACTATTTTGCGTCTTAAACAAGTTTGTAATCATCCAAGTCATTATTCCGGAGAGGGAGATTATAATTCGTCTCATAGCGGAAAATTTCGCCGTTTGGCTGAAATATGTACTGAATTAGCTCTGAGACAAAATAAGGTTTTGATATTTACACAGTTTCGTGAAATCATCGATCCCTTGGAAGAATTTTTGAGCTCAATTTTTAAAAAAAGAGGCCTCATATTACATGGAGCTACGCCGATCAAAAGTCGTAAAAATATTGTAGAAGAATTTCAAAAAGAAGATGGTCCTCCATTTTTTATACTCTCTCTTAAAGCCGGTGGAACAGGATTGAATCTAACCGCAGCATCACATGTAATTCATTTTGATAGATGGTGGAATCCTGCGGTTGAAAATCAAGCAACGGACAGAGCTTTTCGAATAGGGCAAAAAAATAATGTGCAGGTTCATAAGTTTATTACTCAAGGTACTATAGAAGAAAAAATAGATGAGATAATAACTTCAAAAAAGCGTTTGGCTAGTGAAGTTTTACATAGTTCTGATGAAGTAAAAATTACAGAACTAAATGATGATGAGTTAATAAAGTTAATATCGCTTGATATTGAGCGAGCTCAAGTAGTTTAATAAATTTTAGGTGAAGATTATGTTTAGTTGGAGTCCATATGTTTCGGTAGCTGAAAGGAAAGCAAAAGCTATAAAGAAAATTAATCAACTTCGTAAAAAAGGAAAAACCATCTACCCGGTAGAGCTGCAAACTCGAACCATAGTAACAAAATTTTGGGGTAAGTTGTGGTGTAAACATTTAGAGTCATTCTCTGATTTTGAAAATAGATTACCAAGAGGACGAACTTATGTGCGAAATGGAAGTGTTTGCCATTTAGAAATAAAGAAAGGCTGTGTAGATGCTATTGTTTCCGGTGGTGACCTTTATAATGTACATATTAAGGTAGAAGAACTCTCAAGTACAATATGGAACAAAATCAAAAAGAAATGTTTAAATCAGATAGGATCAGTTTTAGAATTATTAAGAGGAAAGATATCTGATCATGTAATGAAAGTTATTGCAGATCAAGATGCCGGGTTGTTTCCAAAAGCGGATGAAATTAAATTTGAATGTGATTGCCCTGATTGGGCCTATATGTGTAAACATGTAGCAGCTGTCCTATTCGGGATTGGTCATCGTTTAGACTCAGAGCCGGAACTTTTGTTTCAGCTGCGCAATGTTGATGTTACCCAACTAACAAATATGGATCTTAGTCATTCAATTGAAAAATCGGATAATGAACTTCTCGGTAATAATCTTTCAGATATCTTTGGAGTTGAGTTTGATGAGATTAAAAAAGAGTCTTTTGTTGATAAACCCAAAAAAATAAAGAAGAAGAGTAAAGCAAGAGTAAAAAGAAATTCATTTAAAATTTCTAGTTTTCAGTTAATAAAAACACGAAAAAAATTAGCTTTTAGTGTTAGTGAGTTTGCTAAAATAGCAGGCGTTTCTTCCGCCTCAGTTTATAGATGGGAGAATTCAAAAGGAACTCTAAATTTACAAAAACGTTCTAAAAAAAACATAAAGAGACTAATGAAAAAAGATGATTAAAAAATGGATATAATTGCTACTCTAATTTTGATCTTAAAAACGGTAGGTTAAAGCTTAAATTTTTTGTTAAAAGTTACTTAAACCCAGAAGGGAAGGGCGATATGACTTGAATTGGTTGCTGATTCATCCGTCATTTGAGTCAATTCGAACTTATAAGATCTTCTCTAACTTTCGTTAGTTCTTCCATATTCAACCTCTGTAGTAGCATAAAATAGGTCGATTTCTTCATCTTTTATTAACTTTAGAAAAGAATTCACTTTTTCTTTTTTCATAATAAAAGAAATTTTAACGGGGACATTACTAGCTAATTCAAAAAAATGTTCTTCTTGAATTTTTCCAAAGTGTCCGTATCCTGCAATTGCACGAAACACATTTCCTCCTGCAATATTATTTTTTTTAGCTAGCTTTAACAGCCAATCGTATAGAAGAATACCTTTGTGTTTTTGTTTTTCATAAGTATAGATTTTTAAACAAACGTATTTCATAAGCTCTCCTAATAGCTAAGTACTTTTACTGAGTAGAGGCCTAAAAAGGTTGCAAAAATGCTGCCCGCTACATGAGAAGTAATCATAATCGATGACCATAAATACTGGCCATGAGTAAGTAGGGTTAGAGTTTCTGCTGAGAATGTTGAGAATGTTGTTAAGCTTCCTAAAAATCCAGTAGCTATTGCTAGTTTCATCGTATTAGGAAAAAAGCTTTGATCTTTTATTAAACCCATAAAAATACCCATCAAAAAACCACCTAGAATATTTGCAAAAAATGTTCCAAGAGGCATTGTTGGAAATATAGAGTTCATTGAAAGCCCAAGGCCATAGCGGAGAAGAGCCCCTAGTGAAGCTCCGATACATATTGATGCTATTTGTGATATAATCATAAAAATATCTGTTTAGAGAGTCAGTAATTTTTTTTATTGTATATAGATGTTACTTCCTTTTATTTTAATAGAAACTTTTCTATCATCCCTTAGTATTTTAAGTCTTGTTTTGTATGTACTATATTTTTGTCCGTAATTTTTATTATTCTCAACTCTCCATCTAATTGTATAATGGCCAGGTTTAAGTGTGCTATAAAATTTTTGACCAAATATAGAGGGAGTATTTAAGGTGACTCTTCTTGATCCTATTTGAACTTCTACTACTTTTTGTTTTTCGGTGTCATAAACTTCGCTTTCAATTCTTGTATAATAATCATCAGAGTAAGAATTTTTCCTATAGTAGTGCATTTTTGGAGCTTTTTCATATCTAAATTTAAAGCTAGAGTAGATTTTTTTAAAAACATTATCTTTTCTCGGAGTTTGATTAGTGGCTATGATGAGTAAAAAAAGAATAATTGAGCTGATAGCAAATGCAAAAAGTAGTTTAAAGAATTTTTTCATTTTTCGATCTCACAGTTAAGTTAATTCTTTATCTCATTAATATATTGCAGAACTGCTTTCTTTAAAGAAAGTATATAGTGAACTATTTTAGCTTATCTACATAATTTCAATAAGCTGAATATCAAACTCAATATCTTTTCCGGCAAGTGGGTGGTTTGCATCAAATGTGATATCTTTATCTGTCATATCAATTACTTTTACTAAAATTATCTGTCCGTCTGGTTGTTGAATTTGCAATTGTTGGTCCTTTGTAATCTCTAAGTTTGGAGGAAGCTCAGATTTGTCAACGGTAGTTATAAGCTCTTCTGCATAAGGTCCAAAAGCATCTTCTGATAGCAAACTGATGATTTTTTTTTCTCCAGCTTGCATGCCTATGAGAGCATTTTCAAAAGCTGGTAAAATCTGACCATCTCCGACAGTAAATACTAAAGGATCCATTTGAGTTAAAGAATCAAAAATTATTAAGTCTTGAGCTTTAGCTTTATAGTGAAGCTTTACCGTATCTCCCATTTTCACTAGGCTTGACATTTTTTCCTCCAAAATATAGGTGTTTATATTTTTTTGTTTATTGAAGGGAGATTAATTAGTCAATGTTTATTTAGAAAAAATTTGAAAAGAAATTTGCAATCTATTAAATCTAAATTAGAAAGATAAAAAAACAATTTTAGGCAATTTTAATGAAATGGCTTGTATTGGTATTAGCTTTTTGTTTGACTAGCTGTCACTTCCCAAGCAATATAGCAATGGAAGGATCTGGAGGCAGGAACACTTATAATATAGAAGTTCAAAAGACTAATGCCGAAGAAATGCTACTCAATTTGGTGAGATTAAGATACTTTGACTCTCCATTTTTTTTAGAAGTATCTTCTGTAACTAATCAATTTACAATGAGGAATTTAGCAGTGGCTAGCATCAAGCTTCCTGGGTTTGATAAAATAAATCCAATGAGCCTTGGAGGAGAGACAATGTGGACTAATCAACCGACTATTCAATATTCGCCACTTCAAGGCAAGGAATTTGCAAACCAGCTAATGCAACCTTTAGATATCAATACAATTCAACAAGTTATTTACTCTGGCTGGGAGATTGCAAGAGTTTTCTCTTTAACTGTTAAAAATTTTCAAGAGTTTCCTAATATTCCAAGAGAAGGGCTCGATCCCGATGAACTCGTTAAACACAAAAAGTTTCATCAACTTATTAAATTAATGACTGAGCTTCAACTAAAAGGCGATCTACAGATTGGAATTGGGCAGAGCAAACCAGAAGAGACTAACAAGCCAAATCTTCAATTTGCTTTTCCAGCTGATAATAAAATTAGCGAAGAGATGGCAGGGCTACTATCTACAGAAAAAAGCGTTAATGGAAAATATGTACTCAATGTGGTCGTTGGATTTGATGAAAAAGGAAATATTGGGCTGCTTCCAAGATCACTTCTCTCTTGCATGCACTATTTAAGCAAAGGTATTATAATTCCTCAAAAAGATATTGATGATAAAAAAGTGAGTTATTCATCAGTAGTGGAACATAGAACAGAAGATATTGAAAGAATATTCAAAGAGTTATTAATTGTATGTTCTTCAGAAAAAAAACCAAAACATCCATATGTTTCCATTAAATATAGAGATTTTTGGTTTTATATTGAAGATGATGATCTTCACTCTAAAAAGACTTTTATGTTATTATTAGAGTTATATAATTTACAATCAGGCAGAGGTCCGGAGAAAGGTCCTATTTTAACCCTGCCACTTGGAGTTGGCTAGTGAAAAATGTAGATCTTTTAACCGTTTTTTTTGCATCTGCTATATATATGGTATTGTATATACTGTGGTACTCTAATGTTTTGTTTGGAAAAGTCTATGAAAAGATTTTAAAAACTACTAAAAAAAAACCGCCTTTTTATCATTATTTTTTGCTTTTTATATTTGTTTTTGTAATATCATATGTTATGGCTCTTTTTGAAGTTTTAATGGGAGTTACAACTTTTTTTGACGGTATCTTTTTAGGATTTTTAATTTGGCTTGGATTTATTGCCACCCATAGTCTTTTTTTAGTAGTATCATTTAAAAAAAGTTTTAAACTTTTTTGTTTGGATAATCTATTATATCTTTTAGCTTTGATGATTGTAGGAGCGATATTAGCGGGCTAATTGTCTTATATGGTTTAAATGAGATTCTTTTTTATTCCCATTGATTTTTATATCAGCGATGATGGGCAGATGATCTGATGCTATTTTTGCATTTTCATAAATATAGCCATGAATTATTCTTGCTCTATATCCTGCAAATATATAATCGATCTTCTCTTTTGGGTCATCAGATGGATAGCTGTAATATCTTTTATGCTTCAAAGAGAGTTTTAAAGGAGCTGATTCTTTAAACCCTAGATGCAGTATTGTAGGGATTGTAGTTTCATTTTGTAAATCGAAAGATTTTTTATCTACAAACCAGGGGGCATCTTGAAGATATAAGCCATCTTTTGTTGATGCTGATGGTGCGATAGAGTTGAAATCTCCTCCGATTATTGTAGGAGTGTTTTTATCTCTTAGCCAGAGTTTTTTAATTTTTTGAATTTGCAGTTCTCTTTCATTTTGAGACCAAGGATCTAAATGTAGATTTATTAGGTTAATTTTTTTGCCACGTAAGTTAATTACACATTTTTGAGCTCCATGTGGATCATATAGCCATTTTGTGAAAAATGGCATGTACTTAGCATAATCAAATACAATAGCCTCGCTATACTCTATTGGATACTTTGATAATATTGCTTGGCCGTGTGCAATTTTCCCAAAAACCTTATGAAAATTTATATGAACTTTTCCTTTTAAAGTTGTGGCTTTAGATAAATAGTTATACCCAGCTTTTGTAGCTAAAAAGCTTGCTTGATCAATATAATGAGATCTTTTAGAAAGAGAATCTACCTCTTGGAGTAAAACTATATCAGCATCTATATCTCTTAAAATTTGAGCAATTTTATCCAATCTTTTTACATAACTAGCTTTATCGATATAGGGAGAGTCTGTTGCGAGGCCAATACCGAAATGAATATTGTAAGATGCAACTTTAAAAATAAATGATTTTGAATTATCTCTGTCATTTTTAATAACATTTAAAACCGTTATTTCAGGATTGGATCTTTTAGGAAGACCGGGACTTTCATTCCACCAAAGAAAAATAAAGAAAAGAAAAAGGATAGTTGAAAAACAAGATAATAACAGAAAAAATAATAATCTTGTCTTTTTCATTATGCCCCTATTATTTTTTAATAATAAAAACAAAAAATATCTGCAACAAAATAACTTAAAACTGAAAAGAATTTAGATTGACTTTTAAGGTTTTTCTATATAGAAATAATATAAAGTAAAGGTTAGGCTTAATGGAAAGAACCCCAAAAAAAGTAAATTATCTAATTATTACAGCATCAGGTGGAGCTGGAAATTTGCATGGAGCTAAAGCTCAAAAGCAGATATTAGAAAAAAACGATCCAAACGCAAATGTAATCACAAAAGATTTTATGTTAGACTGGCTAGGTGTGCTTATGGGTAACTTTGGAGTATATGCTTGGAATACTGCTCAAAAGAAAGGAAGCGTAAGGCTTCAAAAGTTTTTGGGAAATGGGATAAGGATTTTAAATATTATATTTTGGCCTAGAATATTTTTTTCAGCTTACCAAGACCTATTAAAGTATGACATTGACTTTGTTTTTCATATGCAGGCTTTGGGAGCGCCGGCAATTCTAAAAGCAATAAGACTATATAATAGAGTAAAAAAGAAAAAAGTTGAGTTAAAAATAATTTTTACAGATCTTCCAGCTTGTAAGTCTACTCATTATTTCAAGCCTATCAGAAGACTCTCAAAAAAGGATAAAAAATATCTTTTGATTTCTTCGATTAAACCTCCTTTAAAAAAAGATCAAACAGAAGAGGAGTTTTGGAATGAAAACTGCAGAATTTCCATGGATAGGGTCTGCTACGATCCATATCCAGTAAGAGAGAGTTTTTATAAATTAGAAAATAAAAAAAGAGAAAATATTGATTATAAAATTAATATAAATTTCTCAAATGATCTTGAGGGGAAATTAATAGAAGAGATGTCTAAAAAAGGAAACTCTCATTTTATTAAAAACGAATCTTCTATTGAATATACAATTAAGCCTAAAGATTTTTTAATAACGATTATTTTGGGATCAAAACCTTGCTTTAAAGCTATCTATAAATATATTTATGATCTAACTCAGTTTATGAAAAAGAACTCAATCAAAAAAAATATAATAATTTTCCCATATTGCTCTGCTACCAAAGATCCTGTAATTAAAAAACTTCATAAAATGATTATGAAGATAGATGAGTTTCCAAGTAATTTAACTATAGCAGCTATGTCTTTCCAAAAGGAAGATGTTATAGCAGCTATATATTTTAGAAGTGATCTGACAATAACAAAAAGCGCAGGTCAAACAGCTATGGAACTTATGAAAGTCTCAAAAGCAAAATTCTTTGTTCATACAGAGTGTAATTTAAAAGTTTCAGAAACAACAAACGAAAAGCTTTTAAAGGGCATTCCTGTTTGGGAATCGGGAATAGCAATCTTTATGCAAGAAAAAATGAAAGCTCAGTTAATAAATCCAAAATCATTTATTGATGTTTGCAAAGAGTATTTTGCTTAATAATTAATTAAAAATCTTAAAAGACCTTCCCAATCTCTATTGACAATATATGGTTTTATTTTATCAACAGATATGCCGAGTTCATTTGCAAAATCATCAAGATACATAACAAGTCTATTTCTTAGATCATAGATATCCATTGTTTGAGCATAGTCCTTAACAAACTTGGTTCTTATAAAATAGTCGTCAAAAATCACTGCCATATGCCCTTTTAATTCAGGGTGAGAGAAGATATAGCCTACGAATCTAAAAGGATGAATATATCTAAGTTCATCTCCCATTTTTGTTAACCTTTTCTCATGATGTAAAAGAAGAGCTATTTTTCCATTAATACCCAAGGTAGTAATCAAATCGTCTATTTTTTTTTCATCTTCAAACGTTCTTGGTAGTTCTTGATATGAAACTTGTTTTTCGTTTTTCGGAGGTAGTTTTACAATGGCAGAGAGTATTCCTGCTTTTGAAAAAGCGAGATGATATTTAATACTTTGATTATAGATAGTTTTTTCTTCAATAATTTGATGTTTTTGAATATCTTGAATGTTTGCATCCATTGGTAACATAATAACTCCAATTTTTTTTAAGTAGATAGCTAACTCTAGCTTACTATATAATTATAAAAAAGTGAAAATTAAAAAAAAAGATTTGAGTGAAATTTTTTAAGTTATGCATTAAAACTCTTTTTATGGTTGCTTTGATTTTAGGCTTCTCAAAGTCTTGGCAGCTAATAACAGATGGTTTTAGAATAGACAAAATCAATTCATCTTTACCTAAAAAGGCTTTTTCAAATGATGTAATTGATCCTGAAATAAGTAAGATATTTGATCAAAAATTCAAATACCTATCTAAGGGCTGTCAAACCTATGTATTTAAAAGTTTAGATGATAACTATGTTATAAAATTTATAAGATACCATAGGTATAAAATACCTCTATGGCTAAGGGTTTGTACGTTTTTTGATGTCTATCGAAATAAAAGACTTTGTTACAAAGATAAATTATTAAAAGACTCGTTAAAAAGCTATGAGATTGCATCTAATTTTTTAAAAGACGAAACAGCGATAATCTATGTGCATCTTGATAAAACTAATAATATAAATAAAAAAATTGAGCTCAAAGATAGGCTTGGCAAAAAATATTTAGTTGATTTAGATATAAAAGGTTTTGTTATCCAAAAGAAAGTAAAAACTTTTGAAGATATCTTGATGCAACATAAAAATGATGAAATTGAGCTAAAAAAGCTTGCTAACTCTTTTTTATATACTACACGATCGATCTATAAAAAGGGGTTTATCAACGATGATTATAATTGTGTGAAAAACTCTGGTTTTATAGATGGAAAGGTCATTCACTCAGATGTTGGTAGTTTTCTTCCAAAAGAAAATTTAATGGCAAAAGAAAATTTTGAAAAAGAGTTTTTTAGATTTGTTAGATATTTTAAAAAATGGTCAGATAAAAATGCGCCATTTTTATCATCGCATTTAGATGAAAAAATAAAAAAGATGTCTCAAACCCTATAAGAGGCAATTGCGATGTTAAATTTTCATAGAGGATAATTCTCTCAAAAAAACTTTTTTACCCCAAGAAGAAAAATCTGCTCTCTATGAGGAAATTTGAA
>SDBU01004781.1_pt1 | contig 16478 bp, 16 predicted proteins | sample 2277071 | NCBI WGS metagenome assembly SDBU01 (sample SAMN10397929, study PRJNA504765) | marine sediment metagenome | isolation source: marine sediment core GS08_GC12, 126 cmbsf | place: Arctic Ocean: Gakkel Ridge, Loki's castle | collected 2008
AGTCATATAAGAGTACATGCAACACCTGTAGTTACAGCCGCCGGAGTCTATCACATTGGAGATGCCGTGGGTGGGAAGTTAGAGTTTGAGAATGTGCGTACACCCTTTGAGAACGCTGGCTATATTGTAGCGGCCCACATCCACGATCACGACGGGGATAACGCTAACCTGTTTTTAGTCTTGTTTGATCGAGACTTTACAGAAACACCGGATCACGATGAGTTTGTAGTCTCAGACGCTGATTTACCGAACTTTATAAGTGCTATAGAGTTTGATAACGCTGAATATGTAGACTTCAAAGATAACAGTGTGTGTCAGGCTGTTTTACCGAATGATCAACTTCCCTTTGTGTTAGTAAAGGGTGGAACTTCTCTATTTGGTCAGCTATATGTTACTGCAAACGTGGCTACTTATGCAGCCACAGATGATTTAACAGTAGATTTGATTGTCAAGGGATAAGGAGAATAAAATGACTATAAAGAAAAGCGATTTTACCAAGAGTAGTGATAAGGTAGGGCTGGCAAATAAAAAGCAGCAAATCGAAAACACTAAGAAACTAATTGCAGGAATAAACAAAGCTAGAGAGCTGGCACACAGCCTGGCTCACGGGATACCAATGAAGAAGAGGAAGAAGCAAAAGAAGAATAAAATAACAAAGAAGGAGTAAAAGATGGTTTATATTCCAAGTGTTAATAAAATACAGTACGCTGTCGAAGCTGCTTATCACGATGGAGCCGCGGACGACATCGAACCTGTAGGAATAACAAACTTTAAGATTGACCCTAAAGTAGAAGTCGAACAGATCCTTGATTTACAGGCAGACACTTTTGTTCACGAGGCTATAGTGAGGAAACGCTGGTCGGAAGGCGTTATCGAAGGCATCATTGACTATGATAGATTCTATATCTATCTGGACGGGTTCTTTGGACACGAAACGAACACGCCGCCCCGGACCTACTTGGGCTCAAATGATTGGGTTGGGGAAATCCCTGATTCTCTAGCAATAAGGTACGGTCAGACAGACGCTTTGTTCAGTGTTTTCGGAGTTATTCCTTACTCACTAAACCTTGTTTATGGAGACGGCGAATCTTTGAAGTATATTTATAACTTCTTTGGTGGAGCCATCTTAGACGGTGCTACCTTCCAGGCTGTAGGAGTTGATACTCCCACCTGGGCTATGTCACACGAGACTGAGCTCTGGATCGATGCTGGGATCGGCGCCACTGTAGGATCCACTCCTATTGCTGATATCGCTTTCAGGGTAGAGGTCAATCTTTCATGCAATAGACGACCGGTCTGGCATCTTGGGGATCAGGTGTGGGATAGTATCGTTAGTGGCAAGTGGGTTGGAACGATGAAACTCGTCCTGGAAGCTGACGCGACTAACCTTTCACAACTCGGAGATGTTCTTGACGCTACAAAGACCCCTCAATATTTCGCTATCAGGCTCCGGACCACAGATGGTTCTAACATCTTTGACCTTGACTTCTGTGGACTTGCTCAAACTCCCCCTACCCTGATCACTGACTTAAATGGTATTGTCACGATAGAGTTAAACCTGGTCCTGCACTACAATACAACCCTGTTGTCCTGTGTGCGTGCCGAGATAACCATACCGTAAGATTTACAGGAGTAAGTAGTGGCGGTAAATAGAATATTAAATTTAATATTCAAGGCTGATACTAAAGATGCGGCATCAGAGATAGCCAAAGCTATTTCAACAATAGAGAATATGGCCACCTCAGTTAAAGAACTTGAGGCCATAGCATCTGGAGCGGTTGGCGACCCTGACAAAGGAATAGGCGGGCTTATTGGGAAACTAACGGATCTGATAAAGCCCGCAGACATAGCCCTTGCTGCTCTCACAGGGCTAGCTCTAGGGTTGAAAAGAGGTGCTGAAGATTGGGTAGACTATGCTATTGAAGTTGGAAATATTGCGGGTAGTTTACAGCTAACAACAGAAGATGCAAGCGAGCTACTAGGCGTTATGGAGAGGTATGATGTCTCTCTCATTACCATGACAACCGCCTTTAGAAACATGGCTAAAGATGGCTTAGATCCCACTCTAAAGAACCTCCAGCTATTACTTGAAGAGTATGACAGCATAACAGATAGTGCTGAGAAGATGACTTTTGCTCAAAAGAAGTTTGGAGAGCAGGGGTTAAGACAATTAATCCCCATGTGGGAAAACCTTACCCAAGCAGAAAAGGATCACTTTGACGAGTTAGAGAGAGGCCTTGACATAACCGATGAGAATGTCAGGGCCGCTAAGAATATAGAGGAAGCACAGGATGCTCTGAGTCTTGCCTGGATGAAGGCTGGCGGTTTCCTTGCTCAATTTGTATATGAGCTTTCACAAGCTGAAGGAAGTTTTTTTAGACTAGAAGAGGCTACAGAGGAAGTCACAAAAGACACTATGACTTATATTGACTTCCTGAAAAAAGAACATGAGGGGCTGCAGGCTGTTATTGAAGCAACAAAAGATTTATCAGCGAACCAACTCTGGAATAAGGCAGCAGCAGCCTTCTTAGCAGGACAATTTGAACTTGCTCGTAGTTATCGGGAGCAAGCAGCCGCGATGGATGAAGTAAGCGCCAAACAAAGCGATCTTATCAAATGGTGGAAGGGTGGAGAAGCGGGGAGTATAGGCGGTCCAGGGCTGACACAACCGGGCGGTGGCTGGCAGATAGACGCTCTGGGCAGACAGTATAAACGTGATGAGCAAGGCTACTTTATCAAAGGTCCGAACTATGGAGACCTCGCAACAGGTGGTTCTTTCAGAGTAGGTGGCCAGGGCGGGACTGATTCATCTCCGGTGAGCTTTATGGCAACACCTGGAGAGACAGTTACAGTTGGAGGTGGTACAGGTGACATGGAAAATATCTTGGCAGAGTTTCGTAGGCTGGCTAACAGTTTGCCTATTGCTATTGTTGACGCTATGGAGCGCAGATAATATGACAGAACTGATAACTAAAGTATTCCTGGGCTTACCACTTACAGCAGTAGAGAAGATAGATAACGCTGATTTTGAGCTGCACACCGGGGATGACTTTGATGATTGGACAGAATATATTCCTGCCTATGTAGAATTGCTGGATAACATAGACCTGGAATTAGTCACTGGAGACAACTTTGATGATTGGATAGAGGGTAGGCCTGGAGATGCTGATGTAGAAGATGAACAAGTAGTAGTGCATGGTGGCAATCACTCAGCTAAACTAACACCGCCCTCCGCCTTCCCAACACTCGCCGCTTTGTTCTACCAAAGTCCAGGAGGAACCGTTGGTAATACCTACACTTTCGCAGCGTGGGTAAAAGGTGTATATAATATCTGGATAAGTGAAGGTGGCGTTAATAGTACTATTAATTCTGGTATTGCTGCGGGGTGGGAATATCAGACAGTAACACGCACTTTAGAATCCACTACCCTAGCCGCTGGTATTCAGGCATTGGGACCAAATCAAGCCAATATTTCATATATTGATGACGCTACACTATACAGAGACCCCGGAGCCATAGAGGTAAGTACTATTTCTCATGGTGGAACTCATGCGGTAAGGATGACTGGAGCAAATACAGCCACACAACCTCATATAACTCAGACTTTCGTAGTAGTCGCGGAAAAGAGGCATAAACTGTCTTTCTGGACTAAAGGCAGTTCTGTAGATTATGAGGTTTATGATGTGTCTAACTCTGCTATTATCAAGGCTGGCACTACTACTAAAAACGCAAACTACGCAGAAACAGGTCATATATTCTATACTCCCGTTGGATGTATAAGTATGAAGGTAACTATCACTGGGATACAGGGTAGTGTTACATATATAGACGATGTTTCCATGAAGGAATATGGAGGGATTAGCTGGATTGAGAACGAGGATGTTCTAGCAACACCTGCCCCTGTATGGGAATATGGTATCAAAGGAACTGGCCCGTCTGACCTGGTTGCCAGCACTGGCATGGCTAACTTTGTTTTAGATAATAACTCTGATACACCTGGCAAGTATTCACCCTTACACGGTTCTGCTATTGTAGGCTTTGAAGAGGGCATGCCAGTAAAGATTGTAGTTGATGGCCCAAATATTGACCCTGATTGGGCGCAAGTGGCTGATATGGAAGAGGGAGACCTTTCAGATTTCGATGCTGTAACTCCTGCTTGGCATAAAGAAGTAGGATTTGAAACGGCTAACCTTTCTGAGTTCGATGATGAGGTTGATGCAGACAACGATTTACAAATTACCTCCAACGCACACGATGGACTGTGGGGATGTAAAGTTTTATTTGATGATAATAACTTAGCTTATGGAACTCTAAACTTCAGTGCACCAAACCAAACAACTGCTGTAGTGAGTTTCTGGTTTAATCCTAACGATGTAGTAATAACAAATGGAGCTAATATTGCTATTGCATATCTTGAAGATCCTGGTATTTCGGGCAACGTGCCGTGTTATTTGAGAAACAACGCTGGTACTTATCAAATTAGATGGGATGTAAAAACTGATACTGGTTGGCACGTTGGTTCTTATGTAGATATATCTGCGACAACGTGGATAAATATCAAGTTCTTTTGTGCAGCTTCTTCTGCGCCTGGAGCTGACGATGGATGGTATATGACCTTTATTGATGATGTTCTTGTAGACTCTGGTTCAGGAATAGATAACGATACACGGGTATGGGATGTATTGAACGTTGGTATGAGAGGTACTTCGTCCGCTGATTTTGGTGGTTCTTACTTTTTTGATACAATAAAGATTGACCCTGTGGGTGCTCCGATGGCTGACATGTTAGCAGATATAAACGGCAGTTACGGCATGCCTATTCCTATTATGGATGCTACACCCAGGTATGCTACTTTCACAGAACCAGATAGTGAAACAAGGATATCAGCAGAAACTTCTTTCGATCCTAACTTACTAACGATGGGGAACGGAGAGAGCTTCTATATTATTTATGGCGTGAACTTTTATGTACGTCTTTATTATTTAGTTGCTGGCTCACGATATCAACTACAGGCGTTTGTAGTAACAGATACGGGGTCAGAAAACACAGGATATATTAACATTACGGACGCTCCTCATCATATAAGAGTAGTTTGGGTAGCATCGAAAGGGGTTGGTGCAAACGATGGCTACTTGTTGATATACGTTGATGATGTTTTAGAGGAAACTATTTCAAGTATAGATAACGATACCAAGGTTATAGATGCTATTGGTTTTGGCGCTATCGCTGGACTTGACGCCGGCACTTACGGTATTATCCACTTTGGTGATTGCAAGTGGAGTCCGACTATAGGATGGACAAAGTTTATAGGATCCATGTACACCATTCGACCTGCCGCAGGATTGTTTGATCATCCTGATACAGAAGTAGAAGCCCATGACTGGATAGGGTATCTGGCTAAACAAGAGCTCGGTATACATGATATTCAAGCAACTAAAAGAGCGGATGAAGCACTAACTACTATCCTGACAGAGTTCCCTAATCAGCCTGAAGCTAAAGACTTTGATACAGGCGATGAAACTTTCCTTGCTATCTTTGAGGGTGATAATCCTACTAGAAGCATGGCAAGTTATTTCCAGAAGTTATGCCGGAACGAACAAGGACGTATATTCTGCCAAGGTGATGGCACTCTGGTATTTGAGGCAGGAACTACAAGACCGGCCAACACGACTTCGGCCTTCACTCTTGACGGGACTATGAGTGAACTAGATGTAGTCTTCAGTGCTTCAAAGATTTATAATATTATAGACTTACTTGTCAGACTGCAAACTATTGATACTGCTGCTAACCAAGTATTATTCAAAGTAGGCAAAGGTATCCCAATTACGGCAGGACAGACTATCACTCTGATTTGTAACTACACAGATGCGGATACCGGACAAAGAGTAGCAGGAGCAGATGTAGTGACCCCTGTGGCGGCTCCGCACTTTGGAGCTACACAAGTACCAACAGATGATGGTATGCACGCTAACCTGGATGATACGGACTATGTAGTAGGCGGTGGGGCAGTAGAGGTAAAACTTCATAATAACCACGGAGCTACCACTGGATATCTGAACGAGTTCACTATCTTAGGAAAGCGGATCACTGAATATGATTCTATAACTGTGACGGCAAAAGATGAAGATAGTATTACTCAGACTGGAAACAAGAGATTTATTGAAAGACTTGACTTACACGCAGATCCTACTACCGCTGAGACGATAGCGAAGACCATCGTTGCCAAATATGCTCCATCACACATAAGCACATGCAGAATAAAAGTACTCGCGAACCTGTCTGATTCTTTAGCTCAGGCTCTATTAGAGGCAGAACCTTCAACGAGGTTTACTGCTATCGAAAGTGTAACAGGATTGAGCAAGGACTTTTTCATCAACACTATAGGGTATCAGCAGATTGATACTTTGCTATGGGTGACAATACAAGGACAAGAGGCATGATAGACAACCTAAAATACAGGATAGGAGAGTTGGAGGCTAATATGAATAGAGCAGTAGGGATTGACGTATCTAAATATCAGATGTCGTTTGATCCTGATCATGCGGTAAACCAGATTGATTACGTGCTGCAGCGCACATCCTGGGGAATGAATAAGGATGAGCTCTACAGTGTTATCTGGCAGGGAGTAAGGAAGATCGAGCGCCGGGGTGCTTATCATTACTTCTCGACCGGCTCCCCCTGGCAGGACCAGGCAGACCTGTTCCTTGAGATTGGAGTAGGAAAGCAATATAAAATGCTGCTGGTGGATTATGAACACGGGTACAATAACCTCAATGCGAGAACTGCCCGGAATCTGCTCTACTTCTTGCAATATTTGATTGAGCAGCGCCCAGGGAAAAGGATCGTTGGATACTCCAACACCTATACCTATCGTGATTTCATTCAACCGTATGTAGATCTCTCGGAGATCTCCTGGATGTTTGCGCGGTATCCTTTATTCCCTCGCCCACAGACAGCAGGGCCCAGGTTCCCTCGAGGCTGCAGGACAGCCTGGAACTGGCACCAATATTCTCAGACTGGCAGAGGAGGTCTTTATGGATGTGGCTGGAAGTATGTTGATCTAGGCGTGTTCAATGGAACGGTAGCAGACTTAGATACTTTCCTAAAGATGAACGCATTCACCCCACCCCCACCCGTTATAGATGTTCGGGCGGAAACTATTCAAGAGTGCATCACTGCACTAAAGGAGCTCTAAAATGGAATTACTAACCAGTGTTTACGATACTTTGACGAGTGGAATGCTAGTTTATCTCCTGCTTATCTTGGCGGCTGTTGCTTTTCTCAAAGAAATGCTCAAGCTGGAAGGGAGCATAGTACGTTGGGTTTCCTTCGGCGTGGGCGTTTTCTTTGGTGGGCTGCAGGTGGTGAAATACTTCTGGCCTGACTCAGGCGCCATTGTTGAAGCTGTATTTTTCATCCTATCTATCGGGCTATTTGCCTCTGGGTTCTACGACTTAGGAACTGAGATAAGGGGATAATGAAAATACTAGACCTTTTTGCTGGACTGGGGGGCGAGCAACGTAGAGAAGAGATAGAGAGTAGAGGACATAGCTATACTACGCTGGACTTTGACCCTTCTTTTGGATGCGACATTACCGCTGATGTGTTTGAGTGGGAACCAACAGAGGATTATGATTTTGTTTGGGCTTCTCCCCCTTGTCCTGGGTTTAGCGTTGCTGCAATATATAGGCACTGGGATAATTATATGCCTATATCAAAAACAAGTATTGACGGAATACGGCTAGTATTAAGAACAATGGAGATTATAAGATCGATCGATCCCTCGGCATGGATAGTCGAAAACCCAAGAGGTATGTTAAGAAACTTACCACTTATGAATAAGTACCGCCGATGGACAGTTACTTATTGCCAATACGGTGATAATGTGATGAAGCCTACGGACTTATGGGGGGTAGTGCCTGGATGGATTCCTAGACCGATGTGTAAGAATGGAGATACTTGTCATGAGTCTGCTGTTAAGGGGGCAGATAAGGGAACACAGAGCCAGAACAGAAACCCTGCAAAAAGAGCAATAGTACCACTTGAATTATGGCTAGAGATATTAGATCCTACAACGGCAAAAGTCACGGCTCCACTTTTGCCTTTATTTATTTAATCGGGTCGTGAGACCCTAGCACAGAGCAGCCTCCTGGTAGGTGTGCAAGAGACCAGGCGGCGTGTGATAATCACGCTGGATAGTAGAGATAGGTCTACTTCATTGTGTTGTTGAAATGGTTCTTTAGTGTAGTGCTGCCTGTCTCAGGCAGTAGGACCAGCGGTAAGGGTTAGATGATTTAACCGTCTACAGGCAGAAAATCAATCAAGGGCTGGACCCCTCGTGGCTCCATACCGTAAGGCTCCTCTAATCTCATGGGGGTTAGGGGGGCCGCTTTCCTGATCACCACCCGTAACAAATCCAAATCTAGATCCGTGCTGTGAATTATTTCACAAATGAAAACATAACAGCTGCACAAATTGTGATAAGATATATACGTGGGGTAGGGTAGCTCAGTGGCAGAGCAGGGTCGCCCCCTTTGCACGGGTTCAATCCCCGTTCCTGCCCCACAATTATAATCGTGTGTGAAGGAGAACAAAAATGAATGAAATCATAGTAGTAGAAGAAGAACCGCAAATAGTCCAGGTCCAAGGGCAGTTGGTGTTTGATGATCCTGAAACGGGTAAGCCAATGCTGGTAGAGTACCAGCATAAAAGGATTATGACAAATAGACAAGGGAAGTTCATAGACGAATACATGGTTGACTTAAACGCTACAAAAGCGGCCATTCGTGCTAAATATAGTAAGAGGACAGCATACTCACAAGGTTGCAGGCTATTGAAAAATGTTGAAATAAGGGCTGAAATAGCGTACAGGCTGCTTGAAACTAAGATTACTGGGGAAGAGATCATCGCCAGACTTGGAGCTATGGCCAGGGGTGAGATCCCAACCAGTGTTACCGTGTTTGCATCTGGCGCCATCCGTGAGAACTTTGACACGATCGTGGCACTCGAGAAGATAGCACGTCTCTACTCTATGTTTGTTGATACGGTGATTATAGATTTAGATGGGCTAAATATTACAGTAGACGATGAGTAAAGGCAGCTATCTATGGTTGTGATAATTATACTTATCGTAAGCATAGCCTAAAAAGCAGGCCAAAACAGCCTAAAATAGCAACGATAATATTAAGTTTATTCAATCGATAATAAAGAATATTGAACTCGGAGTAAGAATATCAACTATGTACTCATGGTTTTCTAGATCTAGATCTCAAAGGTAAAATCAATAATATAAAGGAGACCCCATGACAGAACAACTCTCCCCTCAAATGAGGAACGCCTACAATCTTTTATTTGATTGTTACAACCAATGGGCTTACGAAAACCCTAAAGGATTGTGGAATGGCGGACTTTCTACTCTGGAGGATTTAGAATTGATGTTAGGAATTGAAAGCCCAATCAAACGAGAGGAATTATGGAAGTTGAGAGATAATTTCCTCAACTCCATCACCGATGAGCCGAGTTTGACGGAACAACTGCACCCAACATATAAAGATGGTTGGCGTCCAACAGAACAACTCTCCCCTAAAATGAGTAAGAAGATAATTGGTGATTTTATTGAAGCACTAGCAGATGTTCCTATCATCACGTTGAATAAGTTTGGGATAATAAATATCCTTGAGAAAGTCCTCCAGGAGGACTGAATGGCTGAATGTAAGATTTGTGAGGATTCCGGGTACACGATGAGAAAGGGCCTTGAATGGTCCCATCCCGAGTTCGGCAAGCTGCAGCCGTGCGAGTGCAGGAAAAAAGAGTTCCCAGGCGCTTATCCGGATAAGCCGAAAAAAAGAGAGCCAGACTTATCCTGGCTCGATTACACGGAATAAAGAAGGTCAACCTGGCTAAGATACTAAACATAACTCTGCCTGCACTACACGCTAAACAGCGTCAAATACGGTTATCGGAGTCTCGACGCGTTGTTATCAACGCTGGCCGTAGAGCGGGTAAGACATTTCTCATATCCGCGCTTTCTATACTCAGGGCACATAAGGGTAGAAAACAGTTGTACGCCGCTCCTGTAGCATCGCAGACTGATGCTTTTTGGGAGTTGTGTACAGAGTGGTTAGCAGATGCGATTAGAACGGGTCTAATAGAGAAGAACGAGACCAAACGGACACTTAAGTTCCCTGGTGAAGGGAGGATTGAAGCAAGAACAGCACATACGCCTGATCACTTGAGGGGAACCTACGCAGATGATTTGTACCTGGATGAGTACGCGTATCAGGACCCTGATGTATGGGCAAGAGTATGTCAGCCTATGATGTTAGATAGCAACGGGACCGCTACCTTCATCAGCACGCCGAATTTGCGCAACCACTTCTATCATTTATACTTGAAAGCGATCCAGAAAGATGATTGGGAGGTCTTTACCTTTAGTTCACTAGATAACCCACATCTTTCCCCAGAAGCGTTAGCAACCATGACAGCAGATATGACAGACGTGGATTACAGGCAGGAGATATTGGCAGAGTTCGTGCCTGGGGTTGGAGCCGTGTTTACAATACGTCCTACAGACTTCTATAAGCCGCCGGTGATCGACGAGATCCCGGTTGTGCATGAGGGGCATAGGCTTGTAGGAGGACTGGACTGGGGCAGAAAGAAAGACTTCACAGTATTATCGGTTGGCTGTGCTACATGTGAGAAAGAAGTGTGGTTAGAGCGCACTAATCTGATTGATTATCCTTCTCAGTGTAAGATAATCAAGAAAACACTTGGAAGGATCGCGCCCAACGGGCGGCCAGTGGAACTTTTAGCAGAAGAGAACAGTATAGGATTACCAAACATAGATCAGCTGCGCTTAGACGGGGTCCCGGTCAACGGCTTTTTTATGTCGAATACATCTAAGGGCTCTATAGTGCAGGAATTACGATTATGTTTTGCGCAGGAAGAGTGGAAGTGGGTGAAAGACTTGATCGCCTGGCGTGAGTTGGAAAGTTATGAGATGAACATAAGTCTTTCTGGGCTTGCGACATATAACGCACCTGAAGGATTGCACGACGATACAGTAGTGGCTAGGATGATGATGCACCATCAGGCCCTGACGGGCATGCTGCAGGTTTATTAGGAGATATTTGAATGATTTTAAAAGATAACGCCACGTGTTCTTTTTGTGGGATAAGGTTTTACAGGGTTTATTATAAGTTGGATCGGTACAAGAGAGAGGGGAAGCCGGTTCACTGTAGTCGCACCTGCGGGATAAGAGCTTACTACAAAAAGAAGAAGGAAGAAGAGAAGGATTATTGCAGATGACAGAGAAACTAATTACAGCTCGTAGAGCAGTGAGCTTACCCTGGATTGATGACGGTAGGTATTATGACCTGGTAACTGGGAGAGGGACTACAAGCCCACAGATGGCTAAAAGCCCTACTGCTTTCCGTTGTATGCAGATCAGAGGAACAGAGCTGGCTAACATACCCTGGCACATCAAGCGCGATGACAAGATTCTTAAATCACACCCCCTTATAGATATGCTTAGAGAGTTTGGCCCCGAGAGTAATTACAATGAAGCTATGTTATCAACCGAGATGGATCGGTTATCCTTCGGTGCTGGGTTATGGCTTAGAGACGTGGATATACTGAAGCGGTTAGATCCTAACACTATCAAGGTGAATAAGACAGCCTTCGGTATATCAAGTTTTACTCAGACTATCAATGGTAAAGAGACTGTTTTCAAGAGAGATGAGGTTGTATACTTCCGAGAGTATCATCCAGAGGATCAGTTAGGCTTTGGAATACCCATTATGGAAGTCGTAAAGAAGAGCATAAACGCTGAGATTGAAACACTGCTTATGATCGAAGCGTATTTCAGGAACGATGCTATACCCGGATTCTTGCTCACAACAGAGCAAGATGTAACAGAGAGTGAAGCTGAAAGAGTAATTGGGTGGTGGAAGAAGCTATTCAGGGGATCCCGTAAGAAATTCAAAGTCGGTATCGCTGGTAAGGGATTGAAACCCGTGCCGGTTGGCAGCTCTATGAAGGATAACGCCATACTTGATATTTTAGAATCAGCACAGAATGATATATGTTTAGCTATGGGGATTCCCCACGTGTTAGTAGGTCAAGAAGAAGAAGCTACCTATGTCAATTTAGCAGAAAGTCGTAAGTTCCTTATTGAAGATACTATCATGCCTAGATCTATGGAGTATCAAAACGTGATCAATCACGATCTAGTGCAGCAGGTAGACACCGGTGTCGTTTTTGAGTTCGCCTTTGATGAGATGCAGATCCTCCAGGAAGACAGCACTTTGAAACAGTCCAGGCTAACCGAAGCTCTAGGGCTCGGCATTATCTCAGATGACTACTACCGGGAAGAGATGGGCTACCCTGCCGATTCTAAGCCGAAAGAATCTGATAAGGCTGCTGTTGCAGAGGATAAATGGGAGAGAAAGGCTCTAAAGGCCCTTGTACGTGGCGATTCCCCCGATGTTAGCTTTGAGACTGACAACATAGAGATAGATCGGCGGTACCTGCTGCACGGAAGGCTTATGAACGCAAAAACTAAAGAAGCAGTAAGGGCGTGCTTTGCATGATTAAATGCTGGGACTGCAGTCTTATAGATTTTATTGCCAAGAGAGTGAAGTTAACAAACCGCAACTATTGGCACATCACCAATTTGTTTGTATGGTTGCATTACGGAAAGGATTATTGTGATCAAAGCAGAGTTTGAGCCAAGAGATATAGTTTGGTTAGACCAGGTATTTGGGAAACTAGACGCTAAAGTATTATTAAAAGGTGAGTGGGATCCATTCCTTACTAGATTTGTAGAGCATGTAAGTAAGTACCCTCCTGACTTTCCAGGCAATACTTATGTTAGAACTGGACACCTGGGGGCCTCGTGGACTAAAGAAGTATTAGATCCACTAACAGCACAAGTAATGAACCTGGCTATATATGCTGGGTACGTGCATGGACACGAGCAGACGGCTTTACATGCTGGTCACAAATGGAAGGAGGCTTTTACAGAGGCTAAGCGGTGGGCTGATTATTTATTAGAAGATTTATGGCAGAAGGCTATGAGTATATGGACCCAATAGAGTTTCAGAAGTTATTAGACGGCATGAGCCTGTCAGAGATGCAGGACTTCTTAGAAGATATTTGGCATGGCAAGATTGGCGTAACTTTTGAGCAAGAAGAAATATTGAAGCAGCATATTAAATTAATGAGGGTCAATAAGACTGAGAAGTACATCATGGTCTGGCTGGTATTACTGGCTATGTTCTTAATTGATGCTGGTAAAGTAACACCCATCACTGGTATATTTGGAAGCTTGCCAGAGCCAGAGCCCACAGATGAGTTTGACTTGATATGGGTAACAGAAGGGGATATAGATGTATGTCCTTTATGTACTCCGCTTGAAGGTAAGAAATATCCTAAAGAGACTACATTAAAGCCAAAGTTACACCCTGGTTGTAGATGTGAGCTGAAGAAAGTACCGAAGGGAGCAAGAGCTATGATGCACAAGATACGAACTTCAGACGGTGGAGCAGTAAGGGCAGTATTAGACGGGAAGAAACGAATACTTGAGGTATTAGCTGCTCCCTTTGGATCTCCTAGCAACCTAGACAGATATGACCAATACTTTACTGCCAGAACTGACTTTATGATTGAGGTAGGCGATAGACGGCCTACCTTGTATTTACATGGGTTTTCTCCCCGTAAACGTTTGATGAAAAATACCCCAACTCTTGGGGTTGCAACCGTATCACGGATAGACGAGCAAGGGCTTTGGATGCAAACAGAGCTAGACAATAGTGAGTTAGCTACCAGGACCTGGAAATCTGCTTTACTAGGGAACGCAAAGGCAAGTACAGGCAGTATTCCTCATTTGGTTCGTCCACCAGCTTTGAGGAGCGGTAAGTGGCCCCCGGGGCCGGTGCTTTGTTGGCCTCTTGTAGAACTCAGTATATATGATGGAGAGACAGGTGTACCGCCAGCAAGTGAAGATGCGATAGTATTGCCCTTACGGGCTTTATTTGAAGAACATAATATTACCCTACCAGATAACTTCGAGGCCGGTGAGGATAAGAAGTATAAGGTAGCTAAACGTAACTTAGATTTGGAAGGAGATATTGAAATGGATCCCAAAGAACTAAAGAAACTAATCGCAGAAGGTGTAGCCGCAGATCGAGAAGCAGTCGAAGCTGTAGCAAAAGCCGAAAAAGCGAAACTAGCAGAGAAAGAGACTGCTATGAGGGCTTGGATTGAAGTTGAGTTGGCTGAAAAAGCCATGCGTGCCAAGATCGAAGCTGAGTTGTTAAAGGAAAACCCAAACTATCGGCCGACCTTCAATATCAATAAAATCGGTGGTGACAAAGGCCTGGACGAGATAAAGTTGGAGAACTTTAGCTATGTCCGGAGCGTGATCGAAGATGCGCAATCAGTATTTCATGGCGGCCAGCCTGCTCTTCGTGCTTCCGCTCTCGCACTTGAGGAAACTGAAGTTGGCGAAATTGGCCCGATGGTTCCTGAAGATATGCTCAACAAGATTCACGCTCTATTAGGGAAGTACTCCCTGGTAGACAAACTGGAAGCCAAAGGTCTTATGACCATCTATAAAACCGACAAGCTGATTTTCAACGTTCCCGTCGAAGTAACTGCACTGGCCGCGCTGGCTGATATTGCGGAAGAGGGTGCTTACACAGCTAACACGCCTGAATTTGTCAATGCTCCTGTTACCATGCAGAAAGTCGGTAACTATATCTCAGTGACCGAGGAATCCCTGGAAGATCAGGACTTATTCCAACAGTGGCTTGTCAAGGCAGTCGCAAAGGCTATTGCTCTGAGCAAGAACGCTGACCTTCACACTTTGATGGATGCTACTGCTGGTACTGCGATCGGAACAACTGACGTTATCACAGACGCTGAAGTAATCGCTATGTACTACTCTCTGGCACAGGAATATAGGGATGGGGGTTGCTTTATTATGAATGACCTGACCCTCGCTTATATCCGCGCGATGCTAATAACAACTCCCCGCGCATACGGCGAGTTTGGTTTCAATGCTATGAGCATGGGCGAGTTGGGAGAACGATTCCTGAATAAACTTGTTTTCACTAATGCCAACTGGGTAGCACTGATCGGTGGAGCTACAAACGATGCAGGTGTCACTTTTGCTGACCTTGACGAGATGATTGTCTGGGTAGAACGCCGGAAGTTCTCAATCTTTGTTGATCCTTACAGCACTAAGTTATCTGCTGGTACTGTAAACTTCCTGCCTTCAGCTCGTTATGCTGGTGTGACTGTGAACGCAGCAGCTCACGCAGGAATTGAATTACTGAGCTAAACTTTAGACTATGAGGGGGGAGAGGATACGCTTTTGCGTTACCCGAAACCCCCCTTTTAGGAGACTTTTATGGGATACACAACTTTGGAAGCGCTCAAGTCCTTTGGTGGATTTGAGGATGATAGCGAAGACGAACTACTTGACGCCTTGATTCAATCGGCAACTGAGATTATCAATGATCAGACCGGGCGAGTGTTTGAGATAGAAGAAGAAACCGAAAGGTACTTCACGCGGCATCGTGGAATCCCGTCACGCTTTGAAGGAAACAAGTTACACCTGGATATGGACCTGGCAGAGGCGGCATCTCACATCACAGATACGCCGACCGTTGTATACCTACCTGAGAATGATCCCCCGTATCACGCTATTGTTATTGTAGACGGTGCATGGCACTCTGAGGAAGTGATTATCAATGGCTACTGGGGCTACAGTAGTAAGACACCCCCTTCAGCAATAGAGATCGCCTGTCTCAGGCTTTCTAAGTGGTTATACGATATGAGGGATACAACCAGTGGTGCAGCGGTCATAGTCACTCCTGAGGGCCAGATTTTGCTACCACAGGGGCTTCCATCGGATGTTGTAACCATTCTTAAGCCTTATAAGAAGTTGGTTGTTGTATGAGTGACATCCTAAAGATCTATAAAAGCATAGCTAATATGAAAGTAGGGTCCATCAAGTCCAGAGATATTGACAAGGTAAAGCTGGCAATACGTAACTCTGACTTACCAATGAGAATGTTGCTGCCGTCCACTGCTGGAGATATGGGCTTTATAGCGATGGGCAATCTTCAGAATATGGCATGGACCATCAGGGATCTGTGCTTGTTTGCGCCGCTTACTAAAGGCAAGGGCGTAGAAGCTTACTCAAAGGCTATGGTAGAGTATCTCAGTCTATACATGAAAGAGATAAAAAAGAACCGTAACCCTACTAGATTGAGTAACATCGTAGGAGTAGAAGGGCAAATGACTCCGGTGCAATGGGCAGATACAAAATACTGGGCTATTGATATAGTCCTTACAGTAGAGGAAATATTATGAGTCATATAAGAGTACATGCAACACCTGTAGTTACAGCCGCCGGAGTCTATCACATTGGAGATGCCGTGGGTGGGAAGTTAGAGTTTGAGAATGTGCGT
>SDBU01004782.1_pt1 | contig 16477 bp, 14 predicted proteins | sample 2277071 | NCBI WGS metagenome assembly SDBU01 (sample SAMN10397929, study PRJNA504765) | marine sediment metagenome | isolation source: marine sediment core GS08_GC12, 126 cmbsf | place: Arctic Ocean: Gakkel Ridge, Loki's castle | collected 2008
CATTTAAACCCGGTCAGAGCGAAAATGGTTAACACTCCGGAGGAATATGAGTGGTCAAGCTATCAATTTTACATCGGTGTACAAAAACCTCCGGAATGGCTATATAGAGATTTTATTCTTGGATATTTCGGCGGTAAGGTTTCAATTGCGCAAAAAGGGTATAGCAACTTCGTAAGCGCAATGGTTAATGAGAAATATGACAGCCCATTGGATGAGGTTGTGAGCTCGACCCTGCTGGGCAGTCCAGGTTTTATAACCTTTATCAAGGACAAATTTTTATCGGGCAAAAAGCCTGACAAAGATCTGCCGGCTTTAAAAGAATTGGTTGAGAAAGCATCCATGCACGATATATTCGATGAAGTGGAATCCGTTTTCGGAAAAGAACCGGCTTTGGGCAGAAATGTAAAAATGTTTCTTTCTCAGAGATATACAGGCGAAAAACTGAAAGATATTGGCACACATTTCGGGATTGGAGAATCCGGCGTGTCCCAGGCAAGCAGGCGGGTTGATGATAAAATAAGAAGTGACAAAAAGCTTAGAAGAAAAATCAGAAAGATTGAAAAAAAATTGGACGTGTGAAGAATGAAGACCTGACCCCTATGTTTTTATGGAGCCTTTTGTAGACAAGCTTTAAAGCAGAAATTGCAGTTAAGAAAAAAATCGTTTTCAGGTTCAATCAAACTCCGCACAAGTAATTTTTCGGATATCTGAATGTTTTAACCTTCCGTAAATTAAAATGAACTACCCCGCAGCAGAGCTGCGAGGTATCCAAATGAATTTTTATTTTATTAACCCCGATGCAGAGCATCGAGGAATTCTTTTGATTAAAATATTGACCCTTCATATCTTATTATGTTATGAATCAATATTAGCTGGCCTGAATCTCCTGTACCCACCGATTTAAAACTGATTTCTTTAAGAAATTAATGTCTGGTTCAAGCTATTTTCCTTATGTCACCAACCAATTCCTATGCCTCTAAACCATTAGGGAGGTGCTCTCATGACCATACAGTGACTTGAATTGCTCCAAACTTACCTAGTTCCCAGGTTAAGGCTAATTTTTTTCCTCTATTCAGTTTGTTAAAATGTGTACGGTACCAAATGGAAAGATAAGTTAAAATGGAATCAATAAAGGAATTATTCAGGATAGGCGTTGGGCCATCCAGTAGCCATACCATGGCCCCACGATTTGCTGCAAAAAGATTTAGAGACATACACCCTGAGACTGCAACGTTTAGAGTTACCCTTTATGGAAGTCTAGCTGCAACCGGGAAGGGGCATCTCACGGACGTTGCGATTAAGGAAGTTTTTGATCCCAAACCCACCGAAATCATCTGGAAAGAGTCTGAGCAACTTCCCATGCATCCCAACGGTATGCTTTTTGAGGCTCTGAATGAAGAGAATCGAGTCAAAGATTCTTGGAAGATTTACAGTGTCGGTGGTGGAGCTTTGCTTGAGGAGGGGTGTGAATTAACGAAAAGGAGGAAATTTTATGTTGTTGGAAATGGGAAATATTTACATCAAAGACGTTAAATTCGGGTCAAAGACGGGGATTGTTGACGGAAAATTCACGATCAACAAGAAAGAGTTGAGTGATTACTTAAAACAGCAAGACGCAAGACTTAGAACAGTCAAAGCTCATCTGGCCAAACCCGGTGAATCCACGCGGATCATCTGTGTCAAAGATGCGCTTGAAGTGCGCGTAAAAGTGAGCGGTGACAAGCGCGGAGAGGGCCGGATGCATGCCGTGAAAAATATGGCCGTAATAACCTGCGGACAGATCGTAGCTTACCAAGAGGGTATTGTCGACATGAGCGGGCCGGGGGCGGCTTATTCGCCTTTTTCCGAGATTCATAATGTCGCGCTGGAGATTGACGTCGTCAGCGGTCTTTCCCAGCACGAGCATGAGGAAGCTGTGCGTTATGCCGGCCTACGGACCTCTGGCTATTTGGGTCAATTCGCTCGTGATATTAAGCCGGACGAAATTATCGCTTATGACACGGGTAAATCCGTTAGTTCGAATTTACCCCGGATAGTTTATGTTTATATGGTTTTGACCCAGGGATTGATGCATGATACGTATCATTGGATGGGAGAATCATGGTGCAATGCCACAGAAGAAATGCCTCGTATAGTCCAGCCACAGTTCGTGCTGGACAACGGTATCCATTCCGGAAACTGCGTATCGGCCTGTGATAAGAATACTACCTGGCATCATCAGAATAATCCTGTCATCTATAAATTCATGAGTGAGCACGGCAAGACAAAAAATTTCGTAGGCGTGGTTCTAACCAACGAACCGACCAAATTAGCCGCTAAAGAAGCTTCGGCCGCCGGAGCCGTTAAACTGGCCCGGAAGCTCAAAGCCGACGGTGTGATCATTACGGAAGAAGGATTCGGTAATCCGGAAGCAGATCTGATGATGATCGTTCGCGGACTGGAGCAGGCCGGGATCAAGACCGTCCTGATCACCGACGAGTATGCCGGTTCGGACGGCGCTTCGCAGTCTCTGGCCGACACTACGCCGGAAGCTGACGCGGTTGTTTCGGCCGGAAATGCCAATGAGATAATCGAGCTGCCGCCCATGAAAAAGATCATAGGGCCTATCAAGGATCTAACTAAGCTGGCCGGTGCTTATCCGCAGAGCTTGAAAAAAGACGGCAGTTTAGTTATCGAGCTTCAGGGAATCGTCGGAGCTACCAATCAGTTGGGCGAGCGAACTTTAAGCTGTCGGGAGGTGTAAAAATGGCAAAAAAGAAGAAATTTCGTATAGTGCATTACTTAAATAATTTTTTCAGCGGTTTTGGCGGTGAAGAAGCCGCTAATATGGAGCTAAAAGCCATTGAAGGTCCGATTAAAGTCGGGAAGATGGTTTTCCAACCTGCTTTAGGGGAAACAGCCGAAATAGTGGCAACCATCGTTAGAGGCGACAACGGGTGGACTACCAAATTTATCGAAAAAACTACAGAGCAGGTTATATCCTTAATTAAAAAATACAACCCTGATCTGGTTATTGCCGGTCCGGCTTTTAACGCCGGGCGTTACGGTATCGGATGCGGCGCTATCGGCAAGGCCGTTAAGGAAGAACTGGGAATTCCGGTCGTAGCCGGTATGTATTATGAAAATCCCGCAATTGATCTGTATAAACAGTATTCATATATCGTAAGGACATCAGACAACGCCCTTACTACCAAGGATGACGCCGAGGAAATGGCGGCTTTGGCCGTTAAGCTTCTTAGCGGACAGGAAGTACTGCCCGATCAGGATAACTATATTCCGCGGTTCAGAAGGAACTATTTTGCCGGTAAAACCGGCGCTGAACGCGCATATGAAATACTTGACAGCAAACTAGCCGGTAAACCGCGTAAAACCGAATATCTTATGCCGGAATTCGATCGAGTCGCTCCGTCTGAACCGATTCATGATCTGTCAAAAGTGACAGTGGCCCTGGTAACCTCCGGCGGTATCGTACCGAAGGGTAATCCGGATAGAATTGAATCTTCCAGTGCTCAAAAATTCGGCCAATATTCTATTGAAGGAATCGACCGATTGACGGCAGAGGCTTTCCAGACAGCCCACGGCGGGTATGATCCGACTTACGCCAACGCCGATCCTCATCGGGTTTTACCCCTTGATATTCTACGTGACATGGAAAAATCCGGAATTATTGGAAAAATACATGACCTTTATTACTCTACGGTCGGAAACGGCACTTCGGTCGGAAACTCAAAACGTTTCGGCGAAGAGATCGGAAAACTGCTGGTGGCCGCCGGTGTTCAGGCGGTTATTATGACCAGTACGTGAGGGACCTGTACTCGTTGCGGTGCAACGATGGCGAAAGAGATCGAAAGACAGGGAATTCTGGTCGTTCATTGCTGTTCAATTGTTCCTATTTCTATGACCGTAGGAGGTAATCGCATTATACCTACTACTGCAATTCCACATCCGTTTGGTGACCCGACGGAAACCAAAATTAAGGATGTTATAAAAGAAAAAGAAACGGAATTAAACAAAAAATTATCCGCGTCAGAAAAAACAGAACTTGAGAAAAAATTAAAAGCTGAAGAGCCGGAAAGAGAATTAAGGGTGCGGCGCGAATACGTAGAAGCAACGCTTAAGGCTATGCAGACGCACATTGATCAACAGACGGTCTTTTCAGAATAAAATTTTCTTAAAAATAAAACGGGCTATACATAAGTACATAAGTATAGCCCTATTTTTTTATTCAAATTCGCAGCACTCTTTATTCGCCGCGAACGTCTTTCATGGTTTTAAGAATATTATCCACCAGATCGTCTTCGATCTCAAATTCCTTCATGCCCATTTCTTCTTCCCAGACGTCTTCCGGGATCTGGCCTTTAAGTTCAAGGATATGGTAGCTTTTAAGCCCTAAGGCAATTCCTCCGAGTGAACCGGAAAAACTCGGGTCCCCGTCTTGAAAAGTTACTCCCATAGTGCGAAGAGTAAAGGGCTGGTTAAGGCCGAAAACGATTATCAGGTCTTTATTACCGTGTTTGTCAGCCAGCTCTTTGACCTCGTCCTGTTCCGCCAAATCTGCGGAACCCGCCGCAGTTCAAACAAAACAGGCGGTTGTGCTATAAATAATCGTAGCACCGGCCGCTTCTAGGCATTTCTGAATAACGTCGCCGGTAACGTCGTCTCTTTCCCCAAGGACAATTACCTTTTTACCTTTTAACATATGAATTACCTCCTTATTTGGCGTTAAGGTTGCGCTTTAAAATAAACGAAACACCGTCATAAACACGCGTATGTCTGCCCAAAAAAAGGCTGGCTTTTCCTACGAACATAGCTCTTGTGATTTTTCCTGCTTTCATCTCTTCTAAAGCGTGGGCCAGATACGGCACCGCAGAGGGAATATGCCCCTGGGTCGGAACGAAGCCCGGCATGCCGATCTTTTCGATAAAGCTATTCATCTCTTTCTTTTCGAGTTGTTTCGAGATAACGGCCATGGCCGCGATCTTGCGGTAGTTCTTTTTCGCCACGTCGCCGGAACCGGAAAATTCCATAATTTCCGGATTCTGCAACTCGGGCGCGTATCTGTCAATATCTGTCATTTTCAAGCCCAAAGCCTTGAGCGGCTTTAGAATAATATCTTTATAGACTTTTTCGTCAGATGTACTTGATCCGATTGAGGCTTTACCTACCGTTCCCGATTCCAATTGAATTACCGGACTCTTGCCATCGTCTTTGGAGATCAAGATAGCCATCGAAGATAAGCAATCGTCCAGAATCGGCATGTCGTTTCCGACGAAAGCTTTGTATTTCATGCCCAATTTAGCCAGAGAGCCGCCGCCGACTACCACGATATTCTCGTAAAGTCCGGCTTTAATCATGCTGGCGGCCGTTATGATCGCCGATGACGGCGCTGCGCAGAAATTTTTTATGTCCATACCGGACGCATTAACGCAGCCGCACATCTCGCCAATAGCCTTAGCCATGCCGCCGCCGCTGCGCTGATAGCGGTCTCCGCAAGCTTCTTCGCCGCAGGAGATGATAAAATCCACTTTATCGGGAGTCATACCTTCGCGATGGAACAGCCATTTCATGGCCAGTGCGCCGGACGCTTTATTGCAGAGGTTTTCCAGTAAGTGGTGCGCCATTAGATTTTCATCGTCCCGGCCCTCGGCCCGATTGTCGCGATTAAAACAGCCGATAACCTTATCTCCGTTTACGATAGCCAGAGCTGATCCATCCCGGATTTTTCCTTCTATAATCTCATCAGGAGTTGTTTGCAGGCGATCAAGATCAAAGCCGTTAAAAACAAAGTTTGAAGTAATATTTTTCCATTCCTGCAATAAGTATTTAGTCATTGATACTTTAATTTCAAACAGGGGGGGCTCTAAAACATCAGCGAATTTCAGCAGCATATAGAATGATAACTGATCCATAATTTCGCCGAATTTTCCGATCAGCATTTTTTTAACCTGCTTCTCTGAACCTTTGGTTTTATACCAGGGCCGTTCAATATCGGCTAACTCCTGGGGCGTGATATTGCCGATGAACGCCTGATTGGGCTGGTACATCACACTGGCGGAATACTGTCTTAGGTATTTTTTGATATTTTCTTTTTCCTTTATATCTTTGCCGATTTCCCGCCGCGGCTTTGAGCCGTGCTGTACCAGGTCCGGGGCATGCACCAGGCAATTAGCCACATTTTTAACAACCGTATTATTACTGTTTTTCCCCATTTTTACCTCCAATTGCAAGATTTTTAAGTTATTAACGAGCGTCAAATATTTTAATTAAATAAAATAACATTGGTAGCGTGGTCGCTGCAACTCTTTTTAAAAATTGGCAATTTGCCAATTTTAAGTATAGAATTAATGAAATAGACACAAAAATCTATCTTATTCTTAACATTCATTTAATTCTATGCCCAAAAAAACAAATTATCTCGGTGCAATTTATGCCATAAACATCGTGCTATTAAAAAGGCTATTAGGGAAAACGGGCAACGCTATTACTGTTATGCCTGTCAAAAATGGTTTATTAGATTAACTAGAGCGTCACTTCATGGCATCCTTGGCAGGCTGATTTCAGGTCGTGAATTTCATGGGGCGTTCCGATGTTTTTATATGATGTATGATGGACCTGAGTGGTCTTACCAGAACAATAACTGCATTTATATTTATCTTTAGCAAGAACCTGGGATCTCAGGCGTTTCCAGCGTGGCGATTTGAGGTATTGTTGAGAGCGGAATTTATGATCCGTATTCCATCACCTTAATTCAATATCTATCAATTTATTGGATTTCATGTCATGGTAAGGTCTCAGATCTTAAAAAGCATGATTTCTATCGGAGCTTATCGGTCTACGCTGTGAGGATGTGGTATCGGGTATCTTTCCGTTTCTTAAAGGACGAAGAGTGGTAGTAGGGGACATCCTTTACATTTAAAGTTTTTTAGAAAGAAAGCATCATTAAAGGCGGTTGAGGATTATCTATTTCTTGCGGGACTTCCAGCTACTTTGAACGGTATCACGCATTACTACCATTAGCCCGGGCCATTCTTTGTTTGTCAGGGACCTCCGGGACGTACATAAAATTATAAGTTTCTGTCTTAACCTTTGATTTGTTTGGTAAATATGACTTCATTTCCATTGTATTAATTTGAAAACACCCCTTTATCCTGCTTGTCGGAGTGAAGCGTAGATCCCGACGTCGGGGTCCAGTTAAATCTTTTGTTCTTTATTTAACCGGGGTCTAAAAACCATGTGTCATCGCTGCGCGATAAATCACAACATTACCCTTATTTACAGACCTCGTTAAATGGTCGATTAGTTGATTGGTTAACTGGTTGTTATGACACCTATATTCCCTAAGAGCGCGATAATTGGACACTCGTAGGTTGTTGATTTTCAACATGCTGATAATATGGATATTTTTAACCATTTAACCATTTAACCAATAAACTAATTAACCAATAAACTAATTAACGATATCTGTATTTAAGGGTTGTTACCTCTTTTTTTTTGCGCCACAATGCACCTGGACCTCGCCCTAAGCACTCAACTTCGCCGTCCTTTTTAAGTTAACGAAGCACTCGCCGGATCATATCACGGCTGACTCCCGGAAAGGCGCGTTCAAGATCTGTCAGGGAAAACTCATTTTCTATCTGAGCAACTGCTTCGTGGATTATCTCGGTTTAAGCGTTATCCGGCCATACGAGGTCATAACTGACGTTGCGGCCTCTGCCCGGGTTTTGCCGCAACACCTGCCTTTCGACCAGGACGGATATCTCCCGAAAAGCGGTTGCCCGGCTGACTTTTGCCATGGACACATATTTCCGGGTCGTCAGGCCGCCTTCAAAGCCTCCAGGGCCAACATCCAACAACCGGTTGACAACCTTTCGCTGGCGCTCATTCAACAGAGTCTGCCCGTGCCGTTGCCAGAAACGGGCCTTTGTCAGAACAGTGGATATCAATCAAGGGGTCAAGTCTGCTCTTGACTCTTTATTAGGGCGCAAAGTCCATTAATACGTTTTTTAACCTTTCCGGGGCAACGGAAAGCATACCATTTTCATGGAAACAGCCGTTGGAAATGAGAACATGCAGGTGAGGATTGAATCCCAAACTGCGTTCAAATGGCTCTAAATTGTTGAGGGCTTCGACCGGGTAGCCTGTCGAGAGCCTCAAGGTCGAACGATCAGGATCAATTATCAGATTCGAATGAAGTGTGGAAATTTCATCGCTATAAAGCCGGCGGTTGAGGAGTGAAAGAATTACCAAATCGCCTTTGAGTAATGCTGCCTTATCGTTATGTCTTTGGTGACAAGTGTCTTGTGGTCGATTGCGGCTTGGGCAGTAATGATCCGGTCAAAAGGATCTCTTGTCCAGCTCTGTTTTGAAGCCAGTTGAATTACGTCAAAAAATGGTTTTGTACACACCTTCAATCTGATTTTTTGTTGCAGATAACGGTATATCTGATCTGATTCAACCTTTAATCGATCGATCTCGTAAAGGTATACCAGCTCTAATAAAATCATTGGGGATATTAAAACCGTTACCGATTCTTCAATGAGTTGGCACGCGCGTCTGCTCAGTCCCTCTCCTCTCAGGGCATATAGCCAGAGGACCACATGGGTATCTAAATAATCATATCACTGAACATCACCAAAATGCACTAATCATCACGTTTTTGGTTCCCCATAGGTTCCCTTTTTTACGAACAAAGGGCTGTGGAACATCTCCACAACCCTTTGTTATAATTACCACTATGGAATCAATGATATAGGAAAAAAGCGCGAAGCGATTAACCCTGAACCCTGAACCCCTGAACCCTGAACCCCTAAACCCAGAACCCTGAACCCAGACCGACCGGATGTCCAATTTTTGTGAAATCCCGCAGTATATAACGGTCTACGGTCATTTTTATCTGGTGAATGACGAGGTCTGAAGTTATGCTTTGCGGGTAACCATCCAGAAAAAACCGCTATCCAACAATTCCTCGACTTTTCCTACATACTTTAATTGTGCATTAGCCTCGATAAACGGCAAGAAATCTTTTTCATCGGCAGCGGAGCTGTTTTCCAGAAACCACACCTCACCCCTCTTTGTTAAGTAACGGTGACATAGATTATAGAAAGATTTATGAAAATCCCAACCCGCATCAAAGGTGCCCAGCCGGCCGGGAGACAGGGGTTTATTTTTTTTGATGTGATCTTTTACAAAATAATGGGGCGGGTTTGATACGATAAGATCGAACTTTTCATCTGGCGGGATATGGTTAAGACCATCGGAAAGATAGGAACGGATCTGATCACCCAGCAAGCTTTCGAAATTGTTTATCCTGATGGTTTTATGAAGAGAATTGAGGTTGAATATATTTATATCTGCAAATACGGCCTCTTTGACAATCGCATCCAGCCTTAACTCGGAAAAGATCGTCAATCCCACGATCCCGACGCCGCAGCAGATATCTAAAATTTTCAAGTCATTAAGCTGTCTCTCCTTTATCATATTGATTGCGCCTCTGGCGGTCAATTCACCTTGAGGCGTTTTTCCTACACTGCACGGATCGACCTCATATTGTATCCTGCCGATTTTAAACCGGCTTTTTTTGATTTTCCAAATTTCATAACCGCAAGTTCTAAATATTTTTTTGATCAACGGGCTCATTTTACTCCCTTTATTTAGGCTTAGAAAACCACGTCCTATGGGCGTGGTCAGAGTCTGACGGCTTTGCCTGAAGACTGGTACAAGGAGTAATGGAGTATTGGAGTACTGGAGTGTTGAAATTTTGCTTGGTTGTCATTCAATAGTCATTTGATTGTAATTGCAACATAGACTACCTGATTATCTAAGAATTTCTAATGATATTCCTCCATTACTCCAACACTCCAACACTCCATAAAAGTCTATGAATGGCAAAGACCACAAGGCCCTTACGGGGTGAAAGCAAAGCCTGGTCCTTTGGGCCTCCGGCTCGTAGAGCCTACGCCTCGGAGAGCCAGGATTCTTTACTTCATCCGCTTCACAAAAGCAAGTTATTATCAGTGGCTGTCTATTTGCGGCAAAACAGCAGGTAATTGCGGTTGATGCGCCAGCGCTTGCGCTGATTACCGGTCAGAAACTTCTTGGACTCCACTACCTTGGCGTTAAGTCCGGCTTTGGCCAACCGGCCTATCAAGTCGTTGCCATAGGAACGGAAATGGAAGGGGTGGCCGAAGACTGCTTTGCGCTCGGCCGGAGTGGTGAGGCTCGTATCTTCATAAGTCGGACGGGCAGGATCAAACGGTACCATAATGACGGCCCATCCCGAGGGATGCAACACTCTCGCCAATTCACGAATTGCGGGCCGGTCATCATCGATATGCTCCAGCACATGGCTGGAGATGATTATATCGAAACAGCCTTCCTTAAACGGCAGGTATTTGAGATTCGCCTGGACATGGGCGTGGGGATCAAAGGCATCGATGCCGATATAACCATGGTGGTGTTGAGTTTGAAACGGCTCCGCCAATGCAGGTTCAGGTGCGGTATGCAGCAAACGTGCACGCCGCTTGAAAAAATCGGTACGGCGTTGCAAATAGAGCCAAAGGAAGCGGTGCCGTTCCAGAGAACCACAGCTGGGGCACTGCGCATTGGACCGACGCCCCAGTCCAAATGGTAAAAATTCCTCGGCTGAATTTCCGCAAACCGGACATTGCAGCTTACCCGGCACAACTCGCCCGTCCTTAGGAATCAGTCGGCGGCGTTCCCTCCGGTAAACCTCAGCTTCTGAAAGGTCACCGGTCTCAATTTCGGAGATTAAGGTATGGAGGTCATTTAGCATAAATAAAATCGTGTTACGATTTTATAAAACCCCCGCCCCGCTTTCAGCGGGACGGGATCAGATGGCGAAAGGTTTACACGCCGATAGTTCCGCAAAAAGTAAAATATTTGATTTTTTGCGAGAGTATTTTGTATTTAGTGTTTGGTGTTTGGTTATTTAACAATCTGGTATATCAGCATATATTTGAAACAAAACACTAAATACTAAACATCAAAAACCTGATGAATTCGATTTTTTACGAATTCATCAAGGTTTCTTTATATATAGCCACAGCGCGGTTATGTGTCAACGCGGTGCTCCCTTATTAATCATTTACTGAGCATACCCTAACGATAATTCTGCTTGAAAAAAGTATAAATATAAATAATATTAATTGCTAAGAGTATTTTTAATGTTAGTCGCATTTTGCATAACGCCTAACATTTTTTTCAATCAATGCCATTCCATATCACACCGTTATCATAGAAAGCATCAAAGGTCTCAAGGAGTAATGTTATGGATAAAGCAAACACACCGATTGTTAAACGGTCGCTATTTTCATGGGTATTTGCGGATAATATTAAACTCCAGATACTGCTGGTCTTTATTATCATAATTACGGTTTTTGCCCGGGTCATTCCGCTGGAGATGCAGAAAAGAATTGTCAATGAGGCGATTAAATTGAGAAAAATCGACCTGCTGCTGTTGTATTGCGGTGTGTATCTGACCGCCGTAGTTGCTGCCAGCGGACTCAAATACCTGATCAACATTATCCAGACCCTCATCAGTCAGAGGGCTACGGCCGGAATGCGAAAAGAATTGTACCACCATATTCTGACGCTTCCCTTAACCTTTTTCCGAAGGACTCAACCGGGAACGGTTGTCAATGCTCTTGTCTCCGAACTGGCTATACCCGGAAATTTTGTGGGTATGGCTATTGCCGTTCCCTTAACCAACGTTTTGACACTGCTTGCTTTTGCCGCTTATCTTTTCTGGCTGAACTCCCTTTTAGCCGCTATTTCACTCTCCATCTATCCGCTGGTCATTTTTTTGGTACCCTTGCTCCAGAAGCGTGTAAACAGGCTTAACAGAAAAAGGGTGGATACTTCACGCGAACTGTCAAGCAAGATCGCAGAATCGATCACCGGCATCCATGAAATTCAGGGCAACGGTGCCTACGGCATCGAGACTCGCAGATTCAACAGTTTAGTAGAAAAATTATATAAAATCAGGCTGGTATGGCAACTCTACAGATTCGGCATCAAAACAGCCAACAATTTCTTTACCAGCCTGGGGCCATTTTTAGTATTTATTCTGGGCGGTTATCTGGCCATAAAAGGCCGCCTGGAACTGGGCGCACTGGTTGCGTTTTTATCTGCTCAGGAAAAGCTGTATAATCCCTGGAAAGAATTGATAGAATTTTATCAGGTTTATCAAGACGGCTCCGTAAGCTACAAACGTACCATGCAATATTTCGATACTATATCCGAGTACGCCCTTGAGCCTGTGGGACGTGAGCCTTATGAGTTAGACGGCAGTCTTGAGATTAAACACGTTTCGTTCGTTACAGATGACGGTATCAAATTATTAGATAATATCAACCTCTCATTAAATCCCGGGGAACATCTGGCTTTGGTTGGCTTTTCCGGCAGCGGCAAAAGCACCCTGGCCCTGTGCATCGGCCAGCTCTATAATTATACCGAAGGAAACCTTCTCATGGGCGCAAAGGAAGTCTCCGAGCTTTCCAAAAAGGACCTGGTTTACAATCTGGGCTTTGTTTCTCAATCGCCTTTCATTTTCGATGGTACCCTAAAAGACAATCTACTCTATGCCTGTCTGGCTAAAATTAACGGGGACGGGACCGACGAAAAAGACGCCCTGCCGACACTTGACGATATGATCGAGGTTCTCCAGCAGACCGGTATCTTTGTAGATGTTCTGCGATTCGGCCTGAATACGGTTCTCATGCACGACCAACACGGAGACCTCATCTCTATGATTATTCGTGTGCGTGACAACTTTCAGCGCGATTTCGGAGCAGAGCTGGCGGATTATGTGGAATTTTTTAACGACGACAAATACCTTTACCACTCCAGTGTTGTTGAGAATCTGACTTTCGGTGCCCCCAACCTCGAGTCGTTCGCCGACCATAATCTCCCTGAAAATAAGTATTTTTTAGATTTCTTAAAAGAGGCTGATCTTACGAGACCGCTTTTAGGATTAGGAGCCGAATTGTCCAAACAAACGGTTGATATTTTGGGAAATCTTCCGCCTGATGAAATATTCTTCGAACAGAGCCCCATTGCCCCTGATGAATTGAATGAGTATAAGGAACTGGTGGAACGCCTGAAAAAAAGCAAACTGCATCAACTTTCAGCCGATGACCGCAAAAAGCTTTTGAAACAGGCCCTGCGTTTCACACCGGGCAAACATAAGATGGTCGGCCTGCCACCGATGTTTGAACGGCTTATCTTAGAAGGACGCGCTCTGTTCAAAGAGAATATTTCCATTGACTATCCGGACGCCGTTTCTTTTTATGATATATCGCATTACATATTTTCTGAAACCATCTTGAATAATATCTTTTTCGGAAAAACAAAAACCACTAACCCCCAGATCCAGGAAAAGATTAATCAAAGTATTGTTCAGCTTCTTATTGCAGAGGATCTGCTGGAGACAATTGTTGAAATCGGCATGCACTTTCAGGTCGGTACCAGGGGGGGGAAACTTTCCGGAGGGCAGCGTCAGAAACTGGCTATAGCACGCGCTTTTCTCAAATCACCTAAGATGATAATTATGGATGAAGCAACTTCGGCGCTCGATAACAAGTCCCAGGCACGCATACAAAATCTGCTGGACTTGCGTTGGAAGGGCAGAAACACATTGATTGCTGTCGTTCACCGCCTTGATATTATAAAAAACTTTGACAAGATTGCGGTAATGAAAGCCGGACAAATCGCCGAAATGGGAACATACGACGAACTAATTGACAGGAAAGGAATGTTACATGAACTCGTACACGGAAAAAAATGAAGCGTGTCAATCTTGTGAGTTCGACGACAATCTCAGGATCTTGCGGGAAACCCGCTTTTTTTCAGGACTTTCCCTCGAAGCGCTTAAGGTCTTAGCATATTTATGTACCCGAGAAACCTTTAAACAGGATGATTATCTTTTCTCTCAGGACGATGACGACGGCCGGGCGTTTTATTTTGTTTCCGGCCAAGCAAAGCTCGTACACCGCCATGATTCCGGCGAAATGGATATTCGCAATTTTGAAAAAGGAGATTTTCTGGGAGGCCTGGCCCTTATGGGACCCTTGCATCGACTGTTCTCCCTCAAAGCTTTAACTGACACGACCTGTATTATTTTGACCCGCGACAAATTTACCAAGGTCATGGAACAGTTTCCTGAGCAAATGCCCAAAGTTTTAAAATCCCTGATTGAAAGCTTACGGATCTGGGAAAAACACTTTTTATCTGACCCCGATAAATGTTGCGAAACTTGCCTGTACAAAATCGGTGTCAGTCTGGTATGATGTTGGAGCTTGTTTGTTTTTTGGTGCTTGGAATTTGTGATTTTAGACACAAAACACCAAATACAAAATACTATCGCGAAAAGGTCTCAAGGTCACCCGCCATGACAGAAGGCAAAATATCATTCAAGCTCAAAAATAATTTGTCCGAATTGGACACGCTGCTCCAAAACCTGGAGAATTTCTGTGTTCAGCTTGGGCTGTCCAAAAGATGTAAATGTGAAATCGATCTTGTCTCCGAGGAACTCTTCACCAATATCATATCTCACGGATATACGGACGATGCCGAACATTGGATCGAGATAACGATTTCATTTGAGCATGGAACCCTTATCATGCGTATCGAGGATGACGGGACCCCTTTTAATCCCTTGGAGGAGGTCGAAAGCCCTGATCTTGACAGTCCTTTAGAGGAGCGCTGTGTCGGCGGTCTCGGTGTTCACCTTGCAAAGCATTTTAGCAAAGATGTTGTTTATGAAAGGCGTGGAGATAAAAACATTTTGACCCTTAAAAAGGTTATTTCAGAGACCTAACCATTTTAATATGAGGATAACAAATGGAAATTATTGAAAAAGAACAGAACAGGATTTACATTTTCAAGCTCAACGGTCGCCTTGACTCTAATACTGCACCGGAGTTAGAAGGAAAGATCTTTGAAGCCATCGAAAACGGATCGACGAATATGGTTGTGGATTGTGAGGATCTTGATTATATATCGAGCGCAGGTTTACGCGTAATCCTGAAGGCAACCAAGGCTCTTAAACGCGCTGAAGGTATGATGGTACTTTGTGCCATGCAGGATTATGTCAAAGAGGTCTTTGAGATCGCCGGATTTGATTCGTTTCTTCCCATTGCTGCGGGAATGGATGATGCTTTAAAAAAGTTTTAACCATTATTTGAGGCCGATAAGGTCGCGTTTCCCCAGATCCCTCAAAAACTGAGTCACAGCAACTTCAGCTTCCTTGCGGTGCAGATTGTGTTCACCGGCAAACCCCTGGATCACACGCTGTACCGAACGCCTGCCGTCTATTCGGTCCCAAACCGCAGTCCCCAGAGGATCTAACTGAAGTTTCTTCGTCAGAATCCTTTCAGACGGCCCTCCCGGAGTCCGGACAAGTCTGGCGAACCACGGCTTTATTTTAACCGGATAGGTCAAAAGTACTTCCCCATTATCCAGGCGTGCTTCATCCACTTGAGCACTTTTTATCGGAACGGATTTAAGGGCTTCTGCCCGTGTTAATTCCCGGCCCTTGCTCTTTTTTTTAAAGAATCTCATAAGTGTCGCAGATCCTGTCAAAAAAAGGGGCATCCAGCGGCTCTTTACCTTCTGCTTTAACCCCCAGGATGCGGTTTTTTTCTTCCAGGTGCCATACTCGAAGCCTCTTAAAGGGATGCTTGCCCTGCATGCGATTAAATAGACGCAGCCATCCGGATATGGATGGAGATACTTCCCATTCCACAGCCTTTCCGTCCGCCTCGATCACGAATTGCGGGTTATCTCGCAGAGAAGATGCCATATTTTTGGAAAACTCTACAAGATCCCGGTTGCGGAGAAGAATAGCGGCCGGACTCCACCTAAAGAGGGTAACTTTTTTATGCTTTGATTTAAATACAAACTCAAACTGACCGGGTTCCAGGCGATATCTTACCAGCTTCAGTTTCTCAGGAACAACGGCTCTGATGTCAAAGATAGACCAAACCGTCTGATCATCCTGCCCGTGATCCTGAAAGGACTCCAGGACAGACAAGTAGATATTTTTTGATTTGCCGGAGTCCCTGTAATAAAACTGAAGCAGGGTGGCGTTTTTACACAGGGGACAATAGAGAATCACCCCTAAGCCGCCCAGAGATTTTCCATACCAGGAAAAGCCGGTAACCTCGAAGCTTTCAAGTGCCTTTTGCCAGCCGGAAGGAAGCGGGCATTCTCTGACGGTCTTTCCGGGCAATTTTCCGTGGAGGGCGGTGAGGCGACGCAGGTGGGTTTTGTGAGAAAAGGTTCCCCGGACTCGGCCCCATTTGACCTCGAGAACCGGTTGGGACTCTTCTTCGAGCAGCAGGTAACAAGTCCCTATCTTTGCAACTTCCCAGCTAACCGGGGCCTGAAATTTAATTCCGTTCCAAGCGACTTCCTTGCGGGGCATCTTGTCAACATACTCCATAGAACCTTTGCAGGC
>SDBU01004783.1_pt1 | contig 16474 bp, 13 predicted proteins | sample 2277071 | NCBI WGS metagenome assembly SDBU01 (sample SAMN10397929, study PRJNA504765) | marine sediment metagenome | isolation source: marine sediment core GS08_GC12, 126 cmbsf | place: Arctic Ocean: Gakkel Ridge, Loki's castle | collected 2008
GCAGAGAGTATGCAGTCCGATCCTCGTTACGATTCTTTGATCTCAGAGATAATCTCCTTCCTGGAAGCCAGGATTCAGGGTGATTCCAGCCCGCGCCGCACGCGCCGGGATCGACATCAACCGCAGGAACATGTCCATGTCCTTCGGCTGCATCGCCCGGATGCCCTTGGCGATCTCTGGCGCGACACGGAAGGCCTGAAGCTCGCCCTCACGCCACACACGTATCACGTCGTCGGCCAGGTTGAGTTGGTCGGCACCCAGTGCCTCCGCAAGCTGCGTGGCCTCTTCTATGGACATCTCACGGCCCCTGCCGGCGGCCGACCTCTGCAGGTTCTCGGCTGCCTGCGTGACCTGGTTGGTGGGGATCCGCTCGATCCGTTGCACCATGCCCACTGCTGCCTCGGGGTTCGCCTCGGCCGCGTCCACCAGAGTCCTACCGATCCGGTTGATGTCTGCAGCCCGAACAAGCCGGTTGGTGTAGTCCACCATGGATTCGATCGGATCGATGACCCGGCGCTTGCTGCCCCTGAGGCGCTCGAACACACGCCCAGGCTTGCCTACCGTGCCGCCTCCGGCGATCTCCAGGGGGTCCTTGCCCTCGAACACCCTGCCCAGGGGCATGTAGTCCTCACCAAGAGCGAACATGCCTTTCAGCCTCTTGGCTGGCATGGAGGTGGCATCACCGTAGTACCTGGCCACGTCCCTCATGTACTCGACCGCCTGACGCTGGGCCTGAGCTATTTCACCGGTCGCTCCGCTCACTTCCAGGGCCGCGTCGTCCAACGAGATGCCGGTCTGGATCTCCCTGCGCCCTACCTCGATCGTACGCTTCGAGATGGCATAGCGCCGGAACTGGTTGAGTTTGCCACGCAAGGGCGCGAGGATTTCCAGGAGCCCAGGCGTACCCGTGACCTCCCAGTTGCCGTCCCGACCCCAGCGTCCGGGGCCATACTCCAGGAAGGCCTCAGCCCTACGGGCGCTCCCTGTCGATAGACCAACAGCAGCCTCAATGTCGTTCTGTGTGACGACATCCGGCCGTCTGCCACGCAGCTTCTTGCCAGCAGATTCGAGCCCGGCGGTGCGTCGTACCAGGCTGGTGTAGATGTCCAAGATGCTGGGCAGCCGCTCGCGGAGCGTCTTACCGCCTTCGCCCACGCTGATCTGGCTCTGGATACGACCCGAGTGGGCAGGAAGGTCGGCCTCTGGCCGGATCTCCATCACGTCACGAGTGGCTTCGGCAAAGCCGCCCTCACCCTCGACGAGGATCTGCTTGAGGCGTGTGCCCTGCGTCCGCTCGTTCGGGATGACCTTGCCGGTCGTCTGCTCGACTGCGTTGTCTACGGGTCCCAGGGGTCCCTTCTCAGCGTTCGCTGGCGGCTTGTTCGCTGCACGGCCGGTGGGTGCAGGCTCCGACGCTACCCGTGCGCGTGTGGCCTGGCGGGTCGAGGCCTTCCTCGTGGCCGTTGCGTTCTTGGAGCCAGGGAGCACAGCCCTCGGTGGAGGTGTGGTTTGCGAAAGACTCCCGCTGCCCTCAGTACGGAAACGTGGCCCAGCTTCAGCCTTCTTCGCAACATTGATCGCTACATCTGCAGCCTCAAGATTAGGACCGACCCCGAAGCGTGCGCTGGAGATCAGGCCGCTATCACCGATTGGGGCCTCGCCGATCTCCTCGACTACCTTCCTGCCGATGCCTCCGCCGGTACCACGCCTCGATACGACCACGAATTCGTCGCCGCCAGCACGGAAGATGTCTCTTTCTGGCACTCCCGATGCGCGTCTGATGGCCGCAGCCGCCTTCTTGAGCGCCTGGTCGCCGGCTTCCCTGGACACCAGGTCGTTCACGCCCTTGAAGTTGACCAGGTCGATGAACGTCAGTTCCAGGTTGGGATCAGCCTCGATACGGGGCCGGGCCTTCAGCCAGGCGTCCTGGTTACGCAGACCTGTGAGTTCGTCGGTGAAGGCCGACTCCAGTTCGCGGGAAATGCTGGGGTCGATCACTTCAGCGATTCGCCGACGCAGCGAGCGCGACTGACCTGGGGGCGTAGGCGGAGCCGTGGCCATGACCTTCTCGGCTGCACCGGTCACGCCACCCCTGGCCCTGACGGGTTGTTCGGTCACGACCGGCTGGAAGAATTCCGGAGGGCTGGACAGGAGTTCCTTCCTCTCCGGCCCCACAAAGGCCCTGGTACGACGGGCGGGCTCTGCGCCTGGGAAGACGCGCTCACGCAGCGGAGCTATCTCGCCTCGCGCTGGTATGGCACCCTCAGGAGCTTCACCGCCCGGACCAAGCTGCCTCTCTGGCCCTATACGGCCCTCAGCGCCCTCTGCGACGAGCTTCGCGCCTGTACGCCTCTCCCTGTTGGCCTTCAGGACCCGAGCGCGTTCCTTCGTCGCTACAGCGCGTCTCTTCGCAACCGCACGAGCGCCACTCGGAAGGATGAGTTCAGCCAACGGACCCACGATGACAGCTTCGAGCCCGGCGAAGAGCGCGGCTTCCTTGGCCACACCAGCCAGGCCCTCTTCCAGAACGTCCCCGCTCGTGACCTCAAACGCGGCTCCAAGTGCCGCCCCTCGCTTGGCCCTGTGCAGGGTACGGCCTACAAACGAGGCGGCCTTCGCCGGTCCCGCTGCACCAGCCGAGAGCACCGATGCCGCCAGGAAGGACGGGGTCTCGCGTACGAGGGCTGCGCCCACACGCCCAACCCTGCTTTCCGGCTCGGGCAATACCTCTGCGAGGAGTTCCTCCCTAGCCCGTAGGTTGGCGACTGCCCGAGGCGTACGGGTTGGGTCGTCTATCCCGATCCTCTGCCCAATCTCCAGGATGTCCGCCCCCAGCTTGGTCGCTCCCCTTGCAAACCCAGTGAAGATGTGCGCGGCACCAGAGGACGCGAGATCGGCGAGCTTTGTGTCCGGGCCTGTAGCTGGCTTGAACCTGCTGCCCGTGGTGTCCCGAGGCGCATCGACTGCAACGTCCGAGCGGACCTGGTCCAGTGCACTACCGGTGCCGGTCTTCGTCCTGGCCTCACGGCGCTTCTTAGCTTCCCGTAGGGCGCGGCGCCTCTTCGCTGCAGCTAGGGTGTCCTGACCCTTGGCTGCTGGGGCCTGGGTTGGCATAGCCTACCTGCCGAGGATCTGCTTGATGGCGTCTTCGTCTAGGCCGAGATCGCGCAGTTCCGCTTCCCTCTCTGCCTCTGGAAGGTCCTCAACTGCAGCCGCAAACGCCTCGATCTCAGACTGGGCCAGTGTGCCGCCAGCAGGACCGGTGGCGCTCGACTCGGTCAGCATGGCCTCCACGTCGCCCATGAGGCCCTGTGCTTCCTGGGCCGTGATGTCCCCAGCCGCTGCAGATTCACGGATCGTCTCGCGCATGATCTCTCCGCGATCGATCTCGGTGTCCAGGGTCTCGCCACGCCTACGGGCCATCTCTTCGAGGATCGGATCCCTGTCCGCCGCCTGGGTGCGCGTTGCCGTGGCCAGCTTCCTCTGGAAGTTGCTCAGGATGGCGGCCCTCGACTGGTCCCTCCGGGTGCTCGCGCTGGCCTTCTGCGCTCCCGTGGGAGTCGAACGAAGGGCCTGCTGTGCGAGCAGCCTACCCTGCTCGATGACCTGAACGTCGTCGCTGATGCCCTCAAGCTCATCCGGGAATTGTGCACGCAGCGCGTTCGCCTTGGAGTGCTCTCGCCCGGTGGCCTCCGCCTCCAACTTACGCTCTTCGCCGCGAGCCCTACGGGCCTCCGACCTGGACTCCAGCCCCTCACGCTCTGCTGCGGGCGAGACCTCTGCGGCCTGCTGCTGCGTGAGGAGGTCGGAGGCCTCGATCTCTTTCTGCATCCTACGAGAGAACGCGAAACCTTCCCCGACTTCGACTGCATCTGCAGGGCCAGGTTCCGTGCGTACGCCTACGCCACCCTTCGCGACTTCACGGACGGGCGCAAGGTCGGGGCCGAACGCCGGAGAGGTTGCTCCGGCCGCCCCCAGTGCTTGTGTGATCGGCTCTGCACCGCCTGTTCCTCCGGTTTCGGTCCTGAACACACCCGCCTGCCCACGCTTGACTCCCGCTTCGAACTCACGGTCCTCCAGGGCCTGTGAGCGTATGCGCTGGTCGAGGTCGAACGCCTTCCGCTCCCTCACATCGGCCTGGTCCTGACGTACAAGATTACGGGCACGCTCGAAGCTCCTGGTGAACGTCGAGACGATGTCATTGTCTCGATCCGGAACCACAGAAGGACGGAACGTCATAGTCCGACCGCACCGGAGATCTTGTCACCGAGCTTGCCAGCGATCTTCCCGCCAATGCCCGGCAGGACGAGCCCAGCCGCTCCTCCCAAGATCCTTCCGAAGAGGCTGCCACCCTGGGCGTTCTTCTCCGCAGTGGCGCGGTCGAAGGCACCACCGAGCACGTCTACCTGCTGTCCGAGCAGGTCGCTACCGGTGCGCTGCAGTCCCTGGATGTTCGAGAGGCTCTGGCGCGAGGCCTCAAGCGACTGCAGGGCGATCGCGTTGGACACCCGGCGGTTGAAGTCCTGGAAGAGGCGGCCTGCGTCTCGCTGGAAGAACCCCGTGCGGAGCCTTCCGGATCCGACCGACTCACCGACCAGAGACTCGAAGTCCTGCCCGAGGCCTTCGCGTGCTTCGTCCAGGAATCCGCTACCGAAGTTGGTAACCGCCTGGGATGGGTCGAACGCCTCCGCGCCTGCTACGCCTGCCTCTGAGGCTCTTGTAGCACGGTCACCGAGCCCCTCGCGGAGTGAGGTGAATTCCTCCTCCAGCTTTGGGCGTTGACGGGTAAAGAAATCGTCTCTAGCCATTACGAAACCCCTGCAGCGTGAAGTAGAATGCTAATACTCTTACGGTGTTTCCGCGACCAAGCTCTCGCGCACCACCTCGTAGTCAAGTTCAATCTGCTCGAAGATCAGGTCCCCTGCCGCGAGTGAGCCAACGGTTTCGGCCTGCAACTGGAACCAGGCACCCCTCAGCGCATTCCTGATGCGCTCCGCGCCTGTCAGTGGGAAGGGTAGCGACAAGCCCATCTCGAAGCGCTCAGTGAGCCTGCCGGGTCCCGTGAGGTCCGGGAGTATGATGGATAGCCTCTCGTCTGGCTGCCCGCCCGTGCCGTCCAGCACGACGAAGTCCACGATGGGGACGAACCTTACGGTGACGGCCATCGAGTGGGTCAGAGTGATGTAGACGTTCTTGAAGATGCACTCTCCAGCGGCTCCGACAGGGGCCACCGGATTCGTCTTGGCCAGGACCGCGTAATCGACCGTGTTGTCTTTGAAGCCATCGTTCGTCTTCAGGACGCCAGCTACTGCATCTCTGCCTCCGAAAAACAGGGTGGGGATAGGCGTGCCGGCCATTAGGGGCCCACCACATCTTCACGATAGTTCGGTGTCGCTGTCACTTTGGCCCAGTAGCTAGGGTAGACCGTCCCGAAGCACGTCACTTCGTGGCGCATTCCGATGCGTGCCGTGTCCCCGAGTGCAGGGCCTTCGCTCACCTGCGTGTTTCCGAAGGTTTCGTACGGTGCCCTCTTGTCTCCCGGCAGGCCCACCCGCCAGTCGTTCGACGCCGCGCTCAGGGTCATGTTGTTCGTGTACCCGAGCGTGTAGTGGCCATTTGGCGGAGCAGTCGGCCCTGGGCACAGGAGACGACCGAGCGGAGCGCTGGCGTTGATCCACGTTACGTCGAAGCGCTCCCTGCCGGGCACCGGCACAGCGGTCCAATCTGCACCCGGCGAGTCGGGTCCAGCCCAGCATTCGATGCCTGCAGAATAAGGGGTGCCTCCCACGAACCGCAGCCTGTACTCGTGCCAACGGTGAGGCGTGAGGGCGGCGTCCACGTACGAGGTCGTTCCAGCAGGGAGCGTCACCAGTGCAGAGAAGCCAGCAGGGGCCGATACGCTGTCGGGAGGACCGATGCCTCGCCCGTCTACGTCCTGGGTGGCCGTGAGGCCCTCTGTGTAGATCCTACGCTCGACTTCGATGTCCAGCAGGGAGTGGCCAACTGGTATCGTCCACCCGATCGTGATCTCCTCGGTGCCCACACCCGTGGGCTCCCAGAGACCGTTGTTGTCGCCTCTCAGGATCGGAGCAGGCACCCCGATCGGGGTGGTGATGGAAGACTGAGCGCCAGCGGGCCAGGTGCTAGGGTCGCTTCCGCCAGGAGACGCGCCGGGGTTGTAGAGGCCCGCACGACGGTATCGGAGGCTGAAGTCGTACAACGTGTTCGGCTGAAGCCCGGTGATCACGGCGGTCTGCATCGCGAGCCCGTTGTACGTCGCCTCGCCCAACTGCAGGTACGTGACCTTGGCGTCGGAGGAAACGTGGATCTCGACCTGCTCTCCACCGGTCGCGCCGACGTTGTCCCAGTCTACCTGGATGCTCTCCGAGTCGAGCGTGGTGAGCGAGCCAAACACGGGGCCATCTGCAGGCTGTCCACCACCACCAGCGGTGCTCTGGGTGTCGAAGAACTGAGCGCCACACTGAGCGGTCTCCTGGAGTTCGTAGTAGCTCCACCTCGGGCGACTCGGGTTCCTGATCGACAGGGCGTAGACACGCTTTCCCCAAACGAAGTTGATCACCCTCGTGGCGGGGTCATACTCGGCGAAGGCATCCTCAGGGTTGGACTCCGCTACCAAGGTGGCGGGATCCGGGCCGTCCAGGTCGAGCGGTACGGCGATGTCCTGGGACTCGGCACCGGCTGTGATCCTGGGACCCTGAACGCTCCAGAAGAAGACACTCCCAGCTACGCTGACCGCCAGTCGAGACCCCACGCAGCCGAACAGCGTATCTGCAGGCCGAATCCCAAATGTGTCGGGAGAGTACCCGAAGATCTGGTAGGTCTCGGTCTCCTTGAAGACCATGAGGGACTTCCCGGCGGAGCGGCAGACCATGACGGGCTCACCACGCTGGCCGGATTCGAAGAACCCGAAGTCCTTGAAGATCGTCGGGTTACCGCCATCGCTCACACGGACCACGTCGATGCGGTCGGGTTCGAGGGCGCTCCCGTAACCCCACCCGAAGATGTAGCTCAGGTGCCGAACGACGCCCCGGAAGAACACGTCCGCCAGGCCGTCACCGTCGAGATCGGCCTGCAGATCGACAAGCTGGGGGAACGCAGTCGGGTCGTAATACTTCGTGACCAGACGAGCGGCCACGTTCGGTTCGTCGTGGGCGATGAAGACCTTGTTGTCGGAGTCCGCCAGGATGATGACCGGCGGATTGAACGTGAAGCCTCCGGCCAGTTGCCCGTAGAGCCCGAGGTCGGTGGCGTTCAGTCCTCCGATACTGAGGCGGTTCACCCAGATTTCGTTGATCAGCAGGGGGTCCGGATTGACCGTGATCTGCCCCACGCCCACGGCCGCGTTCTCCGAGCGGAGCGGAGCCAGAGCCAGGGCCACGTCCAGGTCCCTCGTCAGCGTTACCTCGCCCCATGTTCCGTTGGTGAGGGTCTGGGTGGTGGCGATGGTGTCGCCCACGAACCCAGCGACCTTGGCGATCGCGTCCATCGTGTCGCCTGAGCCTGCAGATGCCGTCACCGTGGGGTGCAGCGTCATCGAAGTGGCGTAGTCGGTTCCCGCCACTCCGGTGAGCTTGATGGCAGCGATCAGGTTGTCCAACGAATCCGACGCCGTAGCACCGATGAAGACGTTGCCGTTCACGTCGGTGAGGACGGTCTGGAACGTGTAAACCTTGGTGTCGATCGTGACCGTCTCGGTATCCAGGGGCTGCCCAGTCAGGGTCAGGATCCCGGTGGCCTCGTTCCCGTGGAGCAGCCGGTCGGTTTCCGTCATGCCTGCGCGGACCTGAGCCTTGCCCTCGTACTGGTACACGTTGCGGAGGTCGTCGAAGCTGTTGGGCGCGACGACCATTCTGCCATCGGACCTGCGAAGGCCCTCTCCGAAGGGGAGTGGAATGATCGGCATCAGCAGGGCGTCCAGGCTGCAGGGTCCGGTGCATCGTGGCAGGGCGTCAAGACTGTGGGGGGCTCCGGCGGATCGGAGAACCAGGTGCTTTCCAGGAACGCTTCCATGAGCAGGATGTCCGCATCCGACACAGCGCTCGTGTACCCAGAGAGCCATGCTAGCTTGGCGTCGGTGCTGAAGGCAACGCCTATGATGTTGCCGATGAACGGATCCGGGTAGCCATTCAGATTGTCGTTGCCGAACACGCTGGCCGCAACCTCGACCCCGTTAAGGCGGATGATCATGCCGTCCGAGACCCTGTGGCGGCATGTGATGACAACGCGATCGCCCGCAGATACGTCCCCGATGGTAGATCGGATGACGTTCTGCCCAGTCTCGGAGATGTTCTTGGTGAACAGGATGCGTCCGTCAGTCAAGATCGCGATCTCGATGGACTGCAGGTTGCCGACATTCGATCCGCCGAGCATGACCACGCTCGATGCAAGTGACGTTGCCTCGACGACGAAGAACCAGCAGAAGTCCGTCCCGATGAAGCCCGCGCCTGGATACGTGAAGAAGTCGTTCCCGGCGACCTTATCCATCTTCACGTCCGGGAAGGCGTTCTCGGGCCATCCAACCGCCTCGTACGTGGGATTGCTGCTCGCGGTCGCGTCGTTGGCATTCCCGCTGCTGTCTGGCCAGGTGACGACCGGGTCTCCGTCCGCGAGCCCAAGGATCTCGCGAGCGTCGAACTCGACTTCGAGCCCAGCGATGGTCGGCTTCGGTGCCGGAGGGGCTGCACCGCCGACACAGGGAGTCCAGGTCGAGGAGACGGGTGGCTTGCAGGACTCCAGCAGGCTCACGCCCAGGCACGGAAAGCACCCAGCCAGGTAGGCTTCCATGGCGATGATCTCAGAATCCGAGAGCGCCGACGTGTGCCCGGAAATCCACAGGATTCTTCCGCTCCCATGCAGGGACGTGAGGACCCGGTTGATGGCAGCACCCGCCCAAGTGATCAGCTTCTTGCGGTCGGACAGGAAGGCAACCTGCTCGCCGTTCAGGCGGAGGATCTTTCCGGTGAGCGTTGCGGCGTCAGTGCGGTAGGTCAGTATGATCTTGTCGCCCTGGCCCACGAGACCCGGTGGTGAAATGATATCAGCGGGGTTGCCGGGGTCGGTGTCGAACAGCGCGACACCTACAGCCCCTGCGTCCGCTCCGCAGTTGGTGCCACAGACGAACGCCTGCACCATGCTCCTCGTCGCGTTGCCAGGTGCCAGACCGCCCGTGATGAGCATCCCAACAGCGAAGTCGGTGATCTCGACGACGTAGAACCAGGTCATGTCCGTGTTGATGAACGGGGTCCCGTCGAAGCCCAGATACTCGGGCGGGCTCTGCAGGACCTCCACCGCATCTGCACGCTGATTGTCGCATACCCAGCCATTCTTCTGGAACTGGGGCGTGCCGGCGATCAGGGTGGCGTCGTTACCGTTACCGCTGGAATCCGGCCAGGTCGTGACGGTCGCGAGATCCGCCACCGTGATGTTCCTGGCGTCGTACTCAATTTCGAGATTCGGGAGGACGGGCTTGATCGGCATGAACTACAGCCTCTGGGAACCGCGCACGTCCCCGAACCTGGAGACCTGGCCACCAGCGTAATCGGCCACCTCCGCCATGAACGCGCCGTTCATCTCAGCCTCTTCCTCGGACAGCGCGGCCACCCCAGCAGCTTTCGTCTCGATGTCCATGCTGAGGGTCTGCTTCAACATCCACTTCGTGAGGTCGATGACCAGAAGCTCCTGATACACGTCGGGCAATTCGGCAATTTCGTCACCGCCCATCGGCGCTGCAAAATTCTCCGGACGGTACCCGTAGAACACACAAACGCTCGTGACCCCGACCAAGTCAGTGCCCACACCCTTTAGGACGAAGTTCCTGAGGGTCATACGTGGCGCTAGGGCGGCCTCGATGTCTCCCAGGGATACCAGGTTCACCTGATCACCCGTGACCAGCGTAGGGTGCGTTCCTGCGACTTGGATCTCCACCCTTGTGACGGAGGATGCCGGGTCCACGCCGACCGATACCTCAAGATCCTTCAGGTTGAGGCTGAACTCGGCGTCGAGGGGGCCCTTGGCGGAGACGCCGAAGTAGTCCGGATTGATTCTGCTAGCTTGGCTGAAAAGCTCCTGCTGGTGGATCTCGATGCGCCTGTAGAGCACACGGTTGGTGGTCGGGAAGTTCGACCCAAACTCCAGGCCGCGTGCCTTGGCGTTGTCTACGATCTCGTCGAACGTCACGGCTCAAGCACCCCCGGTCAGCATTGGAAGCAGTGTATCGACGTTCACGAAGCCTTTGTGCCCGAAACGCCTCTGCAGGTTCGCGGTCCTGTTGGCTAGATGGCTCGCGAACAGAGCGGCCCATGTGTTCCGCTCCTGCTTCAGCATCTCTACCTCATTTGCACGCCCATCCTTCAGAGCCAGGTAGATCGCTACCTCAAGGATCAGAAGCTCGTTATAGGCCTCGTCCCATCCAAGGTCAAGTACCCCGGCGATGGTGTTCGGGTTGGGGTCGTCCGGACGCTTGGCGAACCAGAACTTCAGTGTGTCCGTGGCACCTGGCGGGTTGGCTTGGCCTGCAGACGCGAAGAACGACTGGCCGAACTCATAGAGAGCGGGCTTGGGATCTGCAGCCAGGCGGTCATCGATCGGCACCACCACGACCTCGGCGAAGGCCGTGTCTTCGATACGGAATACCACCTCTGCGGTCTCGGGCTTGAGCCAGGCGCTGGCCGCGCCCGCAACGTCTTCCTGGGTAGCGAAATGCGTCGGATCGATTCGGGCTGCAAACGAGAATATCCCAGCCAGCTTTCTCGCGACGACGCTGAGAAGCTCGACGGTTTCGTTGGCGATCGTTCCGGGCTGATTCTTCGTGGACTTGGCGTAGGCCGCATCCAGGATGTCCTGTACGGTGGTCGTGACGGCCATTAGAAGCCCCCAGGCCAGGCGTCGAGGGTGTGGGAGGCCTCGGCACCCTTCTGCTGGGCGACGGCGTTCAGGAAGGCGATCTCCAGTGTGCCAGCCTGGTTGAGCAGCGAGCCCTCCAGGCCATCCCGGAGCGCCATCTTCATCACGAGGTGTCCCACATAGGCGTCCACGCCATAGTCGGGCAGCACGAGCGGATCCGTGAGAGCCACCAGGTTCGGTGGAGTCATCACAAGCTGCAGTTGCAGTTGATCGTACGAGGTGTAGTTCTCGGCGATCCGGCCCAAAAAGAGCTTGTTCCCCCTCAGGTACGCGAACTTGCTCTCCATCTCGAACTCGGATCGGAACGTCGCATTCACCAGATCGATGGGCTCTATCGTGCCACCCAACGTGCGAAGCGAGACGTTGGGCATCACGTAGACGTACGATGGCAGCGTGACCCCGGCACTGAAGTCGGCCAGGGGGAGCGTGGCCAGAACGTCGGAGGCGCACAGCGCTCCATTCACCTGAGCGATCTTCGCGGTGATGTCCCTCTGGTAGCTGGAGAGCAGCCGTAGGAGTGTCGCGTTGGGGTGCTTCCTGGTGTCGAAGCTGGTGTGGTGGTCTCTGGCGTTGTTGATGACCTCTCCGGCCGTCAGGCTCCCCAGGCTGCACTGGTCGATCAGGACCGCCGGCACACACGAGAGCACCTCGATCCAGGAGATGTGCCCAACTGCAGCCGCATCCGCCGAGTTGGGCGTCATCTCGACGTAGACCCCCATGGCCGAAGCCAGGCCAGCGAAGTCCTCGTAGTCGAACGCCACCTCGAAGGTCTCGAACTCGGTGGCGGTTAGGCCAACGATGGAGGTCCCCAGGAGAGACCTCTCGAAGAGCAGCGTCGGATCAGTGACGCCCAGGTCGGTCGCATCCGCCAGGCCGATTCTCACGGTATCCGGCAACGCAGTGAGGGCCTGATTCCAGCGCATACGTACGCGGACCTCGATGCGTCCGGAGGAACCGAACGGGATCTCCAGGTCTGCAATCTGCAGCGCGACTTGGGGGTCCTGGGCACCCGGAGCTAGCGCCGTCAGGAAGGTCGTGTCGTCCGGATCTACCGAATTGACCTTGGAGAAGAGAGGCGCTGTGGTCCAGCCAGGTGCTGGAAACGATGAGAGATCGGCCGTAGGCCGCACCAACGTCATAGGGTCCCCCTACTTGGCTCGTTTTCCCTCGATCTCTTCTTCGATATCCAGCTTCCGGACCTTACGATTCTCGTGATCCATCTCGAAGAGCAGGAAGATCCGCAACGCCGTCTTCCTGGCACCCGACGCTCGCTCGAACTCGGCCCTATACAGAGACTCGTAGAAGGCCGGGTTGTCGCCCAGGGCCGTCTGAAGCTCTTCGATGGTGGCCGTAGGGACCTCCATGTCTTCGACGGCCGCTTCTGCGCGCATCTCGGACTTCTCTTCGGGGGTGGCCACGCCAGTCGCCTCCACCTTGTCCACCGGGGCGGTCTTCACCTCGACCTCGGGTTCCTTGGCCCGCTTGGACCGCTTCGCCACCTTCTTCTGCGGGTCGGAGCGAGAATCCTTTTCTGCAGCCTCAGCGTTGGCGTCGTCGGCAGTGGAAGTGCCGGCTATCGCACGCCTGCGCCGGAGCACTTCGCCGATGACCCGTGGCCCGAAGTGGTCTGCGCGAACCTTCGCGACTACCGCCTCTTCCGCTGCCCGCTTGACTCCGATTACACGAGATCCAAAATGGCCCATTACAGATCAACTCCCACCGACACGGGTGCCGGATTCTGTCGAATTAGACGGCTGAACAGGTATCTCTCGTCAGCCTTCAGCCTCTCAACCGTAGCTGCACGGGCCTTGAGGCGGATTTCATCGTCCAGTACACCAGACTCGTCTATCTGGGCACGGATCGTTTCGTTCGGTGTGCCCCAGTTCGTCCACACGAAGTCGGCGAACCGGAAGTCCTCGACGATCGCGCTCCACTCGGGGCCCTCGTCTCCGAACCGGTACTTCCCACAGAGGGCGAACCCCTGCTCCTGCAGTAGCCAACGTCTCTTGATCGGCCACGGTGTATCGGCAGGCATCCGGTCCAGGGCAGTCCTCGCGGCCTCGCGGGCGGGAGCCTCGGGCTTGACGATGCCAACCCACCACCAGCCGTTGTCCACGTAGAGGAGTTCGGTCATGGGGTGAATCTCCCGGAGGTGCCCGATAACCCACTCGGGCACCTCTTTCTCCACCGGGATGTCGATGTAGCGCTTCACCTACGGCACGAACGCAGGCTGAGTGTTCGACGCCGAGATGTTGCCCATACCCTCACCCTGTGCCGGGAAGGGCCTGATGTCCACGATGACGATCGGATCCGTAAGAACTGCAGATCCAGCCATCCTTCCGGTCACGACCAAAAGGTCTCCGCCCGCTCCGCCCTTGCCCTGGATGATCCGCGTCCCGGAAGCGTCTTCGATGCTCTGAGCGAGGACGGCGTTGACCTGCTGGGGAACGGCCGCGATCGCCAGATTGGCGACATGCCCATCACGGGGAGCCGTGTTGAAGGCGTTGGCCGTGTCCGTATCGTCGGTCTTCGCCACGAAGTCCGCACCGACCGCCTGAATCGTGATGATCTGCACCACGCCGTTCAGGGCGGTAGGCCTCGGGCAGTTGGCGAGAGCGAGAGCTTCGGTAGCGAATGCCATCACCGGAGCCTGCGCCTTGGTGGTGACCGTCTGCGCCCCGTCCGCCTGCACCAGCATGACTCCCCAGAACCCATCGAGCACCGTGAAGGCGGCCGTGATCACCTGGGCAGCAATCGGTGCGACGTTCGTAAGGACGGCAGTGTCATTCTGCCAGAACTCTTCGATGGCGAAGGTGACTGCAGCCGCTGCTGCAGCCTGGGGCTCGCCAGCTACGGCGAAGGGCGGAACCGTCTGAGCCTTCACGATCACGGCTGCGGTCGCGACTACTGCCGCGAAGGCGCTGAGATCTGAGATCCGGTAGTTGTACCGGGGCTGGTAGGCGTAAAGCGGCTCGTCCTGGTCGTTCCCCGCTGCGGGAACCGTGATCGGGATGCTTATTGCCCTGCGAAGAGCGATGGCGTCCCTGTGGATGTTGCGGTCCTGAGTAGACATGGTCCCGCCTTTGTTCAGTGAGCATTGATGTGGCGCTGGGGGAGACCGAAGCCTCCCCCAGTTTATCCACCTGCTGCTGCTAGAACGCCGCGTTCAGATTGTCGATGCGGACGTTCTTTCTCGGGGCCGTGCAGAACAACTGCTCGTACATGTTCCCCGCTGCAAAAAACGCATCCTTCCGGCCGACCGCATCGATGACCCTGTTCCAAATGGATCCCGTACGGTCGTCCCAGTCCCACGTACCCAACGTCAACCGACGCCAGGTATCGGCCTGCAGAGCGAAGCAGACCTCAGGCGGCAGCTTACGCGCCACCTTCATCTGCACCTCCCGGTCGCCCAGGAGTATGCTCAGGCCGCCCTTGCCCCCAGAGAAGCTCCTCGGGTCGTTGAAGACCCGGTCGCCCTTGAGGGACTGCCAGTACCCACGAGCGGCGGAACGAGACGACACGATGGTGTCGATCTTGCCCGCACCCTTCACGGCGACCTCGTCGTCCGCGAAACTCAGCAACTCTTCCGTCAGTTGCCCGCCCCAAACCGCATCCGACCCATCGATGACGATGGACTTCCACAGCCTGGAATTGGCACCAGTCCGAGAGATGTTGTTGTACGTGGAGATGATCCCGCCGTCGTCCGCACCAGCCATGAGGCCCGCGATCTCTCGATCGACTCCTGCGGCGTTCTGGGTGGACGTTCCGGCCTCGTCGCCGGGGAACAGATAGAGATCTGCCCCAGCCGACACGACGGCCGCCACCAGGGTGTCATTCCCGGCGAAGGTGATGAGGTTGTTGTCCTCATCGATGTCCGTGACCCTGAGCGACTGGAAGCCGCCACCGGTCACGACCGTCTGACCATCTGCAGCCAGGTCGAAGACGATCCGCTCGCCCTCCAGGAACTGCAGGAAGGCGTCAGTGAAGCCATCCACGCCTAGTGCGCGGTTGACGGTTACTTCGAGCACGCCCGAAGAGGGGCGTACCGGAGTGAGTTCGGCGCGAGCCTTGATACCGGCACCAAAGCCGATATACATGCGGTCGATCTCGTTGACCAGTCGGGTCACGAGATCGGGAAGGGCCCGCTCCATGTAGTTGATGAAAGCACCTTCATCACCCACCACACGACGCATCGTGTCGCCGGTCATCTCCACGGTCCCCTGGATCTTCCTGAGGAAGAGCCTGGAGTTCTTGAAGACGGGGTCATCGGCCTCGGGGATGTACTCGTTCTCCCCACGAGCCCCTACGCCAGCCGGAAGCTGGAAGTAGTGGGCCATCTCGATGAACCGGCCACCAGTCGTGTCGTCCACGTTGACGTTCATGTCCGTTTGGAAAATGGACAGCAACTCGGAGTCTTCGACGATGTTCGTGATCAGGGGGTCAGCGAAGATGATTTTCATCGCTTCGGTGATGGCACTGGTCGTAGTGGTCGCACTCGCCATGATCCCCAACCTTTAATTCAGAGGGTTACCCACCAATGAACTTCCCGATTCCGCCCTGTTTCCGGACGTGTGCGAGACGTTCCTTGATCGACTGGCCCGCCGGCAGCTTCGTAGGTTGGGTGGGGGCAGACTTCTTGCCGGGTCCCGGCGCTGCCGCCACTTTTTTCCTCTTGGCACTGGCCTTGACGAGTTCTTTTCCGGATTTCGCCTTCTTCTTCGGACCCTTCTTGGTCGAAACCTTAGCCCGGCTCCGGGAGCCGTCCTTGATCGCCTTCCTTGCTTCGAGGGGGTCGATCCCAGAAAGTTGAAGCCGATCCGCCACAATCGTAGGGAGATCCTTGACTTCAAGCTTCTGCAGCTTGTTCCTATCGATATGGCTAACCACGTCCCGCGTCAAGTCCTGGATCAGTTGCTCCCTGACCCCTGAGCCCATCACTTCGGGCACCATCAGGTCAATGGCTTCGCGCAGTTGCTGGCCGTTCTTGCTCTGCTCCTGACGGGCCGTGATCACCTCTTTCAACTCACTCTTCGCCTCCAGGCGTGCCGCCTTGGCTTCGGCCTGCAGGGTCCTGAGTTCACTGGGGTCCGACAGGAGCTTGTCGAGCACTGGCTCCAGTGTAGTCCAGACGCTCTTCGTGGTTAGCAGCGCCAATGCGACCTGGGCGAGGCTCTTCTCGTCTTCTACGTAATCCAGCACGAACCCAGCCGGGTCTAGCTCGAACTGCTCACTGATCCCCTGCAATTCGTTCTGAACCACCTGTAGTTCGGCTTCTCTGGTGCGGACTGCCTCGCCACGCATGAAGCCGTTTCGCATCTGGTTGAGGCGTTCGGCCGTTTCCTTCTCGGTGACCTCGATCTCAACGTCGTCGCTGCCTGGCTCCCTGCCTGGGATCTTTACGGTGAAGGTCTCGCCCTCGCCCTCGCCGTCACCATCCCCGTCCCCATCGCCGTCTCCGTCCCCTTCGCCCTCGCCCTCGCCCTCGCCCTCGCCCTCGCCTTCGCCTTCGCCCTCGCCCTCGCCCTCGCCTTCGCCTTCGCCCTCACCTTCG
>SDBU01004784.1_pt1 | contig 16471 bp, 12 predicted proteins | sample 2277071 | NCBI WGS metagenome assembly SDBU01 (sample SAMN10397929, study PRJNA504765) | marine sediment metagenome | isolation source: marine sediment core GS08_GC12, 126 cmbsf | place: Arctic Ocean: Gakkel Ridge, Loki's castle | collected 2008
ATAATCTCTTGTGCGCTCACTGAGTGCATTCAAAAGGCTGCCGCGAAGGAACAGTGGAAGGAGAAGAGAGGGAAGCTGCCTCGTGGTCGGGGTATTGGCATGGCGTGTGGATCTTGCGTGAGTGGTTTTCCCATGGGTATGCGAGGAGGATCTGCTGCCTTTATAAAAATCAATGAGGACGGTGATGCCACCGTTATCACCGGTATGGTCGATAATGGTCAAGGCAATGAGAGTATGGCAACTCAAATTATAGCTGAGGAACTGGGCCTGCCTATGAGCAGGGTAAAATTGATTTCTGCAGATTCAAGCATTACCCCAATGGACCAGGGGGCTTATTCCCAGTCGGCTACCCTTTTGTCAGGAGGAGCAGCTAAGGAGGCTGCGGCTGATGTTAAACGGCAGCTATTTGAGTTGGCGGCAAAAATATTGGGTGTAAATGTTTCAGACCTGGAGTCTAAGGGTGATGTTATTTATGTTAGGCATGACCCTGACAAGAATATTAATTATAGTAGGGCTAACCGGATGGCTTTTCTATACAATATTACTATTATGGGAAGGGGATACCGCTGGCCACAAGCAGACTCCTCTAGGGACTGGGTGAAAAATGTGCATGGACAGTTCGGAAGTACTTGGGCCTATGCAGCCTGTATTGCTGAGGTAGAGGTGGATATGGAGACTGGGAAGGTAAAGATACTTAATTGGGCAGCAGCTCAGGATTGTGGATATCCGATAAACCCGATGGCGGTAGAGGGGCAAATACAGCGTTCAGCAATGGGGGCAGGGGTGCAAGATGCGCTCTTTGAGAAGTTCCTCTGGCATAAGGGGCAGAACCTTAATGCCAACTTCTTGGACTACTGGTTCCCCACTGCTGTGGATGTTCCCAAGCTGGATACTATCATTGTGACATCCAATGACCCCTTTGGTCCCTTTGGCGCTAAGGAAGCCAGTTTGGCTGTTGCTAACTCTATGCATGCCGCCGTATCTAATGCCATCCATGATGCTATAGGAGTCTGGGTCAAAGAGGTGCCGTTCACCCCAGAGACAGTCCTTAAAGCTCTGGAGGAGAAGGAAGGAAGGGGGCAAAAATGAAGGTGCTGGCAATAGACCACATTTCTATTGCGGTAAGGAATTTAGAGAAGGCACGAGAGGCGTATGAGAGGATTTTAGGATTGGAGCTAAGTAGCCAGCTTATTATGGATACGGAGAAGCTAAAGATTGCTCGCTATCGCGTAGGAGATATGTGGCTTGAGTTAATGGAGGACATGTCTCCTGACGGAGAGGTGGCAAAGTTTATCCAGCGGAGAGGAGAGGGTATATTTACGGTCTCTTATCGGGTGGCAAATGTTGACGAGGCATTGGCAGACTTGAAGAGCCAAGGGTTAAAGTTAATTGATGAGAAACCTAGGCATTATGGGAATGACAGGTATGCATTCATTTGCCATCCCAAGGAACTCTGTGGGGTTCTAACGGAGGTACTTGACAAAGAAGCCTGACTGTGATATAGATTATTCCACATTTGGAAGCTTTGATGTTAAGACAATGTTGATAAGTGATGCATCAAGAAGGAGGGCAAGGGTTTAGCCTCGGCTGTCCTCGTCGCTTTCTGGCTAATGCTAAAATATCGTGCTCTTAGAGAGGTCAGAGGACAGTGGATTGCAAATGATTATGTGTGGAGGCTTTGCCTCGACGGACAGGATGATGACTGACAAACAAGAATATTAATGGTAAGAGGGGATGATAGATGGCAGGAAAAACTGGTTAATCAGTCAGGTAAATCCAGAAAATCTAATTAGGAGGAGATAATGGCTGAAAAGACAAAACGACCGATGGGAGAGATAATTGAGGATTATGCTCTAAAACCAGTGCCGGATTATCTAAGAAGCAATTGGTTGATGTACTTTGCAATAACTGGGATTTTCATGTCTCTGTACTATGTGGCTGTTGGCCCCGTAGTTTTCGCCATGGCTGGCTGGCCAGCCGGGTGGGTAGTCCTCGCCCTCGCCTTTGTGATAAACACTATAGTGATTTCGAGTTTCGTTTATATCGGGTGGAAATACGGATTAGCCTTTGATATGAGCATTAGACTCCTCGGTTGGGGACATAGAGGCTCCTTTTTCCCCTCACTTAGCGCACTCATGATATATCTTATTTTCTTCTTCATGCAAGCCTATTGGCTAGCAATGGTCTTTAATCATGTCTGGCCGGCGATACCTCTGGGGGGTTACTATGTCATCCTGGCGGTGCTTGTCTATGTGCTTGCTCTCTGGGGAGCTAGATTTATAGGTTATTTTAATTATGTAGCTGTGCCACTAGGAATAATTGCCAGTATATATGTGCTCATTAGTTTCTACGTGCTGGGAGACTTTACCATAAGCGGGGTCATAGCTCAGATCCGAGAACCCATGTTGCCCGGTGGCTTTGGCGGGGGTTTTGACTTTGCTGTAATGGCTGTAGGTGGCGGTGCTTTGTCTGGCGTGTGGGGGAGGTTCATGAAAAACAGAGCAGGCGCTCTTGGGTCAGGGCTATTCGGGTCCGTTCTTGGTTACGTTCTCTTTCCTGTAATGGGGATATTCATGGTATTCCCGGTGATAGCCATACTCGCCCCAATCATTGGTGGTGAAGCAGCCGGGATGGCACTGTTTGGACCTGGCTTGCCGTTTGCAGTAGCCTTGGGAGGACTGGGGGCTTTCATCGTGCTTCTCTATCAGCTGAATCTTGAAATGGTCACTGCTTTACAACCCTCCATCTCTCTGAGCAACTTCTTTGCCGCGGTATTTAAGTGGCTCCCAGGGCGCTGGGTATCGATGCTATTCGTGGTTGTCATAGGCACCGCACTCCTATTCGTGGGGGCAATGGAAACAGTCATGATATGGATGTCCTATGCCGCCTTAGGGATTGGTGTAGTTTGTTTCATTTGTTTGGCAGATTTTGTTTACCGGCTAAATTTTCATCACTCTACGGATTGGGTAAGGGAGAAGATAAGAAACTGGAATCCTATAGCTTTTATAGTTGTCGTTGTAACATATGGAGTATCAGTCGCATTGTGGAAGACAGGTGTAATAATGTCCCCCAGTTTCGTAGGCTTTCCTCTGGCCTTCGTACTGTATTATGTACTTTCGCTGGCAACAAAGGGAAGATACCAAAAGGATGTTGTTACCCTGGAGGTGGCATTGCCGGAGTAGTTTTTCCTCGGGAGTTCTTTGTTTGCTCCGGGAAGTATAAAAATCTAGGCTAAGGGAGGCTTAACAAACGCAGCGAAAAAACGCGGTCAACCCGAAATTTCCTAAACTTTTCCAGCCTGGCTATATAGGCTCGTTGTGGGTCAAAAATCGGCTGGTAAAGGCGCCTATGGCTACCTCCCTTGGCGCTAGGGATGGCTGCGTTACTGAACGCATGGTAAGGTATTATAGGGAGATAGCTCGGGGAGGTGTTGGCCTCGTCATAGTTGAGTATGCATATGTAGATGATAAACAGAGCAAGTCACTAATGTGCCAGCTAGGCGTGAGCAATGTTGAACATCAACCAGGTTTACAATGGTTAGCCTCAACTATAAAGGCAAACGGGGCCAGGGCGTGTTTACAAATAGAACACTGTGGTAGACAGAGATTTCTAATTGGAATGCCTCCTCCCAAGGCGCCCTCCAGGGTTCCTTGGGAGGAAATCTACGCTGCCGGTCAACCCCCTCCGGAGGAGCTTACCTTTGAAGAAATCACGGAAATTGTTGAGGCATTTGGTGATGCTGCACTGAGGGCTAAGCTCACTGGCTTCGACATGGTTGAGGTTCACGGAGCACATGGTTATCTAATTACACAATTCCTCTCGCCGCGTACCAACAAACGCACGGATTGGTATGGTGGCAACCTGAAAAACAGGATGAGATTCCTCATTGAGATTATTGAGAACATTCGCAACAAAGTGGGACCGGATTATCCTTTATGTGTCAGGTTAAGTGGGACAGATTATGAAGAGGAGGACCCCATCACCATTGAGGAGACCAAGGAAGTAGCCAAAGCACTTGAGAAAGCTGGCGTAAACGCAATTCACGCATCAGGGGGCGACCACCACACTATGGATAAGCAAACTGTCCCAATGTATTGGCCCCTGGCTTACAATGTTTGGGCTGCTGAGGAAGTCAAGAAAGTAGTTAATATTCCGGTGATTGCCTCAGGCTCGATCACTTCCCCCGAATTAGCTGAAAAGATACTAGAGGAAGGGAAGGGAGATTTCATCAGTCTGGGGAGACCGCTAGTAGCTGACCCCTATTTCCCCTTAAAAGCCAAAGAGGGTCGAGTTGAGGACATCGCTCCCTGCATTCGCGATATGGTTGGTTGCATCCAAAAAGGCATACTCCACGGATCGATAAATTGTACGGTAAATGTGGCTGTAGGGAAGGAGGATGAGTTTAGAATCATCCCTGCGGCTAAGCCCAAAAAGCTTGCTGTGGTCGGGGGAGGACCAGCCGGTATGGAGACTGCCAGAGTGGCTGCTCTGATGGGTCATGAGGTTACCTTATTTGAAAAGAGGAAACTGGGGGGTATGCTCATAGAGGCATCAATTCCCGAATTTAAGGCGGATATAAGGAGACTTATTGATTATCTGTCTACACAGGTCAAGAAAACAGGCGTCAAGATCATTGAGAGTGAAGCAACAAGCCAGAACATTAAAGATGGCGGGTTTGACGCAGTGATAATCGCTACCGGAGCCACCTCTGGGGTTCCTGATGTTCCGGGGATAGATAGACCTTCAGTTGTAGGGGCTTTGGATGTCCTTGGTGGAGCTAAAACGGGCAAGAATGTGATTGTGGTGGGTGGTGGGCAGGCAGGCTGCGAGGTTGCCCTATCTCTGGCAGAGCAGGGTAAGAAAATAACGATTATTGAGATGCTGGATAAGATTGCTCAAGATATGGAAGCTAATTCCAAATTAGCCTTTTTTGAAAGGTTATTCAAGCAAGATGTGGAGGTACGAACCGGCGTGCACATAGAAGAGGTCACTGAGAACGGTATAGCTGTCCACGATAGATACGGAGCAAGAACCGATATCCAGGGAGATAGCGTAGTTTTAGCTGTTGGGTTCACACCGAATAGAAAGTTATTTGATGAACTTGCACAGCTGCCAGAATTAGAAGTTACCGCTATCGGCGATTGTGTAGAGCCACGTGATATTTTTAGTGCAATTCATGAAGGACATTGGGCTGCGCGTGCACTTGCATAGACAAGACGGCTAGGACGGAAGAAACATGGATTTTAAATTTAGTCATGAAGAAGAAACATTTCGGCAGGAGGTTAAGGAGTTTCTTGACAAAGAACTACCGCCTGACTGGGTTGGTTATGTTGGGGGAACCATGGCATTCCTTCACAGCGAGACCGATGAAGAGTGGGAGTTCTTTAAACGTATGACGCGTAAATTAGGGCAGAAGGGGTGGCTGGCATTAACCTGGCCTAAAGAATATGGTGGGCAAGCTCGGCCACATGTAGAGAGCCTGATATTAGACGAGGAGATGGTTTACCGAGGAGGGAATATGATTAATGGTGCTGGGGCAAAAATGCTAGCCCCAACACTTATTGAGTATGGAACTGAAGAGCAGAAAAACCAACACCTGCCAGGGATTGCTGCAGGAGAGAAAGATTGGTGTCAGGGCTTCAGTGAACCTGAAGCCGGTTCAGATTTGGCCTCAGTGCAAACTAGAGCTGTTGAGGATGGTAACTATTTTACCATTAATGGGCAGAAGACTTGGACTAGTATTGCCCACCGTGCTGACTGGTGCTTTATGTTAGCTAGAACTGATACGCAACTGCCGAGACATAGAGGACTGAGCTTCTTTCTAGTAGATATGACAACTCCCGGGATTACCGTTCATCCCATAAAGGATATGCTCGGAAATACCGAACTTAATGAGGTCTTCTTTGAAGATGTGAGAGCACCTAGGGAAAATATGGTAGGAGATAAAAACCAGGGCTTTTACATAGCAATGGCACTGTTGAACTATGAAAGGACAGACATCGGACCTGTTGCCACAGCGCGAAGAATAATTGACGACCTTATAAGCTATATGAAAGTCAATCAAACCAAAGAGGAATCACCTACCCAAAACCGATTAGCTAGGAATACTCTGGCTGAGATGGCAATTGACACTGAGATTGCTCGTCTGCTCTGCTACCAGGTAGCCTGGCAACAGGACAAGGGGATTGCCACAGAATGGGGAGCAGCTATGGCAAGGATGTACCCCATCCAGATGATTAAGCGAGTAGCAAATGGTGCAATGAAATTGTTAGGCTTATATGGTCAACTTGCTAAGACATCAAAATGGGCACCAGTGTGGGGTAAGATTGAGCATTTGTATCTGAACTCTTTTGAGGGAAGCTTTGCTGGCGGCACCGCTGAGATACAAAGGACCATAATAGCTACCAGGGGTCTAGGATTGCCCAGAGGCTAGGCAGCGATTAAAGATTATTTTCACCAATTTTAAGCGGCTGGAGTGGTAGTTTCCGCTCCCTGTACATGCTAGCCATAATGTAAAAATGCCCTTCTAAGGTCTGCTCAGAGATTAATTTAGATGACGGGGATGGTAATAGAAGTCTATAATAATTAGACACCGAGAAATAAGGAGAGCCAAGTGGTAGGAATAACATCATATGGAGCTTACATCCCAATTTATAGGTTGAGTAGAGAAGAGATTGCTCGTGCCTGGGGTGGACGAAGCATGGGTGGTGAGAAAGCTGTGGCTAATTTCGATGAGGATGCTATAACTATGAGTGTGGCAGCTGGTATTGATTGCTTGAATGGTCTTCCCCGCAGTGATGTTGACGGCCTATTTCTAGCTACAACCACGTCACCTTATAAAGAGAAACAGTCGGCACTTACAGTGGCCACAGCAATTGATCTACCTACAGAGATTCGCACTGCCGACCTTACTGGTTCCTTGAAGGCAGGGACAACTGCTATGGGCTTAGCTACCGATGTCATCAAAAGTGGCTCAGCGAAGAGCATCCTAGTAACCGCTGCTGACTGCCGTACGGCAAGCCCTAATGGGCAAGATGAGCAACTATTTGGTGACGGCGCAGCAGCTATTTTATTGGGAGAGTCGGGGGTAATTGCCAGTGTAGAAGGTAGCTATTCTGTATCAAGTGAACTTCTAGATGTATGGAGAGAGGCAGATGATACCTTTGTTCACTCCTGGGAGGATCATTTTATCATGAGTCACGGATATCAAGAAATTGTTCAAAAAGCAGTTTCAGGCCTGATGATGAAGTATGAGGTAACCCCCAAGGACTTTACTAAAGCTATCTTGTATGGTCCCAATCCCAGAAGCCATGCTGCCTTGGCCAAAAGCTTAGGATTTGGCCCTAGCCAAATCCTGGATCCAATGTTTACCACGATAGGCAATACCGGTACTGCTTCTGCCTTGATGATGCTGGTAGCAGCCTTAGAGGAGGCAAAGCCAGGAGATAAGCTGCTTCTAACAAGCTATGGAGATGGGAGCGATGCCTATATATTATGGGTAACCGAGGAGATTAAAAATATTAAAGATAGACGAGGCATAAAGCACCACCTTGCATCAAAGATGATGCTTTCCAATTATGAGAGATATTTGGCGTTGCGTAAACTCATCCCAGCAGCTGAGCCGCCAGTTGTCCGCAAAGCTCTAGCTTCGGCAGTAGCCCAATGGAGGGAGCGCAAAAAGAACCTCGCTTTTTGCGGTTCAAGGTGTAAGCGGTGTGGAACTCCGCAGTATCCACCACAAAGGGTGTGCACTTTTTGTCAAGCTAAGGATGAATTTGAGGATTATAGGTTCTCTGACAAGAGAGGAAGCGCTTTTGCTATCACCTATCAATATATTCATCCTATTCCCGATCCACCGCTTACCTATGCTCTTGTCGACTTCGAAGGTGGAGGCAGAATCCTATCTGAAATGACAGACAGGGATATTTCGCAGGTCAGGGTAGGTATGCCGCTAGAGATGACATTCCGAAGGATGCACATTCCAGGAAGTAGGCACGATTATTTTTGGAAGTGTAGACCGATAAGGTAAAGGGGGAGCAAATGGAAGGCATTAAAGACAAAGTGGCCATAGTGGGAATGGGCTGCACTAAGTTCGGGGAGAACTGGTACCAAAGTGCTAATGACATGATAATTGATGCCACTTATGAGGCGCTTGAAGATGCAGGAATAGAACCCAAGGATATTCAGGCAGCCTGGGGTGGGACGGCATCATCAGGGTACACCGCTCTCAGCCTGTCTGTTCCACTGAAGCTGCAGTATATCCCTGTTACCAGGGTAGAGAATCTTTGCGCTACGGGTTCCGAGGCTTTGCGAGCTGCTGCTTATGCGGTAGCGGCAGGGGCGTGTGACATTGCCCTTGCCGTAGGGTTTGAGAAACTGAAGGATGTATTTGGCATGACAGACCCCTGGATTGTAGGGGAGTCTGGAATGGGTACCTCTGGCATAGAGCGACAGATGCTTCCAGCAGTCGTGTTTGCCATGCTTGCTAATAGGTATTTTACCCACTATGGGATTCGGGAAGAGGAAGGCAAAAGGCTCCTTGCCCATATCCCCGTGAAAAACCATCATAATGCCACGATGAATCCTAAGGCTCATTTTCAAAATGCGGTAACCCTCGAACAGGTAATAAATGCCCCTATGGTCTCTTACCCTTTGGGACTATATGATTGCTGCGGCCTCAGCGATGGGGCTGCAGCTGCTGTTGTAACCCGCGCTGACATGGCTAGGAGCTTTAGGGAGGATCCTATCTACATAAAAGCACTAGAGGTCTGTGTGAGTGCTCGCCAGGGAAGGTTACAGCAAGATGAGGACTTAGTACATGTTGAGCCGACCGTCCGTGCCGCTAAGTCAGCCTACCAGCAAGCAGGGATAAGCAATCCTTTTAAGGAGCTAAGCATTGCCGAGGTGCATGATTGCTTCTCCATTACCGAGGTAGTAATTTATGAAGATATGGGCTGGTGCCCCAGGGGTAGAGCAAAGGAGTATATTGAGGGCGGAGCTTTCAATATTGAGGGAGAACTTCCGGTTAATACTGATGGTGGCCTGAAATGCTTCGGCCATCCCTTTGGTGCTAGTGGATTAAGGATGATGTATGAAGTATATAAACAACTGCAAGGGAAAGCCGGCCCTCGCCAGATCAGGAATCCCGAGCTGGGATTGACTCATAATCTGGGAGGGAGTCCTATGGAAGGCATTGTCTCTGTGTTTATTGTTGGTCACTGATTCAGAGTGGATTTAAGCAATTAAGAACTTACTCCATTTTAGGTATACCGTTGCATATAAGTCCAAATTGTGTAATCGGTTAATAAAAAGGCTGGATATTTGCATGCAAGAAATATCCAGCCTTTTTAAATTCCTAAATGATTGTGAGCCTTAACTCTTTCCTATCCTGAACATCTTGGTCCCGCATACGGGGCACACACCCTGGGTTGCGGGTTTGCTATTCTTCATAGTTATGGCCTTGGTATCTTTCATTTCCCTTTTGGTACGGCACTTCACGCAGTATGCTTGCATCTGTTCACCTCCCTTCTTAGTATGAATAATAAGCTATTCCTTCCCATAATGTCAATACCCAACTACAAGCTAACGTATACCATCCGGTGTAGAATAATAATCGCTTGGATTGTTACATAAGGATAGTAAAGCTCGATATATCTCGACGCTAGGTCTTCAGCGTTTTGTTCAATGATAGCTCAGGGCTATTTGCCAAGCGCCTTGCTCTTGAAATGATACTGCCACAAATACCCGTATGACAGCCATTAACGACTCTCATGTTCTCTTAAAGTCTCATTCACCTACCTGAACTGGATGCTGATGCATATTCTGAAAAGAGATGAAAGATGCTAAAAGACAGCATACTGATTGACGTAACCAAGCCTAAACCGGGGCAGGTAAGTTCCTGTTCAAAAAGCAGGAGCTCAAAACCAAGAAGCCAGGGACTCAAAAGCAAAAGGCAGCGACTCAAGAAGAGTCGCTGCCTTGAAAAAATCAACGGTCGATGTCATAATGTCTATACCGAATGACAAAAGATCGTTACAGATTTCAAAGCTAAAAAGGAGATAAAGCCGTCCGCCAGTCACTTTTATGCGGGAGTAACTCAGTTGGTAGAGTCCCTGCCTTCCAAGCAGGTTGTCGCGAGTTCGAGTCTCGTCTCCCGCTCCACGGATATAAAGGGCAGGCTCATGACAACCTGCCTTACTTAATCACTTCCTCTTGGCCAAGAAGGTAGAAGGGCAGTCGCTTCGTACTCCTCGTACTCTGGAGTGGTATCACGAAGCGCTGGAGGCATTTAAGCGCTTCTGTAGTTGTCAAGGTTTGGGCCCTGATCCCACTGCAGCGTACCTCCCAGTTGCAAGAATGGATAGGGAAAATGTAAACCCTTTGGCTCAGCTAACGAATGTGTCGGAAATAGCTGGCGCGAAGTCAAGGATATTGAGTCTTAGCCTCTCCTCCCCACCCCAGCGGTCTACTTCCAGGTTATATACGATTTCAAGATGTGAGGAGACCTCAGCCAAGTAATTACCTAATCCGAAAGCTACCCCATCCCATACCGCATTACCCTGCTTAACTTTCAGCCTCAGGTGCTCCTCATTACTACCCATAGTGTGGCAATCAACCACCTCTACTCCTCGGCTGAGAAAGGTGGGCACTGGATTGCCACAACCAAAGGGAGCTAACTGTTGAATTGCTTGGAAGGTATGCCCGCTGAGGTCAGAGAGGGTAACCTCAGCCTCGATATCCAGGTGGGGACGAAGGTCAACTCCGGCTAACTGTGCGGCTGTCAGTTGCGAAAGGCGCTGCTCAAGGCGAGTCAAATTCTTGGTGGGCAGGCTAAAACCGGCTGCCTGCGAGTGCCCACCAAACTGTGATAGGAGGCTACTACACTGGGTTAAGGCGGAGATAATATTAAACTCAGGGATACTGCGACAACTACCGCTACTTACCTGCTCACCTATTCTGATAACAATTGCCGGGCGGTAGAACTCCTCTGACAGCCTACTGGCTACCAGTCCAGCGATGCCAACGGGATAGTCCTTATCGCTGGCTACCAGCAGTGGTGAAATCCCCTGAGCCAATATTTGCTCTCTGGCTTTAGCTAAGGCATTAGTGGTTAGCCTTCGCCGTTCAGCATTTTTCTGGTCTAGCCATACAGACAACCTTTGAGCCTCTTGTGGCGAATCTGTCATCAGCAATTTATAGCTGGTCATAGCATGGGCCAGTCTGCCAGCAGCATTTAACCGTGGGGCTATAACCCAGGAGATGCTTTCTGAGTCAAGGCTGCCAATGTTTAATCCAGCCTGGGCTATCATTTCCCTGATTCCGAGACGAGGAGTAGCATTGATTAGCTCCAGCCCTTGCTTAACCAGATACCGATTTTCCCCCAGTAGAGGCATCATATCAGCTACAGTTCCCAGGGCTACCAGGTCGATAAATTTTTCCAATTCTCTTTCTTTGCCAATACCCTGGAATAAAGCCTGAAGGAGCTTAAAGGCTACCCCAGCACCAGCTAGCTCCGAGAAGGGATAATTTGAGTGGGGTAACCTGGGATTAACAACAGCAATGGCGGGGGGGATTTCGGGCAGGGCGGTATGGTGGTCAGTAATAATTATATCCAGCCCCATCCTTTTTGCCTTCTTAACCTGGGACAGGGCAGTGATTCCGCAATCAACAGTAATAACCAGGCTAATGCCTTGTCGGCAAAGATTTTCTAGAGCGGCTGTTTTAAGTCCATAGCCTTCGGTCAGCCGATGTGGTATGTAAGGGATAGCCTTACCACCAAGGGTTGATAGCCCCTGAACCAGCATGGCAGTGGCAGTGATGCCATCAACATCAAAGTCTCCATAGATAGCGATGTTTTCCCCAGAAAGCAATGCCTGGTAAATCCTGGCTACCCCCTGGTGCATATCAGGCAGCAGGAACGGGTTAGCTGACAGGCGCTCATCACCAGCAATGAATGAGTCCAGCTGGGATGGCTCAGTAAGACCACGATTATACAGGAGCTGGGCTATTAGTGGAGGAAAACCTGATGTGGCAGCCAGGTGTTTGTCGGGAAGAGGCGGCAGGAGATTCCAACGACTATGGTTCAAGCTTATGCCTCTAAATATTGTCGAAAGACCAGAACTGAATTATGACCACCAAAGCCAAAGGAATTAGACAGAGCCGTGGTAACCTTGGCTCGGCGGGCTACATTAGGCACATAATCTAAATCACATTCAGGGTCGGGATGGGTAAGGTTTATCGTTGGTGGTATTATCCCATGCTGAATAACCATGATACATATTGCTGCCTCAACTGCACCGGCACCACCAATGAGGTGCCCTGTCATCGACTTGGTGGAGCTTATGGGAACGTGATAGGCATAGTCGCCAAATACAGTCTTTATCGCCATAGTCTCCGCCTTGTCGTTTAATGATGTGGCTGTGCCATGAGCGTTAATATAGTCAATCTCAGTAGTTCTAAGCCTAGCTTTATTAAGTGCCATCAGCATTGCCTTGGCAGCGCCCTCCCCATCTTCACTTGGCTGGGTAACATGGTAGGCATCAGCAGTAGCTCCATAGGCCATAATCTCAGCCAGAATGTTAGCTCCCCGTCTTTGGGCATGGAAGAGATTTTCCAGGATAAGGATGCCTGCCCCTTCACCAATGACAAAGCCATCACGTTCAGCATCAAAGGGACGGGACGCCTGTTGCGGCTCACTATTTCTGGTTGAGATAGCGTTGAGGGCATTAAAGGCGGTGATACCTATTGGGTTGATTATCGCCTCACTACCGCCCGCTATCACCACCGGGGTATCACCTCGCTTAATGAGTTCATAAGCCACCCCTATAGCATCTGAGCTGCTGGAGCAAGCCGATGTAGTACAGAGGTTTGGCCCTTTCACCCCCAGCCTAATGGATACCTGGGCACCAGCCATATCAGCTATCATCATTGGGGCTAGGAATGGACTCACCTTGCTTGGTCCTCTTTCTAATAGTATCTTGGTTTGTTCAAATAGGGTAGTTAGCCCCCCAATCCCACTACCAATTATGACGCCGATACTATCAAGATTACTGGAGTTAATCTGTAACCCAGATTGCTCCACTGCCTGAAGGCTGGCAGCTACCGCCAGTTGAGCAAAGCGGTCCATGCGGCGAGCCTCTTTACGGCTAATATAATCAGTGGGCTCAAATCCTTTTACCTCACCAGCAAACTTGGTCTCCAATGGCTCGGAGTCAAACAGGGTGATATAGTCAATGCCAGACTTACCGGCGATAAGCCCTTCCCAAGTAATGGAGGCATTCAGGCCGAGTGGGGACACAACGCCTATACCGGTAACCACAACTCTATTATCAGGATTATTTATCAACTTCACCCCCTTAATAGATAAGCACTATTCCTAGTTTTGTTCCGTGGGATGCCTGTGATGGTGACTTTCCGATAGGATAGATGTCCCAGCCCACCTTTGTCGCCATAAGGTAAACATCCATCCCAATCGCTTCCATGGAGCTTCTGGCATATAGGGGAAACTTACAACCTTGTCCCAGCTCCAGGGCTCTACAATCTTCATTGGGGCAAAAATCAAGTTTGCATGGTCCGCCACCGAATGCCACGGCTAGATAGTAACCATCATAAAACGCCTCTGATTCAATCTTGGCTAAGATCTTAAGCCTTATTCTACTGGTGCGGCTAGAATGCTTAGTCTGTTCGGGGGTTGGGGTGCCAGCTATTGTTTCAGTAGGTACCTTTAGTCTGAAAAATATAGCATAATGGAAGTTATTCACTACTTTTCTCGTTTGCTCCGGGTTCATTGCGTAAGGAGGACAGTTAATGTTGGTTCCATACCAGGTACATTTAGGGTAAACACACTTTGCCCATGCCCTCTCATCAACTACTACCATATCAGTGGTGATAATCTTGGCATCCGTCGCCCCAAGCTTGAGGGCTCTTTGTCTATATTTTTCCAGGTCTTGTTGAAGCACCTCATCAGAAACCTTCTCCGCAATTTTACGAACCATTCAGTCGCTCCTTTTGATAGTTAAGCCTAATCAAGCATTCTGGCACGATTTTAGTTCTCAGCCAAGGTAGGTATGCAAACATTATAATACCCGCGTAGTTGGATAGTCAATCTAGGAATGGGAGCACCTCAAACTGGACATTAAGGGTATTTAGATGAATAAGGGTGAGTAAAAGCACCAAGGTTGCCTTAGATAGCCTAGGCTGTAAACTCAATCAAGCTGAGACAGAGCTTTTAGCTAAATAATTTACTGAGGCAGGGATAGGCTGGTATCTGCGTCTGTTTATCTTAGTAGATGAGCACTAATCCAAGCCTTACTCCGTGGGGCACTTCCGATGGTGATATGTCCCCTCCGATGGGATAGATGTCCCAGCCTACCTTTGCCGCCATGCGGAAGGCATCCATCCCGACTCCTTCCATGGCAGGTCTGACTATTAAGGCATTTGGACAGCCACGTTCTGATGCTAAGACGACACATCTGGTATCGGGGCAATAGACAATCTTGCATGGTCCGTTGGCAAATCCCATAGCTAGGTAGTAGCCATCATAAAAAGCCTCAGACTCAATCTTCGTTGCAATCTCATGGTTTTTTATTTGACTGGGGATAGACAGTCTCTTTTTCCTGGCCTCAGGTCCGGCCAACTCTTCAGAAGGCACTTTTATCATATAAAATATAGCGCAGTGGAAGTTATTCACCGTTTTTCTAACTAACTCCAGGTCCATTGCGTAGGGAGGGCAGTTAGGGTTAGTTCCATAACTGCCGCATTTGGGGACGATACACTTTACCCGTACCCTCTCGTCAATCACTACCATATCAGTGGTGATAATCTTGGCATCCGTCGCCCCAAGCTCAATAGCCCTTTGTCTATACCTTTCCAGGTCCTGTTGAAGCACCTCATCAGAAACCTTCTCCACAATTTTACGAACCATTATGCTTCCTCCTTTGTAGTTTAAGCTGCGTATGTGTTTTACCACAATTTCAGCTTATCGGCAAGGATGGCTTTCATTTTGACCGGTTGAGAATAGGAAAGGTATAATGCCCATATGGTCAACCTAACCATAAGCGCAGGGAGAAAGGGTGAGTAAAAGCACCAAGGTTGCCTTAGATAGCCTAGGTTGTAAGCTGAATCAAGCTGAGACAGAGCTTTTAGCTAAACAATTTACTGAGGCAGGGTATAGGCTGGTATCTCCGGCTGATGAGGCTGATGTCTATATACTAAATACCTGCACCGTTACCCATGTTGCTGACAGCAAGTCCCGCCACTGGCTCAGAAAGGCTCACCGCCGAAATCCTGATGCCTTGCTGGTGGCTACTGGCTGTTACGCCCAGCAAGCCCCCAAGGAACTGGCTCAGATTGAAGGAGTTTGCCTTGTCATAGGCAATGACCAAAAACCCTACCTGCTCCAGCTTCTGGAAGAGTCTGGATGCATAGGCAGTCCTGCCCCTGTTCACAGATACTCAGCTACCAGCCATGACAATGGATTCAGGACTCGTGCCTTTATTAAGGTTCAGGATGGTTGCAATAGCTATTGCTCCTACTGCATTGTGCCCCTGGTGCGGGGCAGGGAGAAAAGCCTGCCTACTAGCCAGATTGTTGCCGAGGTCAAGCACCGGGTGGCTCAAGGCTATAAAGAGGTGGTATTAACCGGAACCAAGATTGGCTCATATAAGCATGATGGGGTTAATCTAAAAGGGTTACTGGAGCATATCTTGACGGAGACTGATGTAACCAGGCTAAGGCTGTCTTCTCTTCAACCTCAGGAAATCTCCCCCGAGCTTATCGGGCTATGGCACGACCAGAGGCTGTGCCCCCACTTCCACCTCCCCCTGCAGAGTGGCAGCGATGCTGTGCTCAGCCGGATGAAGCGGCACTATTCCATTAGTGACTATCAAGGGGCAGTATCCTTAATTCGGGCTTTGGTGCCTGAGGCAGCTATTACCACCGATATTATTGTTGGTTTCCCCGGGGAGAGTGACGAGGAATTTGAGCAGAGCTACAATTTTTGCCGCCAGATGGAATTTGCCCGAATTCATGTCTTTCCCTACTCCACACGCCAGGGAACCGAAGCCGCCGGAATGTCAAACCATATAATAGATAAGGTTAAGACGCAACGAAATCAAAATCTACGGGCTTTAGCCAAAGAAAGCACCCCAAACTTCAGCCAGCGATTTTTAGGCAGGACTATGCTGGTATTATGGGAGAAGCAGTCTGGCGATGGCATCTGGTCTGGCCTCACCCATAACTACATAAAGATATATACCAAAAGCGATAGGGATTTGACCAATAAGCTGCTACCTGTAAAGCTGGTGGAAGTTAGGGAGGATGGGGTGTGGGGGGAGGTATGAACAATTTTTGAAACTGCAAATATACATTTGTATATCGCAATGTTTCCGTAAATATCCGACAGTCCATGTAAAATATGGACATGACGAATGAAACATTGATTGTACTCTGCTGGGAGCTCTATGAACAGGGG
>SDBU01004785.1_pt1 | contig 16461 bp, 21 predicted proteins | sample 2277071 | NCBI WGS metagenome assembly SDBU01 (sample SAMN10397929, study PRJNA504765) | marine sediment metagenome | isolation source: marine sediment core GS08_GC12, 126 cmbsf | place: Arctic Ocean: Gakkel Ridge, Loki's castle | collected 2008
AAAAAATAGGGATGTTTTCACCGGCTCACTTTCCAGCTACTCTAAAGCTAAGGAAATTGCTACTATCTTCAAAGAATGGATTCAAAAAGGCAGATTCTTGTTGAGCGAGCCGGTAGCTTACCTACCCGGCCCAGATACAGGGTATACCTTCAAGCCATTGAAAGAAAGATAGATCTTGATAGTTAAAAAAGGGCAAGGTTTTTTAGATTGAAGACCTTGCCCTTTTGCTTTCTACTGCAAAAGGCAGGAAAGCAAATACCGCCGCTGCTAGAAACTTCGGCAGAGCAAACCCAGTAAATAATGGAATAGAGCTGTTATTTTGGTCTTGCCACCCCCCAGTTTTTGAAGTCTTGCCATAAACCTAGCTTTAACTGACCTATTTCTTTATGAAGGTCTTGACAAAGAATAAAAGTGTATTATAATGGAAGTGTTCTGTGAAAAAATTCACAAATGGGCGCTGGAGTCTTAGCCTCAAAAATTTATAGGAGAGAAAGTGGAGAACCTTTTCATTACTAAGACTGATTTTAGCAATCTGATGAGGAAGATGGGCGAAAAAAGTTCGCTTTATGCTCCTCGCAGAAAAGGAGATTTTCTTTTTTATGAAAAAGCGGAAAGTGACTCGTTGGGTGGTATTACTCTGGGGGAAATTCGTCCTATCCAATCTCTTAAGTCTTTTCTTATCTCTCCCCAGGAAAGAGTAAGCGAGTACTTTACTTCTCCCTCGTTCTCCAATAAAGAGGAAAAAATTATCCTGGGTGCAAAATCATGCGATTTGGAATCTCTTAAAATCTTGGATAGTGTATATAGCCAGGGAGATTTTGAAGATCCTTTTTATGTCGAAGCAAGAAAAAATATTGTTCTCATTTCCAGTGATTGCACAGAGCCCGCAAAGACCTGTTTTTGTGTTCTTCTCGGTGTAAACCCCTATCCCAAGGAGGGTTTTGACCTCAATCTTTCTCCTCTTGAAGGGGGTTTTATTGTGAAAATAGGAACAGATAAGGGAGGAAATATAATTGAGGCGAGTAAAGACCTATTTAGAGAGCTAGAAGAAGGACAAATAGAGGAAAGAGATAAAAACCGTGCCAATCTAATTAATCGAGTAGAAGAAATCAACAGAGATTTTGATTTTGAGGAAAGTTTTCGAGAGATCATAAAATATAGCCTTGATTCTCCGGCCTGGGAAGAGGTGGCTGAGCCCTGTGTAGACTGTGTTGGTTGTAATCATATCTGTCCGACCTGCCGTTGTTTTTTACTTTTTGACAAAAAGGGAGAGAACGGATTTGAGAGAACTCGTCTCTGGGATGGCTGTCTTTATACGGGATTTGCCCGGGTGGCAGCAGGAGCAAATCCAAGAAGTAAGCTTTCTCAACGGTTTGCTAATCGACTTCTCTGCAAATTCGGCTTCTTTCCGGAGAATATAGGAGTGGATGCTTGCACAGGATGTGGAAGGTGCATTAGTGTCTGCATCGGTAAAATAGACATGAGAGAAGCTGTAAACAAGGTGAGGACAAAGAGCTTAGGTAATAGCTGAGAATAGTAGAGGGATTTATTGAGTTGCAAGAGGAGAAAGAAATGGAAAATCCATATCAACCCATAAAAACAAAGATTCAAGAAGTGGCTAGCGAAACTTCTAATATCAAGACATTCGTTCTTGAGCCAGAAGAGCCTCTATATTTTAAGGCAGGTCAGTTTATTCAATTAACCGTACCAGAAGTGGGGGAAGCTCCCTTTACTCCTTCCTCTTCTCCTTATGAAAAAGAGAAGATTGAGGTTACCATTATGGAAACGGGAACTGTAACGTCAGCTCTGCATGGCTTAGTTCCCGGTGAGGTGGTAGGAATACGGGGGCCTTACGGAAGAGAGTATTCACTTCCCGATTTTGAGGATAAAGAGATTCTAATGGTAGGCGGGGGAGTAGGTCTGGCCCCTTTGAGATCGCTTTTCTTTGCTCTCGTTCATGATATTGAAAAGTACAAGAGAGTCCTTTTCTGTTACGGCGCCAAAACCCCTTCCGATATTGTCTATAAGAATGCTGTTTTGAAAGACTGGCACAGGATAAATCTAGAGAGGATTCACTTCAGGGTTACCGTGGACGAGAGGGATGAAAATTGGAAAGGGAAAGTAGGGCTGGTAACCCATACCCTGGATAATCTGAGTGAGGAAATTGAGAGTATCGAAGAGAGTGTAGCTGTGGTTTGTGGTCCTCCTATAATGATGAAATTCGTTACCTTGAGACTGCTTGACCTAGGTTACAAGCGGAGCAATATATTTCTTTCTATGGAAAAGAATATGTCCTGCGGGATAGGTAAATGCGGCCATTGCCAGATGGGTAAATTTTTGGTTTGCCGGGATGGGCCGGTGTTCACTTATGATAAAATAGAGGATATTCCTACTATTTGGGATTGAATTCAGAATGGCTAAGCGATTATTTATTGATCTAGATAAGTGTGCAAGTTGTGAAGAATGTATCGTTCAATGTAAGTGTAGTTATCCCTATCATAGCGACAATAATGGTGTACTTTCGCTCAGGGAATGGCTGCATTTTCAATTCATCTGCCGAAAATGTGAAGATGCACCTTGTATTAATGCTTGTCGTTATGAGGCGCTGGAAAAATTAGAAAGTGATAAAACCCTGAAAAGAAACAATCTTCTCTGTGTGGGATGTAAATCTTGTGCTGTTATTTGTCCCTTTGGAACTATCTACTTTGAAATAATACCCTTTCTTACCTTTAAGTGTGATTTATGTGAGGGTAGGCTGGAGAATAAAGAAGTACCTCTCTGTGTGGATACTTGTCCCAAAGGAGCAATTGAGTATGGGAAATTCGAAGAAGATTTAGAGAAAAATAGACATAAATTAGGTAATGTTATTGCCCAGGTTACTCCCTGGAAACGAGAGTAGGTGAAGATGCTGGCCAATATTTTTTACTTTGTTGTTTTTCCTGGTTTTCTTTTCACTGCAGTAATTGGTCTGTTGACTAGTTGGGTGGATAGAAAGGTTACTGCTCGTATCCAGTGGCGGGTCGGCCCTCCCTGGTATCAAAATTTTGTTGATTTCTTTAAACTGCTGGGAAAAGAGACTATTGTGCCGAAAGCAGCTAAGAAGACTGGATTTTTGTTAGCTCCTTTTATCGGTCTAATTGGGGTGACCTTAGTTTCTCTCATTCTCTGGAGGATGAATCTGGAGCCTAACATCTCCTTCATGGGAGATATTATTGTACTTATCTATCTTTGCATGCTCCCTTCTTTAGCTGTTATAATTGGAGGCTCTGCCTCTGGTAATCCTTTGGCAGCTCTGGGTGCTAGTAGAGAGATGAAATTAATCCTGGCAGATGAACTTCCCTTTATTGTCGCTATATTTACACCCTTAGTTAAGATTGCCAGTATCAGAATCGGCTCCATTGTTATCTACCAGCAGGTTAATGGTATGATGTTGACTCATCATCTTTCTTCTTTTATTGCTTTCATAGTGGCTTTCCTTTGCATGCAAGCAAAACTGACTTTAGCTCCTTTTGATATACCGGAAGCAGAGCAGGAGATTATGGCCGGTCCCTTTATCGAATACTCTGGTCCTCCCTTAGCCATCTTTAAGCTAACGCGTTCGATGATGCTTTTTACTATGCCTGTTTTTCTTATCACTATGTTTTTAGGGGGACTGCGATTTGAAGGATGGTCTATTCTATGGTCAATTGTGAAATACTTGGTGATATTGGTATTGATAATATTGGTGAAGAATACTAATCCACGTTTAAGAATAGACCAGGCATTACGATTTTTCTGGTTGAGACTATTTCCTCTTGCCTTAATAGGATTTGTCTTGGCCTTGTTAGGATTATAAAAATGAGTAAATTGTGGGCATTGAAGAAATCCATCTGGGTGTTCCATTTATGCAGTGGCTCCTGTAATAACTGCGATATTGAGATTCTGGATTGTCTTACGCCCAAATTTGATCTGGAGAGGTTTGGTATCATTCTCACAGGGAGTATTCGCCACGCTGATGTTATTTTAGCCAGTGGAGCTATTACCCGCAAGGCTCTTCCCAGGATAAAAAGAGTTTATGAGCAGATGCCTTCCCCTAAAATAGTGATTGCTATAGGTGGCTGTGCTTGCAGTTGTGGTATTTTTGCTGGTAGTTATAATATTGTAGGCCCTTTTGATGAAGTTATTCCGGTGACTGCCTATGTTCCAGGTTGTCCGCCTAAACCGGAGGCTATGATTGATGGGGTGGTCAAAGTTATTAGCAGCTTAGGATAGAGGAGAATAATGCCTGTGCAAGATGTGATAAAAGAATTTAAAGAAAAGTTCAAAGGAAAGATCCTTCACTGGGAGGAAAAATCTCCTAAGAGGTATTATATTACTATTTCCGAAAAGGATCTGTTAGAGATTGTTGAATTTGTCTTTGCTAAGCAGAAGGCAAGATTCATTATTGAGTCGGGAATAGATACTCCGCAAGGGATAGAGATACTTTACCACTTTTCCTTTGATAAACTCAACAAAATCGTTACCTTCAGGATATTGCTTCCTAAGAATAAGTATGAAGTCGAATCTATTAGTATTTTGATTCCGGGAGCTAGCTGGATAGAACGGGAGATTACTGAACTTTTGGGAGTAGAATTCTTACACCATCCTCATCCTGGAAGATTGTTACTGGCCGACGATTGGCCCAGCGGGGATTATCCTCTGAGACAGGAGGTGAAGAGCAAGAAATGAAAGATAAGACTATTATTCCTATTGGTCCATTTCATCCTCTCCAAGAAGAACCAGAGTTTTTTGAACTAGTGGTGGAAGGAGAAAAAGTTGTTGATATTAATGTCCATCTTGGCTATAACCATCGAGGCATTGAGAAAATAGCTGAGTCAAAAACCTTTGACCAAATGGTTTTTCTGGTGGAGCGAATCTGTGGAATATGCTCTACCTCTCATCCTATTGCTAATTGCAATGCGGTGGAAGAGATTGCCGGTATTGAAATTCCGGAGAGGGCTAAATATATTAGAAGCATTATAGGAGAGATGGAAAGGTTGCACTCTCATCTATTATGGCTGGGCCTGGCCGGGCATTTTATCGGATACAATACCTTATGGATGTGGGCCTGGAAATATCGGGAGCCTATCCTGGAGCTATTTGAAGCTGTTACCGGTAATAGAAATCATTATGCGATGATGAAGCCAGGTGGAGTGCTGCGGGATATAAAGGAGGAGCACATAGCTCCTCTTCTAAAAGGTTTGGATGAGGCAGAGAAGAAGATAGGAATGTTAACTAAAGCCGCTTTAGATGATCCTGTGCTTGCTGCTCGTCTTAAAGGGGTAGGAGTGCTTTCTAAGGAGGATGCTATTGCTTATTGTGCAGTGGGACCGACTGCTAGAGCTTCCGGGGTAGATATTGATGTAAGGAGAGATGAGCCCTATGCCGCTTATGGATTGGTAGACTGGCAGGTAATCACTCAAGAAGGAGGAGATGTTCTGGCTAAGACAGTAGTGAGACTTCTGGAGTGTTTTGAATCTATAAAAATCATTCGCCAGTGCCTGGAAAGACTGCGTAAGGTGAAGGGTGAGATAGCTGTCAAGGTGAAAGAAATTCCTCCTGGCGAAGGAATAGGTCGTCACGAGGCTCCCCGGGGAGAAACATTTCATTATGTTCGCTCCGATGGTTCCAACACTCCGGTACGTCTCAAAGTAAGAGCTCCCACTTATGTTAACCTTCCTACTTGCAAGGTTACCGTGCCGGGACAGAGTGTGGCTGATGCTACTTTAATCCTGGCTTCTATTGACCCCTGTTATTGCTGCACTGAAAGGATAATTACCATCAACAAGAAAACCGGACGGCGGGAATTAAGTGGTGAGGATTTACTGAGGCTATGCCGAAAGAAGACTGAGAAAATCAGAAGGAAACTGGAGAAATAGAATGGCTGATACCTATCTTATTTTAAGTATCTTTATCCCTTTGATAGGCTCGATTCTTTGCCTTCTATTTCCCAAAAAGGTGAGAGATTTCTGGGCGCTTATTGTTGTTTTACTTTCTTTTATCTTCCTTCTCTTTTTGATCAGTCCTATTATGGGAGAAGAGGTAATCAGGATTAACTTAGTCTCACAGAATGGCCGATTTTTCAGTCTTTCCTTTCTGGCTGATGGAATAAGTCTCATCTTTGCCCTGGTATTTTCTTTCATAGGAGTGATTGCTCTCATTTACTCTCTAACCTATATGAAGTCCTATGATAACCAGAGAGAATACTACTTTATGATTCCTTTGATAATTGCTTCTTTGATTGGAGTGGCCTTTTCGGAAAATCTAATTCTTCTTTACATCTTCTGGGAAATAGCCGCTCTGGCCACCTGGAGACTGGTTGGTTTTTATCGAGAAAAAAATATAGTAAGAATTGCGGATAAGACTTTTCTGATGACTTTTCTGGGCTCTTCTTTTATGCTCTTAGGTTTTATTCTCCTCTATAATCAGACTGGTACTTTGAGTATAACTCAGTTGAAAGGAATGGAGATTTCTGACTTGAATGGCATTCTCTTTCTTATTTTTCTGGGCATAATTGCTAAGTCGGCCTGCCTACCCATACATAGCTGGCTGGCAGAGGCTCATCCGGTGGCTCCTTCTCCTATGAGTGCCATTCTTTCTGGAGTAGAGGTAGAGGTAGGATTGTTTGCTTTTCTTCGTTTATTTGCTTATACATTTAACTGGTCTGGCAGCTGGATTCTCTGGTTGGCAGTCATATCTTCCTTGATTGGTGCGGGAGCAGCTCTGCGGGAAAAAGATATCAAGAGAATCATTGCCTATTCTACTGTATCCCAGGTAGGATACATTTTGTTAGGGTTTGCTCTACTTAGCAAAATAGGTTTTTTGGCTGGCCTTTTGTATTTCATTACCCACGCAGTAGCCAAAGCTGGTCTTTTTCTGGGCGCGGGAGCTGTAGAGCAGCAATATAAAGAAAGAGATATTGACAAACTGGGAGGGTTGATGAAGACTATGCCTTTGACCGGCATAGGATTTCTCTTTTGCTCCCTTTCTATTATGGGGCTCCCTCCCTTTGGTGGATTCTACGCTAAGTTGATGGTAATTTTAGCCACGGTAGAAGAAGGACATTTCTTTATCGCTGCCTTGGCCGTGTTTGCAGCTATTCTCACTATGCTCTATCTTTTTCGATTATTCAATGGCATCTTTCTAGGCCAGGGAACATTAGGACGTGCTCCTTTTAAGAAGTGGTCTATGGTGGGATGTGTGCTCTTTCTAGGCATTATTTCCCTGGTTATTGGTATTTTTGTCAGCCAGATTCTAGGACTGCCTAACATTGCCGTAGCCAATATTTTCAAGTGAGGTGTGTATGAGTTCAAATATATTGCTTTATCCTATATTGCTGCCTCTGATAGCTGGGGCTGTCTGTTTTCTCCTATCCAAAAAATGGATGAAAGAGATTCTTTCGCTTGTGGCTATGTTTGCTACCTTTATCCTGGCTATTTTCATTTTTAGAAGTGAGGAGCTTGTTTTTACTCAAGCATGGTTGCCGGTCCTGGGAGGAATAAATTTTTCACTACGAAGCTATCATTTCTCTTCCTTTATCCTCATCTTCCTTGCTTTATTTGGCGTTCTCATTTCTCTTTATTCGGTAAAGTTTATGAGAGGAAAAAAGAGATTAAGAGAGTATTATGCTTATCTTCTCTGGACCATAGCAGCCTCCAGCGGCGCTGTTTTAGCTAGTAATCTTATCGTGTTTCTGCTTTTCTGGGGAGCACTGGGCCTCCTCTTATATGCTCTTCTCTCCCTGGGTTCTTATCGAGTGGCCACTAAGGGGCTGTTCATTATAGGGGCCTCTGATTTTGCTTTAATTCTAGGAGTGCTCTTTCTCTACCATTTGAGCGGAACATTGGAGATAAAAGAGATAGGAGCGCTTCCCCTTAATAGTGCTCTATCTATAGTTGCTTTTATTTTGTTAGCGATAGGAGCATTGGCCAAAGCAGGAGCTATGCCTTTTCATACCTGGATTCCTGAGGCAGCGGAGAAAGTTCCCTTGCCGGTGATGGCTTTCTTACCTGCTTCTCTGGACAAACTTTTAGGTATCTATTTTCTTTCCAGAATTTGTCTGGATTTCTTTCATCTTCATCCCAATTCTGGATTGAGCCTTCTTTTAATGCTGGTGGGTTCTTTTACCATTATCGCTGCGGTGATGATGGCTTTGGTGCAGCATGATTTGAAAAAGCTTCTCTCCTATCACGCAGTTAGTCAGGTAGGGTATATGGTTTTAGGTATTGGTACTGGTATTCCATTGGCTATGGCCGGAGGGATATTCCATATGCTCAATCACGCTATCTATAAAGCATCTCTCTTCCTGGGAGCAGGGTCGGTAGAAGAGGTAAGAAAAACTACTCAGCTCAATAGACTGGGGGGGTTAGCCAGGGTAATGCCTCTTACTTTTGTTACCTTCTTTATAGCTGCCTTGTCTATCTCAGGTGTTCCTCCTTTTAACGGATTTTTCTCCAAGTGGATGATTTACCAGGGAGTAGTGGAGCTGGGAAGACTGGGAGGAGCTGGAAATCTCTGGATAGTGTGGCTTCTCGCGGCTATGTTTGGCAGTGCTTTAACTCTGGCCAGCTTCATCAAGCTTATCCACGCTACGTTCTTGGGGACTCCTTCTGCTTCTCAAGCAAAGGATATAGGAAAAAAATCGAGAAAATTAGGGCTTTCTATGACTCTTCCCATGATAGTGCTAGCCTCACTGTGCGTTGTTTTTGGAGTCTTTGCCTATAGAATTCCTCTGAAGCTCTTTATTCTTGATTCTGTAGCAGGGGTTCCACCATCAGGTGAATGGTTAGGCTGGTGGCGGCCGGGATTGACTACCACTCTAATCATTATTGGTCTTGTTATAGGAGGAGTTGTTTATCTTTTAAGTAAAGTGAAATTATTCCGAGAAGATGCCTCCTATATTGGAGGAGAAGAAGCAAGCCCTGAAATGAAGGTTTCTGGAGTTGAGTTTTATGATACTGTTAGAGATTTTAGTGGTTTAAAAGGAATATATCAAGCTGCCCAGAAGAAAAAATTGGACTTTTATAATTGGGGTATGAGCTTTTGTGGGGCAGTTGCCTGGGTTCTAGGTGGGCTGGATAGATTAGTCAATTATGTCTGGGAAGGCCTGGCCTCCCTAGTAGTGTTAATGGGTAGAGGGGGAAGTCGCCTGCATAATGGCATCCTTCATACTTATCTTGCCTGGTGTCTTCTAGGTTTCATAGCTCTACTTATGGTATTTCTATTATTGTAACTGAAAGAGGAAAAATGTTTGAGCTCTATAGCCTGGTAATTCTTATGATTGTGGGTTCTCTAGTAGCGATCCACACCAAATACCTGTTATCGGCAGTGATTTCTCTGTCTTTAGTCGGTCTGGTTTTGTGTGTGGTCTTTCTTTATCTTCAGGCTCCAGACGTTGCCATTACTCAGACAATAGTAGAAGTGATAGCTCTGGTTATCTTAATAAGAGCTGTTCCCATAAAGAAGGACAATATGGGAATAAACGGAGCAAAGGAGACCTTCAGCGCCGTAGTTACAACTATCTTCCTGGTTCTTTTTGCTTTCTTTGCTTATAAAGCACTGCTGGATCTTCCCCAATTTGGTTTTCCTTTAATGAGAGTCTCTGAAGGCTATATCAGGGATGGATTGGTTAAGACAGGTTCAGCAAATATAGTTACTGCGGTGCTTTTGGATTTCAGAGCTTACGATACACTGGGAGAGGCAACCGTTCTTTTCACGGCTATACTAGGAGCCATTGTAGTATTAAGGAAAGTAGGGAGAAAATGAAAGAAAATAAGGGAATGACTATTATTGTAAAGACGGTTGTCAAATTTCTTGCTCCTATAGTCATCCTTTTTGGTATATATATAGTATTATATGGGCATCTTACTCCAGGGGGAGGGTTTCCCGGTGGAGTGGTGATTGCTTCTGCTTTCATCCTTCTTACTCTTGCCTACGGAAAGGAAGTAGCGGAGAAAAAGATGAAAAGGTCTCTCGCTGCCCTTTTGGAGAGTACAGGCGCTTTGTTTTTTCTTATTCTGGCTGTCTTGGGAATCTTTATCGGTGGGTGGTTTTTTTCCAACTTTCTTCCCAAGGGAGAACCTTTGAAGCTTCTCAGCGCCGGTTTTATTCCTTTAGCTAATATTGCTATTGGATTGAAGGTAGGGGGAGGAATATTTGCAGTTTTTCTGGCCTTAGTTATTTTTAGAATTGCCGGAGAAGGGAGAGAAGAACAAAAATGATATTCTTCTTATCTTTTATACTTTTCCTTATCGGTCTCTATTGTGTTTTAATTAAAAAGAATCTGTTAAAGATGGTTATGGGAATAGTGATTATGGAGTATTCGGTCAGCCTTTTTTTGATTCTTTTAGGTTATAAGAAAGGAGGGTTCCCCCCTATTGTTACGGCGGGAGTGGAAGGGACAAATTTTGTTGACCCTTTACCTCAAGCATTAGTCATTACGGCTATAGTTATTAGTATAGCTAGCTTAGCTTTAATTATATCTCTGTGCATGCGTATCTATCAAAAATACAAGACATTTGATATAACCAAGATTCGGAAATTGAAAGGGTAGTGTAATGAATCTTCTTCCTCTGTTTATAGCTATTCCTTTAGGGACAGCCTTCGTTATAGTCCTCTTAGGAAAGACCAAGGAAACCTATAGTGACATATTGGCTACTATTGCTGCTCTTATCTTAGCTATTCTGCCCTTTATTTTGATTCTTACCCTGGATAAAGGGGAGGTTCTCGTCTATAACATGGGGAAATGGCTTCCTCCCCAGGGGATAAACCTGGTTCTGGATGGATTGAGTCGGCTTATGCTCATCATAATAAATGTAGTTGGCTTTCTGGCTATTGTCTATTCGGTCAGCTATATGAAGAAGTTCACCGCCAAGTCCAAATACTATGGTCTTTTTATGCTTATGCTTGCTGGAATGAACGGAGTTGTTCTCACCGGAGATTTCTTTAACCTCTTTGTCTTTGCCGAAATTGCTGCCATATCTTCCTATGCTCTGGTTGCTTTTGGGGTAGAAGCAGAGGAGCTGGAAGCCTCTTTTAAATATATGGTTATGGGGTCAATTGCTACTATTCTTATCCTTTTCTCCATAGGGCTTCTCTATGGTTTGACTGGAAGTCTAAATATGGCTGACGTAGGAAGAACTATTCAGGGGAATGGCAGCACTCTTCTTTCCTTTTCTATGGTTCTCTTCTTAACTGGTTTCGGAATAAAAGCAGCTATGATTCCCTTTCATGCCTGGCTGCCTGATGCTCATCCCAGTGCTCCTGCTCCTGTTTCAGCTATGCTTTCCGGTGTACTAATTAAGGCTCTGGGAGTCTATGCTCTGATGAGGATATTCTTCAACGTTTTTGGCTTTAATATTCAGCTTTCTTGGGTTTTCATGATTCTAGGATTGCTGTCTATATTCGGGGGTGGACTGCTGGCTCTAAGGCAGGATGATTTGAAGAGACTTTTAGCTTATTCCTCTATTTCTCAGATGGGGTTCATAATCCTAGGTTTAGGATGTTGGAACTACTGGGGTATTCTGGGGGCGCTCTTTCACCTGTTGAACCATTCCTCCTTTAAATCGCTTCTTTTCTTGAACTCTGGAGCAGTGGAATACTCTGTAGGAACGAGAAAACTGGATAAAATGGGGGGATTGAGTAAAGTAATGCCTGTTACCGGAGCAACCTCTACCATTGCTTCGTTGTCTATATCGGGAATTCCTCCTTTCAATGGTTTCTGGAGCAAGTTATTCATCATCATCGGCCTGGTCCAGGCCGATCATTTTGTCCTGGCTGTGCTGGCTATTTTAGCCTCTGTTTTAACTTTAGCTTATTATTTGAGGATGCAGAGAAATACTTTTTTCGGAAAGTTAAAGAAAGAATTGGAGAAGATAAAAGAAGCCCCTCTTTCTATGTGCTTTTCTATGATAGTTTTAGCTGTAGTATGTGTGGGGTTGGGGATTTTCTTCTATCCGGTGATGAAGATAATTCTAGAGCCAGCAGTAGAAGTTTTACAAGAGGGAATAAAGTATAGCAGTCTTATCCTGGGAGGATAGGATGAAGAAATTAGTTTTGGGTATTATATCTTTTCTTTGTTGGATGGTGCTCACCTGGACTCTTTATTTACCTTCTCTTTTGGTGGGGCTGGTTGTATCTATGTTTATTGCTTTGTGGTTTGGCGATGTGTTTGTGGAGCGGGCAAAGAATTTCTTTCAAATTAAACGTCTGGCTTATCTTCTTTACTATATTCCCCTGTTTACTTATTACTGTCTATTGGCAAATTTTGATGTTGCCTATCGAGTCCTCCATCCTGCTCTTCCTATTGAACCAGGAATTGTCAAGGTCAAGACTACTCTTACCAATGCTACGGCGAAGGTAGCTCTGGCGAACTCTATCACTCTAACTCCAGGTACTTTGTCCGTAGAGATGACCGATGACGGCTATCTCTATGTTCACTGGATCAAAGTAAGAACGACCGATGTGGAAGAGGCCACGGAGATGATTATTAGAAAGTTCGAGAAGGTTCTTAAGGAGATTTTTGAATGATGACGGGCATACCTCTCATTTTTTCTCTACCCTTAATCATTTCCTGTTTTTTATGCCTTTACCGCGTCTTTCGCGGACCAACCCCTGCTGATAGGATTGTGGCAGTGGATATCCTGGGGATTCTGGTGGTTGGTTTTTGTGCCCTTTTTACTATTTATACTCCTAGAAAATTCTTTATGGATATCGGTATTGCCTGGGCTGTGCTTGGCTTTATTGGAGCTTTAGCTTTGGCTAAATATTTAGAAGGGAAGGGATTCGATGAGTGAGATTGTGGCAGTAATAGGAAAAATATTCCTCATAGTTGGATTAGCCTTTGATTTATTAGGTTGTATTGGTTTGGTGCGATTGCCTGATGTCTATAATCGTCTGCAGGCTTCAACCAAGTGTGTAACCCTGGGAACCTGTTTTATCCTTTTCGGGACTTTCCTTTTAAGCGATTTCTTATGGAAGTCTATCCTGGCTATTGTTTTTATCGTAATGAGTTCACCTACTGGGGCTCATGCTATTGCTCATGCTGCTCATCGTTCCGGAATTAAACTCTGGGAGAAGAGTGTGGTCGATAAACTTAAGGAAGATAAAAAATGAAATACCCTAAATTACGAGAGCTAAAAGAAGCTTTCACTGCTCTAATAAAAGGTCCCTATACCACTAAATTTCCTAAAATTCCTGCGCCGGCAGCTCCTGCTTATCGAGGCAAACCAGAGTTCAGCCAGGAAGAATGTGTTGTTTGCGGGGCTTGCGCTAATATCTGTCCAGCCAAAGCTATTGAGATAGTGGAGACGACAAACGGATCTTCAGGTTCTCCCCCTTCTGGTTTTCGCAGAATGGTCCTTCATTATGATATCTGTATCTTCTGTGGTCAATGTGAGGCGAATTGCCTTACTGAAAAAGGAGTTCATCTAACCCAGAAGTATGACTTAGCTACTCTGGATAGGAAAGAGTGCTTGGTTAAGGTGGAGGACAAACTGGTATTCTGTGAGTACTGCGGTGAACCCATTACTACGCAAAAACATCTTCACTGGCTGGTAGAAAGGTTAGGTCCCCAGGCATTTTCCAATCCTAATCTATTTCTTGCTTCCCATGAAGAAATAGGGCTGTTAGAAGAGAGGGTGGGCCGGAAAAAAGAAGCACCTTTGGGACGCTCTGATCACTTGCGTATTCTCTGCCCCAGATGTAGAAAACAGCTTACCCTGAAAGAAGAGTGGGGGAAGCTTTTATGAAACATTTTGGCGAGGATTGACGGGGACGTCTAATTTTGTATTCTGTCAGATGAAAAAGAGCGGGTAAAAATGGGTAAGATCAGCCTTGAAAAAGAAAAACCTCTCTCCGAAAAGAGAAAGGATTATGTGCTAATGGGTCTGGGTAATATTTGTCGGGGAGATGATGGAATAGGTTCTTTTATCGCTCAGAATTTCCGGTCAGATGATTGGCTGGTACTTGATTGCGGGACAACTCCAGAGAATTTTACTTCCCTTGTAAAAAAAGCCCAACCAAAATATCTGGTGATAGTGGATGCAGCACAGATGAATCTGGAGCCAGGGGAGTTCAGAGTAATTCTTCCAGAAAAGATAGATAAGTTCTACCTTACTACCCATAACATTCCTCTCTCCTTGTTCATCTCCTATTTAGACAAGTGGGCGGAGAAGATTATTCTTATTGGTATCCAGCCCGAGAGAATGGAGGGTTTCCAAAGAACAAGTAAAAGACTTCAGGATAGTGCCAGGAAGATCATTGAGATTCTCAACGTGAAGAAGTTCCAGGAGCTAAAAGAACTCTCTTAGCCCCTGGGATGAGGTGGACTCCATTAGAACATAGAGAGTCGGTGATATAAAATAACCAGAATGATAAGTAGAGCAGCCTGAGAGCATTAGATTATGAAAGAAGACGAAGCTATGCCTGTCTATACCATCGGAATTGCCGCAGAATTTCTGGGTGTTTGTTCAGCAACTTTGCGTCTTTGGGAGAAGAAAGGTATTGTCAAACCAGCGCGTATAGGAAAGAACAGATTCTACTCCAAATACGATATTGATCGGTTAGAATGTATCAAGCATCTTCTCCACGAGATGAGAATAAATATTGCCGGAGTAAAGGAAATATTAGACTCAAAATTTTGTTGGGAAGTGAAAAATTGTAGTGAAAAGATGCGAAAGGATTGCTTAGTTTACCTCCACTGCCAGAAGCTCCGGGAGAGCAAACACGGGAAATAATTGAACAGAATTTAAATTTTTTTTGCCCTTGACATATAAATGCCATTATGATATAACTGTGGAAGATACTTAGGAGGTAATTGAAACAAAGGTTGACGTTGATCTGTTAATAGCGTTGGTAGCGATCTATTGACAAGAGTAACAACATGCTGGAGATGACCCTTATGCCTGAGACACCAAAATGCAGTGAGATCCATTGTGGCCCAGGGGTTAACTGTTATCATCAGGGAATGATAGATGAAGCAATTGAGGCTTATCAAGAGATTCTACAGCGGTCCACAACGAGGTGTCACGTTGTTTATTCTTGGTTGGGGATTGCCTATTTTCATAAGAAGATGTTAGATGAGGCTATACAGGCCTACCAGGCGTTTTTAGACGTAAGACCAGAATTTAGGATTGACGATTATCATTTCGAGGCCTGTTCTTTCTGCTCAGAGTTGACAGCCGAAATAATTAGTCTATTTGTGCAAATCTTGAAGAAGAATTCTAATCATGCCCTCTCTTATTATTATTTGGGAGTTGCCTATTACTACCAAGGAGATCTGGATAGATCTATTGATCAACTGACGAAGGCAACCGAAAGAAATGGCAAAAATTGTCTTTACGGTGATACTCTTGCCCAACTTCGAAATACGAGAGAAAGGTTCTATGAGGAAAGCTAGGTAAGTTTTTTTGCCGAAGCCTGTGATGCTTTTCACAAATGCTTCGCCAGGTTCCACAAAATAGGTTACCAATATGAGCTGGAGAAAAAGAATCGCTCAAACAGTTGTACCCAGGTTATCAACCTACAATCGGGTACTTGATAAGCTGGACAGAGAGGGGGTGGAGATTATTTCTTCGGACGGGCTGGGAGAAAAGACGGGTTATAACGCAACTCAGATTAGAAAGGACCTATCCTTTTTTGGAGAGTTTGGTCAGGTAGGAAGAGGTTATTACGTCAAGGAGCTAAGGGATGCTATTTCTCAAATCCTGGGGCTGGACAGGACGTGGAAGGTGGCTTTAGTGGGCGCAGGAAATCTGGGTTCGGCGTTGCTTGCCTATCCGGGATTTAGAGAGCGTGGATTTAAGATCGTGGCTGTTTTTGATAATGACCTACGGAAGATTGGAAAGAAATGGGAAGATGTAGTCCTGCACGACATATCGGAAATAGCGGAGAAGGCTAAGGAAAAAGAAATCCAGATAGGAATTATTGCAGTACCGGCTGAGGCAGCCCAGCAGGTTGCTAATATGCTTATATCTAGTGGCATAAGAGCTATCTTAAACTTTGCTCCGGCCAGGATTGTTGTTCCGGAAGATGTGGAGCTGCGTAGCGCCGAACTCTCCAGTGAGCTAGAGTGCCTCTCATATTTCCTGACCAATGAAAAAACGGTTAGGAATGAGCCTCTTGGAAAAGAGAAGGCTACCAGTGGTGAGGAGGAGATAAAATAAGTGAAAGTTCTCACTATAACTAGTACTGGCAAAAAGGAGACAGTTGAGTCTGGATTTGCTGAACTAGTGCAACAAAAAAGCGGCAAGGAACTAGGCCAGTGTTATCAATGTCTGAAGTGCTCCGCTGGCTGTCCTCTTACTTTTGCCATGGACTGGACACCTAATCAAATCATCAGGATGATTCAGCTTGGATTAGAGAAAAGAGTTCTCTCCAGTTCTACTATTTGGCTCTGTGCCTCCTGTGAGACTTGCAGTACCAGATGCCCTAATGAAGTAGACC